>WUUC01125777.1_pt1 | contig 14306 bp, 14 predicted proteins | sample 6278441 | NCBI WGS metagenome assembly WUUC01 (sample SAMN13675441, study PRJNA597444) | soil metagenome | isolation source: soil | place: USA: Washington | collected 2017-10
CCAGCATTTCCTGGCATCGCTTGGCCCAGGGGTTGAACTTGTTGGCCTTGTAGCCGCTGGTCCAGACCTGTACGGCTTCTTCGCGGTTCCCGCCAAGCCAGAGTGCCCGCCCCAGCTCGAAGTAGGCCTCAATCAGGTTGGGCCCGAGCTTGAGCGTCTTACGCAGGAAGGTCTGGGCGTCTTCATACATCTCCCGCTCAAGATAGACCAATCCCAAATAATAATGGGCGTAGAGGGTGGCTTTCCGGTCGTTGTCGAGCCGAATGGCCTTGGACAGATGCTCGATGGCTTCGCCGAAGATTCCCTTTTTCAGACAGATGTACCCCACGTTGATCCGGGCCAGCGCGTTGCCCGGCTCTTTCATGAGCACCTTGGAAAAGTTACCCAAAGCGTCGTCGTAGCTTTCATTCAGCATCTGGGCCCACCCCAGGAGCGAGGTTGCATCGACCGCTCCCGGCGACAGACTGAGCGCCTTCTCCAGCGCCTGGATGGCTCCCGGATAGTCACCTAGAGAGATGAGGCTCCACCCCTTCTCTATATAGGTAGAAGCGCCCAAATGATCGGCATGAACCGCCGGACGCGCCCCGTTGAACTGGGGAGCGGGGCTGGTCTCTGCTGAGCCACCCGCCTTAAACCGCTCGACCATCCCCTTGATGTCTTCCTTCATCTGCGCCAAATCGGTCAGCGCTCCATCCACCCGCTTGAAGAGGGCAATGATGTCCCGCTTGACCGCGTCCCGATCCCCGGTGGGCGAATCCACCCGACCGGCGATGTCTTCGAGTTGACCTCTCAGCGTAGTCAGCCAGGCATCCGGCATTCAGGCGGCTCCGAGCTCGGTCAGGGCAAGCCGTTCGGTGGAGGACAGCAGCTTTCTGGCATTGAGAATGAGGATGGTCCGATCGGGCCGGGCAATAATGCCTGCGATATACACGGCTGCCAGTCCACTAACCACCGGACCCGGCGACGCGATTGCGGTGCTATCCACTCGAAGGACTTCGCGCACCTCATCGACCAGCACGGCGACGCGCTGGTCGTCGAGCTCCAGCACCATCAGGCGGGTCTCCTCCCGAATGGAAGCGTCGAGCTCGAAGCGCTTGCGCAGGTCGATCACCGGCACCGCTCCCTGGCCATACGGCATCACCCCTTCGAGAAACAAGGGAGCCTTGGGTAAGGGCGAGGGCGGTGAGTAGCGAAGAATTCGCTCGACCTGAAGGATGTCGAACGCAAATTCCTGCCGTCCTACTTTGAACGTCACAACCTGTACGTCGTCGCCGCTGTTCATGTCTAGGCAGCCTCCATCAGACGTGAGCTGAGCGCGGGTAGATCGAGCAGCGGAACGAGACTTTCCCCGTGCCGCGCTACCCCAATGGCCCAGCGAAGTGTCTCACCCGGGGGCACGGGTAAGGCCGGCTCCCGCACGAGAATCTCCGCCTCTTCGATCTCCAGGCATACGCGCCGGCCATCCACCGCAATAACCACTCCGACGTTTCCGATGCGCGGTGGACATGGCCTTTCGTCCAGCAGGGAGCCGAGGTGCACGAGGGGTATAGTCCGCCCGTGTACCGACACCAGTCCGCGCATGGCTCGCTCGATCACCGGCACCCGGTAAACCTCTCCCAGGGAGGTGACTTCCAGCACCTGAGCCAGGGGTAGTCCGACGAGCCGCTCGCCGGCCTTGACCAGGAGAAAGCCGCTTCCCTTCTTGCTCACAGGCTCGCCAGCCGGCCAAGCTCCCCGGCAACCCGGGCAGCCATTTCTGAAATCGAGAGGACATACCGAGCGCCGCCCGCCTGAAGCGCGGCACCCGGCATACCGTAGATCGTCGCGCTCTCCCGGTCCTGTGCCATTCCGATGCCTCCTGCATCGCTGATTCGCTTGAGTCCCTCTGCCCCGTCTTTCCCGATGCCGGTGAGTACCACACCGATTGCCCTGGTTCCAAATACCTGGGCGACGCTGCTGAAGAGCGGGTCTGCTGCCGGCCGCACTCCCCAGACCGGCGGGTTCTGATCCAACGTCAGACACACTCCGGTTGAAGTGACGGCTACACGCATGTGGTAGTCCCCGGGGGCGACATAGGCCGTGTCGGCGAGCAGCGACATCCCTTGCTCAGCTTCCACCACCCCGTATCTGCTTTGTGCGGCCAGACGCTCCGCCAGGCTGCGCGTGAACCCGGGCGGCATGTGCTGCACGATGACCAGCGCAGCCTCCTGCCCCGTGGGCAGGTGGGGCACGATCTCGGCGAGCGCGCGGGGCCCGCCAGTTGAGGCAGCGACGGCAACACAGAGTCTCGCCTGGCCCGCCATGGGCGAGCGCGTGCCCTGCCCGGCGATCGAATCGCTCCGCTCGCCCTTGGTCAGACGTATGACCTCCGCGGATCGCGCCGCCCGGAGCACGGTCATGAGCCGCTCGGCGAAACGGGCGTTGGCCGCTGCCCCTCGCTGTTCTTCCTTGGCCACCAGATCTACGGCGCCCAGCTCCAGGGCCCGGATGGCGGCGGTGGCTCCCGCGCCAGCATGCGCACTTACGACAATGATGGGCCTCGGCGACTCGGCCATGATGTACCCGATGGCGCCGAGTCCGTCGAGCTCCGGCATCTCGAGGTCCATCAGGACGACATCTGGCGCATGCGTCCGCACCTTCCGCAGCGCGTCCATGCCGTCTCTTGCAGTCGCGACGACCTCGAACTCGCCCGAGCCTTCGACGACATCGGTGAGCAGTCGCCGAAAGAAGGGGCTGTCATCTACCACGAGGACCCGGCTCGGGTCAGAGGTGCTGGACACCGTGAGCCACAGTTGAGACCTCGACTCGGCCGTCAGCAACGCGGAGCCGCACGGTGCGCCCGAAGTCTCCGCCGACCGCTTCGCCGACCAGCGGCACGCCATGGGAATGAAGCGCCTGTCGGGCTGCGACCAGGTTGCGCTCCCCCATCTGCACCGTGCCCGGAGGCGCCAGCGCCGCGAACATGCTGGCGCCGCCGGCCAGGCGCGCTGTAATGCGATCCGGCCTGGCGCCCTGCTCGGTCATCAGCTGGAGCAGGCGGGGAACCGCCGAGTTGGGAAACTTTGCCGGGTTGGAGTCGAGCCGCGTCAGCGCGGGCGACGGCAGCAGCACATGCGCCAAGCCACCTACCCGGGCCTCGGAATCGTGCAAGACGATCGCCACACAGCTGCCCAGTCCGACCGTGACCAGTACGTCCTTGGCGCCTCCGGTGCGCAGCTCCGCCACCCGGACGACTACCTCTCGCGCGCTCATGCGGCGCGACGGTAGATCCGCTCGCGCGGATTCAGCAGCGTGAGCCGGTCTCGAGCCGGGCCGAACAACGATTCGACCTTGCCGAGCACGAGGAATCCACCCGGTGCGAGAGCCTCGGCAAACTTCACGAAGACCCGCTCCTGAGTGTCGCGGCCGAAGTAGATCACCACGTTGCGGCAAACGATCAGCTGATAATTCCGGCCCGGCGGTGGGTCCACGCATAGGTCCGAGTCCCGGACGAACACCCGAGCGCGAACCCGCTCCGCCACTCGATATTCGTTTCCGGCATCCTCGAAGTACCGCTGCACCAGATGGGCCGGAACATCAGCTAGAACCTCGCGGTTGTACCGGGCGGCGCGGGCCCGGTGCAAACACTGCCGGTCGATATCGGTTGCGTCGACCGTCACCAGTCCCAGCTGATCGGCTCGCCCCTGGGCGTCGAGATGCTCCGCGATCAACACGGCCAGCGTATACGGCTCTTCGCCGGAGGAGCACCCCGCGCTCCAGGCCCGAATCTGACCGCGAGGATCGGAGCAGATCTCGGGCACCAGCGTTGTCCGCACCTGATCCCAGGTTTCAGTGTTGCGATAGAAGCGGGTCACGTTGATCGTGATCGCGTCCTTCAGGCGCTCGTATTCCTCGGGATCGCGATCGAGCAGCGCCTGGTACTCGATGTAGCTGTGCACACCGCTAGCCCGCATCCGGACGGCGATCCGGCGCCGGAGACACTTGTCCTTGTACGCATCGAGCGAGAGCCCCGCCTCGCGGGAGATCTTGCGCGTCAGGTCGAGAAACGCCGGCTCATCAGGCGAGCTCACTGTGAGAGGTCCAGCATCTCGAGATTAGCCCGGGCCAACTGGTGGCCGGGGTTCAGCGCGGTTGCCTGCGCCCAGCTCTCACGAGCACGCGCGTGATCCCGCCGCTTGTACGCGATGTTCCCCAGCTTGAAGTAGAGGTCGTCACCCAGCTCGGGATTGAGCTTGGCCGCACGTTCATATGCTTCACCCGCCTCATCGTAGCGCCCGTTGCGGTACAGGATGTCGGCCAGGTTCTTAGAGACTTGAGGCAGCGCGGCGCCCTCGGTCAAGGCGGCGCGCAGCATGGCTTCCGCCCCCTGCACGTCCCCGGCAGCTTCCAAGAGCACGGCCAGGTTGTTCTGCAGTACTGGATTGTTGGGATAGGCCGCCACGCCTTCGCGAGCCGTCCGCAGCGCGTTGTCGAGGTCGTCCTGACCCGAGGCGGCAAGTGTCGCCGCCCAGTACCAGAGTGCCGGGACCGGCTTGCCATTCAGCAGCTCGCAGGCAAGGGCCAGCCGCGACTGGGCGACCTTGTTGTCGCCCCGTTTCAGCGCCACGATGCTCCACCCCAGCATGATCCGGGGATCGTCCTTGGCCCGGCCGGCGGCATCGCCGTACGCAGCCTCTGCCTCGTCCAGACGGTTGAGCTGCTCCAGCGCAAACCCCAGGTTGTGCAGCGCAGCGGGTCGGGGAACGCCGGCCACGCTGGCCTGGCGGAGGGCGTCAGCCGCCTCCTCCCATCGCGCCTGGCGGATGGCTATGAGACCGAGGAACAACGGCGCGCTGCTGTCGGCTGGGCGGAGCTCGATGACCCGGCGGAACTCGCGGAGCGCTTCCTCCAGCATCCCCGCCCTGTAGAAGGCAATGCCCAGGTTGCGATGCTCGTCGACCCGGGTCTCGTTGACCTTGGGTGGTGCGGCCGTGGAGGTGCCGACCCGATGGGCGAAGCCGGCCGTGATCAGTCCAAAGAGCGCCTTGCCCACTTCGAACTCCACCAGACCCGACTCGTCGATAAGCTGGCGGACGTCACGAGTGCCATCGATCAGCCGCAGCAGCCGCTGCTGCTCCGCCGACAACGTGGGAGCCGACTGCGCAATATGCTGCTGGTCAACCGAAAAGATGAGGTCGAACGAGGGAATTTTCTTCTCGATGAGGCTCCACTCGTCGACCCGCCGGGCCCCCTCGAGCAGCAGCGCTTCGGGACTGATTCGGACCAGGAAGTCCTCCCGCTCGGGGCGAACTCCTGCCTCAAAGTTGAAGGTTCCGGATGTCCAGGTGAACAGATAGTAGACCGCTTCTTCGATCTGGAGGCGCATGTACTCCTCCAGCTCGGCGCGGCTGAGCATACCGAGGTCTACGAGGATCTCGCCCAGCTTGTGCTGCCGGTCATCGTCCTGCGCCTCGATGGCCTTCTGCAGCTGTTCCGCGCTGATCCGATCTTTCCGCAGGAGAATGTCGCCCAGCCGGTCGCGCCGGTTCACGATCGAGGCGTAGACAATCTGGCCTTCGTCGAGATAGATAGTCCCGAAGTTGTTCTGGTCCGCCAGCGCCAGGCATCCCGTTCGGCGGCCGAGAAAGAGCAGTTGGATGACGTCGGGGAGGCTGGCCTCCTTGAGACTGCCTTTGATGGCCATTACCGCCACTCCTCGACGATGCGATCGCCGACGTCAGGCCATTCCCACACAACCTTTTCCCGACTGCGAACCCCACCGGCCGGCGCAACTATGCCGCTTGACCGGGAGGACGCCGTGCGGCGAACCGGCTTGGGCGGGGCTCCCTCGAGAACCTCGCGAGCCAGGCTGGCCGAGGGAGAGTTACCCTGGGCTTCGGCCGCATTGAGCACCCGCTGAAGCAGGCCATGCACGGCCCGCACCGATTCCACGGTTCGCGAGCCGAGGTAGCCTGCGAGGTCGGGATCGACCGTACCCACTTTTGCCTGGAGTTGCCGCTCCACCACCTGCTGCCGGATCTCGCGTTCCGGCGCAGGAAGATCCACCACCAGACCGCCCTCCAGCCGGGTGCGGAGGCGGCTTTCAACCGCGGTCAGCTCGGCCAGCGGCACGGCGGATGTGAACACCATCTGCCGACCGGCTTCCATCAGGAAGTTGAAAAGGACGAACAACTCGTCCTGGGTACGGTCTTTCTCGGCGACCAGGTGCACATCATCCAGCAGGAATGCCGCCGACCCGCGATATCTCGCCCGCCAGGCAGTTACCGCATCACGATCGATTGCCTCGATCAGCTCTCCGGTGAACTCGTGGGCGCTGAGGCAGGCAACCGGTCCCTTGAGCCGATTGGCCAGCGAGTTGCCCACGGCGTGCAGCAGGTGGGTCTTCCCCACCCCACTCGCACCAACAATGACGAGTGGGTTATATCGCTGCGCCGGTTCGGAGACGATCGCCCGTGCGGCCTGGAGCGCCATGCGATTTCCCCCCGCCTCGAATAAGTCATCCAGCCGCCAGATGGGCAGCGGCGCCGGCGGTGGGTGAGCGCCCTGGCGAGCCCGCTGGGTTACTGATTCCGCACCAGCGATGTCGTCGGGGTCACGGAAAGCGCTCGACCCGGCCAGCGATGGAGCCAGCTCGGCCGCCTCGGCGTGCAGCGCTTGGAGCCGCCGCACATCGGATTCGAACTGGTGCAGCACCTGCTCCGGGTCGGTAGTCATCTCCTGCTGAAGGAGCGCCTCCAGTCGCGCCGTGCTGAAGCCTTCGCCCTCCCAGCGCAGAATGGCGGCCGCTACCTTCGTCCGCCATGAGTCCACCTGCTGGGCAACAGTCGCCGAGACCTCGGTGAGGAAGTCACTGAACTCGTCCACCGCACCGGGGCGCACCGGGGCCGCGGCAGGTGGAAGGGGCGTCCTCTCTGCCTTCTGGTTCGGGGCGGTAAGCTCGGCGCCAGTCGCGAGCGCTTTGGCCTGAGCCGGTTGAAGCGGCGCATCACTGACTGCCTGGAATGCAACCAGACGATTGAGCGCACCGAGCAGCTCCCGCACGTTATCGATCACCAGCGAGCCCACCGCCTCCAGCACACCTTCGCCAAAGCGAGCCCGCCGTTCCTCGGCCTTGCGCCGGAGGATCGCTACCCGGGTCTCGTAGTCGGGCGCGCCGATGTCAATGACTAGGCCGCCGGCAAAGCGTCGGATCAGCCGTTCATCGAGCGCTTCGATCTCCGAAGGAGGACGGTCGCTGGTCAGCACAATCTGCCGGTTGTTGGTTTGCAGGGCGTCACTCAATCGGAGCAGCTCCGCCTGCATCTCCCGGCGGTGGGTCAGGAACTGCACATCATCGACCAGCAGCAGGTCCACATCGATGAACCGGCGGCGGTAAACCTCACCCTGGCCTGCTGCAACCGCCGCGTGGAATGACTCCACGAATTCGTCCAGCGTCAGGTACTCGACCGAGAGGGCGGGGTTGATGGCCCGGGCGGCGTGGCCAATCCCCATGAGCAGATGGGTCTTTCCCAGCCCAGGTCGGGCGTAGATGAAGAGCGGGTTGTAGACGGTACCGGGAGACTCCGCGACCGCCTTGGCCGCGGTGAACGCCAGCCGGTTGGCGGCGCCGACCACAAGCGTGTCGAAGCGGTACAGCGGGTTCAGGGTGGCCGTCACGCGACAGCACTCCCGGCTGCCAATCGTTTGAGGACCAGCTCGGATACACCCTTGAGCGTTTCGAACACGCCGGTTCCGTGCAGAGCGTCGGCGCTAAAGCTCTGCACCGAGCGGAAGTTCAGCGCGTCATCCATCTCTTCTGGGGTCAGAATCAAGTCGCGCGGGAGGTCCTGCTTGTTGTACTGGAACACGACAGGCAGCTGCCGGATATCCACGCCCTGCGACAGCAGGTTGTCCTGCAGATTCTGTAAGCTCTCCAGGTTGTCATCAAACCGGCGGGCCTGACTGTCGGCGACGAACACCACTCCATCGGCACCCTGAAGCACGAGCTTGCGGGTGGCGTTGTAATAGCTCTGTCCCGGTACCGTATAGAGTTGGAACTTCGTGGAGAAACCCGAAATGGAGCCGAGCTCGAGCGGCAGGAAGTCGAAGAACAGCGTCCGGTCGGTTTGGGTGGCCAGCGACACCATTCGCCCTCGCCGGGATTCCGGCACCCGCCCATAGACATACTGCAGGTTCGTCGTTTTGCCGGACCGGCCCGGTCCGTAATAGACGATCTTGCAGGTGATCTCACGGGCAGTGAAGTTGACGAGTGACATGCCGCTTATCGTCCAAAGAGTTCTTTGAGACTCGTGTCCAGCTCACGCTCGAAGTTTTCCGGCAGCGGCGACGGCTGGGTCTGTTCTCGCGGTGCCGCAGTTACCAGCTCGGCCACCATCTGATCGAAGAACAGCTGGACCAGACCCACCGAGGTCTCGGACCCGAACACCACCAATCCAATCCAGCGCCCCCGTGGGGTGCCGAACGCAGACAGCATGCAGCTTTGCCGATTGCCACCGTGTACCAGCGCAGCAAATCGGGGTGCCCCCATGATGCGGGCTAATTCCTCGGTCGATGCCACGATGGCGGCGCCGAGCGCGGCCGCAGTCATGACCTCCACTGAGCGGGAGAACCCGTGCTGCGCCACCACCTGACCGGACGTAGTCATCAACAGGATCAGCCGAGCCGAAGACTCGGAGATGAAGGTCTGCAACGGCGCCGCAACCCAAGGCTCGAGCGCTCGCATCAGGCCAGCCGACCCACCGCGTCGAGCATCTGCACCCGAGCGAGACCGAGATTGGCTTCGGTCCCTGCCACGGCCACCAGCACCAGATCGCTGCGTCCGGGAGCGGCCAGCACCGAACCGCCATTCCCCCGCAGATGCACGAAGGTTGGGGCTCGCATGCCGGCCCGGTTGGTGGCACGATCCAGCCGCTGCACCAGACTGGCGGCCAGCGCGGCCACGGCGCGGCCGTCTACCCCATCCATGAGTCGCTCGGCCACGACCAGGCCGTCGTTGCCGGATATGAGCAGCGAGCCGCGCACGCCGGGTACCTGCGTTACCTGCTCGAGTGCGGCCTCGGCTTCACTCATCCATGACTCTCCAGCCACACGCGCGCGTCGCGGGCAGCCCGTTCAGCAATGAGCCCGAGCCGAGCCATGGGTAGGGACACGTCGCGCACCGTGAGCAGCATGGTGTCCGGGGTGGGCGCCACCAAGTAGAAATTCGCTTCCGGCGATTCCACGGCGATGGCCTCCCAGGTGCCGAGGCCCAGCAACCGGCTGGTCCGGGTAGCCTCCTTGGAGACACCGGCGAGCTCCGCTGCGACCCGATCACCCACGTCGTCGCGATTGGGGCTGAGCAGGGTTCCGTTCAGGCGGAGACCCTTGGAGTCCACCAACATCACGCCAGTATCACCATGCCCTGTTTGGGCGGGTGCCGGGGCGGCGGGCTCAGGTTGATCGAGCGCCGGTTCGTGCGCGGGAGCTGCCGGGACGGATGCGACCCCGGCTAAAGGAGCTGGAGATGACGAGCTCCTCACTCGCTCGATGGCCTGGATGATCGTGGGATCGTCCGGATCGATCTCAGCCGCACGCCGAAGATGTTCCAGCGCGGCCGGCACATCGCCGGCGCGGAAGTACAGGAAGGCGATTCCCTTCAAGGCTCCGATGCGCATGGGGTCGAATCGCAGTGCCTCGGCCCAGGCATCGAACGCGCCCGCGAGATCACCCTGGTCTCCCAATATTCGTCCCAGCAGATCGTGCGCGTCCGCCAGTGTCGGATACCGGCTCAGGCCACCGCGCACCACCTTGTAGGCGGCGTCGAGCTGCCCCCTCCGGCGGAGGGCCTCCCCCAGATCAAGAAAGGCCAAACTGGATGGCTCATCCGCGAGTCGGGTAGTCAGGGTCTTGATCTCGTCAGTCACGGTAGCTCTCCAGCTCCTCGGCCAGGATTTCCGCAGCTTCCCGCAGCCGGTCCACCTCGGGTGCAAGCGCCTCCTCAGCGGGCGTTCTAGTGCCGAGACGGGACCAGCCTTTCCAGGTGTCAGCGGCATCCCGGAAGCGTCCCAGCGCAGCCTGACAGATGCCGAACAGCCTGCGGGCCTCCGGCAGCAGGGGATCGGTGCGAAGGATCTCCTGCACCAGCTGGGTTGCGCCGGTGAAATCGCCCTTAGCCAGCGCCTGGCGTACCGGGGCGAGCGCGCCACCGTGGTCGCGCCCGTTTTCGGCCGCTCCGCTGTGGTCCAGCACGATGACACCAGCTGCGGCGAGCGAATAAATCGTGCGCGCGATGTCGAACTCGGATCGGCTCAGAGTGTCCGCCAGGGCATGCAGGTCCCGCTGCCCGTCGACCGCCGCGAGCACTTCCCACTCGAGCGGCGCCAGATCGAGCTTGCCGTTCGCCGGCGTCTCGGGAGGAGGTAAACGTGGCACCACCCGCAGGTGCGGTACCTTGACCTCAATCCTCGACCATTCGTCCCGCCTCCGGGCCGACTCCATGAGTAGACCTTCGGTCGGAACCCGGGCTGGGGCTTCGATGAGCGCCTCGCTGTCGGCGCCTTCCTCGAACCGAAAGTGGCCCTCGGTCCAGCCGAGAAGGTCGAGGATGGTTTCCTCCATTTGCGCCTTGAGCTGCCGCTCGAGCTCTCGCCGGGAGATGGCTCCGAGTGCCACCAGGATGTCACCCAGTCGCCGGGAGTCTCCCTTCTCCTGAAGCTCGAGCGCCCGGTCGAGGTCCTTTGCCGAGATCTTGCTCAGCCGCACCAGCCGCGCTCCGAACCGTTGCGGATTCTTGCCCAGGGTAGCGGCAATCACGCCCCCCCGATCGAATGACACGGACGCGGCGGTCTGCCGCAGTTCCGAGGTGACCCGCAGGACGCCCGTCTTTCGACCCAGATCGAGCAGCTGGAACACGTCCTGAATGTGGAACTCCTTGAGTGGTCCCTCGAGAGCCATGACTCAGCCTGCCCCGGCAAAAATGTGCTGGAGGTCGCGGGCCGAGCGCGCTCTGCTGCGGGCCTCGGTGGCGAAGGGTCCATCGGGGTCCAGCTGGATGACCCGTTCCCAGACCTGGACCGCCTGGTCGAACTGCCGCTGCCGGGCGAAGCCGGTACCCTGGTGATAGAGCGCCGCCGGATGATCCGGATCGAATCGTAGTACCCGCCCAAAGGCTTCCAGAGCCTGGACCGTTCGGCCGTCCTCCAGGAGGGCCCGCCCCAACGCCGTCAGCGCCTCCAGCTCATAAGGATCGGCTTCCAGGAGCTGCACCAACACCGGGATAGCGGCGCGGGCGGATTCAGTACGGCGAAGCAGGTCGGCCAGGGCTAGAGCCGCCAGACCATAGGTAGGCAGGAGGTCGAGTGCCCTTTCGTACGCGGTCCGGGCCGCAGCCCAGTCATGGTGCTCCTCCTGCAAAGCGCCCAGCTCGCACCAGACCCGGACCAATGAAGGATCGAGCTCCAGGGCGGTGTGGAAGGCGGTCAGGGCAGCGGCCCGGTCGCCCATCCGGACGGACGCCTGGGCCTGGAGCTGGAACAGCTCGGGCTGATAGGGAGCCAGACCCTGGGCCTGGCGGACGGTCTCGAGCGCTGCGGCTGCATCACCCAGCGCCAGCCGCACCCGGGCTTTGGCAGCAAGCACCTCGGCGTCCTTCGACGCTCGCGAGCTCAGATCCTCCGCAAGCGGTGCGGCCTCGGCCGGGCGCCCCAGTGCGAGGAGTGCGCGGATCTCGCCCAGGATCGCCTTGGAATCACGAGGTGCAGCGGAACGGGCCTCCCGGTAGCGTTCCAGCGCCTCCCCATAGAAGCCGCGTCGGGCGAAGATGTCGCCCAACATCACGGCAGTAGCCGCGCTGGGAGCACCGCGCGCCAAGGCTCGATTCAACTCATTGGTTGCCTGGTCGAGCAGACCCTTGGCAATGAAATCCGACGCCAGGGCAAGAGATTCCTCGGCCGGACCAGGAGGGGGCTGCGATACTGCAGGGGCGAGCTCCTCGAAGAGACGATCGAGAACGGGAGTCTCGAAGCTGAATTCACCGCTCAGCTGTTCCCCGCTGACGTCCGCGATCAGCTCCGGCGCGATGGCAATGGTCGGATCTTCGTACTGGAGATCGATGGCGAGGGCGAACTTCTGGGGGACATACAGAGGCTCCAGCTCCAATGCCCTCCGAGTCTCCCGCAGAGCTCCGTCGAAATCTCCCAGCTGACTCAGGACGAAGCTCAGGTTGTAATGCGCCGCCGCGAAGTCGGCGTCTATGTCGACTGCCCGTCCAAAGGCGTTGCGTGCATCCTCGAACCGTTTGAGCTCCACCAGCACCAGCCCAACTCCGTTCCAGCCAGTTGCAGTGCCGGGCTGCTCCGCCAGGGCGCGCTGGTATTCCTCCAGCGCGGCCTTGTATTGCCGTCGCTGGAGCAGCAGCAACGCCAGGTTGAGTCGGGCGGTAAGCAGCGGTTGAGCTCCACCTAACGCCTGACGAAATGCTGCCGTTGCTGAATCACTGGACAGGTCACTCGCTCGGATCACCCCGAGGTTGTTCCAGCCCAACTGATACGCGCCGTCAATGGCAACGGCCTTTTCGTAGGAGGCAATAGCGTCGGCGCGGTGTCCCAGCTGGTGCAGGCAGACGCCTCGCTCATTCCACAGCTTGGGTGACTCGGGGAATTCCTGCACCAGGGCGTCGTACAGCCCGAGCGCAGCATTCAAGTTGCGGCGGAGGATGTGTACCTCCGCGATGGCCTGCAGGTTGAGCCGGCGATCCTCGCCGGCGTCCAGCGCCTGCTGATATTCCCGGATGGCCTCTTCGTAGTGTCCCTGCTGTCGCAGGGCCAGGCCCAGGTTGTAATGGGCCAGGAGTGCTCCGGGGACCGACTGCGGGCCAGTGCCGCGGATGGGCTGCGGGGCAGAACCATCGTCCCGTGATTCCGTTCCCTGGCTCGCTCGTACCTGGCCATTCTGCCCTGCTAGCGACAAATTCGCCTGAGCCCGCCCGAGCATGGGGTTGAGGTCGATTGCGCGCTTGGTGGCGGCCCGCGCGGCCTCGTGCTGGCCCAGGTCGCCGTACACGAAGGCGAGTAGGTAGTGTGCTTCGGCGTATTCAGGGTTCCGGGCGACGGCTTCTTTCAGGGCAACCAGCGCGAGCTCGGTGAGCCCACGGTTGTAGAGCACCTCCCCGCGATAAAAGCGGGCCACCGGATTATCCGGCTCCTGATCGCAAGCGCGGGCCAGCCAGTCGCTCGCCGCATCCAACCGACCTCGCCCTTTTTCGGCTAGACCCAGCTGCAACAACGCCGGTACGTCCTTGGGAAATTTCGCCACCAGGGCCTCGAACTGCCCCGCTGCCTCCTCATGGCGTCCCAGCATCGCGTAGGCACGTCCCAGCTCCCAGCGCGGCTCCCGGTCGTCCGGGCTACGGGCGATGCGTGCCTTCAGCTGTTCGATCCGATGTTCGTAATGACCGCTGTCCCGATATGCGATCTCCAGATTGGTCTGGGCCACCTGCATCTTCGGGTCGAGCTCGAGAGCCCGGGCAAATTCGCCGATCGCCTCGTCAACCAGACCTTTCTGGTAGTAGAGAACGCCGAGGTTGTTATGGGCCCCTGCATCGGAGGGGTCGATGCGCCGGGCGAACGAGCGAAGGACGGTAAGATCGCGCTCCGAGAGCGCGGGCGCCGGCATGGCTCTCTACGGAAGGCGAATGGCGTCGAAGATGGCGCGCAACGACGAGATGTCCGGCAAGAGCAGGAAGTGGCCCCCTAGTGGATCGGCAGCTCCTTCGACCCGGAATGTGGTCTCGACGCAGAAGGCGTAGTCGCGATCGTGGCCGAAGTTCACCTGGGCAGTCGTGAGCACCGCGCCGCTAAGATCGATCACCAGGCTGGGCACCGATGGCACCAGCATCATTCCCATGAAATCGCTCAGCGCGTTCAGGTAGGCACTGGCCAGGATGTTACCTGTTTCTTTGAGACCGGACTGCTCCATCGGACCCAGCTCAAGGGTGCCGCCCACCGGCCGCCGGAACAGGAAGTCGCAGAGGTTGTAGGCCGCGCGCTGCGGAAACAGCACCATGGCCCGCCCGGTAAGATCGCCCATCATGTGCATCAGCACCGCGGCGACGACGGCGTCGGGAGCGCCCACCAGATCGCAGGCTTCCTCGAGCGGACGGACGTACACCCGCGGCACCGTGATCATGATGGTCTTGTTGGTCATACCCGACAGCGCCGTGGCCGCATGGCCGGCTCCGATGTTGGCCACTTCGCGGATCGCGTCGAGCTGCGACTCCTTCAGGTCACGGACGTCTTCCATGCCACCTCCTACAGGAGCGCCGCAGCGTC
>WUUC01125031.1_pt1 | contig 14304 bp, 12 predicted proteins | sample 6278441 | NCBI WGS metagenome assembly WUUC01 (sample SAMN13675441, study PRJNA597444) | soil metagenome | isolation source: soil | place: USA: Washington | collected 2017-10
AGTCGATCGCGTGGTTCTACGCGGCGAGCGTCGGGCAGATCTCCATCCTGCACCAGCTCAAGGGCCAGTGCAGCGTGCTGGTCGCCGAGAGCGCGGGCGGGCTGGACAGCTTCGCGCAGGCCGCGCGGACCGTCCGCCGCGGCACCAAGGTCGTGCTGGCCGGCGGTACCGAAGGGCCGCTGTCGCCGTACGCGCTGGCCTGCCAGCTGTCGACCGGGCGGCTGTCCACGTCGGCCGACCCCGAGACCGCCTACCGCCCCTTCGAGACCGGGGCGCGGGGCTACATCCCGGCCGAGGGCGGCGCGGTGCTGCTCGTCGAGGACCTGGACCACGCGCTCGAGCGCGGTGCCACCGTCCACGGCGAGGTGCTCGGGTGGGCGGCCACCCACGACGGCAGGGCGAGCAGGCCGGGCGACGGCGGCGACGCCGGGCAGTACGCCAGGACCATGCGGCTCGCACTGGCGCGGGCGGACCGGTCGGCGTCCGATGTGGACGTCGTGTTCCCGGACGCGGTCGGGGTGCCGGAGTGCGACCGCGTCGAGGCGGACGCGGTGCGCGCGGTGTTCGGCGCGGACAGCGATGTCGCGGTCACCACCCAGAAGGGCCGCCTCGGCCGGATGTACCAGGGTGGCGCCGCGCTCGACGTGGCGACCGCGCTGCAGGCCATGCGCTACGACGTGCTGCCCGCCACCGGCGGGCTGAGCGACCCCGCGCCGGGCTGCGAGCTCAACTTCGTCCGCGAGGCGACCGCCTGGCGGACCTCGGTGGCGATGATCAACGCCCGCGGCTACGACGGCTACAACTCGTCGCTGGTCGTCGGCCGGTACGAGGACTGAGGGAAACCATGCCAGACAACGGTAGTGGCAACGGCCGCGCGCGGATCGTCTTCCTGGTCCGCGTGCCCGCGGCGCGCACCGGCGAGTTCCTGCGCGCCTACGAGCGGATCCGCTACGAGGTGGCCGAGGGCGTGCCCGGCCACCTCCTGGACCAGGTGTGCCAGTCGCCCACCGACCCGGAGCAGTGGCTGATCACGAGCGAGTGGGAGTCGCTGGACCACTTCGTGACCTGGGAGCAGAGCCCCGGGCACCGCGACCTGGCCGGCCCGATGCGGGCCTGCATGACCGAGGCCAGGTCGGTCAAGTTCGTCGTCCGGAAGGAAACCAGCAAGGACGAGGGCCGGCTCACCGGCTGACCCCGGCGGCCCTCGGGCGCCCACCGCGTTCTCCCTGGTCTCGAAATCGATATGGAGCAGGAATGGACACCGTTCTCAACATTCTGGGCATCTGGGTGCTCGCCTCGGCCGGAATTCAGCTCGGCACGCTCTGGATCATGAAGCTGTCGATCCTGCCGTTGCTCAACGCGCTGCCCTACGGCCGTTACGTCAACACCTGCCAGCTCATCAAGATGCACGTGTTCCACCCGATCGCGGTGTGGATGGGGGTGGCCGCGGGCACCGTCGGTGTGGTGGCCGCGTTCCTCACCTCGTCCACCGCGGCCACCGTGTTCTTCATCGTCGGCTCCCTCGGCATGCTCGGCGTCGGCCTCACCTCCGAGGGCGTCAACCGGCCGATCTGGCGCCAGATCGAGAAGTGGCCGGTCGAGGAGATCCAGGACGAGGAGTGGGCGGGCAAGCGCCACATCTGGCACCTCGCCCACATGGTCCGGACCTACTTCGGCATCCTCGCGGTCACCGCGTACGTCGGCGCGATGCTCACCATCTGACCCGAGTTCTCACCCGCGTGCGAACGCGGTGGACGGCGCCCTCGCAGCTCCCGCAGCGGTAGCGAAGGCGCCGTTCGTCGTGTTCGCCGCGGATCAAGGAAAGGAAGGACATGCCCCGTAGAATCAAGGTGTTCGCATTAGGTGCGGCAGCTCTGACGATGGCGTCGTTGGGTGTCGTCTGGGCGGGCCCGTCGTCCGGCATCCCACCGGTGGGTGCCGCCGAGGCGCGGTCGGCGACCGCGAGCGGCGACTGGGCCGTGTGGCAGAAGGACCCGTCCGGCAGCCGGTACAACGGCGCCGAGTGGAAGATCAACCCCAGGACCGCGGGCAGGCTCGAGCTGAAGTGGGCGTACACGTTCGCGCAGCTGCCCTACACGCGGGTCGGGAGCCAGCCCGCGGTGGCGGGCGGCGTGCTCTACGTCGGTGCCCCGGACGCGAAGTTCGTGGCGCTGGACGCGAGGACCGGCGCCACCAGGTGGACCTTCGACCTCACCACGGTCACCGGTCCGGGCGAGCAGTTCGCCGCCAACGGCGTGCGCGACGGTGCCGCGGTCGTCGGCGACAAGGTCTACTTCGGCGACAGCACCGGCCGCGTGTACGCGCTCCACAAGCGCACCGGGCGCCTCGCGTGGGCCACCCACGTCGACGAGCACCCGCTGTCGAACCTCACGAGCTCACCGACCGTCCACGACGGCCGCGTCTACATCGGGGTGTCCACGAGTGAGGGTGGCGCGCCGAGGAACCCCGCCTACCCGTGCTGCACGCACCGCGGCGCGGTGGTGGCCCTCGACGCGGACACCGGCGAGGTGGACTGGCGGTTCTACACCGTGGCCCAGCCCGTCGAGACCGGCACCTGGCCGAGCGGTGCCAAGAAGTTCACGCCGTCCGGGGTGAGCGTGTGGGCGACCCCGGTGATCGACCGGCGCACCGGCACGCTGTTCGTCGGCACCGGCAACAACGCGACCGGGCAGACCGAGTACGCCGACAGCCTGCTCGCCATCGACGCCGAGAGCGGCAGGCTCCGCTGGAAGCAGCAGGTGACCTTCCCCGACACCTACACCGCGGCCTGCGAGATGACCGAGGTGCCGAACGAGACCTGCCCCGGCAAGGGCACCTACGCGCTGGACAAGGACATCGGCGCGGCCGCGTCCCTGGTCAACGTCCGCGGTCGCACGCTCGTCGTGGTCGGGCAGAAGGACGGCAGGCTGCACGCGTTCGACGCGCGCACCGGCCGGATCGTGTGGCAGACGCCGCTGGTGCCGAACAGCCCGGACGCCGTGGGTGTCCAGTGGGGCACCGCCTACGACGGCCGGTACGTCTACGCGGCGACCTGGCACAGCAACCCGGGGCGGCTGTTCGCGGTCGACCCGGCCACCGGGAAGGTGGTGTGGGAGGTCCCGCACCCGGCCGACGGGTGCACCACCGGCGGCGCGGCCGCGTTCGCCGACATGTGCGAGCTGTCGTTCACCCCGGCGGTCAGCGCCACCCCTGGCCTGGTCTACGAGGGCAGCTCGGACGGGAAGATCCGCGTCTTCGCCGCGCGGAACGGCGCCCTGCTGTGGGAGTTCGACGCGATCCGCGACTTCGCCGGTGTCAACGGGCTGCCGGGCCGCGGCAGCGGCATCTCCGGCAACGGCGGCGCGGTGATCGTCGACGGCATGCTGTACGTGCAGGCCGGCTACTACCCGTTCTACCCGACCGACAAGGGCACGGTGCTGCTCGCGTTCGGCCTGTAGCGCGGACCGCCGTACCGCGAACGGCGCTTCCCTGACCTGTCGCGTCAGGAAAGCGCCGTTCTCGGCGGTTACGCGGCTCCGCTGTCGGGAAGGGCAAGCCACCACTGGTTGTCCCTGGCCCACTTGATGGTGTCGGCGAGCCCGTCGCGCAACGTGGTCTCGGGTTGCCAGCCGAGGAGCCTGCGCGCCTTGGCGTTGTCCGGGACGCGTCTCGACAGGTCCTCGTAGGACTTGCCGAGCTTGTCGGTCGTGTCCACCCTGGTGATCTCGGCACCGGGGCCCACCAGCTCGGCCACCAGCTCGACGGCGTCACCGACGGTGGTCTCGGTCATGCTGCCGATGTTGAACGCCTCGCCGTCGGCCGCCGCACTGTCTGCCGCGAGGAGCGTGCCGCGGACGGCGTCGGCGATGAACGTGAAGCATCGCGTCTGCTCGCCGTTGTCGTAGACCACGAGCGGCTTGCCGTTCAGCGCCCGGTGCACCGAGCGGCTGATGACGAAGCCGGGCCGCTGGCGCGCGCCGTAGGCGTTGAAGTAGCGGACGATCGTGGCCGCCAGCCCGCGCTGCCGCACGAACGCGAACGTCAGGTGCTCGGTGAGCGCCTTGCTGGACGAGTAGGTCCAGCGGTCCGCCGCGGTCGCGCCGAGCACGCGGTCGTCGTCCTCCTTCCACGGCACCGCGGGGTTCTTGCCGAACACCTCGCTGGTGCTGGCCAGGACCACCTTCGCGCCCGCGGCGTGCGCGAGCTCCAGCACGTTGCGGGTGCCGGTGAAGTTGACGTCGATGACGTCCAGCGGCCGCGCGAGGTACTGGTCGACCCCGACCACCGCGGCCAGGTGGAACACCACGTCGACGTCGGCCGTGATGGCGGTCGCCAGCGCCTCCCGGTCCAGGACGTCGCCCCGGACGAAGTTCGTGTGCTCCCGCGCGACCCGCTGCCACTCCGGCGGCGGGGTGCCGTCGAAGATCGTCACGTCGTCGCCGCGCGCGACCAGCTCCTCCACCAGGTGACTGCCGATGAACCCACAGCCACCGGTCACCACGACCCGGCTCATGACGCCACCTCGCAGGCTCCGTGGCGCCGCTCGCGGTCGCCCTGTGTCATTGATCCGCTCGCACGCTCGCTCATCGGCCGACCCCCCGGTACTCGTAGCCCAGTGCCCGCAGCTCGGCGATCTTCTCCCGCGAGTAGTACGCCCGGCCGTCGAGGACCAGGCAGTTGTCGGCCACCGGCAGCGAGCCGAAGTCGATCTCGGCGAACTCCCGGTGCAGGGCCAGGATCGCGACGCAGTCCGCGCCCTCGACCGCCTCGCGCAGGCTCGCGGCCTGCGGCCTGCCGAACAGCTCGGCGGCCTCCTCGACGTCGACCAGCGGGTCGTAGATCGTGACCTCGCCGCACGCCCGCTCCAGTGCCGCCACGGCGTCGACCGTCGGCGTGGCGCGCAGGTCGCCCGTGTCGTTCTTGAACGCGAGGCCCAGCACGGCGATCTTGCTCGTCACCGGGTCCTTGCCCAGCTTGGTCAGCTCGTCGATCGCCAGCTGCGCGGTGTAGGCCGGCATGCCGGAGTTCACCTCGCGGGCGGCGGGCGCGGTCAGGATCTCCAGTCCCCGCTCGCGCGCGGAGTTCCAGACCATCCACGGGTCCTTCGTGAGGCAGGACCCGCCGACGCCGACGCTGGGCAGCAGGATGTTGACGTTGCCGTTGCCCTTGGGGATCGAGTTGGCCGCCTTGATGACGTCCAGCGCGTCCACCCCGTACAGGGCGGAGAACTTCGCGATCTCGTTGCCCAGCGCGATGTTCACGTCGATCCACCAGTTGTCGGCCAGCTTGACGATCTCGGCCGCCTCCAGGGTGTCCAGCGGGATGACCTCGACGCCGAGGGCGTCGCGCCAGAACTCGGCGGCGTCCTGCGCGCTGTCGTCGTCGAGACCGCCCGCGACGATCGGGAACGACCGCAGCTCGGCGAGCGCGGTGCCCTCGGCGAGGCGCTCCGGGGTGAACGCGAGCCCGAAGTCCTCGCCCCCCACCAGGCCGCTGCGCTGCAGCAACGGGAGCACGACGGCGCGGGTGGTGCCCGGCGGCACGGTGCTCTTCAGCACGATCAGCTGGCCTTCCCGGAGGTGCCGGGACAGCTCGAGGCAGGCGCCGGTCAGCTGCTCGTCGGCGAGGGAGCCGTCCTCCCGCACCGGCGTGCCGACGGTGACCAGCACGACGTCGGCCTCGCTGACGGCCGAGGCGTCCGTGGTGACCCGCAGTTTCCCGGAGGCCACCCCGCTGCTGACCAGCTCGGGCAGGCCGTGCTCCTGGAACCGGCAGAAACCGCTGTTCAGCTCGTCGACCAGCTGGGTGTTGGTGTCGATGCCGACGACCTCGAGGTTGCGGTCGGCCAGCGCGGCGGCCACGCACGAACCGACATACCCGAGTCCGATGACCGCGACCTTGACGTCTTCTCGACCGGACAGAAATCGCATTGTTGGGCTCCTTACAGAAATGCCGGCTCCGCTGAGATCTCCGGATTCATTTCCAAGGTCTCCCTCGGTTGGAGGGTGTTGGGCACCGCGGCTCGACGTGAGCTAGCGGCAAGCTCAAGAGTCGGTCGTGACGGTCCCCCCGTCGTGGGCCCGCAATCACGGCACGGGGGGAACCTGTCCTGCTCGACGGGCGTTCGAGCCGTTCCGGGCCGGTTGCCTGGCGCCCGGGGACTGCCGACCCACGACCGGAGGACGCGCACCGCGCGACAGTGCAGTTCGCGGAACAGGTCGAGCAGTCAGAGGAGCGGCTATGGCAGGCGGTAAGGCGGGCGCACCGCCGATGGACCGGAAACTCCTGGCGGTGGCGCTCATCGTGGCCCTGGGGTCGTTCACGGTCGTGCTCGACATGACGATCGTCGGGGTCGCGCTGCACACCGTGTCGGACCACTTCGGCGTCGGCCTGTCCACCACCCAGTGGGTGACGACCGCCTACATCCTGAGCACGGCCATGGTCGTCCCGCTGACGGGCTGGGCCACGGACCGGTTCGGCGGCAGGCGCGTGTGGCTCTGGGCCGTGCTGCTGTTCACGGTGGCCTCGGTGGCGTGCGGGCTCGCGTGGTCGGCGGGCAGCCTGATCGCCCTCCGCGTGCTGCAGGGCATCGGCGCCGGCCTGATGGCGCCGGTCGGCACCGCGCTGGTCGCCAGGGCGGCGGGCCCGCAGCGGATGGGCCGGGCCATGGGCCTGATGGGCATCGCGATCGTGTTCGCCCCGGTGCTCGGGCCGGTCATCGGCGGCATCCTGGTCGACGCGGGCTCCTGGCGGTGGATCTTCTTCCTCAACCTGCCGCTCGGGCTGGTCGCGCTCGCGCTGGCGTGGCGCTTCTTCGAGCGCAACCAGCCGACCAGGCCCGACCCGATCGACCGGGTGGGCTTCGTCCTGCTGTGCCCGGGGATCACGCTGCTCGTGTACGGGCTCGCCAACGCCACGTCGATCGACGGGCTCACGCGACCGGGCTTCCTGGTGCCCACCCTCGGCGGCGCCGTGCTGACCGCACTGTTCGTGCGGCACGCGCTGCGGGCCGAGAAGCCGTTGCTCGACCTGCGGCTGTTCCGCAACCGGACCTTTTCCGCGACCGTCGCGACGCAGTTCCTGATGAACGCGACCCTGAGCGGCTCGCTGATGCTGTTCCCGCTGTACTTCCAGCTGGTCCGGGGCGTCTCGCCGCTGGCGTCCGGGCTGCTGCTGGTGCCGGAGGGCATCGGGGTCGCCATGACCATGCCGGTCGCCGGGCGGCTGGTGGACCGCGGCAGGTCCGGGCTCGTGATCCTGTGCGGGCTCCCGGCGCTGGTGGTCGGGTTCTTCTCCTTCACGCAGGCCGGCGCCGACGCGAGCTTCGTCCGGCTGTCGCTGTCGCTCTGGCTGATCGGCGTCGGCGCGGGCTGCACGATCATGCCCGCCATGTCCACCGCGTACCGGGCGCTCGGCCCCGAGGAGATCCCCCGCGCGTCCGCCACGTTCAGCATCGCCCAGGAGGTCGGCGCGTCCGGCGCGGTGGCGTTGTTCGTGGTGGTGCTGGACGCCCGGCTGCGCACCGGCCCCAGCGCGGCCGCGTTCGACAACTCGTTCTGGCTGCCGCTGGCGCTCACGCTGCTGGTCCTGGTCCCCGCGCTGCTGGTCGCGAGGAGCGCGTCCCGCCGCGCCGCGGAGGACGCCGCGACCGCGGGCCCCGAGAAGGAGCTGGCGCCCACGCCCTGACCCACCGGTCCCCACGACGACTCGGCTCCCGCACGTCACCGTGCGGGAGCCGAGTCGTGTGGGGGTCCGGCGCTACTGCGCGTACTCCGGCAGGCGGCGGGCCACCTCGTCCGGCGACGGCATCTCGGCCACCTGGCGGGCGATCTCCTTGGCGGCCGCGGTGCGGTCCGGGTCGCCGAGCAGGTGGCTCGCCGCCTCGGCCACGCTCGCCGCGGTGACCTCCTCGTGCTTGAGGAGCTCGCCCGCGCCCGCGTCGCACACCATGCCCGCGTTCAGCAGCTGGTCCGGGCCCGGCAGGTTCTGCAGGAACAGCTGCGGGATGCCGCTGCCGAGCGCGCCGAACGTGGTGCCGTTCCCGCCGTGCTGGACCACGAGGTCGACGTGCGGCAGCAGCTCCGCCTGCGCCACCCAGCGCTCCACCCGGACGTTGTCCGGCAGCGCGCCGAGCTCGTCGGCCAGCTTCGGCGTCGCGACGAACACGTCGACGTCCAGTGAGGACAGACCGGCGATGGTCTCCCGCATCATGTGCAGCACGCGGTTGTCGGACTCGGTGCCCAGCGTCAGGTACACCAGCGGCCGCGACGGCGGCCGCTCCCGCACCCACGCCGGCAGCTCCCCGGGCGTGTTGAACCCGACCGGGCGCAGCTCGCTGCGCAGGTCGCCGCAGGAGGCGACGAAGTCGGCGTCCTGCAACGACGCCGGGCAGATGTCGAGGTAGGGGTGGCCGAGGTAGGTGGCGTACTCCGCGGGCAGCTCGAGCCCGAGCTCGCCCGCGGCGTACTCGCGCAGGACGTCCTCGGACATCACCATCAGGTAGTCCGTCGCGGGCCGGACGCGGCCGGACGCGTGGCACAGCGCGGGGATCCCGGCCGCCTTCGCGGCGAGCCCGGCGCCCGGGTTGTACGAGGCGTGCACCACCAGGTCGGGCCGCTGCCGCTCGAACTCCGGCAGCAGGTCGTCCACATAGGACTTCGGGGCGAGCCGGCAGAACTCGCGGGAGATGAGCTCCATCGCCTGGCGGTCCGGCGCCTTCTGCTCGCTGGGCGGCGGCACGCCGACCGCGCGCGCCGCCTCGGCGACCAGCTCCTCGGTCTCCCGGCCCGCGGTGACGACGTCGAGCCCGAGCTCGGTGAGCAGCCCGTGCCGCACCTCCCCGGTGGCGAACGTGACCTGGTGCCCGGACCGGTGTGCCGCGACCGCCAGCGGCAGTACCTGGAAGAAGTGCCCGTAGGCGGTGAGCGTCGAGAAGAGTACGCGCATGCCGCCGATGCTACGGCGGGGAAAACGTTGGCAGACGGGGCTTCGAGGCATCCTCGAACCACCGCCAAGCTTCCCGGTGCGACCGGGAACCGGTCCCGGGTGACCGGGATCCGCGGCCTACGCGGGGTGAACGCCCGCTGGCACCCTCGGTGGGACTGAGGTTCCGTGACGAGGCGAGTGAGGTGGTTCCGTGACCGAGGTGGTGTCGACGCCCGTGGACGGCGAGCCGGTGGTGGGGCGGATCAGCCCGTGCCGCATGGTCGAGCTGACCGAGCACCGCGACCCGCGCGGCAGCCTCACCGTGGTCGAGTCCGGCAAGGAGATCGACTTCGTCGTCCGGCGGGCCTACTACATCCACCACGTGCCGCAGGGCGCCGAGCGCGGCGCGCACGGCCACCGGCGGCTGCGCCAGCTGATCGTCGCGGTGCACGGCAGCTTCGAGGTCGTGGTGGACGACGGGTACGCGCGGCGCACGTTCGTGCTCGACCACCCCAGCCGCGGGCTCTACGTGGGGCCGATGGTGTGGCGGGACATGGTCAACTTCACGCCCGGCACGGTCGGGCTGTGGCTGGTCTCCGAGACCTACGACGCGGCCGAGTACTACCGGGACTACGCCGAGTTCCGCCGAGACGCCAGGAGCGTGGCATGACCGTCCCCTTCCTCGACCTCGGTGCCACCTACCGGGAGCTGCGCGCGGACATCGACGCGGCGGTCGGGCGCGTGCTCGCGTCGGGCCGCTACCTGCTCGGGCCGGAGAACGAGGCCTTCGAGGCGGAGTTCGCCGAGTACTGCGGTGCCGAGCACTGCGTCTCGCTCGGCACCGGGCTCGACGCGATCGTGCTCACCCTGCGCGCGCTCGGCATCGGGCCGGGCGACGAGGTGATCGTCCCGTCGCACACGTTCATCGCCACCTGGCTCGCGGTCGCGGCGACGGGCGCCACCCCGGTGCCCGTGGAGCCGGGCGAGGGCAGCCACAACATCGACCCCGCCGCCATCGAGGCCGCCGTCTCCGGGCGGACCAGGGCGATCGTCCCGGTGCACCTCTACGGCCAGCCCGCGGACCTGGACGCGATCGACGCGATCGCGGACCGGCACGGGCTCGCCGTCGTCGAGGACGCCGCGCAGGCGCACGGCGCCCGCTACCGCGGCCAGCGCGTCGGGTCCCGGTTCGCCGCGGCGTTCTCCTTCTACCCGGGCAAGAACCTCGGCGCGCAGGGCGACGGCGGCGCGGTCGTCACCGGGGACGCGGAGCTCGCGGCGAAGCTGCGGCTGCTGCGCAACTACGGCTCGACCGTCAAGTACCACCACGAGGTCAAGGGCACCAACTCGCGGCTCGACGAGCTGCAGGCGGCCATGCTGCGGGTCAAGCTCGCGCACCTGGACGAGTGGAACGCCCGCCGGGTGGCCGTCGCGGACCGCTACCGGTCCGAACTGGACGGTCTGGCCGGCCTGGCGCTGCCCGCCGTCCCCGGCTGGGCCGAGCCGGTGTGGCACCTGTTCGTGGTGCGCACCGCGGACCGCGCCGGTCTGCAGGAACGGCTCACCGCCGCCGGGGTGCAGACGCTGATCCACTACCCGGTCGCGGCCCACCGCTCGCCCGCGTTCGCCGAGCTCGGCATGGCGGCGGGCTCGCTGCCGCGCGCCGAGCGGCTCGCCGGGGAGGTCCTCAGCCTGCCGATGGGCCCGCACCTGGCCGCGGGCGAGGTCGACGCGGTGGTCGCCGCGGTGCGCGCGGCGGTGACCGGTGGCCGCGCCGCGGCCTGACCCGGCCCGCTCAGGCCGCCGACGGCGGCGCCTGCCGCATGACCCCTTCGTGCCCGTGGAGGACGCTCAGCAGGCCGACCAGGGACACCCCGCCGACGATCTCGCGGCGGGCGATCATGCCGGGGGTGTCGGCGAGCGGCACCCACGCCACCCGGTCGGACTCGAAGCCGTCGCGGGGCGGGCCGACGTAGCGGCTGCCCGTGGCGAGGTAGAGGTACTGCTCGGCGTCGGTGATCCCGGCGCAGGGCTGGATGTAGGCGAGCTCGCGCAGCTCGCCGGGCCGCCAGCCGGTCTCCTCCTCGGTCTCCCGCGCGGCGGCGTGGACCGGGCTCTCGCCGGGGTCGACCCAGCCGCCGGGCAGCTCCCAGTTCCACGTGTCGGTGGTGAACCGGTGCCGCCACACCATCAGCACCCGCCGCGCCGGGTCGAGCACGAGGGTGCCGACCGACCGGGGGAGCTTGATCAGGTGGTGCTCGTAGCGGTCGCCGTCGGGCACCTCGACGTCGGAGAGGTAGAGGTCCATGTATGCGCTGGCATAGACGCGCCGTTCACCGTGCACTATCCACCGCATCGTCGCTCCTCGTTTCTCGACCGATTCGCTAATGGTGCTCGAGCCGATTCCCGCGGCCATGGGCCGGCCGTCCCGCGAATTCGGGAAATAACAAGGGGAAATGTCGCCGGCGGCAGGGCAAACCGGGGCAATCCGGGCGCCGGGAGGACCGGTTCCCGTACCGGCCGGGACGCCAGCCCCACGACGCGGGGATGGCCGGGACGGAGTCTGGACATGTCCGAGGGCAGCCGAGGCGACCGTGAACTGCCGAGCCCGGGGCCGCACACCGCGGGCGGACACCGCGAAGGAGAGGAACTGGTATGACTGAGATCGTCAGCGCGTGGGGCGACAATTCGAACGGTCAGCTCGGTGACGGCACCACCAACGGCCGCCCGAGCCCCGCCCCTGTCTCCGGGCTGGAGGGGGTGCGCACGGTCGAGTCGGGCAGCGGCCACGTGGTCGCACTGCTCGAGGACGGCACGGCCGTCTCCTGGGGCCGCAACGCCTTCGGCCAGGTCGGTGACGGCACGGTGGAGGTCAACGTGCACCGCCCCAGCCCCGTGAAGGGCCTGAAGGGCATCAAGGACGTCGTCCCGGGCGGCGGTCAGACGCTGTACCTGCTCGAGGACGGCACCGTGTGGGGCGCAGGCGGCGGCTTCTTCGGCCTGCTCGGCCCCAAGAACATGCGGCTGCACCCCGTGCCCGTCCTGGTGGACGGCATCGACGAGGTCGTGCAGCTGATCTCCGGCGGCGGGCACGCGGTCGCGCTGTGCGCCGACGGCACGGTGTGGACCTGGGGCCGGGACGACTACGGCCAGCTCGGCGACGGCCCGGACGCGAACGACCGCGTCCCCGGCCGCACCTACCAGGAGCACGCGGGCCGCGGCTACGACAGCCGTCCGACGCCCACCAGGATCGACGGCCTCGGTGAGATCCGCTCGCTCGCCGCGGGCGGTGGCCACAGCGTCGCGGTCCAGACCGACGGCACCGTCTGGACCTGGGGCGACAACGACCGCGGCCAGCTCGGCCACGGGGACACCGTGCACCTGTCGAGCCCGAAGAAGGTCGAGGGCATCAGCACCGCGGTGGCCGCCACCTGCGCGTACCACCACACGGTGGTGCTGCTCGAGGACGGCACGCTGCAGGCGTTCGGCATCAACGACCGCGGCCAGCTCGGCGACGGCACCACCGAGGACAAGCTCACGCCGGTGGAGGTCAAGGGCCTGAGCCGGGTCAAGCAGGTCACCGGCACCGGCGGCGGCGGCGAGGTGAACCCGGGCAACTACGGCCACACGCTGGCGCTGATCGAGGACGGCACCGTGTGGGCGTGGGGCTGCAACGACAAGGGCGAGCTGGGCAACGGGAACACCGACCGCCGCGTGGTCGCCGAGCCCGTCCCCGGCCTCACCGGTGTCCGCCACCTCACGGTCGGCGGCGAGGTGCCGATCTCGCGGGAGAACCCGGGCGGCGGCTACGCCCTGGCGATCCACGCGGTCTGAACCGGCTCAACCCCAGGGAGAACGAACATCATGGTCGAGACGATCGGCGAGTTGCACAAGCCCCTCGCGGGCAAGCGGGCCCTGATCGCGGGCGGGGACGGCGAGATCGGCAGCGTGATCAGCGCGGGCCTCGCGGCCGACGGCGCCGACGTGGCGATCGCCGGCCTGGAGAAGGATTCATGCCAGGAGCTCGCCGATCGTCTCGCCACCGGGGAGAACCGGACCGGCGGGTACGCGTTCGACACCACCGACGCCGACAGCGTGACCGGCCTCGTCGACGACATCACCCAGGACTGGGGCGGCGTCGACATCCTGGTCAACTGCGTCGGCATCCTCAAGATCAACATGGCGGAGAACTTCGACGCCGCCGAGTGGCGCTCGGTGGTGGACATCAACCTCACCGGTGCCTTCCTGCTCTCCCAGGCGGTCGGCCGCGTGATGATCAAGGGCGGCGAGGGCGGGCGGATCGTCCACATGACGTCCGTGCGCGGCCACGTCGGGCTCGCGATCGGCGGGTTCGCCGCCTACGGCGCGAGCAAGGCCGGGCTGCACCTGCTGATCAAGCAGCTGGCCTCGGAGTGGGGCAAGCACCGGATCTCGATCAACGGGGTCGGCGCCGGGTTCGTGCGCACCGCCCTGTCCGAGGCGGCGCTGCAGAACCCCGACTTCGCCAACATGGTCGCCGCGCGCACGCCACTCGGCCGCGTCGCGGAGATCCAGGAGGTCGCCAACACGGCGGTCTACCTCGCCGGCCCCCGGTCGAGCTTCATCACCGGCCAGATCCTCTACGTCGACGGTGGCCTGTCCGCCTCGCAGTGAGCCAGCCGTCCCGTCACAGAAAGGCACGACCCATGACCACCCCCGGCTCGTACGCCCTCCCCTACAACGGCGAAGCGCCGCCCCCCATGCAGATGATGGAGATGCTCTACGGCGCGCTGGCCACCCAGATGATCTCGGTCGCCGCCGAGCTCGGCGTCGCGGACCAGCTCGCCGACGGCCCGCGCCCGGTGGCGGAGATCGCGCAGGCCGTCGGCGCGCACGAGGTCGGACTGTTCCGGCTGCTGCGCGGGCTCGCCGGGCTCGGCGTGTTCGAGGAGGTCTCGCCCCGCGTGTTCGGGCTGAACCCGCTCGGCGAGACGCTGCGCTCCGGGGTCAAGGGCTCGATGAAGGAGATCGCCCAGGACGTCGGCGGCCGGACCCGGCTGGTGGCCTACTCGGAGCTCGCGCACAGCGTCCGCACCGGTGAGGTCGCGTTCGAGAAGGCGCACGGCACCAGCATGTGGGACTACCTGCAGAGCCACCCCGAGGAGGTCGCCCTCTTCGGCAAGGCCATGGGCAACCTCGCGAGCGAGGCGCACTCGGTGGCGTTCTCCAACTACGACCTCTCCGACGCGAAGTACCTGGTCGACATCGCGGGCGGCGAGGGCTGGCTGATCGCCGCGGTCGCCCCGCACTACCCGAACCTCAAGGCGACCGTGTTCGACGAGGAGCACGTGGTGCACGCCGCCGAGCAGGTGTTCGCCAGGGTCGGCATCGCCGACCGCG
>WUUC01194916.1_pt1 | contig 14301 bp, 20 predicted proteins | sample 6278441 | NCBI WGS metagenome assembly WUUC01 (sample SAMN13675441, study PRJNA597444) | soil metagenome | isolation source: soil | place: USA: Washington | collected 2017-10
CGTGCTTGTCGGTGGCGGGCGCGACGTTGTGGTTGCGCAGCACCTTCTTGGTGCTGTTCGTCTGCACCGGCACCGACGTGAACGGGGCGCCCGGCGCCTCGGGCTGGTTCCACTCGATCGCCGGGTCGAGCGTCGGCAGCTTCTCGATGAAGGTGCGGACGTCGATGAGCTGCTTCTCCAGGAAGATCAGGTACGTCGCGGGCGCGTCGTGAATGAGCACGGTCCCGTCCGGGAGAACCACGTCGGCCGTGGCCGACTGGTTGGTGTAGTCCACCGCGGCGGTGACGTCGAACAGCCGGCACATGGCGCGGTTGAAGTCACGGATCAGGCTCTCGGCCTGCACCTGCACGTGCTTGTACTCGGACGGTAGCGGCTGCTCCTGGTCATCGAACGGCTGGTGCGTGCGCCGGATGCCGCCGAACGGCTCGGCCTTCTGGATCGTCTTGTACGCCGTGTTGATGGTCTTGTCCGCAGCCGACTTCGCCGAGTCACGCACGGCGAGGATCTGGTGCAGTTCGGTGGTGCCCCTGACGGGCGTCTCGGTAGGCACGGGATGTCCCCTTCCCCCGTTGAAGGTGAGCTTGATTCGATAGCCACGTTAACGGCGGGTATGCCCGTTGCGCTGGGAATAGAGTGTTTGGTGTGAGTATCGAGCGGATTGCATTCGCCGGCGACTGGCACGGCAACACCTGGTGGGCGCGCGACATGATCGACCACGCGTCCGCTCAGGGCGCGCAGGCGATCGTGCACCTCGGCGACTACGGCTACCGGTTCACCCGCGAGTTCCGCGAGCAGATCGAGGGCGCGCTCGACGCGCACGACATGCGGCTCTACTTCGTGGACGGCAACCACGAGGACTTCCCGTGGCTCTACTCGCAGCCGATCGACGGGCGCGGCCGGCGGCCGATCACACCGCACGTCTTCCACCTGCCGCGCGGCTACCGGTGGGAGTGGGGCGGCGTGCGCTTCCTGGCGATGGGCGGCGCGCACAGCGTCGACCGGCCGTACCGGGAGCCGGGCCGGGAGTGGTGGCCCGAGGAGACGATCACCCCGCGAGAGGTCGCCGAAGCGGTGAAGGGCGGGCCGGCCGATGTGGTGGTGTCGCACGACTGCCCGACCGGCGTGGTGATCCCCGGCATTGACGACCGACGCCCGCCGTCGTGGATCACCCCGAACGAGCTGGCCCGGGCCAACGCGCACCGCAGCCGACTGCGCCGGCTGGTCGACAAGGTGCAGCCGTCGATGATCTGGCACGGGCACTACCACGAGCGGCACGAGACGATCGCCGATCTCGGGTACGGCCCCGTGGTCGTGACCGGGCTCGCGCACGACGAGACGAACGAGGAAGCCAACATCGCCGTGGTCGACGTCGCCGACCTGCTCGTGCGCTCCTAGATTCGTTACCGTTTCGTGACCCGGTGGAGGGGCGCAACTCGGGGCGCCCGTTCGACGTCGCGGGCCACCCCCGAGTACGCCCCGGTACGCCGCGGTACACCCTGGTACAGCCTGGAACGCCACGGAACAGGCACCCGAACGCCCGACGCGCCCCCCCGAGCCGTATTTGCGCAGCTCAGCGGGGGTGCGTGAGCATTGTGGACATGGATACCGCAGCACTCATCTCAGCCCTGACCACTGCCACCGACAGCGACGCACCAGCCACGCCGAAGAAGGCGACCGGCTTGGTCGACGCGCTGCGCGAGCACCGCGACGAACTGTCCGAGTGGTGCTCGACGCTCGACAGCCTGCTCGCCGAGCTCGACCAGGCGGGCGACGACCTGGCGGGCGCCGAGAAGGACGAGCGGGAGGACGCGCACGGCGAGTGGACCGCGGTCGCCGCGGCGATCAAGGACCACCTGACCGAGCTGGTGCCCGCCACCGCATAAGCAGAGAGCCCGGCCGGGTTCCATGTCGGCCCGGCCGGGCTCTCCTCACGTGCGTGCATCTCTGGCGTCAGTGGGTGATCCTCACGAAGTAGTGCGACCCCCACAGCCGGGACACCTGCACGTGCCGTCCACGGCCGGGGGCGTGGATGACCCGGCCCCCGCCGATGTAGACAGCGACATGGTAGGCGTCGTCCCCGCCCCAGAACACCAGGTCGCCCGGGCGCGCCTGCGAGCGGGAGATCCGCTGGCCGTGCTCGTCCTGCCGGGCCGCCTTGTGCGGCAGCGAGACTCCCACGCGCTTGTACGCCCGCAGGACCAGCCCGGAGCAGTCGAGCTGGCCGAACACGTACCGCTTGCCGAGCTGCGCCCGGGCGTACGCGACCACGGCGCCGCCGCCGCGGATGGCCGGTGCCTTGCGGATGACCTTCTTGCGCGCCTTCGCCCGGGCGGCGGTCTTGACGACCTTCCGCTTCACGGTGTGGCGCTCGACGGTGCGGGCGGTGGCCCGCTTCCCGGTGCGCTTCGGCTTCGCGGCCGGGCGCGCCTTGCGCTGCACCGGCTTGGCGACCGGACGTGCGGCCGGTGCGGCAACGGCGGGGCGAGCGGCTGCGCGTGACGCGCGCTTCTCCTCGCGTGCCTCGGCACCGGGCGAGAGCATCGGACCGGCGGCGATGACCGCTGCCGGTGGCTCGGGCGCCGCGGTGGCCGAGGTGGCGGCCGGTGCGGCGAGCAGGGACAGGGACATGGCGGTGATTGCGGCGGCGGCCACGGGGAGCCGGCGGCGCAGGTGTGCTGTGGTGATGGATGCCTCCAAGGACAACCCGGGGCTCTCACGCGCATCCCGTACGACCACGGCCCAACCTGCGGCCGGGATCGGTGCTCGCCGTGACGGTGGCAAGCGATCCGGGAACCCGGGTTAGCTGATCTGACCAGCGCATCATGTCCACAAGGTCATCGGGCTTGTCAGGAAATCAGCCGATCGCACCCGACTTGCACCCGAACAATCGGAGACAGCAAGATCGCAACCTGCTATGTGGCAAACTGCCGGGTCGCCAACGCAGAGCGGCCCCGGGCGCACTGCCCGGGGCCGCTTGTTCGTGCTGCGTCAGATCATCGAGCGGGCACGTTCACGAGCGCCTGAGCGCCGGTGCCGGTGCCGGGGCACGAGAACGTCGGCGGGAGCTGCCCCAGCATGTTCTTGCCAGCCAGCTCCCGGATCAGGTTGAGGCAGTTCTGGAACTGCACGCCCTCGTCCTGGCCGGCGCGCGACTTGACCAGCTCCTCGTTGGCGAGGCGGGTCTTCTCGTTGGTGAGCTTCTGCTGCTCGGCGATGCGGGTGTCCGCGAGCGCCTGCTGGTAGGTGCGCAGCCGGGATTCCGTCTCGGCGTCGTAGTGCACCAGCGGGATGAGCAGGTTGTGGATCTTCACGCCGGTGCCGATCGCGGCCTGGAGGTCGGCCTTGGCCCGGGCGGCGATCCCACCGAGGCCGGGCATCGCCTCCAGCTCGGCGGCGGTGGGCTGGCGCGGGTTGGCCGGCGTGGCGGGCTTGGCCGCGGGCGTCTTCGCGGTGGCGCTGCCGGTCGCCTCCCCCGCCTTGAGTGCGGCCAGCGGGTCGAAGCGCTCGAACTGGTGGTTCAGCGAGTTGCGGAGCTGCCGGACGACCAGGTCGGTCTCGATGCGCTCCTCGTTCTGGTAGTCGCGGTAGAGCTCGGGGACGTCGCCGGCCGAGTCGATGTTGTACTGGAGCGACACGTCGGCGCACGCGGTGGTGCCGATCGCCAGCCGGACGGTGACGCCCTGGCAGCCGTCCTCCTTGGTGTTCTCCGACAGGTTGACCGGCTTGAGCGCGCCGCTGAACTCCTCGACGCTGACCCACGGCTTGTGACCGTTCAGGCCGGGCTTGAGCACCTTGTCGCTGACCTTGCCGAACGAGACGGTGACGCCGACGGACTTGGCGCCGATCGTGGTGTTGCAGGACAGGATCAGGCAGACGATCGCCACGACGGTCGCCACGCCGCCGAACAGGCCGGCTTCGCGGCTGGAGCCGAAGAATGCGGCGAGCCAGGCGATGACGGCTATCGCCGCCACGATGAGGGTGACTACGAACCAACCGGACAAGGTCGCTCCTTGGGTGCAGGTGGGTGGGTGTAGCGGGATCAGTAGCCGCGGCGGCGAAGCTGAACGCGGCGCTTGGTGCGGTCCGCTTCGATCGCGGTTGCCAACGGCAGGCCGCGTTCCTTGAGCGGGTCAGGCAGGACCACGATGTCCCGTGGGTCGATCGTCGGCTGCTGGAAGACGACGTCCACGACGAAGTCCTCCATGTCGGCGTACCGCTTCGGGTTCATGCGGGTGCGTCGCCGCTCAATGACCGCGCCCAGGACGACGCCCAGCGCGAGCAGCAACACCGCCAAGATGACGAGCCTGATCACCGTGAGCCTCCGGGGTCCGGGTTGAGTGGAAATGCCTGCCCTGACTGTAAGTGCCCGGGTGACGTCATTTCCGTCGTTTCTCAGTATCGGTGGCAAGCCGTGAAGTTGTCGTGAGGACTCGCTCCCATCACCGTCACCACCGGCGTATGGTCGGATCTACCGCAGCACGCCAGCACGACCACACACACCTGTGCGTCCCTCGGGGCATCTCCGTAAACCGGGGTCGATCTGTGCGTGCTGCGGCCTGACGTTCCGGTCCGGCTGGAGGTGTGCGCGCGTGCTATCCGCGGTCGCTGCTCCAGATCCGCTTGGCCGGATTGAGGCGGCGCTTCCGACCGCGAGCCGCGTACCGCTGCGCCGTCGTGCCGAACTGCGACCACCGGTAGTGCCTGTTCAGCTCGGGCGTGTCCGCTCCCCGCTCGGCCGCGGCCTCGGCCGACCCGGCGCGCAGCCCGTGCAGCACCAGGTGCCGGCGGCGCCCTTCCGGGTCTTCCAGCCCGGCCGCGTCGATCCAGCGGGCGAACAGGCGGGCCAGCCCGTCGTACGCGAGCGCCTCCTCCCGCACCTTTCCGCTGCGGGGGCTGCCGTCCTTCGGAGCTTTGTTTCCCCCGGCAACCTGCCGCAGCACGTTCCCGCGGCGCGGCATCTCCAGGGTGCGGAGCAGCTTGGACCACGCGATGTAGAGCCGCACCGGGCAGTTGAAGGCGTACTCGGCGGGGTGGGCGTACATGAAGACCTCATCGCCGTAGCCCTCCTGGTCGGTCTTCGACAGGGGCACGTGCACGACCAGGGAGTCCCCGCCGCCGACCTCGATCTCCGCAGGCTTGCGCCAGTCGACCGCGTCCCAGTCGACCTCAGCGTGCAGCTCGACGTCATCGAACCGGATGCCCGGCCGGTCGTCGTCGGTGAGCACGAGCTCGCCGGCGCGGAAGCCGCCGTCGTAGAGCAGCGCGAGGGCGAGCGCGTCGCGCAGCCCTTGCGGAGAACGGACGTCGCAGTTGCGGACCATCTCGATCTGCTCGTCGGGCTCGATCGGCGAGGCCATGTCCGACCGGTGCCCGGCGCCGATCCACTTCTGCCGGTAGCCGCGCAGCGCCCGCTGGACCTCCTCGCTGCCGACCGGGGAGATGTAGCCGCGGACGCCGTCCGGGCGCATGGCGACCTTGTGGGCCTTGGTCACGGCCCAGAGCATGAGCTTGATGGTGGAGGGGCTGAACGGCTGCCCGTACCGGCCGTCCTGCGTCCAGCACCAGTCGACCATCTTGACGCACGTCGCCTCGGGCATCGGGCACTCGCTGAACCCGTGGCCGCCGGTGAACTCCAGCACCTTCTTCCAGGAGTTGCGCAGGGTCCGGCGCGTGTTCTTGGCGACACCGCGCTCCATGAGCTCGTAGTCGGCCGCGCTGAACCGCTCGCCAGCCGTGGCCCGGGCAGCGTCGGCGACCAGGTCACGACCGACGACGGCGACCTCCGTGCCGACGCCGGTTTGTCCTGCTTTTGACGTGCTCACGAGTTATCCCTTCGCCATAACCCATGTTATCGAGGAGGGATAACGGAGGGCGAGCGAGTCCCCGGGGTCCGTTTTCCCCGCTGCGCTCGGCTCTTTGATCTAGGCCGTGACGGACGGCGCCGAGGATGGGGGGTCCAGGGCGATGATGATCTTGGTTGGTGTGGCGGTCGGCGTGGGGGTCGGTCTGGTGGTGATGGCGCCCGTGTTCTGGATCTTGTGGCGCTGGACTGGCCGAGACGTCACGCTGGCAGTTGAGGATTCGGGGGATGACGATGACCTTGGCTGAGCGGGTACGTGACGCGGTCGGCGGCGAGCGGGCGCACTACGAGGCGGCCGGGTACGAGGGGCCGATGCCCGAGCACGGGCAAGCGGGCGGCGCGAAGTGGCTGGTGAGTGATCCCGGCACGGAGCCGGCCGAGTGGGAGGGTGGCTACGTCTGCCACTGCGGTGAGGTGTTCGCGCGCGACGTCGAGCAGGGCGGGATGCCCGCGGCGTTCGTGGCGCTGATCGAGCACCAGGGCGGCACGGTGGCAGCGTGAATCCGGGCGGCGCGGTGCTTGTGGTGGGCCGCACGCTGCGCACCGCGCAGGCGTTGCGTGACGCGCGACCGGAGCTGGCCGGCGCCCGCTTGGGCTCTCCCCTGTCGGCGCGGTCGCTGTCGGGGCTGCGGGTGCGGGAGGTCCACGTCGAGGAGGGCCTGGACCGGTTGTCGCCAGCGATGGCGTACTACGTGCGGCGGCTGGCCCGGCTGCTGGAGCGGGAGCTGCGACGGATGCACGCGCCGGGGGTGTTCCACGTGCTGCCGGTCGACGGGGGTCCGGCCGAGGCGGTGGACGCGGTCGCGTACTGCGATCGGTTCCGGGTCTCGGTGTGAGCGTGACCGTGTGCACCGGCCCGTACTTCTGCCCAGCGTCGGGCGACGTCGAGTGCTGCCCGGAGCATTCGGGCTTCGACCACTGCTGCGACCGGCCAGACCTGCACGGGCCGGTCGACTGCATCTGCCCGCCTCCGGGCGCCGATGTACTGGTGAAGTGGAAGTGCCTGCTGCACAGCGGCGCGCTGAATCCGGACGGGACGTGGGCGACGTGACTCATCACGTGGAGAAGTGCAAGCACGGCACGGTGGGCGGGCAGTGCCGGTGCCCTGGCCCGAAGACCGAGGTGCGCATCCCGTGCCCGCCGACGTGTCCGAAGCGGCCGGCCGGGCAGTGATCATCGACGTCGGCGCGCTGCGCGGCGACGGCCCGGCGCGGATCATCATGGGCGAGCCGCGGCCGGCGTGGTGCGACCGGTGCATGTCGTCGTCGGCGATCCGGATCAGGTTCTACGTGCTGCGTGAGGACACCTGGTCGGAGTCGTGCCCGATGGTGGTGTGGCCGGTGGGGTTGAAGTACGCGTGCATGGTGTGCGACCCGGAGGCGTTCGGGGATCTCCTGGACGACGACGAGCCGGACGGCGACGCTGGCGCCCTGGTCTGACACGCCGATTTAGGGACTCTATAGACATGGCTTTAGAGTCCCTATAAAGTGAGCCGGGTAACCCGTCACTCTCCCACTGGAGATCCCGTCATGAAGGTCTACGCAGTCTCTCCCACCGCCGGCAGCGCCACCCCCGCGATCGTGGCCGCCGTCGGGCTACCCCCGCACCGCCGTCAGGTGCGGTTCATCATCGCCGCCCGGTCGAAGGCCGAGGCGTTCCGCATGCTGTCCGCCCGCAAGGTCGGCCCGGACAGCGTCCGCGACCCGGAGCTGGCCGTGGGCATGGGCGACGACGTCGACCTGCTCGCCAGCGTCGACCTGCTCTCCGCCCCGGTCGTCTACGCCGTGGAAGGCACCGGAGTCATCGGCGAGGTGGTGCGCGTCGAGGAGGACGGCTCCCCCACCGTGGTCGGCCGGATCGAGCGCGCCGGCGGCGACGTGTACGGCCCGCTGCGGTTCGTCCCGACGGCGGCCGGGCTGGACCCGCCGCCGTGGACCGAGCCGATGACGCTGGACGACGTCGCCAAGGTCGTTGCTGCGAAGCTGGGCATCGACCTGTTCGACGCGACCGAGACGGTCCGCGACTGCGCGCCGTCGGTGTTCGACGCGCTCGGCTTCGAGTACGAGCCCGGCAAGCACCGGGGCGACGGGGTGAAGTTCTTCCTGTCGTCCGAGGTCGTCGGCGCTCTCATCGGCGCGGCCGAGGACCAGTACGCCAGCACGCAGGCCGACCGGCAGGCCGTGCTCGACGGGCTGCGCGAGAACAAGGACCGGGTCGAGGCGATCAACGCCGAGCTGGCCGAGCTGCGGTTGCAGCGCGGGAAGCTGGCCGGCCGGGCGATCGAGCTGGACATCATCTCGGCCGCGGCCGAGATGCTCGACGTGACCGGGCCGCGGATCTACCAGCTCCGCGATGCCGCCGCGGTACAGGAGGCGAACCGGAAGCGGCAGGTGGCCGCGGCTGGGAAGCCGGGCGTGGTCGGCAAGTGGGTGCGGTTCCAGCTCAAGCACAGCGACCAGGCGAACCAGTGGAACGCCGACCGGCACGAGGAGTTCCTGGTCGGCGAGGCGAAGCTGGCCTACGACGGCTTCGTCAACGTCACGGTCGAGGGCTGGCGTCACGGGCACCGGGTGCCGCGCGAGCACATCGAGATCGCGGCGCCGGCGTGCTCGATCTGCATGGACCCGCGCACGATCGGCATGACCGGCCCGGCTCTGTCCGTGCACCAACTCGCTCAGCACGGGGCGTGACGCGATGAGAATCAAGTACGAGGATTGGAAGCCGAGCCCGGCCGCCACCATCGACGTGCGACGCGCGATCGCGGTCTGCTCGGAGTACGCGGCCGAGGGCTACGACCTGACGCTGCGGCAGCTCTACTACCAGTTCGTGGCGCGCGGCTGGATCGACAACAACATGCGCAGCTACAAGCGCCTCGGCGACCTGCTGAACAAGGCTCGGATGGCGGGGTTCCTGGACTGGGACTACATCGTTGACCGGACCCGGAACCTGCGGGGCACGTCGCATTGGAGCGACCCGGACTCGGTCATCCACTCGGCCGCGCAGTCGTACCGGCGCGACAAGTGGGGCACGCAGAAGCGGCGGGTCGAGGTGTGGGTGGAGAAGGAGGCGCTCGCCGGCGTGGTTCAGCGGGTCGCAGACGAGTTCGACGTCGACTGGTTCTCGTGCCGCGGCTACGTGTCGCAGTCCGAGCAGTGGGCGGCGGCGCGCCGCCACCTCGGCTACCTCAAGGGCGGGCAGGGGGTCACCATTCTGCACCTGGGCGACCACGACCCGTCCGGGCTGGACATGACCCGGGACATCCGGGACCGGATCAGCAACTTCCTGGACCAGGACTGGCTGAACGACCACGGGCACCTGTTCAACGGCGACCGGGTCAGCGTGCGGGAGATCCGCGACCACATGCGGGAGCGGGTCGGCGACGAGGAGCCGCTGGAGGTGCGGCGCATCGCGCTGAACTGGGACCAGATCGAGCAGTACGAGCCACCGCCGAACCCGGCGAAGCTGACCGACTCGCGGGCCAACGGGTACGTCGCACTGCACGGGTACGACTCGTGGGAGCTGGACGCGCTGCCGCCGGATGTGCTGGCCGACCTGATCCGCGACAACATCGAGGAGATCCGCGACTTCGACGCGTACGACGCGATCGAGCAGGTGGAGCGGCGCGAGCGGGAGTTGCTGGCGCTGGCGTCGGACCGGTGGGACGACCTGGTCGACTTCCTGTCGACGGCGGAGTCATGACCGTCCGGTGGGACGTGGTCGAGATCGTCTGTGACGGTGCGGCCGAGGACCGGTCGTGCCCGAACAAGCGGCTTGCCCGCGGGTACGGGTCGCTGGACGAGATCCGGCAGCGGGTGGCGCGGGATGGGTGGGTGACAGGGCTGCGGCGCGGCCGGGACCGGTGCCCGGACTGCGCAGCGCTGGCCCGGGCGCTGACGGCGGTACGCTGACGGCTTCGGCCCCGGGTGACCGGAGGAAGGCTGTGCCCGATGTTCCCTTTGTGGCCGGGCGGGACTGCCGGCCCGGGGCCACCCGATCGGGTGCGGCGCGGTGCGCGCGATTTGCTACGCGGCGCACGTATGTTCGAGGTGCGGTGGTGCCCGGGACGGCGTCGGGCTTCTCTCTCCAGACGCTTCGCCGCCGGTAACGGCAGACCGGGCGCTACCGCATCAAGGGGGCATTCCGGGGGGACAGGGAAGGCCGGTCCGCGGGACGACCCGAGCGCGTGACGCTCGGGGCGCGGACCGGCCTTCTCCTTGTCGAAGCGGTCAGTGCTGGACGGCGAGCTTCTGCCCGTACGACCCGGTCGGGTCACCGTCGCGGTCGACCACTTCGGTCCCGTGCACGATCGTGCGGACGGCGTCCTCGGTGATGCCGCGGACAGCCTGGTCGATCGTCGGGATGGGGCGCTCACCGGCGTGGGCGCCGTTCATCAGGTCGAGCTGCCGCTTGAGCCCGTTCGCGGAGTGCACCAGGTCGGACGTCTCGATGCGGGCGGGCCGGCCGTCGTTGCGGACCAGGCTGTAGCGGATCGCGTTGTTGGTGGCCTCGGCCATGAACGCGGGCAGGTAGCCAGCCATCGCCTCGAACACGGCGTCGTAGTCGATGTCACCGAGGTCGTCGCCGGGGACCAGGGACCGGATGAGCCGCTCGCAGCCACCGCGGTCGAGGGCGCCGATGTGCACGATGGCGTCGAGTCGGCCGGGCCGCATGACGGCCTTCTGGATGTCCGCGACGTGGTTGGTGGTGGCGAGCAGGAGGACCCCGTTGCCCTTGTTGCCGATGCCGTCGAGCGCGTCGAGCAGCTCGGCGATCTTCTCGGCCTTGCCGTCCTTGGCGATGGTGTCGATGTCCTCGTACTGCACGACGGCGGGCGCGTACAGCTTGGCGGTGTTGAGGGCCTGGAGCAGGTCGTCCTGGCCCGGGCGGACCTGGATGAACGTCCAGCCGTTGGCCTGCGCCTCCACGGCGGTGAGCGCGCCGGCGAGGGACTTGCCGGTGCCGTACGGGCCTTCGAGCAGGACGGCGCGCTTGAGCGGCATCTTCCGGGCGCGCATCTGGTCGGTGTAGCGCAGCAGCGACCACACGTTGGCGGTGAGCTGGGTGAGCACCTCCTCGGTGTAGATGACCGGGGTGTCGGCGACCCACGTCAGGTCGAGGAACTCGGGCTGCTCGGCGGCGTTGAACGCCTTCCCGCGGTAGATCGAGCGTTCGTCCAGCTCGCGCTGCACGACGTCGAAGAACGCCTCCAGCGAGGCGCGGTTGCGGCGCGGCGCGGTCACGTTGAGGTGGAACAGGAGGCCGTACTCGTCGTCGCTGGTGGTGCCGAGCTCGAAGGTGGCCTCCAGCGGGGGCATGGACACCTTGCCCCACGGCACCTGCAACTGCTGGCCGTGGCCGACGGAGATGGACACCAGCGCCGGCGGCTTGCTGCCGAACATGGTCTTGGTCTGCTGGCCGAGCCCGGAGGTGCCGAACAGGAACCGGCAGGCGCGGTCGAACGCGGCGGCGCCGTCCCACGGGCGGAACTTGAACGTGCGGCCGAAGGCGAACTCGGTGTTCTCCTGCTCGTGCAGCTCCAGGATGAACTGCGCGGCGGCGGGCAGGTTGCCGCTGAACCGGGCCGGGAGCTGGATCTTGTCGCCGTCGAACCGCACGGCGTCGTCCTGGACGGTGAGCTTGCCGAGCTCGGCGAGGGTGGACATGACCTTGTCGGTGATGGCCTGCTGCTCGGTGCTGGCGGGGGCGCCCGCCGCGGCCGGCTGCTGCGTGGGTGGCGGCATGAACTGGCCGAGGAAGCGGCGCATCTGGTCGAGCTCGGGCGGCATGAGGTGGGTGTCAGCGAGTCGTCCGGTCACTGTGATTCCCCCGTGGCTGATGTGGTAGGGCTTGGGATAGCCCACACCATAGCTACGGGTTTGCCCGCTCGGGCCGATTTGAGTGCAATTCATGAAGGGGCGGGCGCCGACCAGGCGCCCGCCCCTTCTGCCCTGCTCGTGCCGCCGGTCAGCGGTTCGCTGAGTGGTAGGCCGCGACCACTTTCTCCGGGATGCGGCCCCGGTCGCCGAGGTCGGCGAACCCGCCGTGCCTGCGCGCCCACGTGCGGATCAGCGCCCGACCGGCGACGGTGTCCTCCGGTCGGCTGGACAGCCGCCGCGGCCGGGCGGGCGTGACCCGCACGCCCTTCTCCTGGTACGGGCCGAGCACCTTGCGGAGCTTGGCGGCGTTCTTGGCCGACAGGTCGATGGTGTACTCGACCCCGTCGTAGGCGAACCGGATGGTCTCGTCGGCGTCGCCGCCGTCCAGGTCGTCCAGGAGCTTCTCGATGATCTGTACTGCCACTGTGGGTGCCCTCCGTGCTGCGGTCCGTAGGGGTGGACTTGCGACCCTATCGGCGAGCGCGAAGCAAGGCGACGTTGACCACCGCGGCGGTGACACCTACGGCAGCGGCGAGGAAGCACAGCGCGACGCCGGGCCAGCCGTCAACGGCGAACCCCACGGACAGCAGCGCGGCGCAGAGGATGAGCGCGACAGCGGTCCCTGTCATCGCGGGTCGTCCCACCGGTTCGGCGGACGGAAGTAGGCGTACACCACGACGCCGATCGCGGCGAGGAACAGGAACACCCCGAGCTGGGCCGGGACGACGAAGGCCAGCAACGCCAGCACCGCGGCGAGGATCAGCAGCTTCGGAGTGCTCAAGGTCATGCCGTGATCGTATGGGCGCCGGCCGGGACGGCGGGCGCGGTTTGATCAGGCACGACCAGGTCAACGGCGAGGTGCGCGTCGGGGATGCGGGCGAGGATCGCGGTGGCTCGCACGTAGCGCTGGAGCACGGGCATCCGGGTGTCGTCCTCGGCGGTGTCCTCCCACTGGCTGACGCTCTGGTAGGTGCAGTCGATCAGGTCGGCGACGCGGGCCAGGGACGGCCCGGTGGCCCACCGCACGCCGATCGCGTCGGCGATGATGTTCGAGCGGCGCCAGCGGTCGACCTCTTCGATCGGGCCGTCCGGACAGGCGTACTCGTGGCCGGGGTGGTAGACGTGCCAGGGGTCGGGGAATCCGACGACGTGGAACCGGGACTCGGCTTCGACCGCGCGCGCCCACCTCTGCACGGTGGACAGCTTCCACTGCAAGCCCTTCTCGAACCGGGCGAACACGGGCTGTGTGGTGCCGAGCCGTTCGGCGACCTGCCGCTGCGACAGGCCGACCACGTGCCGGCGGGCGATCAGGTCGGCGCGCAGGTTGACGCGCACCTGATGGTCTTGCTCGCGGAGGTCTTCGATGATCTTCACGGCGTTCCCCTTCGGTGACGGGCGAGGGCTTCCCTTCTGTTGGTAACCCGACTGGGGGCGTGTCGACGTCGGTTTGGTCGTTTCGCAACCGAGGCGCTCCAATAACCTGAACAGGAAACCGTGCATTCGGGCACGGGGAGTGCCACACAGGACAGCGGAGGGGGTGGGTCGGTTGCCGGCTGCCGTGCAATCAGACGAGGACACCGACAGGTACGTGCACCAAAAGGTCGACGGGGTGGACGTCGTCAACGACGAGGTGCTGCTGTCCGCGCTCGGCGGCGCCGTCGGGTACGACGTGCCGTTGAAGGGCACGCGCGTGCTGACCCTGGCCGACGGAACCCGGGTGTACGCCTGCCGCGACTGCGACTTCCTCGGCCAGCGCACCACGGTCGAGGACGGCGTGCCGGTGCGCAGCACCCGCGGGGACATCCGCAAGCACCGCAGCGACAAGCACGGGGTGGCGAAGTCGGGGCCGCCGCGCGGTCGGCGCAAGACGGCCGGCGGCGGCGAGCAGGCCGAGGAGCTCCCGCTGGACGACGTCGACCAGGCCGGGCTGACGTACCCGGACGCAGCGATGCGCGGGCTGACGCTCGGCGAGCTGCTGGAGTTCGCCGAGCACGTCGAGCAGTGGTCGCGGGTCTACGCCACGCTCCAGGCCGAGCGCGATGAGTGGAAGGTCAGGGCGTCGGTAGCCGAGTCGGAGCTGCGGAAGATCCGGCGGACGCTGGGCAAGTTGATGCCTACGGGCGATGGGAGTGACGACTGATGGCGGCACGGCGGCTCCGCGTCGATGCACGCACCAAGACGATGTCCCGGGAGGCGCTGACCTGCCGGTCGTTCGGGCATTCACCGGTGCCGGTACCGGTGGAGGCGAAGGAGCGGCTCGGCGCCAAGCGCAAGGGCCAGCGGATCATCCAGCTCGTGTGCTCGCGCGGGTGCGGGTACGAGCGGCGGATCATCGCCGACTGGTCAACGTGTGAGGTGATCTCGCAGACGTCGAAGTACAGCGATCCCGGCAGCTACCTCGTGAAGGAGCATGGGGCGGGTCGGGTGCCACGTCAGGCGAGCCGCGCAGCGTTCTTCGCCCTGGTCGGCGACGAGTAAGTTCCCTGTCCGATTCCAGCGACTCGGCCCCGGCATCGCCATAAAGTGGCGGTGACCGGGGCGAATCGTTTCTACGGGGGACAAGAT
>WUUC01130354.1_pt1 | contig 14300 bp, 15 predicted proteins | sample 6278441 | NCBI WGS metagenome assembly WUUC01 (sample SAMN13675441, study PRJNA597444) | soil metagenome | isolation source: soil | place: USA: Washington | collected 2017-10
GCCTGTCGCGCGACACGTTCTTGATCGATCCCCAGGGCAAGGTTGCGCGCGCGTGGCGCGGCGTGGATCCCACCACCACGGCCAACGAGACCTACGCAGCGGTACAACAACTGGCGCAGCGCTAGCTACGTTGCTCAGGCATTCCGGGCAGGCTGCGGCGTGCTAGCCGCGGAAGGAGTTGCGCCACAGCGACAAGTTGTAAAGCACGTGGGCAACGGCGGGAATCAGGGTCGAACCGGACAGCGAGCGCAGCGCCGTGAGCACGACCCCCGTGAGCGTCACCGAGATGAGCACGCCCCAGTTGCCCCAGGTCTGCTGCGCGTGGGCGAGCGCAAACAGGGCGATGGTACCGAGCGCGGCCAGTGGTTTGCCCAGTGGGCTCAGGGCGCCGTAGACGAGACCACGGAAAAATAGCTCCTCGGCCAGCGGCACGGCCATGCCCAGCATCGCGAACGTGAGCGCCCCGCTGGGCCAGGAGATGAACGCCTCGATAGGCGCCTCTTCGCCGCGTGGCACGAGCGCCATGGCCAGCCGGGACAGCGGGTGGAGCGCGACCGCGGCGGCGCAAGCCACGAACAGCCACGTGCCTGGCCGGCTATGCGGGGCGAACAAGCACAACCCGCGGCGCGCGTGCCTGAATACGAGCCAGGCGCCCGCCCCAGCCAGGCTGAGCTCGATGGCCGCCACCAGCACGCCGCGCAGGAGCCCGCCGCTCGCGCCGCCCAGCGGCAGCCGCAGCGCCCCCGCGAACAGCAGCATGCCCAGCAGCGCAAAGCCGACCGCCCAGAGCGGGCTACGGCGTGCCTGTTCCGGGCTCAACGAGAGCCGGTTTGCCTGCGAAAAGCCCGCGAGCACGCACAGCAGCGAGCCAAGCGCGGAAGCCATCACCAGCAGGCCTTCGCGCGTGCCGAGCGGTCGCCGGACCAGGACTCGTCCCCAGAGCGGCACATCGGCCAAGGCGGCGGGAAGTGTCCGCTTCGGCCACACGGCGTCCAATGCGTAGCTGTCGCTGTGGACGATGCGCCCGCCTCCCAGGGTCAGACAGCTGCGATCCTCCGCTCGGCGCGCCTGTGCGAGGTGTGCGGCATCGAGCGGTATCCGCAGCTCCAGCTGCGGGTTCGGGGGCCGCCATACGATCAGCTCCAGCGCGTCCGTGATGCCGGCGGCGCCGAGATCGGCGCGCACGCACACCTCGAAGCTGGCGTGATCGCCGGCTTCGAGCTGGATTTGCGTGATGCGCGCGCTGACCGGGGTGGCGCCGGGCTGGGTGGCACGTTGCAGGAGCGTGTGTGCGGGTCCTTCGTGCTCCAGCTCGCGCCGCTCGAGCGAAACGACCTTGAACGCTGCGGTGAGCAGAGAGCCGCACAAGAGCGCGAGGCCTACCGCCAGCACGATGGTACGCGTGGCTGACACCGCCCCAGCATACATTCCAGCGTGGAATGGCGGCGAGGTTCTGGTCTCCGCCGCCAAAGCGTGGCAACGTCCCCGCGCCGCCATGTCTAGTGACGCCGAGTTCCGCCAGACTCTGTACCGGGCCGCAGCCGGTCCGATCTCCGAGCACGACGCGCGGCGGCTCGCGGAGCACGCCGATCGCCACCACGCGGCGTTGTGCGAGGCTGCCCGAGCGCGCCGCCAGCGCGCGTTCGGCAGCACGCTCACGTTCTCTCCCAAGGTCTTTCTGCCGCTCACCAACCTGTGCCGCAACTTCTGCGACTACTGTTCGTTTCGGCGTTCGCCGGGCGATTCAGGTGAGTGGACCATGCTGCCGCAGGAGCTCGACGCCTGGCTGCAGCGGGCGCGCGAGGGAGGCGCGATCGAGGCGCTGTTTTGCCTGGGAGATCGTCCCGAGAGCGTGTTTCCCAGCTATCGCGCGCTGCTCTCGCAGCTGGGTCACGACAGCACGGTGGACTATCTGGTGGCCGCCTGCGAGCGCGCCATCGCGCACGGGTTGTTGCCACACACGAACGCCGGCGTGTTGACGCGCGCCGAGCTTTCACGGCTGCGCCCGGTCAATGCCAGCATGGGTCTGATGCTGGAGAACATCAGCCCGCGGCTGTGCGAGCGCGGCATGCCGCACCACCGCGCGCGCGACAAGCGGCCTGCGCTGCGCGTGCGCATGATCCAGGCCGCCGGCGAGCTGCAGATTCCGTTCACGACCGGGATTCTGCTCGGGATCGGTGAGACCGCGAGCGAGCGGCTCGACAGTCTGCTCGCCATCCGCGCGCTCCATCTCCACTACGGCCACATTCAGGAGCTGATCGTGCAGAGCTACCGCAGCGGTCCACTCAGCACGCTGACGCAGGAACCTGGCGAGCGCGAGCTCTCGTGCGCCATCGCGCTGGCGCGCCTGATTCTGCCCGATGAGGTGAGCGTGCAGGCTCCGCCCAACCTGACCCCGCGCGCGACGCGCACACTGATCGCCGCCGGCATCGACGATTTTGGCGGAATTTCCGCCGTGTCGCCCGACTACATCAACCCCGGCCACGGCTGGCCAAATCTGGCTCGGCTCGCGGAGCAGTGCGCGGCAGACGGCTTCTCGCTGGTGCCGCGCCTGCCCGTCTCCGCCCGCTTCGCGTGCGATGCGCGCTTCGTCGATCCCGGCTTGCGCCCCGCATTGGAGGCGGCCGAGGCGCGCAGGTCCGCCTTCGGCGTGAAGCCGAGCGCGCAGGCGCTGAGCGAGGCGCGCCCGTGACTGCGCTCGAGCAGGCGCTCGGCACGGCGGGTGTGGAGATCCGGCGCTCGCTCGAGCGCGCGCTCTCGGATGCGGAGCTCTCGGTCGCCGAAGCCACCGTCCTCCTGGGAGTGCGCGGGCACGACTTCACTGCACTTTGCGCCAGCGCCGACGCGCTGCGCCTGCGCCAGTGCGGCGAGGAGGTCGGATACGTCGTCAATCGCAACGTCAATTTCACGAACGTGTGCGTGAAGAGCTGCAAGTTCTGCGCTTTTTCGCGCGATCTGCGCAGCGAACAGGCCTATTTACTCGATGAGGCGGAGATCGTGCGGCGCGCGTGTGAGGCCGAAGCGCTGGGCGCCACCGAGATCTGCCTGCAAGCAGGGCTGTTGCCGGAGGCACGCGCCGGGCTCTACCTGGACATTGTCCGCGCGGTGCGTCGCGCGGCGCCCAAGCTGCACATCCACGCCTTTTCGCCCGAGGAGGTGCGCTACGGCGCGAGTCTCATGCGCCTGCCCGTGCGCGTATTTTTGAGCGCTCTGCGCGAAGCTGGGCTCGACAGCTTGCCGGGCACCTCCGCGGAGATCCTGGACGACGCGGTTCGCGCGCGCATCGCGCCGGGCCGGCTCACCACCGAGCAGTGGATCGAAGTCATCACCACGGCCCACGAACTCGGGATCCGCACCACGGCCACGATGATGTTCGGACACGTGGAGAGCCTGGAGCAGCGTGCTCACCACCTTGCCCTGCTGCGCTCGCTCCAGGAGCGGACCGGTGGCTTCACCGAGTTCGTCCCGCTCTCGTTCGTGCACGCGGAGGCGCCGCTGTTTCTGCTGGGCGAGCTGGGTGCCGGAGCCACGGGACCGGACGCGCAAGACATCGTGCGTCTGTACGCAGTGGCGCGCCTGATGTTGGGCAAGAGCTTCCGTAACATCCAGGCCTCGTGGGTCAAACAGGGACTCGACGTGGCGGCGCATCTCTTGCGCTGCGGGGCGAACGATCTGGGCGGCACGCTGATGAACGAAAGCATCTCCACCAGCGCCGGTGCCAGACACGGGCAGCTGATGACGCCCAGCGCGCTGCGGCGAGCGATCCGCCAGGTCGGCCGCGTCCCCGTGCAACGCTCGACCAGCTACGCCGCGCTGCGGACCTTTGCGCCCGAGCCGGACGTCGCAGAGCCCGCCGAGCCCCTGGATCAGGTCACCGATCCGCAGGCGACCTTCGGCAGCTACAGCGGTTTGACCGAGGACCCGCGCTTTCGCTACCGACATCCCGAAAAGCGGGTCCGCCTGCCGTCCTCTTGACCGGCGCCCGCCAAAGCGCCGACAATGCATGCACCTGGGGGGCTCGGTCGAAGCGTCCAGGCCAGCGTCACGCCCGCATGACACGCGATACCCTGCGCAAGCTGCACTCGTTCACGGGTCTCTTCCCGCTCGGGGCGTACTTGTTATTTCACGCGTACGAGCACCTTGCGATCCGGGAAGGCCGAGATGCCGTCCTGGCGCGGCTGCTGGGCACCACGAGCTGGCCGCTCGAAGTGGCCGGCATTCTGCTGCCGATGCTGGTGCACGCAGCGCTCGGTCTGCATCTGGCACGCTCTCCAGATGCGGCCCCAAGCTACGCCTCTTCCACGTTTCGCAGCTTGCAGCGGGTGAGCGGCCTGGTCGTGGTGGTGTTTCTGGGTTTGCACCTGGTGGGCGTATGGCTGCCGCGCGCGCTGGCCGACGACCGGCCCGGCGCCGCCTACGCGGCCATGCTCGAACAGGTGGGCACGCTGCCGATGGCATCCCTGTACGTGCTCGGGATCACGGCGGTGTGTTTGCACTTCGGACAGGGCCTGGCCGCCGTGTTCAGCCGCTACGACGTGCTGCGACTCACACCGCGCGGCAGTCGGCTGCTGGGTGCGGTCCTGTCGCTCTTGCTCTGGCTGACCTTCATCGACGAGCTGGCGGCATACGCCAGCGGAGCCGCATTGCTATGACGTCCATGGTGGCCGGGCTGGCCCGCATTTACGCCATCTCCATCAATACCTTTCGTGAGGCCGTGCGCGACCGCGTTTTGTACGGCGTGCTCGGCTTCGCTTGTGCCGTGTTGTTTTTTACGCTGGCTATCGCGGAGCTCTCGGTGCACGAGCAGGCGCGCGTGGTCGCCGACGTGGGGCTCGCGTCGATCTCGTTCTTTTCGGTGATCGTCGCGATGTTTCTGGGATCGTCGCTGCTGTACAAGGAGATCGAGCGTAAGACCCTCTACGTCATCTTGCCCAAGCCGATTCGACGCGAGGAGTTTCTGCTCGGCAAGTACTTCGGCATCTTTCTGACCGCTGCTGTTTTCGTGGCGCTGATGGGCTCGCTCCAGCTCTGGATCACCGCCGTGCAGGCGGGGGCTCAGCTGGCGACCGCGCTCTTGGTGATGGTAGGCGTTCTCGCGCTGCTGGGCGTTGCGCTGTACCTGGCCAGTGACAAGACTGCGGTGCTGATTCCGTACTCACTGGCTAGTTTGCTGGCGATGGCCTTGTTCGCCACCAGCACGGAAGCGCAGGTGGAGCCCGTGCTGGCTCAGCTGCTGTTGTGTGTGGTGGAAGTGCTGGTGCTGTCGGCCGTGGCGCTGTTGTTCTCGTCGTTTTCGACGCCTTTCTTGACGGGCGTGTTCACGATGGGCATCTGGATCTTGGGCCGTTCCGCCGACGACATGGCGACCATGAAAAGCAAGCAGCTGAGCGAGTCTGTGCGCGAGCTGCTGCACTTCTTGGCCGAAGTGCTGCCCAATCTGCAGCTGTACGTGCCGGGTCGCAGCTTGCTCACCGGAGCGGGCGAGGTGGGGGTTTGGTCTTATGTCGTGCAGAGCTCCGCCTACGGCGTCCTCTACGCCAGCTTGCTGCTCATCTTCGCGGCGCTGGTGTTTCGCCGCCGCGATTTTCTATGAGGGCCTCGCAGCTCGGTCGCGGTCTGGTGTTCGTGGCGCTGTCGCTGAGCGCGCTGGTCTGCGTCATGGCCGTCCGCTGCGTGCTCGAGTCGCGCGCGCACGTCTCGCGTGCCGAGCGCGCGCTGGCCAGGCGTGACCTGACGCTGGCCGTGTCGCAATATCGCCTCGCGGCGCGCTGGGCCGCGCCAGGCAACGTCTACGCCCAGAGTGCGCTCGACCAGCTCGAGCGGATCGCGAAGGCGGCGGAGCTGCGCGCCGACAACGCGCTCGCCCTGAGCGCCTACCGCGGCGTGCACGCCGCCATGCACGCGGCGCGTGGCATTCACGTAAGCGACGGCGAACGCCTCTCGCGCGTCGACGCACGCATCGCGGCGTTGATGGCGCGCGAACCTCCGCCTGCACTCGAGGCGGGCCAAACCGTCGAGCAGCGCGAGCGGCGCTACCGCGAGCTGCTCCGGGTCAAGGGGCCGAGCACACTGGGAGTGCTGCTCGCCTGCGCCGGGTTCTTTACCTGGGTAGGTGCCTTTGGGGTGCTGGTATTGCGCGGGCTCGATCGCGAGGGAAGGATCGTGCTGCAGATTGCGCGGCCGAGTTTTCTGTTTTTGGTGTTCGGGTGGGTCGCCTTCGCGGTCGGCCTACGCATCGCGTAGCCACCAGCCGCACGCGCGGTGGACCGGAACCAATGACCTGGTATGGGGATATCCAGCGTTCACGAGCGCGACTTGCTGCGGTGGGGCCGCTCTGATACTTGGCTCGGGTGCCCGACCCCCACACGGACAACACTGTTACCATCGCCGTGCCCAAGGGCCGCGTGCTCAAGGCACTCGCGGCACGTTTTGCCCGTGCAAACGTGGATCCTGACGTGCTTCTGTCGGACGATCGACGCCTGGTGCGCGCCACCGCCGACGGCAGCGTGCGTTTCTTGCTGCTCAAGCCGGATGACGTTCCCACCTATGTCGAGTACGGCGCTGCGGACTTGGGCGTGGTGGGCCGCGATGTGCTGCTCGAGCGTGAGTACGATCTGTACGTGCCGCTCGACCTGGGCATCGGTCGCTGCAACATGGCCGTGGCAGGCCTGGCTGGGCAGCCGCCGCGCGCAGACGATCTGCGGCCCCTGCGCGTGGCAACCAAGTTCGCCAACATCGCTTCTCGCCACTACCGCGAGCAGAGGCGGCAGGTCGAGATCATCTACGTACAGGGCTCGGTAGAGCTGGCGCCCATCACTGGCCTCGCGGACGTGATCGTGGATCTGGTGGAGACCGGCGAGACCCTGCGCCAGAACGGTCTCGAGGTGTTCGAGCACGTGCTCGAGATCTCGTCGGTGGTGATCGCCAACGTCGCCGCCTTCAAGCTCGAGCGCGAACCCATCCGACGCCTGCTGGCCGCGTTGGCGACGCCGTGACGAGCCGTGCGCGCATGGACTGCTCGCCAGCTAGAGCCGCTTGCGCCAATGCCGTCCCGGGCGAAACCTCCGTTTGACGTGTGAGCGTGGTCGTTGTCGGCGACGGCGACGGACATCGCTGACCAAACCACGATAAGCGCTGAGGCGCGTACCTCGCCACCCACGACTACGGTGCGCGGCAGCCAACTGAACGGCACTGCAGCTAGAGCCGCTTGCGGAACTTGATCTCGATCTCGAGAAAGCCTGCCTTGGCGTGGGCCTTGCGCGCGGCGTGGTTGAACGCCCACGTGCCGGACTCGACCATCTCGCAGCCCTCATCCCGAAACCAGGCCGTCAGCGTTTCGAGCAGCTGGCCGCCGATGCCGCGGCCGCGCTCTTCCGTCAACACGTACCAGTCCTCCACGACGCCGCGCTTGCTCAGCACGCGGCGCGCGTCGACCTCGACGTGACCCGAGACGTAGCCCACGGGCTTGCCGGCACGTTCGGCCAGCAGGACGCGTGTGCCGCGGCCCAGGAGCAGGCCGTCCACATCGTCACGCAGGGTCGCGTCCATGTCCTTGTAGGCGAACAAGGCGACCACGTCGGGCTGCGCAATCTGATCGCGAAAACGCACGTAGAGCTCGCGATGGAAACCGAGGACCGTGGCGAAATCTTTTCGCGTCGCCCGACGCAGCACGACTTCTTGGCTCACGCACCTAGCGTACTCGATGAAGCTCCGTGCTTCCTACGTGCGTTTGCCGCTTTTGTGGCGCGGCCGACACGGTCACCAGCGGCCGGAGCTTGCGCAGCATGGCGCGGCCGATGCCCTTGATGTGCAGAAGCTGCGAGATGCTGTGAAAACCCCCGTGAGCTTCGCGAAAAGCCAGAATGGCCAGCGCACGGGAATGACCAATGCCGGGCAGGGACTCGAGCTCCGCGGCGCCCGCGGTGTTGAGATCGACGAGCGCGCCCGTGTCGGCGGGCGAGCCGGCGCCCTCCACGCCCTGCAGCACGGGCGTCTCCGCCAGCGCCAGCCCGCCGCACATGACCAGGCTCAGGGCGGACGCCAGCAGAAAGAACGCCGCATTCACGCGAGCCTCACCTGTTCCGTCTGTTCGCCAGGACGTTGTCCGGCCGCGTCGCGCGGCTGATAGTCGCGGATCTGCAGCTTGCCGCCCACCGGTACCGCGTCGAGCAGCACGGTGGTGCTGCCGTCACGATTTTCGAAGGCGCTGCCCACGCGCAGCCACACGTCCTTGCCTTCCGGTTTCGGGACCACCGCGTATACGGCGCGCGCCCGTCTCGAGTTACTTTCCATGATCGTTCTCTCCTTTTTGCCCCGCTTTGGTGTGGGCTTTCTCGGCTGCTGCAGGTGCTCTGCCGAGCGTCCGCCCTGCGGGCTCGCCGAGATGGCGCGGCGCCTGCGCGGCGTCCGTCAGCTGCCGTCAGGCGTCGCCACGCAGGCTGGCCCACGACCGTTGCTTGAGCGCCGCGCGGCCCGCATGGCACCATGGCAGGAACATGAAGCTCACCCTTTCTCAGCTAGATTTGACGAGCGTGGAGGCCGACCTGTTGGTCGTGCCGGTGCTCGGGGCGGATTTCCAGAAGCTCGAGGTCGTAAACCAGCTCGACGCGGCCCTCGGCGGCGAGCTGCTGCGCATCGCCAAGCAAGAAGACTTCACTGGCAAGAAGGGGCAGACCCTGAGCTTGCACACGTTCGGCAAGATCGCGGCCAAGAAGCTGCGTATCAGCGCCCTGTCTGGCAAAGAGGTCAGCGCTGAAGAGTGCCGCTTGTGCGGCGTGACCAGCGCGCGCGCGGCCAAGGATGTGAAGCATCTGGCCGTGTACGTTCCTTCGAGCGACCCGGAGCAGCTGCGCGCCCTGGCCGAGGGCCTGCTCTTGGGAGACTATCGCTACTCGGAGTACTTGGCCGCCGCCAAGAAGCCGAAGGCCAGCCCGCGCGTGACGCTGGTGGTCGCGCACAAGCCCACGGCGCTGGAACGTAACGCGCTTGCCGAGGCGAGCGTCGTGGGCGAAGCCGTCAACCTGACGCGAGACCTGGTCAACGCGCCTCCCAACGAGCTCACCGCGGTCAAGCTCGCGAACGAAGCGCGGCGCGTATCCCGCGAGTCCGGAGTTCGTTGCACCGTTTGGGGCAATGCGGAGATCGTGCGCCACGGCATGACCCTGCTGGCTGCCGTCAACGCCGGCAGCGCCGAGGAGGCGCGCTTCATTCACATGGCCTATGTGCCGCGGCTCAAGCGCAAGATGCCGCGCCTGGTGTTCGTGGGCAAGGGGCTCACCTTCGATTCGGGCGGCCTGAGCATCAAGCCGGCCAAGTCGATGGAGACCATGAAATGCGACATGGCAGGCGGTGCCGCAACCATCGCCATCGTCGCCGCCGCGGCCAAGTTGAAGCTGCCGGTCGAGGTGCACGGCATCGTGCCCGCCACGGACAATGTGATTGGCGGCAGAGCCTTCAAGCCTGGAGACGTGTACCGCACGCTGGGCGGCAAGACAGTCGAGGTGTTGAATACCGACGCCGAAGGGCGGCTGATCCTGGCGGACGCGCTGACCTATGCGCACAAGCTCTCGCCGACCTTACTCATCGATCACGCCACGCTCACGGGAGCCTGCATGGTGGCGCTGGGTCAATGGCGCGCGGGTCTGTACGCAGTCAACGACGAGGATCGCAAGCGCTACTTGGCCGCCGCCAGGCGTTCCGGGGAGGCGTTCTGGCCGTTGCCGCTCGATGAGGACATCAAGGAGACCATCAAGAGCTCGATTGCAGACATCAAGAATACCGGCGACGGCTACGGCGGTTCGATTGCAGCGGCGCTCTTTTTGCGTGAGTTCGTGGGCGACTCGCGCTGGATCCACCTGGACATCGCGGGCCCGGCATTCCTGTCTTCCGCGCATCACGTGTCCCCGAAAGGTGGCACCGGTTTCGGCGTTCGGACGGCGCTGGAGCTCATCAAGAGCTACGTCTGAGCCTTCATGCTGCGGGGCCGGACGCCGCGCTGAAATGCGGCTGAAATGACGTAGCGCGGCTTTTGCCCCGTGTTTGGGTGCCTTCGGAATCTTGCGGCGCACCTCGCTTCGCGACAGCTTCGCGACACGGATTGCAAAAAGCGCTCACTTCGAGACGGAATTTACGCCCACTGCATGCGCTCAACACGCGCACGAAACGGGATCGGCGTAGCAAGGGGCAATGGCTACGACCGTCATCGAGGCTGAACCCGAGCCAATCCGTGTCGACCTCTCCCGCACCGCGCTGCTCATCATCGACATGCAGCGGGATTTTTTGCTGCCGGGCGGCTTCGGGGAGACGTTGGGCAACGACGTCTCACTGCTGGGCGCGGCCGTCGAGCCGTGCCGCCGTCTGCTCTCGGCGGCGCGCGAGAAAGGTGTACTGGTGATCCACACACGTGAGGGCCATCGTGCCGACCTCAGCGACGCGCCGCGCGCCAAGCTCGAGCGCGGCGCGCCCAGCATGCGCATCGGCGCCGCGGGCCCGATGGGGCGTATCCTAGTCCGCGGCGAGCCCGGTCACGACATCATCCCCGAGCTGTATCCAATCGAGGGCGAGCCCGTCATCGACAAGCCGGGCAAAGGCGCCTTCTACGCGACCGATCTGCACTCGATTCTACGGAACCGAGGCATCGAGAATCTGGTCGTGTGCGGCGTGACCACCGAAGTCTGCGTCCACACCACCGTGCGCGAGGCGAACGATCGAGGTTTCCGGTGCATCGTTCCCGGTGACTGCTGCGCCTCCTATTTCCCCGAGTTTCACCTGCTCGGCTTACGCATGATCAAGGCGCAGGGCGGGATTTTTGGCTGGGTATCGGACAGCGCAAAAGTGGTCAGAGCCCTGATGTGAGGGCCGACGCGCGAAGGTACGCGCGCCAGCAAACGAGGAGGATGGGATGGGTAGCACGACGGCAACGAAGCCGGCCCTCTGGACGCCCGGCGATTGGAATGCATTTTTTGGGTTCGGCACCAATATCCTAGTCAACTTGCTCGTGCTCACGAGCCTGCTCCGCTTCGTGCTCAAGATGCCCGATGAGATCGTGTTCGGACGCATCTTGCCGGCCGCCGGGCTGATGATGCTCCTGAGCACGCTCTACTACGCGCGGCTCGCCTACAAGCTGGCACAGAGCACCGGGCGCTGTGATGTCTGCGCGCTGCCTTCGGGCATCAGTGTTCCCCACATGTTCGTGGTCGTATTCGTGATCATGTTGCCCATCGCCCTCACGAGCGGGGATCCCATCAAGGGTTGGGAAGCGGGGCTGACCTGGGTGTTCGTGCAGAGCTTCGTGCTCATGGTGGGCGGCTTTGTCGCCCCCATCATCCGCAAGATCACACCGCGCGCCGCGCTGCTCGGTACGCTGGCAGGTGTCTCGATCGCCTTCATTTCCATGCGACCGGCGCTCGAGATGTTCATCACGCCGGTGATCGGCGTCGTCTGCTTCGTCCTCATCTTGGCCAGCTGGTTCGGCGGCGTGCGCTACTTCCGCGGCATTCCGGCGGGCCTGGTGGCCATCGCTGTTGGCAGTCTGATCGCGTGGGGCTCTACCGCGCTCGGGCTCGACTTCGGCGGCATGAGCGTGGCAGGCCTCACCGCCTCGTTTTCGAACTTCGGCTTCTCCATTCCGCTGCCCGCCATCGACCACGTCTTTTCGGGCTTTCAGTTTTTGGGCGTGATTCTGGTGACCGCCATTCCGTTCGGAATCTACGACCTGGTCGAGGCCATGGACAACGTGGAGAGCGCGGCCGTGGCGGGCGACAGCTTTCCCACCACCCGTGTATTGACCGCCGACGGGGTGGTCAGTCTGATCGGCTGCCTGATGGGCAACCCCTTTATCAATGCGGTCTACATCGGCCATCCGGGCTGGAAGTCGATGGGCGGGCGCATCGGTTACTCTGCGGCGACGGGCGTGATGGTGGTGCTGCTGTCGTGGTTCGGCATCATTTCGCTGATGAGCGCGCTGATTCCGGTGGTCGCCATCTCGCCCATCCTGCTCTACATAGGCATGCTGATCGGTTCGCAGGCCTTTCAGGAGACGCCCAAGAGCCACGCGCCAGCGATCGTGCTCGCGCTTACGCCGCACCTGGCTGCTTGGGGCAAGATGCTCATCGACAACTCGCTCGGCGCTGCCGGGACCAGTGCTCAAGCGCTCGGCTTCGCCAAGCTTGGTCAGGTGGGCGTGCTGTACGAGGGGTTGTCGGTGCTCGGCGGCGGCGCCATTTTGGGCGGCCTCGTGCTCGGCGCCATCGGCGTGTTCATCATCGAGCGCCAGTTCAGCAAGGCGGCGGGCTTTGCCGCGGCGGGCGGCGCCCTGACCTTCTTCGGATTCATGCACGGCGAGGCGATCGGCATCGGGCAGACCCCGGCGGTAGCCGTGAGCTATCTCGGGGTCGCCGCTGTCCTGGTGGGCTGCGCCAAGTTCGCGCAGGTGGCGCCCAAGCCAGCAGAGGAGGAGCACGAGCACGGTGCTCTTCCGCAGCCGGCCGAGTAGCACCTCGTAACGAACGTGCGGGGGCGAACCCGGGTTGAGGTGGGGTCCGGCCCCTCACGACCCGCGATGTGCGTGTGCGGCTCGTCGGCGCAGCCCGCCTGGCGGAACGCGCTCGGACCAAACGCATTCGGGTTATGATTGACGCCAATGGCGGAGCTTCGGCAAGTCGCGCGTAGCGGACGCATGGTCCTCGTGATCGACGACAGTCCGTGGTCGCAACAGACCTGGTTGACGGAGCTGCAGGCATCGTTTTCGGTGGTGACTATCTCGACGCTTGCGGGCGCCAGTGTCGCCATCGAAGGGCAGGATGTGGCCGCGGTCATTCTGGTCCTCTTCGAACCCGACCAGCGGCCGCGCCCGTGGATCAGCGCGTTGCGGCGCCATCCAAGTCTGGAGCGGGTGGCGGTGTTCGTGCTGGCGCGAGACAGCGCACTGGTGGCTGCCGATCTGCTGGGTCTGCCGGGCGTCGACGTCATCGACCCCGAGATTGCCGATTTCGATCTGTGCCTGCGTGTAGGCGCCGTGGCGTCGCGAATGTCGTCGCGCCCGGTGCCCAGGCGCCGCTCCGAGTCCTCGATCAACGATACGCGGCGGCTCGAGTCACTGGTGCCCAAGGCGCCCATGAGCGAGCCAGCGCCCGCGGTGATGCTCGCGGCAGCCCCGACGCCGGAGCCGGTCAGCGTGATGCCCGAATTCAAGCTGCACCAGCGCTTTGCACGGGAATGCGTGGTCCGGGGCGAGCGGGGGCTGGCGTTGTGCGAGCGCCTGTCGCAGCGGGCCGCCGCGCACACGGACCGAGCGCGCGCGGCAGAGGAGCTGGTCAGTCTGCTCTCGTCGACCAAGGGGGACGCCGCCCGGTTGCAGCTGCGCGAGCTGGCGCTGCTGTTTGGGATGGCCGAGCTGGTGGCATCGCGCCTGAACGTGGACAAGGGCCAGCTGGTGGTTCCACGCGGGGTCGTCGGCCTGCTCTCGGCGCTGCTGGACCTGGGACGGGTCGATCAACTGCTGAAGTTCGACGTGGAGCTGCACCGCACCCGGCTCTCGAGCGCCATCGAGCGCTAGCACCACGGTTCCCAAGTTTCGGCGGCCCTCGCTTGTCCCACGACCTTCTACGGCTCCGCGGCCATCTCGAAGGCGGAACGACCCCGTCGGCGGTGGCCGCGAAGCCGCAGAAAGTCGCGTCCCGCGCGATCATCCGCCGAAGCGGCGATGCCTGCCAGTTGGCGCAGAGCCGGAAGGTCGCTCTCTTGGTCGTGATTCCGGCATGGGTCTACCGGCGGCGTAGTTGGGAACCGTATTGCTAGACGCCTCACGTAGGCCGCGAAAACACCGCGAGCCAGATGGTGTCCGCGTGCCGATCCGTAAACGTGACGCGATGCCTCGTATGCGCGGGTAGGTCGAGCCAGTCGCCCGGAGACATGTCGAGCTCCCCGTGGCCCTCCACCAGGATGCGCGCGCGCCCCTGCACCAGCAGAACCAGCTCGTGCTCATCCTGGTCGTACCAGAAGTCGGCTGGCGACGTATGCCCGCGGGACACGATGCGCTCCACGCGCACGCCAGCGCGCTCGACCAGCGTGGTGACTAGCTCGTCCGGCAGGAGGTGAGGAATTCCATGGCGAAGATTGCCGATGTGCATGCGCGGTCGGTCTCCGGGTGAAGGATGGGACTCGGGCGCCGTGATCGCCCCCGGCGCTGCGAGGGTCTCGCGCTGCTGGGGCTCGGGTTTCCCAAAAACAACTCGGGTTTCCCAAAAACAAAAGGCTCCGCGTTGGCGGAGCCTTTCGAGGGTGGGGCATGTGGGACTCGA
>WUUC01005024.1_pt1 | contig 14298 bp, 12 predicted proteins | sample 6278441 | NCBI WGS metagenome assembly WUUC01 (sample SAMN13675441, study PRJNA597444) | soil metagenome | isolation source: soil | place: USA: Washington | collected 2017-10
CGCCGGGGTTGAGCAGTTTCTCGCCCGCGGCTCCTGCCTTGTCCACCGCACCTTGCAGCAGGGCGGAGAAGTCGAAGCCGTAGGTGCCGAACACCCACACGGTCATGACAGCGGCGCCGCTGATCAGCAGGGCGGCCTTGATGATCTGCACCCAAGTGGTGCCCTTCATGCCGCCCACCAGCACGTACACGATCATGATGACGCCGACGATGGCGATCACGATGCTTTGGCTGGCTCCTCCGGTGATGCCGAGCAGCAACGAGACGAGAACGCCCGCACCGGCCATCTGTGCGAGCAGGTAGAAGAAGCTCACGGCGAGCGTGGAAGTCGCCGCCGCCGCGCGCACCGGGCGCTGTCGCATGCGGAAGGCGAGAACGTCGCCCATGGTGAACTTCCCGGTATTCCGCAGGAATTCAGCGACCAGCAGGAGCGCGACAAGCCAGGCCACGAGGAATCCGATGGAATAGAGGAAGCCGTCGTAGCCGTAGACGGCGATCGCGCCGACGATTCCCAGGAACGACGCCGCGGACAGGTAGTCACCTGAGATCGCGATGCCGTTCTGCGGACCGGTAAACGCGCGTCCGGCAGCGTAGTAGTCGGACGCGGTGCTCGTGCTGCGGCTGGCTCGAAGCACCACGACGAGGGTCACCACGACGAACGCGGCGAAGATGCTGATGTTCAGCAGCGGGCTGCTTCCTTGCACACCTTGGGCGAGCGGGCTCATGACGCCTCCCCCTCGATCTCACGGCGGATCCGGTCGGCCACCGGGTCGACGTGACGGTTCGCGAACCGGACGTACAGCGCGGTGATCACGAAAGTCGACACGAACTGCAACAGCCCCAGGACCAGCCCGACGTTGATGTTGCCGACGAGCTTGATCGACATGAACCCGTGCGCGTAGTCGGCCAGCAGCACGTACACCAGGTACCAGGCGAGAAACAGCCCGGTCATGGGGAATACGAAGTTCCGCAGCCGACGGCGTAGAGCGACGAACTCCGCGCTCGATTGGACCTCGGTCCAGGTTTCTGGGTCTGGAGCCCGGGTCAAGGGGTCGTTGGGACTCACGGGAAGGCCTCCTGACGTGAGCGAGTGGTGTGCGACACGTTAGGGAGCTCGCCACTGTTTCGGGGGCGTTAGCGGACGGATGGACGGTTGGTGAGACGAACGGTCCACGAGCGGCACTGGGACCAGGATTAGTGGTCCAGGTCACTTTCCGGAGGGTATGTTGCGGCGCTGTTCGTCCAGATGCAGGCTCAACATGGCGGTGTTCGCCCACGCGGGCGGGCGTCCGCACAGCGACACCACCACCATCGTCGCGAAAGCCAGTGGCACCGAGAAAGGTGCGGGTTGAGCGGCAAGGATCGCCCACCATCCGTGCAGCGGCGGACCGAACAACGTTGCCGTGATAGCGCTTGAAGAGGCGAGCAGTCCGGCGAGGACGCCGCTGAGGGCCGCGGTCGCGGTCAGTTTCGGCCACCAGATGCCCAGAATGAGCAGCGGGCAGAACGTGGACGCAGCGACGGTGAATCCCCAGGTGACGAGAACTCCGGCATCGAGGTACGTCGACGGCAGCGCGAGCAGGACGACCACCGCTGCGGCGAGCACGACCGTGACGCGCAGTCGGACCAGGCCGCCAGGTGCGAGGTCGTGCGAGATCGCGCCGGCGACGACGAGCAGCAAACCCAGCGAGGTGGCCAGGAAAGCGGCGAACGCACCCGCGGTGAGCAGCGCCGTGAACAGGGTTCCGGCGAATCCTGTGTCCACCTGCGCCGGTAAGGCGACCACCACGGTGTCGGTGACGCCGGAGAGGTACAGGTGTGGCAGCAGAACTCTGCCCAGTGCGCCGTACACGCCGGGGAATAAGTAGAAAACGCTCAGCAGAGCCACCGTGAGCGCGGCCGTGCGGCGTGCGGCACGGCCGTCGGGGCTTGTGTGGAACCGCACCAGCACGTGGGGCAGTCCCATGGTGCCGAGCATGGTCGCCATGAGCACCGCCCACGTGCTCAACAGCGGGTAACCCGTGTCGTCCAAGCTCAGCAACGGGCGTCGCCAGTCCGGTCCGCCCAGTGCGTTGCCCTCTTTCACCTCGGGAACCGAAGCGGCGGCCGGGAACACCAGCGTGGTGCCCGCGTCCACGTCCCGTTGTCCAGCGGGAAGAAAAACGGGTACGCCCTCCGGAGTTCGGGCGGTGATGGACTCGGCGAGGTTCAGCGTGACGTCCACTTCGAAGGTGATCGGAGTGTCGTGCGTGAAGTGGGTGAACTCCACCGGATGCAATGCGTCGTGGCGCACGGTCGGGCCGACCTGCAGCACCAGCCACACGGCGGGCACTATGAACAGGATCAGCTTCAGGCAGAACTGGAACGCCTGCACGTAGGTCGCCGCGCGCATACCTCCGAGGGCGAGAGTGGTGCTGACCGCCACTGCGGCGATCACCACGCCGACCCAGTACGGGGTCTGGCTGACGGCGCTGAGCACCAGGCCGGCGGTGCGGAACTGAGGCACGAGGTAGAGCCCGGCGATGATCAGCACGACGACCGCGGTGAGGCGGTGCAGGGCGGGGGAGGCGAGTCGGGCCTCGGCGAAGTCCGGAACGGTCAGCGCGCCGGAGCGGCGCATGGGCGCGGCGACGAGGACGAGCATCGCGACGTACCCCGCGGTGAACCCCACCGGGTACCACAGCGATCCGACTCCGTCTTTGACCATCAGGCCGGCCACCCCGAGAAAGGAGGCGGCGGAGAGGTACTCGCCGGAGACCGCGGCCGAATTCAACAGGGGTGAAATTTGCCGCGAGGCCACCAGGAAGTCGGACGTGGTCCGCATCGCGGCCACTCCACGCAGCCCGATCAGCAGGGTCACCAGCACCACTGGCGTTACTGCCAGAGCGGCGACCATCAGCCTTCCTCTGCGCGCTCTGCGCGGCGCAAGTGCCAACGTGCCAGGAGCACCATCACCGGAAACGGCAGCAGGACGAGCGCCAGCCACGACACCGGAACGTCGAGCAGGCGCAGATCATCCAGAGCGGGCAGCGCCGCGAACAGCACCGGTAAGCCGAACAGCAACACGAACAACAGCACCAGTGTGACCATGCCCAGCCGGCGTTGCGCCTGGTAAAGGGACCTCGCGCGGTCCGCTTCAGCGCGGTCCAGCCTGGGGGCGCGCCAGTGCCTGCTCACTCTCCGGCGTGCGTGGGCGAGTCGGGTCTGCGGGCTGGTCACAGTGACCCGTCTGGGCGTGGCCATCACGATCTCCGTGACGGCGGGTCGAACTCACTGCGTTGCGCGTTCTGCAACAGCTGTTCCCGCAGGTCCCGAGCGTGTCGCCTGCTGATGGGGACGTCACCCAGCTCGGTGTGCGCCACGAGTCCGCCCGCTGAGTCACTGCGCAACTCGCGGACCGCTGCCAGCGCCACGAGGAAGCTTCTATGCACCCTTGCGAAGCCACTGCCTTCCCAGTACTCCTCCAGCCGGGAGATGGGCATGCGCATCACGTGAGCCCCCGACTGGGTGTGCAGCCGGACGTAGTCGCCGTGCGCTTCGACGAACTGCACCTCGCTGCGCCGGACGTAGCGGGTTCGGCCAGCCGTTTCCACAGGGAGTGCGGCCATCAGATCGGGCTGCGCAGGGCGCTCGGTGGGACCCCCGGCTTCCTCGGTCGGGGCCATTCGCACGACGCGGGCCAACGCCTCGGAAAGCCGCTCGGCGCGAACCGGTTTGAGCAGGTAGTCAACAGCGCCGATGTCGTAGGCCGACACCGCGTGGCCCTCATAGGCGGTCACGAACACGATCACCGGCGGCGCGCTGAGCTTGGCGAGCAGCGACGCGAGTTCCAGCCCGTCGAGACCTGGCATCGAGATGTCGAGGAACACGGCGTCGAACTGGCCGCTTTTGATCATCTTCAGGGCGCCCAGCGCATCACCGGCGCCCTCGACCTCAGCGACCTCAGCTGCCTCTCGCAGCAGCTGGCATAACTCGTCGAGGGCGGGCGGGACGTCGTCCACCGCCAGCACGCGCAGTCCTTCGGACATCACGGCACCACCCCCGGCTGGAACAGCGGCACCCGTACCACGACGCGGGTACCCGAGTCCTTCGCCGTCTCCACGACCAGCCCGAACCACGACCCGTACACAGACCGGAGCCGGCGATCCACATTGGTCAGGCCCATGCTGGTCTCGGGTTCCTGTCCTGCGAGAATCCGTTCCGTTCTGGTCGGGTCCATGCCGACCCCGTCGTCCTCCACGCTCATCACCAGGTCACTGCCCTCGGCCTCGCCTCGGATCTGGACGAGACCGGGACCGGAAAGGGGTTCGATTCCGTGCCGCACCGCGTTTTCCACGAGTGGCTGTAGGACGAGGTAGGGGATCGCGACGGCGAGCACGTCGGGCGCGACCTGGATCTGCACACGCAGCCGGTCGCCCAGCACGGCGCGTTGCAGTGCCAGGTAGGTCTCGATCGCGTGGAACTCGTCGGAGACCGTCGTGTACTCGCGATGCCGGGCCAGCCCGTAACGGATGAAGTCAGCGAAGTCGAGTGTCAGTTCCCGCGCCCGATCCGGGTCCGAGCGCACGAGCGAGCCGATGACGGTGAGCGCGTTGTACATGAAGTGAGGGGAGATCTCGGCGCGGAGCGCCCGCAGTTCGGCCTGCGCTGCCTGTTCGGCCGACGCCTCCAGCCGACCGTTCTCCAGCGCGTCCTCGACCCACTTGACCGCTTCGCGCACAGCCGACATGGGGGTGTCACCGGCGACCACCAGCACGCCCACGAGCTCGTCCCGCACGTGTAGCGGGGTCGCGACGAGCGGCGGTCGCCCGCATTGCGCATCCGCGTGCAGCACCTCGTTGATCATGGATGCGGAGTCCGCTCTGGTCCCGGCCCACGTCGTCACGCCGGACAAGTCGACGAGACCGACGCCGTCGACGTCCAGCAGGCGGCGCAACCCTCGTGCCGCGGCCGACACCTTCGGCCCGGCCAAGCCCTCCTTGAGGGCCTCGTGGATGTGGCGCGCGGTGCGCACGGGATCCATGGAAACGGTTCGTGACCTGCGCCAGCGGGACCGCCGTTCCGGGCGGCTCGCGCGATCGGCGAACACCGGCATGATCCCATCCTCGTTGACTGGAATGGAGGAATACTAGTTGGTCGCATGACCGTCCAGCGAGGTTTGCGCGTCGACTGCTGGTCGGACGAGGGTGGCGTTCCGTCGTACCAGTCTGGCGCTCGTCGAACGGGGCTTGCCTGTTCGCGGTGGGTTCCTTGGTTCCTTCAGTGTCGACCCAGTCGCCCCGGTGTGAAGCGTGCGCGTGACCGCCACGAGAGTTCGGGCTTGAGGAAACGGGTCGTGATCTGACCGTGCGGATGGTCGGCAGCCACGGCCGGTAGGTTGGTGGTGTGGTGAACAGCGGCCCGCAGCGCAGCATCGTGGTGATCGCACACAACCTGCGATCGGTGCACAACGTCGGCTCGCTGCTGCGCACCGGCGAGGTCTTCGCCGTGGACAAGGTTTACGTCACCGGGTTCACCCCGTACCCGGCTCATCCCGGCGACGACCGCGACGCCAAGCTGCAAGCCCAGCAGACCCGCCGTATGGCCAAGGCAGCGGCGGGAGCGGAGCGCACGATGCCGTTCGAGCGTCATACGGACGTTTACGCGCTGCTCGACTCGCTCCGCACGGCTGGGTATTCGGTGGTGGGTCTGGAGATCGATCCGGACGCGGTCGCCCTCCCTGACTACTCGCCGGCGGACAAGGTCGCTTTGTTACTCGGTGACGAGGTCGCCGGGATCGAGCCGGCCTTGCGGAACAGGTGCGAGCAGCTGCTGCAGATCCCCATGTATGGCCGCAAGGACTCGCTGAACGTCAGCGTGGCGGCCGGCATCGCGCTCTACACCTTGCGGGTGGCCTGAGACTCGGTGCAGCCGAAGACCGATTTTCCAGTCGAGCGTGCAGACGGGTGCACCGAGGTTCCCGCAAGCAGTATCCGTATTTCTTGTTGATAGCTGGTGATGAGTGCGCATACCGGATGGGTGCGTGTGGCGATGTCTTTGGTGGGGTGGGAGGAGTCGTCGCGGAGCGGGGTCGCGTATCCGTGGACCATCGCGATGTGGAGCGAGCGCGAAGTTGATGGGCAGCCCTGCGGAATCGAGCCCCTGATGCGAGAAGCCTGTTTGACGGGGGGTCACGAGAACCGGCGCCCATGCCAGCGCGGCAGGTGATCAGTGGACGAGACATCCGGCGGCTCAAGGCAGGCACCAGCACCTATGGCTCAGGTGTCGCAGGTGTAATCGCCGAACGTCGAACGTGCGCAGCCACCAGGTGCCGCTGTCCGGTGCTGGACTGGCGCTTGTCGCCTCAGGCGAGCAGGAAATACCGACATGGTCGCATTTCCTCAACGCGCATTCGCGAAGGTCCGTGCGGCCGCTATTCGTGCTGTTTCGCGCGAAACTACTGCGGGTATGTGTGGGGCACGCGGTGGCGGTGAGTGGAGCCGATGCTGAAGGTGAGGACGGGATCTGTGGCCTCACGAGGCAACACTGCGTGATCATGCCATATTGGGAGCGATCCGATGGCCAGACGCCCTCGGGCTAGCAGGCAGACCTCAACCCTGCCCGCCGAAAGATCCGCGGCCGAGTCGAACAAGCCCTGGCGGGTGTGGTGGATGCCGTGGGGTTTGTGCCGCGGGACAGCGATGGTCCTATCTCGTGGAGCAACGGACGCCTGAGCGCGCGCCGGACGATCGGGTCGTGGTCACCAGTGAGGTGTTCGTGGCGTCGGGTACCCGTGCCGGATTCCTCCTCGCGCTGGGCCACAAGTCTCTGTCGATCACAGTCGTCGGCAGGTGATCGCGCCCCGTTGGCGCTTACCTGGCGCAAGTCTGCCGACGCAGATGAACGGCGTCGGTGCGGGCATCTGATCGTGTTGGACAAGGCGCGGATCGTGATCGATTGGTTAGAGCCAAGAGAGATTCTTCAGGCATAGCAACGAGTTTCGGTGTCTCTGGGCCGGTTCTCGACTGTTTGTCCGAATTGGCCGGTGCGGTGGCAGGACTCACAAGGCTTGCGAAATGACCGGTCATCGTCGCCGCCCAGCGCGTGTTGCGGCGCGGTTTCGCCGGTGGGTCATTGACATTAGGTATGCCTTACTTAACCTCTATGGGCGGCAACGTCGCCGATTTGCCTGTTACCTGTCTGTCTGCGCCTTGGGAGGCGAACGTGAGCTGCACGCCAGCAGGAGCGCTGTGTCTGGCGCCGCCCCACACTTCTTCACGCGAACGACGCACGGTGGCGGTGATCGGTGGAGGCGCTTCTGCGACGGCGTTTCTGTGCGCTCTTGCCAAGCAAGTGTCGGCCGAGGCCACAGTAGAGGCTCCCGACGTGGTGGTGTACGAACCAGCTGATGTCTGCGGTCCGGGTGTGGCGTATCGCAACGACACCGAGGTCGCGCTGCTCAACAGGCCGGTATCGGCGATGTCGGTCGATTATCTTGACCGTGGACATTTCCGTCGTTGGCTCGGTGAGTACGAGCCGTTGTCCGACAGCGACAGTGCTCAGTTCGTGCCGAGGGCGTCTTTCGGCCGGTACCTCGCGGACGTTTTCGACGGCGCCTGCCGGGATCTGCGCAACCTGGGTGGTTCGGTCGACATCGTGCGGGAGGAGGTGCGGGACGTGCAGCCCGGGGTGGAAGGCAGCTTCGTGTATCCCGAGCACTCAGCGGTGCGCTGGGCCAACGATGTCGTGCTGTGCCTCGGTTCGGTTCCGGCACGCGATGCATACCGGTTGTCCGGGACTCCCGGTTACGTGCACCAGCCGTATCCCGTGCAGCAACTCGCCCAGTCCGTCGGAGCGGGAGCCAACGTTCTGGTGCTCGGATCTGGTCTCACCGCCATCGACGTCGCGCTATTCCTGGGGAGGCGGTCCGACCCGGTTCGCGTGACACTCGCTTCGCGCAGCGGTGCGTTGCCTGACGTGCGCTGCGACCTCGGCGCGGGTGACTGCGCCCCGGAACTGGTGGCCGAGGTCCAATCCGAACTGGAGCGGCGGAACACGCTCCGGCTCACCGATCTCTCTCGCCTGCTCGAACGAGAACTGGCCCGCAGCGGAACCACGCTGCGAGAAGCCTTGCGGTCATTTCTCGCGAAGAGCAAGGGGGAGCGTCTTCTGCGATCTCGGCTCGCCACTCCAGAGCCGGCCGCAGCGATGCAGCGCTGCGTCGTCGCGCTTACCCCCTGGTACTCGCGGTTGTGGCGTGCGCTGGACGCGGACGGCTGCGAGGAGTTCACCCGCCGGTTCGGGAGGATCTTCACCTGTCTGCGAAGTCCGATGCCCCCGGTCAACGCCCGGCGACTGCTGGAGCTCTCCGACAGCGGTCTCCTGTCGTTCCAGAAGGGGCTCACCGGCGTGCGTGCCGAAGGGGAGCGTTTCCACGCGCGGTTCCGGGGCAGAGGCGTCGCCCGCAGCGAGCACGATGGTGATGAGTACTTCGACGTTGTCATCAACGCCACCGGACGTGGCATCGACGTGGGTGCCGCACGCCCGGGCAGTCTCGTCGAAAGCGCGGTCCGAAGTGGATTCGCCAGACCACATCCTCTCGGTGGATTGGATGTGTTGCCGGAGAGCAACGAAGTTCTCGACGCGTGCGGAACACCGGTTCCGCGGTGGCACGTTGTCGGTGACCTGTCCTCGGGAGTGCATTTCCACACCAGCTCGATGGAGTACGCGGCAACCCAGGCAGGCAGGGTCGCGCAGCGGGTCATTTCGCGTCTGCCCTCGCACCAGGGGGTTCTGGCGTGAGCACGAGGGTTGTCCGGGCCTGTCTTGTCCTGCTCGTCGTCGTTCCCCAGGCGACGCTGGCCGCTTTTGTGCCGGCGGTGCCGCACATCGCAGCCGACCTGGCCACCCCAGCGGCGGCGATCGACCGCAGCCTGGTGCTGTACATGGCGGGGTATGCGGTCGCGATGGCTGCCGCAGGAGTACTTGCCTCAAGGTTCGGCCCGCGCAAGGTGCAACTCGCGGCGCTCGCTCTGCACGTGGTGGCTTCCGCGGCGGTAGTGGCGGCTCCGGACGTGGTCACTTTGACCGCGGCGCGGACGGTGCAAGCGCTCGGTGGCGGCGCGGGCACCGTGCTCGCTCGGGTCTACGTTCAGGAGGCGTTGCCGGAAGAGCAGCGAATTCCAGCGCTCACGGAGTTGTCCACCGCGATCGCTCTGACACCTGCGATCACACCACCCTTGGTGGGGCTACTCGTCGATCACCTGCCCTGGCGTCCGGTCCTACTGGCGCTCGGTGCGTTCAGCGCGGTCGCCTTCGTGCTCGCCAGGAACGCCCTGCCGCGAACCAGCCCATCACCCGCCGAGAGTGAACCAGGCCTGCGGGAGGTGTTGGGGCGCCGGGCGTACTGGTGGTTCACCGCCGCGATCTGCCTGGCATGGTGCGTGTACTTCACTTTCACCACGTTTTCCAGCCACACCCTCCAAGTCAGCCTTGGCACCACGTCCACCGTGTTCAGCCTCCTGTACGCCTTGGTCGTCGTCGGCTACGTGCTGGGCAGCAGGCTCGCGCGACGTGCTAGCGCCCATTGGGTACTGTCGAGAATCTTGCTGGTCGCAGGGGTGCTGTCGGTGTCGGCCACCGTGGTCATGACCGCTGGAGCACATCTGTATCCCCGCGAACCGCTGGTGCTCGTGCTCCCGATGGCCCTCGCCATGGTCGGCGTGGGTGCCGCTTTCCCCATCTGCCAGGCGGGAATGCTCCGCGAGGTGGGCACCAACGCCCGAAGTGCCTCTGGGCTGTTCTTCTTCCTGCAGATGACCAGTGGCGCGGTCTACACCGGAGGTCTGTCCATAGTGGATCCTACTGAACCAGGTGCGCTCAGCATCGCGGTGCTGGTACCGGCTGTGGGGTTGGCCGTGCTCGTCACAGCCGCTCGCGGCGCGGCCGGCGAGAACCCCCCGACGTCTCGGTCGAGAACCGGCGCGGGTTCTGCTGCCTGACCTGTGCTTCCCCGCAGTGTGGGCGGCCGCCACGTGGGCGGCCGCCCACCTACCAGGCTGGTGGACCAGCTCGGCTACCTCCGCGGCCGACCTTGCACGATTGATCCACCGCGCGCGGACCCTGTTGCAAGGCCTTTTCGGGCCATGACCTGTACGTCACCGTGGTCGGCTTTCGGATATCGGTCCTATTAGGACAGTAGCTACGGCACGAACCCAGGCGACGAGCTTCGCGTTTTCTTACGCTGCACGAGCAGCACGCGTCGAAGCACATCGCACCGTGTCCACAAATGATCACGGTAATTGCCCGGCCTCTGTGGTCCGGGGGCGAGATGAACATGCTCGTCGAGGGCGACGGGCCTTTCCTCCTGCTGCGACCTGTTCGGCGAAGAGGAGATCCCCCGTCGGTTTCACCGAGAACTCCCGGGTCCTGGGGTCGCTCCGGTCGAAGCGCGCACGCCCGAGGATGCGGCCGCGGTATCGAACACTGGTATCGCCTGCACCGCCCGGGTTTCCCCCAGCTCCGTCGCTTCGCGCTCCCGATGCCTCGGGGGTGCACGCACCCCCATGTCGTGGCGGACTATTTCTTCACTCGTTGCTGTAGACATCCCCCATTGGTGTTGCTAGTGTTCCTCAACATCGTGACGGAGGTCACGGGGTGCCATCACCGATGAAGCGGCGCCACGAGTGACGGAAGTGATCCAAGACCTGGGCGGGGGTCGCAGGATCCCTGCCCGGGCTAACGAAGGCACGTCCCGTGATCCGAGTGAGAAGGGAGTTGTCGAGTCGCTGTTTTCGCGCCGCGCCAGCCCCCGAAGTGTGGGTGTCGGAGCGGCCCCTCCTGAATGAATGTGTAGATCCTCCCCCGCAGCCCCCGGTGCACCGCTGGTGCACCGGGGGCCTTTCGAAGGTCAGGAGTCAGGTTCGCCTCTTTCGCGCAGCTCGCGTCGCGCGGTGGCCAGGATGTCCTCGTCGGGCGTGGGGATTGAAATCAACTGAGCGCGCAAAGTTCAGTTCGAACGGTCGAGCGCCGTAGATCAGTCGCCTGGGCAGCAGTTGTCCGTGCGCATACCTCGCCACAGCAGATCGGTGAGACTGGCGGTCTGGTTCTGCCAGTCGCCGCTCGGGTCGAGGTACAGCAGGCCGCTCAGTCCGCGCAGGACCGTCTCCGGTTCCAGGTCAGCGCGCACGGATCCGGCGTCGACGTTGGCCTTCAGCAGTGTGGAGACCGCACCGATCATGGCCTCGTGGGCGCTCGCGGGCAGTTCTCCCTGGGACGCCGTGGCGGCGCTAAGGGCTTTGGCCAGGCCTCGTTTGGTCATCATGTAGTGCGCCAGGTGATCGGTCGTCCATATCCGGAAAGCCTGTTCCGGGGGGCGCGTCTCGAGCAGGCTCGACACGATGTCAACGAGGTGTCGCACTTCGCGTTGGTAGACCGCCAGGATGAGCGCTTCTGGGGTGGGGAAGTGCCGGTACACCGTGCCGACGCCCACTTCGGCCTTCTTCGCGATGGCGTTGAACGAGATCTCGCCCGACCTGGTCAGCGACTCCGCCGCCGCGGTGAGGATGCGTTCGTGGTTGCGCCGGGTGTCCGCGCGCCGGGGACTGACCGATCCCGTCGTCATCGTCCCTCCCCGCTCGTCCGCCTCGTCCGCCCTGAACGGTAATGCACGGACCCGCTGGACCTGGAACAGCGCCGGGCGCGAGCACTCGTTTGCGAAGCGGATAAGAATCCGCTAGCCTCGCGTCCAGCGAAAACGGATGACCATCCGGTTCGGCTCGGCGGAGGACTCGGCGTAGCCGCCACCACAGCCACGCGCCAGGCTTCCTATGCGGACGATCTGCGGGAAAGAGATCCAGTGGACATCTCACTCGAAATCAACGGCAGGACAGAACAGCTGAGCGTCGATCCCGGTGTGACGCTGCTGGACACCTTGCGGGAGCGCCTCGGCATCACGGGTCCGAAGAAGGGCTGCGACCGAGGCCAGTGCGGCGCCTGCACGGTGCATGTCGACGGCAGGCCCGTGCTTTCGTGTCTCACCCTGGCAGCCACGGTGAAGCAGCAGGTGACAACGGTGGAAGGACTGTCCACAGGGGACCAACTGCATCCGGTTCAGCGGGCGTTCGTCGACCAGGACGCCCTGCAGTGTGGGTTCTGCACGTCCGGGCAGGTCATGTCGGCGGTTGCCGCGGTCCAGCAGGACGTCGAGGACGTCCGGGAGTTCATGTCCGGCAATCTCTGCCGCTGCGCGGCCTATCCGAACATCGTCGCGGCAGTCGAACAAGCGAGGCAGGCTGATGCGTCCCTTTGAACTCACCGAACCCGCCACCGTCGAAGCCGCTCTCGCCTCGCCCGGTACGTTCCTGGCCGGTGGGACCACGCTCGTCGACCTGATGAAGCTCGACGTCCTGACGCCGCAGCATGTTCTGGACATCAACGAACTGCCATTGCGAGGCATCGACACCAGCGACGGGCTGCGCATCGGCGCGTTGGAGCGGATGAGTGCTCTCGCCGAGCACCCCGGCGTGTATCCGGTTATTTCCCGTGCTTTGCTGCTGAGTGCGTCCCAGCAGCTGCGGAACATGGCCAGCATCGGCGGAAACCTGTTGCAGCGCACCCGCTGCACGTACTTCCGCGATATCGCCATGCCCTGCAACAAACGGGAACCCGGCAGCGGTTGTCCCGCGATCTCGGGGGCCAATCGGATGCATGCCGTGCTGGGCACGAGCGAGCGGTGCGTGGCGACACACGCCAGCGACCTGGCAGTCGCCCTCGTCGCGCTCGACGCGGAGATCCGGCTGGTCAGCGCCGCAGGAAGCCGTGTCGTCAAGCTGGCTGACTTCTACCGTCCGCCGGGTGAGACCCCCGAGGTGGAGAATGACCTGCGCCCCGGTGAACTGATCTCCGAGGTCCGGGTCCCACGGCTGGACTGGGCGTCACGCTCCACGTACGTCAAGGTGCGGGATCGGCAATCCTACGAGTTCGCGTTGTGTTCGGCCGCGGTCGCACTGGAGGTGCAGGACTCGCGCATCGTCGACGCCCGGGTGGCCGTCGGTGGTGTGGCGACCGTGCCGTGGCGGCTGCCCTCGGTCGAGACGGCCTTGCGTGGTGCGCCCGCGACCCTCGCCTCTTTTGAGGACGCCGCGTCCGCGGTGGCCGACGGTGCCAGGCCGTTGTCCGCGAACGCTTTCAAGGTCCCCCTGCTGAAGCGGACCGTCATCCGCGCACTGCTCGAACTGACCGAGGGGAGCCGCTGATGACCAGCCGGCTGGACGGACCGGTGAAAGTCACCGGACAGGCCAAGTACGGGGCGGACAACAACGTGCCCGGCATGGTCCACGGATATGTCGTGCTCAGCACGATCGCCCACGGCGAGATCGCGGCCATGGACGTCACGGCGGCGAAGAGCTCTCCCGGCGTGATCGGCGTGTACTCGCCATTCGACCCGCTGGAGCTGAGCACACCGACCTCGCCGCTTTTCGGCGAGACATGGGTTCCCCTCCAGGACAAGGAAGTCACGTACTACGGCCAGCCGATCGGCTTCGTGGTGGCCGAAACCTACGAGCAGGCCCGGGACGCGGCGATGCTCATCGAGGTCTCGTACCACCAACGACCGGCTCTGACCTCGCTGCAGGACGGCCTTGCCTCAGCCGAGGACGCGCCGCCGGCCATGGACGGTGCGCCGCCGTCGCTGGAGGTTCTCGCGGACGGTGTCGGGTCCATTGAGGACGCGCTGGGGGCGAGTCCCGTCATCGTCGAGGCGACGTACAGCACCGCGACCCAGAACCACGCCGCGATGGAGCCGCATTCCGCGGTCGCGGTGTGGGACTCCGATGGCCTCACGGTCTACAGCGGAAACCAAGCGGCCCACCTACAGTCGGCGGAGCTGGCCGGTGCGCTGGACACGGACCCGTCGTCGATCCACGCGGTGAATCCGTTCGTCGGCGGGGCTTTCGGCGGCAAAGCCCGTACGTCCGCGCCGGCGTTCCTGGCCGCGGCGGCGGCCAGGTCGCTGGACCGACCGGTCAAGGCCGCCCTGAGCAGGGAACAGGTCTTCACCGCCACGGCGACCCGCGCCGCGACGGTGCAGAAGATCGCCCTCGGCGCGGAGAACGACGGCACGTTGATCGCGTTGCGCCACGACTCGTGGTGCAGCACGCCAGCGGACCGGTCTTTCGTCGAACCGACCTCGCACGGCACCTCGCGGGAGTGGTACGCCACCCAGAACCTGGCCATCAGCCAGAAGATGGTGCCGCTGAACATCCCGCCGACCACGTTCATGCGAGCGCCGGGTGAGGCGCCCGGGTCCTTCGCGTTGGAG
>WUUC01072322.1_pt1 | contig 14297 bp, 10 predicted proteins | sample 6278441 | NCBI WGS metagenome assembly WUUC01 (sample SAMN13675441, study PRJNA597444) | soil metagenome | isolation source: soil | place: USA: Washington | collected 2017-10
GCGGTTTCTGCGCGCGAATCTCGACGCCCGTGCCGAAGCCGATTTCTTCGCTACAGGCGATGCGTATGTCCTGCACTTGCTCGACTACGTACGGCGGCACATCAGTCCGGTCTTCGAGCCGAAGAGCATCCTCGAGTTCGGATGCGGTCCCGGCCGCGTGGCCATTCCTTTGGCGCATCGTATCCCGGCGGCTGAGATCGTGGCCGTTGACGTCGCGCCTGTCATGCGCACCCTCGCGGCGGAGAACGCGCGTCGCCTGAACGCACCGAATCTCCTCGTCGGAGACACCGAAACCGTTCTCGGCTCGCGGCGGCACTTCGACCTCATCAACGCCTCGATCGTTTTTCATCACGTTCCTGCAGCGGAAGGACTCCTGCTTCTGGCCCGAGTGCTGCCGCGCATCGCCGATCGCGGCGTCGGCGTCTTCAGCTTCGTCTACCAGCGCACCTCGACCGGCGCGGCCGCATTCACGCGGTGGGCGCGCCGCCTCGTCCCGGGAGCAAACCGCGTCGCGAATCTCATTCGCCGCAATCCGCCGACCTTGCCGTTCCTGCAGCCTTATCTCTACGACCTCTCGGATGTTTTCGCCACGATGGCAGAGTTGGGTTGCACCGAGTGGCACATCGAGTCGGAGCGCCAGGGCGATGTCGACGTCGCCACGATCTTCACGCGGCGCATCTTCGAAGACGCCGCAGTGGGCGACGCGATCGCGATCGAGGACGCCGCTTCGCATGAGGTGCCGCGGCCGCGCGATTTCATCGACGTGCGCGAACTGATCGCTACCGCGTCAACCGAGGAGCTCAATCGGACCGCGGAGCAGTACTTTGCGGGGCTCACCAATTGGGAGCATCACCTCGCCAAGCCGTTCGCCTCGGCCTCCGATACACCCACGCTGCTCATCAACTTCGCGGTCTTGCTCGAAGGGCTGCGCCTCTATCCCGGCCTGACCGTCCTCGAGTTCGGCGCAGGCACCGGTTGGCTCTCGCGGATGCTCACGCAACTCGGCTGTCGCGCGATTCTCACCGACGTCTCCCCGACCGCACTTCGCATGGCGGCGGAGCTCTACGAGCGACTCCCTCCGATCGGCGAGCGGCCGGCGCCGACGTTCCTCGTCTTCGACGGATACCGCATCGACCTTCCGGACGAGAGCGTCGACCGGGTCGTGACGTTCGATGCGTTTCATCACGTGACGAATCCCGACGCCATCCTCGGCGAGTTCGCACGCGTGCTCCGTCCCGGCGGCATCGCTGCGTTCGCTGAGCCGGGGCCGCATCATTCGAAGACGGCACAGTCGCAATTCGAGATGCGCACCTACGGAGTCGTAGAGAACGATGTCGACATCCACGCGATCTGGAGCGCGGCGCAGCAGCACGGGTTCTCGGAGATCAAGCTCGCCGGCTTCAACGCGCGTCCGTTTCACATCACTCTCGATGCGTATGAGGATCTGCTCGCGTCCGGCGAGACCTACCTGCAGTGGGCGAGTTGGTCGCGCGACTTCATGAAGAACGTGCGCAACTTCTATCTGTTCAAAGCGGGCAATGCGCCGCTCGACAGCCGACAGGCAGACAGCGTCGGGGCGATGATCTCGATCACCATGGACGATCGCGCACACGCGGGTGCACCGATCGCCGTTCGCGCGACGCTCGAGAACACCGGCCGCGGTGTCTGGCTCCCCGCCACCGACCCGCTCGGCGGCGTCTCCCTCGGCTGCCATCTGTTCGACGCGGACGGGCATCTCCTCGCGTTCGACCATCACTGGCAATGGTTGCCATCGGCGGTCGCGGTCGGCGAGTCGATCGGCTTGTCGTTCGAGATGCCACCGCTCGCCGCCGGCACGTATCTCCTCGAGTTCGATCTCGTCGCCGCCGGTGTCACCTGGTTCGCGCAGAAGAGCGGCTCGAATGCGCCGAAGATTCGTCTTCGCGTCGACCCCTGAGCGCGTTCACGTTCTCCAGCAGCCGCCGAATCGAGCCATCGGCGCGCGCTTCTTCGAGTCCCATGCGGAACTTGCTGCGCCAACTGCGCTCCGGCAGTCCCGGGACGTTCTGCGGCTCGATCTCGCCCCAGAGATCTTCCAGGTTGATCAGCACGATCTCGGCCTCGCTCGACGCGAGACTGGTGAGCACGGCCTCGAGCATCGTGCGCGCGTCACTCGCCGGTCCTTCGATCAGTGACTTCGCGAGTGCGCGCTTCATCTGCTCGCGCGTCTCCCGCTCGCGACGTGCGCCTGTCTCGTCGAGGAGCCCCATCTCGACACGATCCGCGACGTCCTTCGCCGCGAACCACGCGGTGAACGTCGGCATGTCGTGCGTGTTGATGCTTGCCACCGACGCTTCCGACGGCGCAGTCAGCGGCGGCTCCTCCGCTTTTGCTTCGTACTGCACGACGTACATCCGTCGGAGACCGCGCCGCTGCATCATCTTCGGCACCTCCGGCGGGACGGTGCCGAGGTCCTCGCCGACGATCGTGCAGCCATGACGACGCGACTCGAGCACGAGGATCGCGTAGAGCTCGTCGGCGTGATAACGGACGTAGACGCCGTCGCGCGCCTCGCTTCCATTCGGAATCCAGAACAGGCGATGCAATCCCATCACGTGATCGATGCGCAGGATGCCGGCGTGCGACACATGATGTCGGATCGCGGCCCGGAAGTATTGGTATCGGTCCCCGCGTAAAGCGTCCGGATCGAACGGTGGAAAACCCCAGTTCTGGCCTTTCGTGAAAAAGAGATCCGGCGGCGCACCGACGGAGACGCCGCGCGCGAAGACGTGTGCGTAGCGATGCGCGTCATAGCCCGACGGATTCACGCCCAATGGAAAATCGAGATAGAGCCCGGCGCCGAGCCGGCGCGCGGCGTTCGCCACTTCACGCATCTGCTGCGTCATTCGGTATTGCACGTAAAGGTGATACCGCATCTCGAGCGGATCGCCTCCGGAGCGGAAGGCTGCGTATTCGCCGGCGTGCGAGGCGAATTGCTCGAAGGCCGCGTCGCCGGCGAAGCGTTCGGCGCAACGCGCGAGCACGCGTCTCTTCTCGCGCCGAAGGCCGTCGTAATCAACCGAGCGTGTCTGCTGCAAATGCGCGATCGCACCCGCATCGATGTCGCCCGGCTGCAGTTCTGGCAGCCGCGTCACATCGAGATACATCTCGTTCCAGAAGAGCCGACTGATCGGCGAGTACGGGCTCGGCTCGTCATCGAACGCGGCGAGCATCGGCAACGTCGCCACGACGCCGCCTCCGTGGTGATCGATCCAGCTCGCGTACGCGAGGAGATCGCTGAGGTCGCCGGCGCCCCAGCTGCGGCGGGTGTGAGCAGCGTAAAGCGGGAGGAAGAGTCCCCACGTCTTCTCGCGCGGCGCGTGTGCCCTGGCCGGCGCGGCGATGACGAGCGTCTCGTGCTCGCCGTTGATGTACAGCGTGTGATAGCCCGGCGGCGGCGAGACGTCGAGCGTGATCGTGCCGCCGAGGACGTCGGTACGACCGGAGCGCCATGAGCCGTCTTCGAGCTCGAGGTCCCACTCCACGCGTGCACCGCCCGGAAGCTCGACATCGATCGTGCGATCGTTTCCCCAAAGCACCGACACCGGTTCGACGATACGGATGTCACGCGCGCGTTGCGCGGCTTCGGCGAGTGGCACTCCGGCGCGCGTCTCGATCGCGGCGACCAGCGCCTCGCGCGATGCATGCCGTTTGAGGCCGCCGGCATCGATGTAGCCCGTTTCGATGGAGTAGAGCCGCGCCAGATCGCGTAAGGAAGAGGTCCGCATGTCGCGCGCGTCGATTGCGAGAATGAGGCCGCTCCGCAGCCGCCTCCGTCAGCCGCGCAACGCCAGCATCTGTGCGGCGACGCTGATGGCGATCTCGTGCGGATGATTCGAGCCGATCTCCAGCCCCACCGGACAGAAGAACGCCTTCGTGCTCTCCTCGGGCAAACCCGCATCGAGCACGTCCTTCCGCAACCGCTTCGCTTTCGAGTTGCTGCCGATGACCCCGACATAAGGAAAGCTGCGCGTGCGCAGGATCTCGATGAGGATCGGCTTGTCCGTCGTGTGCCCCATCGTCATCAGCAGCACGAACGACCCGTCGGGAATCGAGGCGACCTGCGCAGGCATGTCGGCCGCGAGCACCTTCGTCACCTTCGGCGAGGACGGCACGCGCTCGAGCCACTCCTGGCGCGGATCGATGCAGGTGATGCGGCAATCGAGACGAGAGAGAACATCGACGACCGCGTGCGCGACATGCCCCGCACCGAAGACGACGATGTTCCAGCGCGTGACGTTGAATGCTTCGAAGTAGACGCGGACGATGCCGCCGCACGTCATGCCGATGTCTTTCTCGAGACTCCACTGATGAAAGCGCGTTTTCGGCGCGCCGCCGTCGCCGAGCAGCAACTGCGCTTCCTGGATCGCGCGCGCCTCGATCTTTCCGCCGCCGACCGTTCCGAACACACGTCCTTCGCTCGTGACCAGCATCTTCGCGCCGCGATCCTGCGGGGTCGATCCGAGCGTGTCGACGACGGTGACCGCGACAAAAGGAGCACCCGACTCGGCGAGCTCGTTCTGCGCTTCGAAGAAGGTCGTCATCGTCGTGAGTTGTATCATCCGTCCGCCCGCGATGCGCCTTTTTATGCCTCACTCTTTCGCTCACGAGCCATGACGCGCATTCGATCGCAGCGAGTCGTGTTGCCGGACGGTGTTCGCGCCGCCACCATCGTCATCGAGGGCTCGCGCATCGCCGCGATCGAGTCGTCTGCCCGCGCCGACATCGACTACGGAGATCTGGTGATCCTGCCGGGTCTCGTCGACTCGCACGTGCATGTCAACGAGCCCGGGCGCACCGACTGGGAAGGCTTTGCCACCGCCACGGCCGCCGCGGCTGCGGGAGGCATCACCACCATCGTCGACATGCCCCTCAACTCGCTGCCGCCCGTCACGACCGTCGACGCGTTGCGCGCGAAGCAAGAGGTGGCGCGCGGCGACGTGCACATCGAGTTGTGGGGCGGCGTGGTTCCCGGCAACACGAGCGAGCTGCTTCCGATGCTCGAGGCCGGAGCGCGCGGCTTCAAATGTTTCCTGGTGCACTCCGGCGTCGATGAGTTCCCGCACGTCGACGAGCGTGAGCTGCGCGCCGCGGCAACTGCGCTCGCACCCACCGGAGCGCCGCTGCTCGTGCATGCCGAGTTGGGCGAACATCTGCACGCGCCGGTTGGCGATCCGGACGAATACGCCACGTACCTCCACTCGCGCCCGAACGCGGCCGAGGACGAGGCCATCGAGTTGCTGGTGCGCGTTTGCCGCGAGACAGGCGCGCGCATTCACATCGTCCATCTGTCGTCAGCGAGCGCGTTGGAGATCCTCCGCCGCGCGCGCGCGGAACAGTTGCCGCTCAGCGCGGAAACCACGCCGCACTACTTGCACTTCGATGCCGAGTCGGTGCCGCGCGGACGCACCGAGTTCAAATGCGCGCCGCCCATTCGCGAGCGCGAGAATTGCGAGCAACTCTGGCAGGGACTCGCGTCCGGCCTGATCGAGCTCGTGGTCAGCGATCACTCGCCGTGCACACCGGACCTGAAACGCGGCGATTTCGCCAGCGCATGGGGCGGCATCGCGTCCTTGCAGTTCGTCCTGCCGATCGTCTGGACGAACTGCAACGCGCGCGGCTTCGATCTGATCGACCTCGCACGCTGGTGCTGCGAAGCGCCCGCGCGACTGGCGGGCCTGACGAACAGAGGCTCGCTCGCAGTCGGACACAATGCCGACTTCGTCGTGTGGTCGCCCGAATCGTCCTTCGTCGTGACACCCGATCTCATCCGCCACAAACACAAGGTCACTCCGTATCTCGGCGCGACGTTGCGCGGCGTGGTGCACGCGACGTGGGTGGGAGGCGTTCCGGTAAACTCCGCGCCGTGAGAGATCTCCTCGACCTCGCCTCCGAGCGCCTCGGCGGCAGCGTGCTTTACGCGAACGACGATTTCTTCGCGGAAAAAGAGAACCTCCTCAAACCATCGCAGCCGCTCTGGAAGGAGCACGAGTACACCGATCGCGGGAAGTGGATGGACGGGTGGGAAAGCCGACGCAAGCGCGTGCCCGGTCACGACTTCGCCATCATTCGCCTCGGATTGCCTGGCCTCGTGCGCGGCGTCGTCGTCGATACGGCGTTTTTCCGCGGTAACTATCCGGAATCATGCTCGATCGAGGCAACATCCATGCGCTCGGACGCGTCGGTCGACGCGGTGCAGAGCGCCGAATGGCGAGAGCTGCTGCCGCGGTCGCCGCTGCAGGGCAACAGCGAGAACGAGTTTGCGATTGCCAGCGATGCCGCGGTGACGCATCTCCGTTTCAACATCTTTCCCGACGGCGGAGTGGCGCGCCTCCGCGTCCACGGAGAGGTCGTGCCGGACTGGCGCGTCGTCGGAGGACTCGCAAATCCGATCGATCTCGCCGCGGTCGAAAACGGCGCCGATGTCCTCTCGTGCAGCGACATGTTCTTCGGGCCAAAGCACAACCTGATCATGCCTGGCCGCGCGCACAACATGAGCGACGGATGGGAAACGCGACGCCGGCGTGGACCGGGGCACGATTGGGTGATCGTGAAGCTTGCGACCGAGGGGGAGGTGCGACGCATCGAGGTGGACACGAATCACTTCAAGGGCAACTACCCGGACACCGCGTCGATCGAAGGATCCCGCGACGGCGAGAGTTGGGTCGAGGTGTTGCCGCGCACGAAGCTGCAGGCGCACACCCGGCACTTCTTCATCGATGAGCTGCAGTCATCGGGACCGTTCGCGCATCTGCGGCTGAACGTGTTTCCCGACGGCGGCGTCAGCCGCCTGCGGGTGTGGGGCACAGCGACAGCGGAAGGTCGTCGCGCCGCCGCCGTGCGTCGTGTGAACACGCTTTTCGATGCGTCGCAACTGCGCACCGTCTGCGCCTCCGATCGTTGGATCGAGGCGATGGCTGCGGCACGGCCGTTCGGATCGTGGGAAGCGATGGTCGAGACGGCAAGCAGGATCTGGTTCGGCCTCGACGCCAACGATTGGCTGGAGGCGTTCGCCGCACATCCCCGGATCGGCGATCGAAAGCCGGGATGGTCCTCGCAGGAACAGTCGGGCACGCGCGGCGCTACGGATGAAACGATGCGCGCGTTGGCGGAAGGGAATCGCGCCTACGAGGAGAAGCACGGCTTCGTGTATCTCGTCTGCGCGACCGGAAAGAGTGCCGATGAGATGCGCGCGAACCTCGAGCAGCGCCTGACGAACGACCGTGAGACCGAACTGCGCAATGCCGCCGCGGAGCACGCGCGGATCACGGAGTTGCGGCTTGAGAAACTGGTGCTCTGATGGCCGGCATCACCACGCACATTCTCGACACCGCGTTAGGCCGACCGGCGGCAGGCGTGGGGATCACGCTCTTTCGCGATCGCGACGTGCTCTTCGACGGCGTCACGGATGCCGACGGCCGCGCGCGCGTGCTCGAGCCCGATCGCGTGCAGCCCGGTGTTTATCGACTGGTCTTCGAAATCGGCGCGTACAACCCAAACGGCTTCTTCCCCGAGGCGACGATCGTGTTTCGCGTGGGGGACGCGAAGCAGCACTATCACGTGCCGCTGTTGCTCAGCCCCTTCGGCTACTCGACGTATCGCGGCAGCTGATCGGCGCGACTCAGTCGCCGAGCGCGACGCTTTCCGACCGAACGTTGCGCTGCTCCCACTCTTCGAGATCGAAGTTGAGGTCCCGCAGACACTCCGCCGCCGCATCGCGAATCGCGGACCATGCCGGCGATATGCTTGCGATCTCCGCGAGGCTGAGCTCAGATTCGTCGACCAGCGGAGTCTGTGCGGCAAGGACGTCGCCGAAACGGAGAATGGCCTCGCGTTCCGGACCATCGACTGTTGCAGCCCACGGAAGGCGTCGTTCGACCGACGCGACGATGTGGTCTGCCGTGTTGATCAAGTCGATGGGGAGGAGATAGTGATCCTTCGTCGCGCCCACCATCCAGCGGTCGTGCGCCGCGCGCGACGCGAGCCAGGCGAGCGTATCGCCGATGCCATGTGCAACGTTCGGATCGGTCATCGTCCGCGGCGACCGGCCAGGATCTTCACGAAACTGCGCGAGCGGAGCTCATCGAGCGTGAGACCGGTGGCGAGCGCCTCCTCCTCCGTGAGCGCGCCGCTGTTGATCCCGCGGATGAAGTAGTTCAGCAGTCCCTGGCCCGTCGCGGCGTCGTCGAAGACATCGCCGACCAACGTCGCCTGTCCGGCCTTCTCCATGAAGTTGCGCAGGCGCTCGGTCGCTGCGGCGAGGCTCGTCAAGAAGAAGGCGTACACGGCGGCATAGCGCGTCGGCAGTTGCGCGGGATGCAGGTCCCACCCTTGGTAATACGCGTGGACGAGCGAATGGCGGATGTGCGCGACATGCAGTCGCCACGCGCGATGAATCGTGTCGCGATCTCCGATCGGCAGCACGTTCGTCGCGCCGTCGGACAGCCAAATGCCAGTGCCCGCATAGGCGACCTGCATCATCTGCCGCGCGAAGTCGCAGGAGGGATGATCCATCCGCTGCTCGGCTGCCGTGATGTTACAGCTGGCGGTGTAGTCGTACGTTCCGAAATGCGCCGCTACCGCACGGCCGCGCGCGGCATCGAGAAAGAGCGGCAGGTTCGATTCGCCACGCGCACTCAGAATCGACTGGGTCGTCTCGATCATGAACTCGAGCCGCAGTGTCCCCGGCGCGAGCCCGAGACGTGTCTCCATCGCTTCGAACACGTCCACGAGCAGCGTCACCTGCTCCGGCAACTGGATCTTCGGCAACGTAATGACGAAGTTGGAGGGGAGCGTGCCGCCCGACTCCTCGAGCAGCGTGCTCACGACGATGTCCATCGTGCGAATGCCGCGGCGCATCAGCTCCTGCGAGAACGATTTGATGCGGATGCCGATGAACGGCGGCAGCGTCCGCTCCCGCATCCCGATGGCCAGCTCGCGCGCCACGCCTTCGGCATGCCGATCCTCTTCCTCATCCGAAAGATTGCCGTAGCCGTCCTCGAAGTCGATGCGCAGATCCTCGACCGGCTCGCGTCGCAGCTTCTCCTGCACGCGTCCCCAGATCCGCTCGGCATGCCCATCGTCCAGTCCGATGGCGCGCCCGAACACAAAGGCATCGACGCCATGCTCCTCGAGCACCTGCAGCGCCTTATCCCCCAGTTTCCGCGCGGTATCGGCCTTGAAGAGCTGCGCGCCGCCATACACCGTGTGCACCGGCTGCCGCTCGCCGGCATTGCCGGGGAAACGGCGGGTGAAGGTGGCCAGCGCTTCGTTTAGTGGTTGTGCCAGAGTCGCGATTTCAGGCGCGGTGAGTGATGTCTTCATGTTTGTGAGTTCTTTGCGCGGGATTACGGAATTGAGAATTGAGAATTGAGGATTGAGAATTGAGGTGGCGCGCTGACGCGCGCACGTTCTTTAGTTTTCGTTCTCGATTCTCAATTCTCAATTCTCAATTCGTCTCCCCCGCGGACTCCAGGATTGCTCCGCTAATGGAATGCTTTCTCAATCCTCAATCCTCAATCCCGGCGCCCGCGCCGGCTATTGCTTCCGTATGACATGCGCCACCCCCCAGCCCGCCAGGGTCAGAAGGGACAGTACGATCCAGTTGTCACTGCGGCCATAGAGGGCGACCGGGTAGTGGTTGCTGATCATCATCATCACTACCGGAATGACCATGTAGGTGTTGTGTTTGGATCGGAATTTCGCGCGCTCTGCAAGTACAGGATCGGGCTCGCCGCCGGATCGTGCGGCGGCGACCATTTTCTTCTGTGCCGGAATGATGCGCATCCAGACGTTTGCCGCCATGAGCGAGCCCAGGAGAACGCCGACGTGGAGAAAGGCGGCGCGGTTGCTCATGACGCGCGGTAACCACCACGCCAACGCCACGAGCAGTGCAAATGAAATGACGATCGCCACCGGCTCCATGCGCGCAATCGGCGAGAGCCACAAGAGGTCATAGACCAACCAGCCGACGACGATCACGCCGATGCCGATGGCGGCGGCGACCGGAAGAGCGGGCTTGCCCGGCTCGCCGTCCACCAACAATCCGCCCATGTAATAAACGAGGATCAGGAGCGGAAATCCGCTCAGCCACGTCATGGCCGCTTCCCACTTGAACCAATGCAGCGCATGCGCCGGAGAAGGTCGCGCTGTTTTGTTGACGACATAAAAGCCGCCACTGTGGACCATCCACACCTGATCCGGATCCGTGGTGTGAAAGCGGCGATCGAGCCACGTGAAGTAGTACGTCGCGCCGACCCACATGATGCCGGCGAACACATGCACCCAACGCAGCGCCAGGTTGATCCACTCTTGCAGTGTGTAATTCATCCGATCGCCGCCGCCCCTTTGCGCGAGTACTCCATCAACCGGGAGAGGATCTCTTCATTGCTGGCAGGCAATCGCAGCTTTGCGATCTCGCCATTGGAGACGAATCCGAGCGCGTGTTTGACCGCGCACCAGACGGAGATCGCCATCAGCAACGGTGGCTCGCCGACGGCCTTGCTTCCAGCGACATTCACCGGGTTGTCGTGTTCGATCCAGTCGAGGTGAAACTCCGGCGGCAGATCGTTGATGTTCGGGATCTTGTACGTCGTCGGCGAATGCGACAACAGCTCGCCCGCATCCGTGTACCGCAGCTCCTCGGTCGTCACCCACCCCAAGCCCTGGATGAATGCGCCGACCAGCTGTCCACGGTCGACCCCAGGGTTGATCGGGCGGCCGATGTCCATCAACACGTCCGCGCGCAGAACCTTCAGCTCGCCGGTGAAGCGATCGATCAGGACTTCTGCGCACGCGGTTCCCATCGTGAAATAGAGGAATGGTGTGCCGCGGCCGCTGGTCCAATCCCAGTCCAGACGCGGCGTCGCATAGAAGCCTCGCTCGCCGAGAGAGACGCGTTCCTGATAAGCGAGCTTCACCAGCGCCTCGAATGGGAGTGACGGCCCGTGCTTGCTCGCGATGGCATCGAGCCGCGCGCGGATGCGCTTGCAGGCGTCGACTGCAGCGCCGCCATTGAGATCGGCAGCGCTCGACGCGGCGGTGGCGGAGGTGTTGTTGTTCTTCTCCGTCGAGGTCTGCATCACCACCACGCGCTCGAGGGCGACGCCGAGGGTGTCGGCGACGAGCTGGCGGATTTTGGTGTTGACGCCCTGCCCCATTTCCGTCGCACCGGTCGACACTTGCACGCTGCCATCGAGATACACATTCACCAGCGCGTTCGCTTGATTGAGGAACTTCGTATTGAAGGAGATGCCGAATTTGACCGCCGTCATCGACAAACCCTTCAGCTGCGTCGGCGAGCTGTCGTTGAAGGTGCGCACGGCACTCATGCGCGCGCGATAGTCGCAACGCTCTTCGAGCTCCGTAAAGAGTCGCGGCAGCGTATTGTTCTCCACGACCTGCTCATAGGGGGTCGTGTTGCGCGTATCGACGCCATAGCAATTCGCACGGCGAACGTCGAGCGCGTCCTTCTTCAGGAATGCGGCGATCTCCTCGAGGATGTTCTCGATATTGGAGACCCCTTGTGGTCCTCCGAATCCGCGAAATGCGGTATTCGGCGGTAAATTCGTGCGACAGACGGTGCCGCGAATCTCGATGTGCGGGATGAAATACGCGTTCTCCGCATGTGTCATCGCCCGCGCCATGACCGCTGGCGAGAGATCGGCGTACGCGCCGCCGTCCGAATAGAGATCGACTTTCAGTGCAGTGATCTCACCGCCGCGCGAGAAGCCGACGCGGTAGCGATTCTGGAACGGGTGGCGTTTCCCCGTGACATGCATGTCGCTGTCTTTGTCGTAAACGATGCGCGCGGCGCGCCTGGTCGTGCGCGCGACGAGCGCTGCCATCGCCGCGGGATGGCTCGCCTGCGCTTCCTTTCCACCGAACGCGCCACCCATCCGTTTCGTATTCACCACCACCTGGCTCATGTCGATCCCTAACAGATGTGCAATGACTTCCTGCACCTCCGTCGGATGTTGCGTCGAGGAGTGAACCGTCAGGGAGCCATGCTCGCCCGGATAAACGATCGCCGCCTGCGATTCGAGATAGAAATGATCCTGTCCCGCGCTGCGAAAAATGCCGTCGATCACGTGCTCCGCGGCGGCCAGCGCCGTTTCTACATCGCCGCGCCGGATATAGCGCGTGTCGCCGATGAAACTCTGCGCGGCGATTGCGTCCTCGATCGTGAGGATCGGCTTGAGCTCTTCATAATCGATGCGGATGGCCTGCTTCGCGGCAGCGATGGCCTGGCGCGATTCCGCGGCGATGACGACGATCGGTTGTCCACGAAACGTGCAGACCTCTTCGACGAGCAGCGGCTCGTCATGAAGGATCGGGCCGAGCGCGTTGTGGGCGAGGTCGCGATGCGTGTAGAGGGCGACGACGCCAGGCAACGCCAGCGCGTCACCAAAGTCGATGCCGCGAATGCGCGCGTGCGCCAAGGGGCTCCAGATGAAATCGACGAGCAGCTCGCCGGGCATCGGCGGCAAGTCATCGATGTACATCGATTGTCCGGTCACATGCCCGCGGGCGGAATCGTGCGGAACGTCTTTGCCGATGTACATATCAGCGCCCTGCCGCATCGTAGTAGAAGCGACTCAAGATGTTCTCGGCGAGTTGCAGACGGAACTCGCGCGAGCCGCGCACATCGGAGATCGGCGCGATCTCATCGCGCGCGATCTCTCCCGCGGCGGCGAATGTCTCGCGGTCGAAAGAACGTCCCGCCAGGAACTCCTCGGTTTTGGCGAGACGCAGGACCATCGGGCCGACGCCGCCGTAAGCGATGCGCATTGCGTCGACGCGCCCATCGCTCCGCCGCATGAGCATGGCCGCGGTGAACGTGGAGATGTCGAGGTGGCTCCGCTTCGAGATCTTGTAGAGGCGCAGCGTCTCGCCATCCCGCGGCAGCGGAATGCGCACGGCCGTGATGATCTCGTCCGGTCGCAGATCGAGCGTCTTATAGCCTTTGTAGAACGCGCCGATCGGCACGGTGCGCACGCCGTCTGCGCCCGTGAGCTCCAGCGACGCCTGCATCACGAAGAGAAAGGGAAGCGTGTCGGCGATCGGCGATGCGTTCGCGATATTGCCTGCGAGCGTCCCCGCGTTTTTGATCTGCGGCGAGCCGAATCGGTCCATGATCTCGGTCAGAGCCGGAACCAACTCGCGCACGGCGGACTCGAACTGCGTGAGCGATACGCGGCCGCCCGCGACGAGCGTTCCGTCCTCGACACGAACGTCCGACAATCCCTCGATGCCGTCGAGCGAGAGCACCGCGCCTGGCGTGAAGTTCCGCTTCGTGCGCCACACACCGAAATCGGTCGCGCCTTGCACGATGACGGTGTTCGGATGCGCGCTCTTGAAGGCGATCGCGCCGGCGAGATCGGAGGGCTTGGCGAAGTTGTCGAACGCCACCGGCTCTCGCTCAACCGCAGTGATCGCGTCGAGGATCGGTGCGCTCGGATACAGCGCCTCGACTCGTGGCTGATCGACCGTCTGCGCCGCGGCGTTGATGATCGACTCGTACCCGGTGCAACGGCACAGATTTCCGGTGAGGCCTCGCCGCGCATCGGTCGCGCCTTCCTCGCACATTGCGGCCATGGCCATGACGAAGCCGGGTGTGCAGTAGCCGCACTGCGCGCCATGACAACGCACCATCGCTTCCTGCAACGGCGTCAGCACGTCGCCGCGCGTCAAACCCTCGACCGTCACGACATGCGCGCAGTCCATTTGGAACACGAACTGGATGCACGAGTTCACCGCGCGATAGCGCAATCCGCCGGCGTTTTCGCGTCGGCCGACCAGGACAGTGCACGCCCCGCAATCGCCTTCTTCACAGACGATCTTCGTACCGGTCGCACGCAGCTCTTCGCGAAGAAAACGCGACACCGTTTGGAAGGCGCGCGCGCCACTCACGCGATGGGGAACGCCGTTGATGTGGAGAAGGACGTAGTCGCGCATCGAGATGCGCGCGATTGTACGCGACACGCGCCGGCCGGGCCGGCACGGCCGGCTGCGCTCGTTGCTTCGCCTTGCGGCGCGTGCAATGGCGTCGCCGCGATCAGTTGCTTCGAGCGGCGCAGCGCGCCTGACTTTTTCGGCGCACTGCAGGACGACAACCAAGCGGCATGCGCACGACCGCGGCGCGACGAAAAATCCCGGCGCCGCAGGCCGCACAGACAAGCTGCCGTACGTGCAACCGGAAGAGCGAAGCACGACGCCACGCGCGAAGGACGTGCGGACGAAAGGCCTACGTCTTCCCA
>WUUC01127370.1_pt1 | contig 14297 bp, 15 predicted proteins | sample 6278441 | NCBI WGS metagenome assembly WUUC01 (sample SAMN13675441, study PRJNA597444) | soil metagenome | isolation source: soil | place: USA: Washington | collected 2017-10
GATCATAATTATGATACTGGATTCAATACAACACTAAAAACAGTGATTGTGTTCCGGTCCCTGCCGTAATAAAGTTTTTCGAGTGCCTCGAGTATATTGCCGGCACGGAAGTATGAAGTATGCAATTCATGCTGGCCGTTCGCGACCCATTGAATGGTGTAGGAGTTCTCTTTCTCTTTGTAGTTCTGTACATAGTCGAGCATTTTGCGCAACGCGTCGACTTTGTCAAAGCCGGTTTCACTATGAAACAGGAACGACTGGGCGTGACGGGGATTGATGGTGATGAGATCAAGTTTTGACCTGCCGTCTGCAATGCCATATTCAAAGATCAGATCGCTCGTGCGCAGCCCCAGATAATCCTTTATCTGTTGCTGGATTTTTGCTGCTTCAACGTGAAGATCACTTGCGGATTCCAAAGTTACCTTGGGCATAATCGATTGAAAACCTGTTTTTTAGGGCAAAAGTTTCAGAGATTCGACCAAAATTAGGCAAATCGTTTCAAAATCAAATATTATGAACAAGCTCGAGCACATAGGCATTGCGGTGAAGAATCTTGACGAGTCCAACAAACTCTTCGCGCGTCTGCTCGGTAGACCGCATTATAAGATCGAAGACGTGGCTTCTGAAGGTGTCCGAACTTCATTTTTTGAGGTCGGTGGCATTAAGATCGAGCTGTTGGAAGCCACAAGAGCCGATTCACCCATCGCAAAGTTTATCGAGAAACGCGGTGAAGGAATTCATCACCTCGCCTTCGATGTCGACAATGCTGAGTCGGCGATAAGCCAGGTTAAAGGAGAAGGTTTTGTCATGATCAACGACCAACCGAAAGATGGTGCCGACGAAAAACGGGTTGCTTTCCTTAACCCCAAAACGACCAATGGGGCACTGATCGAGTTGTGCCAGGGAAAATAATCAGTAGCCAGTAAAGTAGCCAGTAGCCGGATACTGACTTCTGGGTACCGGCTTACTAACTACACTTGAGACATCAATAGACCAAATGGAGGCAGGGCGTGCAAGGTATTTACTACTTTTGCCCCCATGGAAAACAGATCGGAGGTAGCACAACTGGGAGAATTTGGATTGATCAACAGGATCCGTGAAAAATTCACGCTGCAACATCCTACGTCGGTATTCGGTATTGGCGATGATGCCGCAGTGATCGATGCGGGCGATCGCTTCACCCTGATCTCTACAGATGTTTTGCTGGAAGGTCCTCACTTCGACCTGGCTTACGTGCCACTGAAACACCTGGGTTACAAATCTGTCGCCGTGAATGTTTCCGACATCGCAGCTATGAACGGGAAGCCGTCGCAGATCACGATCGGACTCGGGTTGAGTAACAGATTTTCTGTTGAAGCGATCGACGAACTTTACGAGGGTATTGCAGCAGCTTGCAAAAATTACGGGATTGATTTGGTGGGAGGCGACACTACTTCCTCTGCGGCGGGTTTAATGATTGCGATCAGCGTGATCGGGCAGGTTGATAAGAACCGTATCGTTTACCGCCATGGCGCAAAGGTGAACGATATCATTTGTGTGACTGGCGACCTCGGTGCTGCTTACATGGGATTACAAATCCTGGAAAGAGAGAAACAGGTATTTCTTGCAAACCCACAAATGCAGCCGCAGCTGGATCAATACGAATACATGGTTGGCCGGCAGCTCAAACCAGAAGCACGTATGGATATTATTCACGACCTGGAGGAACTGGACATTATACCAACTTCCATGATCGATGTTTCTGATGGCCTCGCTTCTGAATTGTTGCACCTGAATGCAGCATCAAACCTTGGTGTCCAGATCTTTGAAGACAAACTGCCTATTGATACGTCAGCTTACGAAACTGCGGTGGAAATGAATATGGACCCGGTGACCTGTGCCCTTAATGGCGGTGAGGATTACGAATTGTTATTTACGATCGCTCCCTCCGATTTCGAAAAGATCAAAAATCATCCTGACATCCATTTCATCGGCCACATGCACGACAATACTGCACAGAATGTGCTGGTGACGAAAATGGGAAATGTAGTACCGTTAAGGGCGCAAGGGTGGAATCATTTTGGGTCTGCACATTAACGTATTCAAGTGTTCAGGTGTTGAAGGTGAGGACAAATAAATCAGAGATTTATTCAAAAGGTCTACTGACTTTGCCATCAGATCTTGCCACAACTTGAACACTTTGTGAATTTTACTCTTTCGACGATGGCAGCACGACGGTAAACGACGACCCCAACCCTGCCTTACTCTCGATCAACAACTTGCCATGGTTGACCTCGATGAACTTCTTGCACAGCGTTAAACCCAAACCAGTGCCTTTCTCGCTCGAAGTTCCTTTTTTCACCATCGGGTTGTCGAGCATAAAAATCTTGTTGATCTCGTCCGGGGTCATGCCGACACCCGTGTCTTTTACTTTGATCATGATGTGGCCGTTCTCCTGTAAGGCGTCGACATGAATAGAATTCTTTTCCGGCGTGAATTTTATGGCATTCGAAACCAGATTCCGCAACAGTACATACAACATGTTTTCATCCGCGTAAACAGCTAGACCATTTACGGGCACAAAGTTCATAACGATTTGTTTTTTTTCCGCTGTTAATTGATAAAGACCTTTTATTTTTTCCAGCACGGGTCCCAACGGGATATTTGTCGGTGTGCATTGAATGTTTCCGGTTTGCGACAACGACCAGAACAATGTATTATCGATCAGGTCAAGCGATGTGGTGACGGAGTTCCTGATGTTGATAGCGTACTTGTGAAGGTCTTCCTTCGACATGGCGTCGCCGTTGTCGATCAGCAACCCGAGAAACCCTTTCAAGGTGGTTAGCGGCGAACGCAGGTCGTGCGACAGGATCGAGAAGATAAGGTCTTTCTTCCTGTTGAGGTTCGTCAATTCTTCCCGCGACTGCTCAATCTCAGAGGTACGGATCTTCAGCAATGACTCAAGGCGCATGCTCTCCCGCTTTGCCGCTTCGATATTAAAATAAATGATCGCATAGACGATGAACGAAAGCGCTATCGCCCCCACAGTAAGAAACCACCAGGTTTTCCAATACGGAGGTTGTATCGTGAACGCAACTGCTGCAATTCTTTCTTCACCATCGTAGCCGATCGCTTTTGCCGTGAATTTGAAATTGCCGGCAGGCAGGTTAGTATAGGTATTGGAGGTAAACTTATCCGTCTCTATCCACGCCTTATCGAAAGGTTCCAGTTTATACCGCAGCTGGTACCGAATGGGATCGTGAAAATCGGGAATAAAAAATTCGAACTGGATTGCGTTCTGATCGTGTGCCAGCTCGATGTTTTCAGGATGCTTGATCAAGGGTAGAATTTTCATGCTCACGATCTCCTTCGAAGAGTGAATGTTCATCGACACCATCCTGATGCCGATGTTGATTGGAGAGAGCGTGATCTTTCCGGGATCGAAAATGTTTATACCGTTAATTCCGCCAAGCATGATTTCGCCGCTCTTCGCCTTGAAGAAAGCGAGCCTGTTGAATTCTTCATCTTGCAGTCCTTCCGAAGCACTGAAGTGAATGAAGCGATGTTTTTGTGGATCGTACTGCGAAAGGCCGCTGTTGTGCGAGATCCAGACGTTGCCATTCCTGTCGGGGATGGCGGCATACACCGTATTGTTGGGTAAGCCGTGGTCAGTCGTGATACGTTCGGTCAACCGCGGTGGATTGATAGCGAGGTCTACTATATATATAGCATTGTTAAAGGAGTTGACCCAAAGATTATTTCCGATTGGTTGCATCGACAACGTGAGGAAGAACGAGCTATCGGGCCGGTCTTTGTCGTGCGCAAGGGCAATCATGTTGAACTGATCCAGTTGCGGATCAGAGTAGATCAAGCCATCACGAGTACCAATCCAAAGCCGTCGTTGATTATCAAAAGCGATGCAGGATGCATTTTCGATCTTCGACTCTGACCCAAAGATTTTCCTGCTGCTGGTTGCCGGATCGAAAGCAAGCACTTTGCCGCGCACGAGCATGTAATACATACCTGCATGATGGATGATCTGACGTACCGGAAGGCCGAGTGTTTCGCGCGCAAGTGGCGCGAACGGGGAGAAGTTTTTTGTATTCTTGTCGAACAGTAATAGTCCTTCGGATGTACCGATCAGTAACCTGGTTTTGTCGAAGGCGATAATCGATAACGGGATAATGAACTCCTTCGATCTGTCCAGGCCGACTTTGTAATGGTCTATCTTGTTTTTCGCTCTATCGATTGTGTTAATGTACCCGCCGGATGTCGCCAGGTAAATTAACCCGTCGTCGTCCTGATAAATATTCCTGATGTTATCGTCACTCAGTGAGTTGGGTTGGTATGGATTGTGACGGTATAAGACGAACTTGATCTTGCTCCGGTCGTATTTATTGATGTCCCCCGAAGAACCGATCCACACAATCCCGGACTTATCAATCCAGATCGAAGTACAATTCTCTCCAGACAACGAGCCCTCTTCAAAATCGGATTTGGTAACCTGCCGGAAGTTATCGTGTTCAGGACTATACAATACGAGCCCATCGCCTTTTGTAGCAATCCACACCAAATCGCTTTGATCCTGAACGATGCTGGTGATCGAGTTGTAAAAAGGAGGTTCCTGTGGAGAAAACCGGTGCACTAATTTTTCCGTAAGCGTATCAACAACGAGTAGTCCGTCACGTTCGGTGCCAACCCATAAGTGTCCACTGCGATCGAACATCAACGCACTTGCACGCAGTGAATTTGGTGTGAAAGTATTATACATCGAAAGGGAGATACGTCGTCTCACGCGATCGCCACGGATCGCGACGATCTCGTTGAGACAGCCGACCCAAAGGTCTTTGCCTCCGGCAGCTACACGGGTTGGGCTCCGCACTTCGGTGAATGTGTGCTTAACAAGTGTATCGTTTTCTATCTGGAATAAATTGCTTGAAAAGGAAGCCACCCACAAACGGTCGCCGACTCGGGCAATGTCGCTGATAATTGGAACACCGTCGCGGCTTGGCATGCGCTCCATCCTGTTTGTTTCATACGTGTATTGTACAATACCGTAGTTCCTGGTGCCGATCAGCAATCGATCGGTTTTCTCGTCCCAAAACAACCGGGTGATCTCGCGGGTACTGAACAAACTTGAATCGGGATAGATAACTTCATACTTTTTGAACTCCCGGCCGTTGTACCGATACAATGCATCTTTAGCCATCCACATCATCCCATAAGGATCCTGGATAATGTCTTCAGTGAGCGCGGATTCGATTGTTCCCGGAACAGGAATGTGCTCGAAAGAAATGTTGGCTGGCAGTTGTTGCGCCAATGATAACCCGGAGGTTAAAAAAAGCGCGACAAGCGTGACTAGCCTGGCCATGTCAGTCTTCGGGGTAAGGAATAAAAACGAATTTGGTGAAATCGCGGTCCACTACAAAAAGGCAACAGAATTCATCGGGATCTTTATATGATTCTTTGAACTGCTCTTCTTTTTCGGGCCCTACGAGCTCACGTTGTGTGAATTCATCCAGAAACGAAGCATAGTAGTACCACGCGAGATCGCCTTTCTCTTTTTCAATGAGCAACTGCCCAATCGGGATCGGTGCCCTGGAGATCGGAAATATGGGAAAACTAAAACCAGCCTTCCGGATCTGGTACGAGGCCTCCTTTAGTGTGTCGGCGACCCTTACGAAATCTGTAGAAATGGTTCCGAGATACTTGCCACTTAACTCCGGATCGTTCTCCATGTGTTAAAGGTATTTATTCTTTTTTCCGCAACTCCAGGAAGTCAGCGGAGAATTTTTTTACCTGCGGAAAAAACACATCGAACTCACTGCCGAACTCTGTATAGTATTGACGGAGATCGTTCGACGATTCTTCCATCCTGGATTTGAAGCGTGTGCGACGCGCCATTCCGCTCAGCGCCTGGTGTATGCCTTCAATGGTTGCATAGGCGGTGAGCCAGTTTCCGCGAACCATATACGGAAGCATGCCATTCACCTCACCTGGCAAGGTTGTTTTTTGACTTTCGAGTATAGCGTAAACCTGCGAGGCGTACACGGCCAGTGGAACCGGGTGATAGTTGTTCCAGTTTGCGGCGAGAAAATGATCGTAGAAGATATCAACAATTACAGCAGAGAAATGACTGTATGTGGCATGTAGTCGTTTCTTGCTTTGCCTTACTTGGGGATGTTTGTCTGTGTATTCATCAATGCCGCGATGCAATTCTATGCCCAGCACAATATCATGGTCGAACCTGCCGGCAAGGTTTCGCCCCTTAACAAAGTCGCCTATAAAATTGCCAGTCATGATACCGGGATCATCGCCGGATAAATAAAGATGAGCGAGGAAGTTCACACCCTAAATCTAAGATTTGCGGGACTGCCAGCTAAGTTATGGATCTAAGATCTTTTAATACATTTGAGTAAACCTCCGCCCTATGGCCCTAGACCAGCTCAAACTCCTGATCAATCTCGCGTCTGTTGACGGCGAGGTGGGAGAAAAAGAGGAGAAATATATCGCAAACATCGGCGCGGCAAATGGCGTTTCTGCCGAAATGATCAACCCCCTTTTCGGAGCCCGACACGAAGTTATTGTTCCGGATAATCTCACTATCGATCAAAAGTTTCAGTACATGTTAAGCCTGGTGCAATTAATGAAGATTGATGAAAAGCTATACCAGGAGGAGATCAGATTTTGTGCGGGGATCGCCGCTAAACTTGGTTATGATAAATCGGTGATGATAGATCTTATGCTCAATGTGAGGACGGCAATGCAGGCAAACGAACTGGAGGAGCTAAAAAAAATGACGACCAGGTATCTCAATAAGCCTTGATGCACATTTGAATTAAGGCTATTATCGACCCCAAATTCAACCTTACCCGACTATGAAGCGTTTACTCCCCATTGTATTGGTGATCATTTCTACTGTTGCATTCGCACAACGTTCGATCATTCACTGCGGAACTATTATCGACGGAAAAAACAAAGAACTTCTCTCGCAGGTAACGATCGTAGTGGAGGGTAACAAAATCGTTTCGGTTGATAAGGGTTTTACCAAACCTGGCAAGGACGACAAGCTGATCGACCTCAGTAAGAAGGTGGTAATGCCCGGCCTTATCGATATGCATGTACACATGGAAAGTGAAACCAGCAAGGATGCCCTCGTAAAACGATTTACACAGAACGAAGCGGATGTTGCATTCCAGTCAACGATCTACGCGCGCAAAACATTAATGGCCGGGTTCACTACTGTTCGTGATTGCGGCGGTTCCGGTGTCAACATCTCATTGCGTAATGCCATCAATTCAGGCACCGTTGTGGGCCCAAGGATTTTCACAGCGGGAAAAGGCATTGCCACCACTGGTGGCCACGGCGATCCAACCAATGGCTCACGCAAAGATCTGATGGGCGATCCCGGTGCAAAGGAAGGAGTGGTCAATGGTCCGGAAGATGCATACAAAGCGGTACGTCAGCGCTACAAAGATGGCGCGGATTTTATCAAGATCACTGCAACGGGTGGCGTGTTGAGCGTAGCGAAAGATGGCAGCGGTCCTCAGTTCACACAGGAAGAAGTGAATGCCATTGTAACAGCGGCCAAAGACTATGGCTTTCATACTGCGGCGCACGCACATGGAGCGGAAGGTATGAAGCGCGCTGTGTTGGCGGGGATCACAACGATTGAACACGGCACATTGATGTCGGAAGAAGTGATGGACCTGATGAAGCAGAAGGGAACGTATCACGTGGCCACCATCATTGCCGGGCGTTCGGCTGCAGAATACGCGAAGATCCCTGGCTATTATCACCCATTGGTTGTCCCGAAAGCACTGGAGATCGGTTCAAAGATCCAGGAGAATTTTGGAAGGGCATATAAGCGTGGTGTTAAGATCGCTTTCGGTACCGATGCTGGTGTGTTCCCGCACGGCGAAAATGCACGTGAGTTCGGCTATATGGTGGAAGGCGGGATGCCATCCATCGAAGCGTTGTTGTCTGCCATGCAGGTGAATGCAAATATCCTCGGAATGGGCGACAAAATTGGTTCTATAGAACCCGGAAAAATTGCCGACATCGTAGCGGTGAGTGAAAACCCTGTGACCAATATCAAGACGATGGAGAAGGTCGGGTTTGTGATGAAGGAAGGTGTTGTGTATAAGAATGAATAAAAGTTCTTAGTCCTGGTAGTTAGTTCCTGGTGACCAAAACCGGAGACCTAACAACTATAACTTTTAGATTAAGAAATCTTAATCTCCACTTACTCGCCAATATTGTCGAGAACGCTGTTAAATTCAGTGTCATCAATTCCCGGGTGTCCATCAAATTGCAGAGATCGGCAAACAACATTGTTTTGACCTGCAGAAATCCGATCGATAAACCGGTGCCCGATGTGGAAAATTTAACCGAGGAATTCAGAAAGTCTGACGCTCTCACACCTGGGATAGGGATGGGGCTTTGGATATGTTCGCGGATATTGGAGATGCATCATGCGTCTATCAAACTTTCCAGCACGCGGGGCTTCTTTAATGCAGAGATTACATTCCCCGATCCAGAAGTTTCAAGTTTCATATCTCAAGGTTAACTGCTGACGATCGATGAAGGGTTAAACCTGAGACCCGAAACTTGAAACGCCAAAACCTGATCGGTACACCCCATTTTTACGTAACTTCGCGGTTTATTTTAGGACCCGAGATGACTGGAATGGAGAACATCCGCAATTTTTGCATAATAGCCCATATTGACCACGGAAAAAGCACACTAGCCGACCGGCTGCTGGAGTTTACCGGAACGCTCACCGGCCGCCAGATGCAGGCCCAGGTGCTTGATAACATGGACCTGGAACGCGAGAAGGGTATTACGATCAAGGCCCACGCGATCCAAATGATTTACAAACACGGCGGAAAGGAATACACCCTGAACCTGATCGATACTCCCGGTCACGTGGATTTCTCTTACGAAGTGTCACGGTCGATCGCAGCATGCGAAGGCGCACTACTGATAGTAGACGCCGCGCAGGGTATCCAGGCACAAACGATCTCCAACCTTTATCTTGCACTCGAGCATAACCTGGAAATCATTCCGGTATTGAATAAGATAGATCTGCCGGCAGCGATGCCTGAAGTAGTAACCGACCAGGTGGTGGAATTGATCGGTTGCCCACGTGAATCAGTCATTCTCGCAAGCGCCAAGGAAGGGAAAGGCATTAAGGAAATTTTACTGGCTGTTATTGAAAGAGTGCCGGCTCCCAAGGGAGATCCAAAGGCGCCGTTGCAAGCGCTGATATTCGATTCTGTTTTCAACTCGTTCCGGGGCATTGAGGTTTACTTCCGTGTGCTCAACGGAACGATGCGCACCAACGACAAAGTAAAGTTTGTAAATACCGGCCAGGTTTATAATGCCGATGAGATTGGCGTTTTGAAACTTGACAAATTCCCTCACAAGGAGATTGGTACGGGCAACGTGGGCTACCTGATATCGGGAATAAAGGTGGCTAAAGAAGTAAAGGTGGGGGATACCATTACGCACGCCGACCGGCCAGGCGAAGCGATCAAAGGTTTCGAGAACGTAAAACCCATGGTGTTTGCAGGTATCTACCCCGTCGACACATCAGAGTTTGAAGAACTTCGCGCATCGATGGAGAAACTGCAACTCAATGATGCGTCATTAGTTTGGGAACCAGAAACGTCGGCCGCTTTGGGATTCGGATTTCGTTGCGGGTTCCTCGGTATGCTACACCTGGAAATTATCCAGGAACGTCTCGAGCGCGAGTTCAACATGACGGTGATCACGACTGTGCCTTCCGTGCAGTTCAAGGCAACGCTCACCAATGGAGAACAACTTTTTATTAACGCACCATCCGAAATGCCGGATCCTACAACGATCAGCGTTATTGAAGAACCTTTTATCCGCGCCCAAATCATTACGAAATCGGAATACATCGGCGGCATCATCGGTCTGTGCATGGACAAACGCGGTGAGATCAAGAACCAGCAATACCTCACCAGCGACCGCGTAGAGATGACATTTGAAATGCCCCTGGCAGAAATCGTTTTTGATTTCTACGACAAGTTAAAGTCGATATCCAGAGGTTATGCATCGTTGGATTATCACCTCATCGAATCACGCGAAAGCGACATGGTGAAACTCGATGTGCAATTGAATTACGAAAAGGTGGATGCTTTATCGGCCATCGTGCACCGAAGCAAAGCGCATGAATGGGGACGCAAGTTGTGCGAGAAGTTAAAAGAATTAATTCCACGGCATATGTTCGAGGTAGCCATACAGGCCGCTATCGGTCAGAAGATCGTAGCGCGTGAAACACTAAGCGCTATCCGCAAGAACGTGCTGGCGAAATGTTATGGTGGAGATATTTCCAGAAAACGTAAATTGTTAGAGAAACAAAAGAAAGGTAAAAAACGTATGCGCCAGGTAGGCAACGTGGAAATACCCCAGGAGGCTTTCATGGCTGTCTTAAAGATTGATTAGTTGACCTAAACATTCATGGACGTGGAAAGAAGTAATGACCTTGTGATCTCCGAAGTTCTTATTGAGCTTGAGGGCATGCATCGGAGAACAGAAGCTTCGATTGAGCAATTGAACCAACAAGAGGCTTGATCTAACCATAAAGCGAATGGTAAAAGCCGAGGATCGCCTTGAAAAAGTTGACCGAAGAATGCAAGAGCATGACCGACGAATGCATGAGTTTGACCACAGGCTTGCAAAAAATAAGAAGGAGGAGGACCTCCGAAGTCAAATGCAAGCAAAAGCCAACTCGCTTTTCTTAAAGCAACTTAAGTTACATGAGTTGGAAATGGAACGGATCCGCAAGGGTAGTAAGTGAATTTATTAATGGAAGCCACAGCGACAACTTACACAACGATAGACGGTAAAAAGATCTCCAGCGACATCAAGTCAGAGATCAGTGCCCGCGTGTTGGAGCGCAAACAGCAAGGAAAGAAAGTGCCACACCTAGCAATTATTCTGGTGGGGGATGATGGTGCCAGCCAGACCTATGTGGATCACAAGGTAAAGTCATGCAAGGAAGTAGGGTTTCATTACACGATGATGCGCTTCGCTGACACGATCAGTGAAGACAAGTTGATGAAGCATATCGACCAGGTGAATCGTGACGAGGACGTTGATGGGTTTATCGTTCAGCTTCCGCTTCCCCAGCACATCCTGGTAGAACACATCACTGAGAAGATCCGGCCCGACAAAGACGTAGATGGTTTTACCAACAGGAATTTCGGAAGCATTATTTCCAAAACGCCCTTGTTACTCCCCGCAACACCTTATGGTATAATGGAGCTGCTGAAGCGATACCAGATCAGGACAGAAGGAAAGCATTGTGTAGTGGTGGGCGCCAGCCGCATTGCGGGTGCGCCACTAAGTATGATGATGGTGGAGCAAGGCTTGGCTACCGTGACTATCTGTCATAAACACACCCAGGACCTTGCTTCGTTCACCCGCAGTGCCGATATCCTGATCTCCGCCGTGGGTAAACCAGGATTGATCACCGCCGACATGGTGAAAGATGGTGCCGTAGTGATTGATGTCGGCACCACACGCGTTGAAGGTCCGCAATTTAAAAATGGCTATGCGATCAAGGGCGATGTCGATTTCAAGGCGGTGTCCGCGAAAGCATCGTACATCACGCCCGTGCCTGGCGGTGTTGGCCCGATGACCATCGCATCGTTATTGCTCAACACCCTTCGGGCAACAGAACTTCGTCATCCCTGATCCTATGAACGTGAGCCTCCACGAAATCAACTCGGCAACCACCACACTTCCATTGATGGAAGACTTCTACACCGTTCAAGGTGAAGGATTCTACCAGGGTGAAGCAGCGTACTTTATCCGTCTGGGTGGTTGCGAAGTCGGCTGCGTATGGTGTGACGTAAAGGAATCCTGGGATGTAAACGCTCATCCAAAAGTTTCGGTAACAGAGATTGCGGTGAAAGCAAAACGCAGCGGAACAAAATTAGCCGTTGTTACAGGTGGTGAACCATTGATGCATGACCTCACTTTATTGACGCAGGAATTGAAAGCAGCAGGCCTTCGGACAAATATTGAAACGGCTGGTGTTTATCGCGTAACGGGTAGCTGGGACTGGATCTGCCTGTCGCCAAAGAAGTTCATGGCCCCGCATCCTTCTGTTCTGCCGCAGGCCAACGAACTGAAAGTAGTTGTTTACAATAGATCGGATTTCGATTGGGCAGAAGAGTATGCGGCAATGGTGCCACCTTCATGCGAATTGTTTCTGCAACCGGAATGGTCGCGGGCAAAAGAAATGACCCCGTTGATCGTAGCGTATGTAAAGGCAAATCCCAGGTGGAAGATCTCGTTACAGATCCATAAATACATGAACATTCCATAACGAATGCGGGATACCTGGATATCGGAAATGAATGAATGGGGACAGGCAAGAGTCCCTTTCTTGTTTATTATCGATTTCGAAATGGAAAAACCAATTGTCATTCAGCTTTCTGAAGCCGGGAAAGACATTCAGTATGACTTCAATGGTTTTACCAATGTCGTGTCGAAGTCAGGCGTTGAAAGCGTCGATCTGCAATTCGATCCACTGCCTTTTGTAGACTATGCAAAGAAGTTTGACCTGGTAATGAATGGATTGCTATACGGTAATTCTTTCCTGACCAATCTTACCCTGGCAACACCTGTATCGGCCAACGGCGGTGCCCTTCACCAACGTTCACGCGCGTTTGATCCCTCAATGTCCCTTCCCGCCAACATTGGTGTTCTTCACCGACGTTCCCGAATGCTTGATGCCCCACTGTCCCTTCGCGATATATTCCATTCCTCAAAAGCACCGTTCAGAATGTGGAAGGCAAACGATTTTGTTTTCTTTTCACCAGAGCGATTTATAAGGATTGAAAATGGTATGATCAGCACAAATCCGATGAAGGGGACGATCGATGCATGTATTCCTGACGCCGGACGTTTGATTCTCGACGATCGCAAAGAATTGGCAGAACACATTACCATCGTCGACCTGTTGCGGAATGACCTGAGTATTGTGGCAGATGATGTCGAAGTAAACAGGTTCCGGTATATCGATACGATCCGGACCTACCGGGGAGAGTTGTTGCAGGTGAGTTCTGAGATCAGTGGCAAGGTTCGCAAAGAGTTTCAGCATCGATATGGAGATATGTTGCTGGCGTTGCTCCCGGCAGGTTCGGTAAGTGGAGCGCCGAAAGCCAGCACGCTCCAGATCATCCGGGCGGCCGAGATTGAGAAACGCGGTTATTACACTGGGGTTGCAGGTTATTTTGATGGCACACATTTCGATAGTTGTGTGATGATTCGCTTTATTGAAGCGACAAAGAACGGGCTCCGGTACCGGAGTGGAGGAGGGATAACAACACAAAGTGATCCGGTATCTGAATACAACGAGGTTGTCAAGAAGATCTATGTCCCTGTTGCTTGAATCTATTCGCATTGCCGATGGGAAAGTGGGGAACCTCGCAGCCCATCAATATCGCGTGGAGCAAAGTTGCCGGCAGCTTTTCCTGAAGGAAGTTAAATGGCGTATTGAAAATATTGTGGAACCCGGCAAGTTGCCGGATGCCGGTATTCACAAGCTGCGGATCATTTACAACGCGGAACATGTTGAATGGTCAATTTCAGCCTATACGATTAAGCCCGTCGGTACGTTAAAACTCGTAGCGGCAGATAATATAGAGTATCAGCATAAATTTGCCGATCGGGCAAACCTGGATGAACTTTACGCGCGACGGACTGAGAAGGATGACATACTTATTATAAGAGATGGAATGGTCACGGATACATCCTATGCGAATATTGTCTTCAGTAAAAAGGACAAATGGTATACCCCGGTAACCTGCTTATTGAATGGCACCATGCGCCAGTACCTCATCAAACGAGGTGTAGTGGAGGCTATTCCAATAACTGCACAGGATGTATGGAACTTCGATCAGTTCCGGTTGATCAACGCAATGCTGAGGATGGATGCGCCAGCATCAGATGTATCAAATATTAGTTAGTTTTAGAATTGATGACGTCCATTGTGATTAGAAAAAAATACCCATTGTTCGTTGCGATCCCGATGATTATCGGTTTGCTGCTGTGGTCAGGCACGATGAGTGCGCAGGCGCCGTTGAGCACGCGAAACAAGAAAGCTATAGAGATGTATGTCGAAGCGGATAACCTGCGTGTACGCGGTCAGTACGATGAGGCGATCTCTTTGCTGAAACAGGCGATCGAGAAAGACAAGAATTTCTTCGAGGCATATCTGCGAATGGGTGTTGTGCTGAAGACCATCCGTGACTACAAAGGTTCGTGCGAGTATCTTG
>WUUC01202653.1_pt1 | contig 14297 bp, 8 predicted proteins | sample 6278441 | NCBI WGS metagenome assembly WUUC01 (sample SAMN13675441, study PRJNA597444) | soil metagenome | isolation source: soil | place: USA: Washington | collected 2017-10
GCACGATTATAGATATTCGTTGGATTCGGATAAAATTAGAGATGAACTAGGTTGGGAACCAGAAGCAAATTTTGAGATAGCGTTACAAGAAACAGTGGATTGGTATTTGAATAATACAGAATGGTGGAAGGACCTTGTGAATCCATACGTAAGAGACCAGCCCCTGGAGGCCTAATTGCTGATCGGATCAGGGCCAGATAAGCGCAGAGAAATGCAAAAGGAAGCTATTCTCGTAATCGGCGCCAGCGGTCTTGTCGGATCCTATTTGGTCAGAGAACTTGCTGCTAAATATGAGAAAATGTATGTAACCAGCCATGATATCACGCCAGACCGTGGTATACCCATAAAAATAGATCTCTCTCAACCTGACGGACTATCAGAAATTTTACTAAGAATAAATCCAGGGATAATCGTCAATTTAGCAGCCTATACCGATGTCGATGGCTGCGAGAAAAATAAGGAATATGCATTTCAAATTAATAGTAGGCTTCCAAAGATTATATGTGACTATGTGAGAGAGCGTCGGAAAAAAGGTTCTCCATACCTACTGCATATATCAACTGACTACGTTTTCGATGGGCTGAAAGGGAATTATGATGAGCAGAGTGAACCAAATCCAATTAATTGGTATGGAAAAACTAAGTTATATGGCGAAAGAGAGATATTATCAATACTTGATAGCTACGACGACCACTGGTGTATGGCTAGATTAAGTACGCCATTCGGAATTCATAAGAAAAAGCAAAGTTTTCCGATGTTCATTATAAACACAGTCCGCCTCAGAAAACCCGTGACTGTAGTCAGCGACCAGGTTACCTCCGCGACATACGCTTACGATATAGCAATTATGCTAACTGAATTAATATGCAAAAGGTTGAGGAACATTATTCATATTGCTTCAACATCTGCCCTTTCTAGATATCAACAGGCCATAACAATCGCAGAAGCCTTTGAACTCGATCAAACCCTATTATTTGGGCGTACGTTAGATTCAATGGATTGGTTTGCAGCAAGACCGAAAAATTCATCACTTAATGTGACAAAAGCCCTGAGTACGCTGTCTTACAAACCTCGAACATTCAATGAGGGTATTCTCGACTTTGCTTTGGAGTATAAGGGAATATTATCCTCTGATGCCCACTTTCGATGGATCAAATGAATAACTGGTCTTTATTACAACTATTACAACCAAAGTTATTTCAGTCAGAACTTTACATTAAAAAGAGAACTTTAAAAGACGCTTAAATTAGACGTGTAACTGAAAATTGACCGTCCTGTACAATTTGGGTCCAAACAAATGTAGTTGCTTATCAACAGACGAAAAACCAGTCGACCTGCCTCTTAATTTCGAGGCATGGGAAATTGATACAAGCAAAATATACTTATGGAACGGCTTGTCTTGGACTCCAAAGGTTACCGAGAGTCCATATTCGTATATCATTTTTAAAGACCAATCAACAACTTTTGGACAGAATTCCACTGGAAAGACAGTGACTTATGATATTGACTCGCGGACTGTGTTCAGGTCAATTAATGCTTTAATGAGAAAGGACGGAGGTGGAACCATATTTATTAGGAATGGTGAGTATGTCTTTGCAAACTCAGGCTTACCAATTGACGACATAGACGGAACCTATTGGGTTGGCGAATCCCGAGAAAAAACTATCTTGAGAAATCACCATGTCAAGCACCCAATTTTTTACTGGAGAAGAGCGGCAGATGCAGCGCCAACATGGGGACTGAGGAATATGACACTGCTATCGGAGACGATTCCAGCACTAGTATATCTTGCCGGAAGCCAGGACTGTATATTTGAAAATTGTAGATTCAAGAGAACCATATCTCCTTTGCAATCTTCATTCATTACGTTTTTCGATGATGTATCAAAGACAAGAAGACACGATAGAATGCATATGCACTACTGTATATACGAGGGTCCCACGCTAGGCCAGGACATGTTTGGTTCGGGAGAGCTATATGGTTGTGACATCTCGCATAATTCGTTTTTAAATTCGGACGGTCAGGGCATTGCGGTAAATAGGGCATTTAACTGTAACTTTTCTGACAACTATTTTTTCAACACTGGGAATCCTATAGGACTTGAGAATGTTAGTGAATCTAACATCATAAATAATAATAGGATCGAATCCTGCCATGGATTCATCAAACTTAGTTCGAGTGTCAAAAGAGAGCTTTCTAGGGGCAATAGCTGCTGCTTTAATAGGATATACTATGGCAACAGTGGAATACGAGACCATGCTGCTAGAGACGATATCATAGAGGGAAACTTCATATTCAGGACAAAACAAAAGGGGATTTTCGGATCATTTGACCGCTGCGTTATAGCAGACAACCAGATAGTAGAGACAAACTATTCAAATAAAACGCTAGAAGGCGTAATTACCGGTGGCTCCGCCTATCTTGATGGTGGTATAGTATTGGAAAACAATTCCAACCATATAATCCAAAATATGAATAAGATACATGGAAATATAATACGTTCGGGCCTTCCCGCTTTTACCATTCCTGCTGACTATCTGGATGGGGGTGCAACCCATACTGGTCGCGCGGGAGGCATCATAGCAGATACAAACGTAACGAGCACTGAAATTTGCGATAATAATCTATGGCACACATATAATAAACTGGTGGTACTTCATAGCAGCGGAAAAGCCTCTGGTAATCTGGGTTATGTTACTGAAAACGGGGGTGCGACAAGAGTTCAAGATGGGGATACGATACCCCATCACCTTGTCGCAAAACCTTCGCAGATATTTGCAACTGCTACTGTGGCAGGTGAATATGCTTCTATCACAGAGTCCAATGCAACGACATTTACGGTAGCCATAAAGAAGATTGATGGAACGGCCGGAAGGCCTCAGATAGTATATTGGAGAGTTTCTTTATAGTCAGATTGGGGACAGATGTTTTGTTTCTACCAAGGTATAACACCTCCATATAGAAACCGAATTTTGTTTAACCAAATAGGCCAGTTGTGGGCTCGCCTGGGCACACAATAAAGCCTAGACTTTGACATGCAGCAGAACTTTCTCTGTCGACTTGAGGTTGAACATCTTGAGGAGCAGGAGAAGAAGTGTTAGCACCTGTTGCACTACCAGGAGATCTCACCGATATGTTGTCAAACCACGTTGTGGCTGGATTGTTAGGTGAAGTAGACCATCCACCATTCAATATCATCCGCATTGCAGTTGTATCTTTTGGCACGGAAATTTCGCAACTGAACTCACGCCACTCTACAGGCCCATCAGTGCCACTAGGGCAATGCCAAATTTGATACCAATTTTGCGAAGTACCATTAAAGCCCTCTATGACAACATGGGACTGTTTGGCCCAGTCGTTCAAACGCATGTGGGATATGATGCTATAGTTTTTACCCGCAGAGTCGGTTAGATTCGGACCAGCGATCCAGGACCATACTGCTGGGTCGTTGCTCTCCGTCGAAACTCTCATGCTTTCATTGCCTCCCCATCCTGTTGTGCTATCCCGTGTACAACTAAACGTTTCCTGACATGTGTTCTGTTCGTCATCCCACGATGAACCTTCGTCGAAAGCTATCTCTTGGCCGTATACAGCATTAGTCGAGGCTAATAATATCACGAGGCACAGTAAACTTCCAAATATTACCCGTCCTGAACCGCTCAAATTGATGCATCGGTCTTCAGTGTTTCCTGGCATTTATCCTTTATCGAAATTCAGCGATATATATGCATTATTGAATTGCTATCAAGCTTTGATCTATGTATTGATCATTATTGAAGTTTTAGCTGTTTGAGATGACAAGTAATACTCATGAGTTATTCTACAACTGCCATAGTACTTATTGTCTGATATTCATTTCCTTACTTTTGTGTAGACGGGAAAAGTATTAATTATTACGCTTTTACCTATACGGATAGTTGCTTTTAAACAGCCGTATTTGTAATACATTTTGTCGACTCATTATAATTCCTTTCGTGATTGGCGGCATTTTCATGCTTATAATCTCAAGTCAGTATTTCTTTTCTGCCTCAGCTCAAGGAATGTCATCCCTGGACGAATGGCAAAAATACAAAGGAGCTTCTCTTTTGCCCTTACCATCTTCTGGGATCGCAGAAGGTGATGCAGGATTGTCTGATAATTTGGTCGTATCAGCAGCTGATCCGGAGTTTATCATCGCTAAAAATGAGTCCGGTATTCTTGCGTATGGCAGCTCGTCATTTTGGAAGCTTGATGCATCATGTCAGTTTGATTTCAAGTGTGCTTCTGATTCTACAACAGGTTGGAGGGACAACTCGAGCTTGCAAATTTCAACCAGAGCAGGCAGTGGCAATTGGTCATGGATTGCTAGCAACGAAATACCGGGTCTAAAATCAGGCGAAGTGTATGAAATCACAGTTCATATGAAATTAAACGAGAACGTACTACAGTCCCATGTTGGGGTGGAGGCTTACATCGAACCCTCCCAGCGCTGGCAACAGATAGGTCATTGTCCTACCGGATTGGATGGACCGCTTAAATGGAGCACGTATAGTTGCAAAATAACAGTTCCTCAAGGTGTAAGCAAAATACGCCTTCTCCTCAATGCCGGATGGTCTACTTCTCCTGACCGTGAAGCCGTTACGTGGTACGATGCAATATCAATAAAGAGCTCTTCGCACCCTGCTCCTGCACTGTATGATAAAAGTCTGAAATTGGAAGTGGTGCAGGATGGCTTACTGCAACCAACAACGATGACGTTTCTTGGAAAGGAGGACTACCTGGTACTACAATCGGGTAATGGTACTGTTGAGAGATTCGTTAACGGCACGAAGCTACAAGAGCCACTAATAGATCTGAATGTTTCTAGGTATAATGGCGCTCTGGGGATAGCTGCGCTCAAACCAAACTTATCGCAGCAAATGAATGACATGCAAGAGGGGATTGAAGCTTATGTTTTTATTTATTATGATGAAAGTGGGCTCGGTCGTGATTGTGGCTGTCCTGCAAATGGAAGCCGCCTGTACAGGTTTGAGCTGGTCGACAATGGTACAAAACTCGTGAATCCCAAATTGTTTATCAGCTTGCCGATAGGAAATACTTTTCCCGTTATGCATGAGGGAGGACCAATAAAGATAGGACCTGACGGCAATGTATACTTGATCGCAGGCGATGTCCGCTCTGTCCCAGAAGGCGGCGAAGTTGTGAAGAACAAGGCTATTAATTATGAAGATGGTGATGAACCAGATGGGAGAGCAGGAATATTGAGATTTAATCCTGATGGTAAACCCGTCGATGAGAAAGGAATCCTAGGAGATCATTATCCTCTAAGCTTGTACTATGCATATGGGGTTAGAAATAGTTTCGGGTTTGCATTTGATCCCTTAAGTGGAAAAATGTGGGATACAGAGAATGGTCCAAATTATGGTGACGAGGTTAACTTGGTGGAGCCTGGCTTCAATAGTGGATGGGCAGCAGTAATGGGCTTTGAACAGGTCGCCGACGAGGTTGTCTTTTCGAACAGTATTATACCAGATAAGGTGGTTAATTTCGAGGGAAAAGGAGTCTACAGCGATCCTGAATTTGTGTGGAGATATCCTGTTGGACCAACAGCATTAACTTTTTTGGCTTCAAACAAATTCGGCGAACATGAAAACGATCTTTTGGTAGCAGATTACCAAGGTAACATATACCACTTTAGTCTGAATGATAATAGGACAGAGCTAACGCTGAATGGAAGTCTCGTTGATAGAATCGCAGATGATCAACAGGAGTCAAATCGAATCAAATTTGGGGAAGGTTTTGGAATAATTACGGATATGCAAATAGGGCCTGATGGAGATCTTTATATTGTTTCCTACAAGGATCTAGGAAGCATCCAGAGCGGACCTTCTGATACTTCAGGTAAGATCTACAGAGTCACGAGTTCATCAGGATAAGTCATATATCTCTATAGTTCGGTGCATCAAAAGATTATCCCAAGATGAATATTTTGTGGTTAAACTGGAGGGATATCAGGAATCCAGAAGCTGGAGGAGCAGAGGTCATGACTCACGAAGTTGCAAAGAGGTTGGTAAACAAAGGCCATAATGTCACTTTGTTTACTGCCAAATTTCGAAATTCTTCTGATATGGAAATCATAGATGGGTTGAGTATTGTACGAGAGGGGGGTAAATACACGGTATACAGCAAGGCAACGAAGTTTTATAAAAAAAACAATCATAAGTATGACATCGTCGTTGACGGGATAAACGTTAGACCTTTTCTAACCCCAAAATTTGTAAGGGAAAAACCTATCATCGCTTTAATTTTTCAAATATCTCCAGAACAATTTTCTCTCGAACTTCCTTTTCCACTGAGCATTATAGGTCGCTATTATCTTGAGAAAAGATGGCTAGAGCACTACAAGCATATAACGACAATCACGATCTCAAATTCCAGCAAATTGGACTTGGAAAGTTTAGGATTTAAAAAAATAACCGTAAGTCCAATAGGGACAAGTATAATCCCGCTATCCGAATTACCTCAAAAAGAAACTATCCCGACGTTTGTTTTTATAGGCAGACTCAAGAGACATAAGTTACCTGACCATGCCATATCTGCGTTTTTGGTCATGAAGAAACAGCTGCCAGATGCTAGATTATGGGTAATTGGAGACGGATACATGAGGAGAAAGCTCGAAAGCAAGTTCAAATCAAATGATATTATTTTTTATGGGCGAGTTAGCTCTGAACTAAAATATGAACTGCTTGGTAGAGCACATTTAGTTCTTGTCCCTGCAATAAGAGAGGGTTGGGGGCTAGTTGTAACAGAATCTAACTCGATGGGAACTCCCGTCGTGGCGTACAATGTTCCTGGTTTAAGAGACTCAGTAAATAACGGTCAAACAGGCATATTAGTTGAGCAAAATTCGCCTGAAAGTCTTGCTTCTTCTGCGGTTTCGTTGTTTCGAAATAAGACTCAACTACATGCAATTTCGTCTAATGCCTTATCCTATTCAAGGAAATTCAGCTGGGACCATTCTGCTACTCTTTTTGAGGAGATTATGGTTGAAGAAACCATTACACGTTAAAACGTCATGTCGTTTGACGCCTACATTCGGGTTAGCAGCATAATCGAGTCAGAAAAGGGCATTTTACCGGTTCCGATAAGTTAGGAAGAAACTTGTCGAAAAGAAAAGTGTTCTTTTGGACAATGCTATCAGCAACAAATTGAAAAAGAATGTCTTGATAACAGATGGTGCCGGGTTTATTAAAACTTTCTTGCCAAGGAAGACTGGTGGATATAAGTCATCGCTCTTGATGAAGTTGATGAAAAGGATGAAACACCAGTTGCTCCTGGCAGTCATGGGCCTGGATTTTCATATGTATGTGCTGATTTGCTTGATCCTCTTCGCCTTGAGCAAGCAGTTCAAAATTCTAGGGTGGTCTTTCACCTGGCTGCGAATCCCATTACTGCCCTGGGAGCGGCTAATACAAGATTAGATTAGGTACAGCAAATAACTTATTGGAGGCAAAGAGGGAGCACGTCATGCAAAAGATCGTTTTTCAAATCACTTGTGCTGTATCTGGTAGGTCACCATATATCATTGTATGAAGCAACCGAGCTTGCTTGTGAGTCACTGATGTCCGGTTATTGCCAAATAGATATATATTATCATCTCAAATATTCAGACTGGCGAATTTCATAGGCGGAGCGATACAATAGTTATGCTAACCCGTGGATCCGCATTTAATGGTGCTCCTGAAGGGAGGCTAACCTTTCCCGATCAATCCTGATAGCCTGGTCTGAAATTCGGCTGTATTTTCCAATGTTCTGGTTATATTGATTTGTATTGTCCATTATATCGACCTCAATGCTTTACTCTGTAAATCAGAAGATTAATAGACCGCCTGTTCTATCAACATTGTTGTTGATATAATTGTGAATATCTTCTGGCTTCAGACTAAATTCAAAAATTTGTCCAAGATTCGGATACCTTTGGCAATTAACGCTATCCTAATTCTGCTTTCCTATATTGTCCCAAGAGATGAAGTCAAAAGTATAGCGTTCTACTTTGTTTTGGTACCCATCTTTGTAATATACAAATATGATGCCAGAATTCCAATAGCGTACGCTTTGTTGCTGATGATGTTTGCAGCACTATTAGCATCGATGAATGCCACCTTTTCTGCTAACCAATTAGTTCTATTAAGCTACTGGTTGTTGATAGTTGGTGGTTGCTGCTTATTTATTGAATTATTTCAAAAAAAAGGAAAAGTGAAATTCAATCCCAGGACTAATCCCATAACAGGTACTCAAATTGACGATTAGTAAAAGAAACCAGCAAAAAGGTCGAAGTCGGTTGATGTAAGAGGGACGACTATAGCCTGATGAATAATAGCTGTTTATCCCAGGCAATTCATAAATTGATACGTGTCCCGCGGCTACTCTTTTGATGTTAATTCGCCCTTCTAATTCCCATTTTGACCAACTCACGCAATTCTGTTATACTTGTGTTCTTCAGTATGATAATCATAATTAACGTAGCAACTATAGAGACTATTAATTGAATATAATGCTGCTGTGTTCCAATAATTATGCCTAATACGTAGCTTATTGAATACCCTGCTGCTATTGATATTACAGAATTAATGATGTATTTTATTAGTTTCCGGCCCAACCAGATTATTGAAGGTACGCAGGAAACTATGAATGCTACAAGAATAGAAATGGCCGCACCAATAGTACCATAATTGGGAACAAGCAAGAAGAATGTCCCTAAGAAAGTCAACACCTCAACTGATCCTACGAACAGAATTTTCTTTTGTTCTCCACTATTGTTGAGGCTTGAAATAGCATTATAGGTTATGGAGAAAGGGATAATTCCAAAAGAAAGAATAAGCAAAGCAGTCTCGGCTGATGTGTAATACTGACCAATCATTGATAGTATCAATTTAGGGGCTATTAGCAGCGGAGTAACAAGAGGTGCGGTGAAGCTAACTCCGATTCGGACGCTTGCTACTGAAAAGTCTTTTCTTGGTGCTGAAGATGTCGGTATAACCATTAGGGCAATACTAGAAGATAAACTGCTTGCAACGATGGTAATCATCAACACAATATAAAATACTCCTACATCAGCAATATTTACACCCAACGGAGGAAGGAGAATGACGCTAAGGCTAATAAGGACCGCCTTGGCTAGTTTAAATGGTGTGTTGATCAGTCCTTGATTAACAAGACCTTTCACAAAATCGGCTCCGCCAATTCTAAAAGAGAATCTTCTCGTTCTCATCAATATCATTAGCGAACCAGCTGAAACTGTCACAGCGTATAGAAGAAATGATACAAGAATGCCAAAAGCTCCTAGGCCAAGCCATACGAGCACAAATCCAGATGCAAATCTTAGAGCAGTCGCTATACCGTCGATTAATACGACGCTTTTCACGCTAAATATTCCAATTAATATATAGCGGGTTACGAAACTAATTGAAGAGAAAACGAGGATGCCAGAAGTGACCCATGCAAAACCGTTTTGGGTAGGGGGACCGGGACCAGATATAATATTCATAAAATAGATTAGAATAGGCAAAGCGGCAATTGACAATATCAATTGCACAGCAAGGGCTGTCCCAAGGACTCGAGGTTGCCGCGTGTTTGACTGCTGTAAAAGAGGATATTCCATGCCTAATTGTACTATTATACTAATTAGGAAAGTAAGGCTATAAATCGTGGTGGCTTCCCCGACTTGCTGTGGAGTAGTAATCTTGGAAATCAATAGCCAGAATAACCAGTTCCCAATTGCAGTAAACAGGAGATCAATGAAGAGCAGAACTCCTGGAGCTATTAGCTTCTTTGCAGTGGACATCTTTCATTCATATCGATTTATAGATTGGTGGTTAATCACTTTATTATTCTTTTCAATCACGAAAAGAAGATAGATTTGCTCAGAGTTGGATAAAACGAAGCAAATTCTTACTTTCCCCGCGTGGTAAGCCTTCTCGTGGAGACTTGAACTAATACCCTTAATTTGCTCTTCGATATAACCCGGTATAGAATGTATCCTATGGGCAAAAAAATCAAGGTAGCAATGCTAATTGCCAATCCTGAGTAAAACCACTCCTGAGGATCGTATTCGATTGTCAAGGTCTGTATTCCAGTCTTGTCTATTAAGAACCCGTTAACGATAGAATAGAGGGGGAAACTTTTGGCAGGCGTGCCGTTGATACTCACTGTCCATAGGGGATCATACGCCTCAGCGAAGGACAAAATGTATGGTTTTCTAGCATCGACTTTTACCATGTGCTTTGTCGGATTAATCTTTTCATATGAAGTAATCTTAACCCGATCTTCCATGGGAACAAAAAGCTCTTCTATTCCTTCTTCCTGCCTGCTGGCGTTCAAATGTGAAATCAATAGAACCGATTCTATCTCTGCGCCTGTATCTGAATATAATCTCAACTTATTTTCCCCTTCGTTAAGGAATGCGGTGTAGTTTATCCATTGAAATCTAGGAACCCGACTAGCAAGAGAAAGATTCTCTTCTTTACCCCCGATAGTGACTGATAGAGAACCACAGGTACCGCATAGCTTTGCTCTTATGGCAACGGTATAGTTTGATGGTTTCAAGATATCAACTTTTGAAAAGACCTCTGACTCAGGCGCTAGTGCAACTACCTGCTCAATCTTTTTTCTATCGGAGTCAAGTGCCCTGGTAAACTGCTCTAAGTTTTCTTTGAGAAACGATGCTCTAGCCTGAAATGAATCTATATTATCTCCTTCGACAGTTATGCTATAATTATAAACCATGTCTGGTATTACCAAAAATGGCTCTGTTTGTATTACGTTAAGCCTTCTGCTTGGGTCATCGCGGAAACTATTATCTGCATCTGATGTTAGGATTTTAGTTTCCAAAGAATTTCCATTCGCCGTCATTTTCTGAGTATCAGTGTTAATGTTCTCAAAATTATCAAAATTATTCAGAAATGCTGGGGCTTGACTCATAGACGTTCCCCTGATTAAGGGTCTGACTTCAAGATGTTTGATTATGAACTGACCAACAGTATTTGTATTACTTTTATCTGCAACAAACTGTAAGGACGTCATATTTGTATTCCCAGGTACTCTGAACTGGCCAGAAAATGTCCTACTATCCTTTGTATCCATATCAGCAGTGAAAAGTTCTGCCCTCGAGGTCTCATTTCCTCTCGAGTGGAATCTTGATTCTGCATCCAAGACGTAAACATTTCTGGCGGCATTTCCCAAAGTTACAGCGCGGGAGAAGAGCTTTTCCGTTTCTTCAACCGGAATAGCGGCCAATACGTTTACAACATTCAATCCTTCCACGTTCTCGAGCGTCAAGACATGTCTGCCCTCCGACAAATTCCGCTCTCCAATATTATACCATTCAAATGTGTTCAGTTGACTCTTCGTAATAATCTCTTTCAGAGGATTATCATCTAATGAAAGCACCAAACCTCCACCCGCTTGATTTTTCATAAGGCGGATGTACAAGTTATAATCCCCAGTTTTTTTGATTTCTATTGGAATCTGTATGCTATCCTTAGCCCAGGTTAGAACTACACCTTTCTCGTAATCAAAGTCCGAATTATCTATTCTGAAAAAGTTTTCCAGGTATATGTGAAAGTCTCCGTGGAGAGGATCCGTAGTTCTAGCCTTAGACCACGTTTTATCTGGGCTAATCGCATGGGACACAACATCGAAAGGTTTGATCAAGTACCGGTCTTCAACGAATGCGAGTGCCAAACTATTCAGGCTTTCTGGCGACAAAAAGTCTGCATATTTTCCAGCAATACGATATTTTTCTTTATCGATATTTTGGTCTAGAAAAGTAACCGAAGAATTTACAGAGTCAAAAGGCTTTATGGAATTTAGAAATAGGAATTTATCCAAACCGCCACTCATTACAATATTTTGCTTAGGGATGCCAACCTGCCCTGTTTTACTATTCGCTGTAAGATTAAAGATATTGAAAAACCCAACGTTATCAATATTTGAGACATCGCTAACAGTATGTAACTTCTTTAGGAAAGCAACACTTCCAGGGTCAGTAACGTTTTCGTACACTATGTATGAAGTCCCAAAAGGGTAAATGAAGTTATTAATATCAGCCGTTTTATTTTCGTACACAGCGTTTGTCCAAAAGTTATAGTAATTTTTGATGTTCTGAGTTTGGGTCCCAAGTTGTGATATCTGTATATTAGGGCTTGATGAGCTATATTGTGTTGTTCTGATTCCGTGTCCTTGTCTCCAACCAAAAGAGTCGTCGTATCCGTAGGGCATATGAAACACCCTGTCAGATTTAACAACTTGAGAAAGATACGCATTCAATATTTCGAAGTCTGTAGGTAGTTCTATGGGATTCAGTCGCTCCTCAAAAGTCGTTTTATAGACTGGATATGAATATATAACAAGGGAACCTAATACAGCCATCAGAAAACCGAACGAGGCTAATCTGTAATATCGAATTTTCCGGAAAAATTTCAGAATTTCAAAGGCTGATATTGTCAGACAAAACGAATACCCAAATGCTATAAGAAAAGACCATTTGTCTGGTTCCCTAAAAAGCCAATCAAAACTGGAAACTATTGGAACCTGGAACAAGAGAAGGGAGTAAAAATGGTCTGTAATTTGACTTTGGTTTCCCACTACCAGAAAAATACCGACAAGAGCTAAAGATGTAAAACCTAGTGCATACCTCCTAGCATTTCCAGTAACCATTAAGGATAAAAAAGCCAAGGCGGGAAATGAAAAGCTAGCAAATAACCATAATGGATATAGCGGAGAGGATGCAGGAACTTTTCTTGTTGGATCCTCATGTCCGGGCAGTCCTTCGACCCAGTCCTGCACCAACCGAAAAACATTTAGAAAGTTGCTGTCCCTGCTTAACAGTTCTGTCGTCTCCTCGGATACGATTGTTGTCGGAGCAATAGTAGCAGACCGTGAAGTTAAGATGTAGGGATATATCCAAAACATATTTACTAGCACATACAAAATGATAATCAAAGACGCTGACTTTCCTACTACATAAAGAGTTTCTCTCTTCCCCAAATTTCTCAAAATAAAATATAAAGATGCTATCAAGAATACAAGACCGTAGAAAATGATCATCTGTGGAAATGACGAAGCAACTGACCATATAGTCACCGCTAATAGCACGTACTTCCATTTGAGACCTCCTCTGAAGGCGTAGATCACGGACATGAAAAAAAGCGGCAAAAGACAATATCCTAACCATAAGTACCAATGGCTTACCCTACTAAATGACCAAACATTGTATGCATAAAATAGACTACCTAAGACTGACACAATTTCAAGTTTTAGTATATCAGAGCGAAATGGAAGCCGGTCTTCAAACAATCTAACAAATGCAAAATAGAATGAAAAGGATGCACCTAAAAATCCGAGAATTATCATTAGTTTAGAAAGTACATCAGGCGTAACACCTAGGATAGCAAAAAAATATAGCGTTCCTATAATTGGGAATCTGGTAACAACTTCAAAGCTATTGTAGCTTCCATTTTCCATCCACATCCAGAACACCTGGGGAACCTTCAATGTATTTGGAAATGGAAAATCAGTAGCGTCTACTACGCCAGGAGCGGTCAATGGATAGACGATAAAAAAGAGAGGAATCAGGAGCAAAAGATAAATCGGCCTACGCGATACCGGTTTGAAGTCACGCAAAATTCGCACTCTCGTACCCTCCTTTTTTCAGAATGATAATGTTCCTAGAGTCCTATAAAGTAATATAAAGCAATGTGATTGCTAGATAAATAGTCAGATAAAGACCGTGGTGAAACTTATCTGGTCTTTTCACGATCAAGTCCGGCGCGCGAAAATGTATCCAAGTATGTATTTATGCGTTGCGTGGTAGACTGGTTTAGTTCGGGAAACTGTAAACCCCAGGTTCGTTAACTTTGCTTGTATATTTCTATAACCATAATGATACTCAATCAATATAAAGGTAAATCGCCTAAGCACAGCAGCCGACGAGGAGAGAACAAGGTCGTATTCACATCCTTCACAATCTATTTTCAAAATCATGTCATCTCCCTCCCATAGATTATTTTCAGTCAAAATATCCTCGAGCGACAAAAGACGTATCTTTATTCCGGACGTCGAAGACCCGCTCAATTGGCTGTTGGCACAGCTTTCATAATAAGGATCCACCGAGGCATTTCCTCCTCGGCCGCTACATCCAGCAAAGAGAAGAGTAATTTTGTCCGATAGTCTATTTACCTCAACATTTCTTCTTGCTATCTCGTAATTTTTTGGAAATGGTTCTATTCCGATTACCCGCTTAGCCCCCTTCAGGGCAA
>WUUC01108058.1_pt1 | contig 14294 bp, 11 predicted proteins | sample 6278441 | NCBI WGS metagenome assembly WUUC01 (sample SAMN13675441, study PRJNA597444) | soil metagenome | isolation source: soil | place: USA: Washington | collected 2017-10
TCGTCGCCAGCGAGCTGGCCGCCGGCGGCATGGGCGCCCGTCCCGACAAGGACGGCATCGACGTGATCGAGACCGACGTCTCCAACTGCATGAACATCCCGGTGGAGTCGGTGGAGATGAACTTCCCGCTGCGCATCCCCCGCGTGCGGCTCTGGAACGGCTCCGGCGGCGCCGGCCGGTTCCGCGGCGGCCTCGGCCTCGAGAAGGTGTTCGAGGCGACCACGACCGATGTGATGGTTTCGCACCGCGGCGAGCGCTTCGCGTCGTCGCCGTGGGGCCTGGAAGGTGGCGCGCCCGGCGCCCGCGCGCACGCCTTCATCGTCCGGCAGGATGGCACGCGCGAGGAGCTGCCGTCCAAGAAGATGATCGTGCTCCACCCGGGCGACCAGCTCTGGGAGTACATCGCCGGCGGCGCCGGCTACGGCGACCCTCTCGAGCGCGATCCGGCGGCAGTTCTGGCCGATGTGCTCGACGCCAAGATCTCGACGCCGGCGGAGTACGGGGTTGTCCTCACGCCGGACGGCACCGCGGTGGACGAGGTGAAGACGAAGGCCTCCCGAAAAGCGGCGGCCGGCAGGCGGTAACCGCTAGTTCCCTCGGTCGCGCCAGCCCGCACGGTTTCCGTGCGCGACGAAATTCTTTCAACGAGCCGGTGGCATCGTGTCTGCACGAATTCACATTCGCTCCATGGATCCCATTCGAAACATGCACGCCCTGAGGGGCGAATCCGTGCCCAGCACGCGAGCAGCCTTCACGGGCGGCATGCAACGCCCCTCAGTACAGGGAAAATTCTTACGCATCAACGGTAAGACACTTTTGGTCCGCGGCACCACTTATGGGACGTTCCGTCCCAGCGCGTCCGGCGAGCTCTACCCCGAACGGGCCCAGGTAGAGCGGGACTTCGACGCCATGGCAGCACACGGCTTCAATGCCGTCCGAACCTACACCATGCCGCCGCCCTGGATCCTGGACGCGGCGTCGACTCACGGCTTGCTGGTGATGGCCGGCCTCCCCTGGGAGCAACACGTCGCGTTCCTCGACGATCCGGGCCGCGTGCGGTCGATCCGCGCCCGCGTTGGCGACGCGGTGCGCGCCGTGGCCGGGCATCCCGCGCTGCTTGCGTACGCCGTGGGCAACGAGATTCCCGCGCCCATCGTGCGCTGGCACGGACGCGATCGCATCGAGCGTTTCCTCGGAGGACTGGCCGAGACGGTCCGGGAGGCCGATCCCGCAACGCTCGTGACATACGTGAATTATCCGTCGACCGAGTACCTGCAGCTCGCCTTCGCGGATTTCGTCTGCTTCAACGTGTACCTCGAGACGACCGAGCGTCTTACCGCCTACATGGCACGCCTGCACAATCTCGCCGATGATCGTCCCCTGATTTTGACCGAGATCGGGCTCGACAGCCGACGCCACGGGCTGCAGCGCCAGGCGCAGATGGTCGACCAGCAGGTGCGCGCCGCGTTCGGCAACGGCTGTGCCGGTGTCTTCGTCTTCGCATGGACCGACGAGTGGCACCGCGGCGGACACGACATCGGCGACTGGGATTTCGGGCTTACCGACCGTCAGCGGCGTCCCAAGCCTGCACTGGTTGCGGTCCAGCGGGCGCTGGAGGAGGCGCCATTTCCGGCGGGGCGACGCTGGCCTCGCGTGTCGGTGGTGGTGTGCAGCTACAACGGCGAGCGGACTATCGCCGAATGTCTGGACAGTCTCCGGAATATCGAGTATCCCGACTACGAAGTCATCGTGGTCGACGATGGATCGACTGACGCGACGGCCGAAATCGCTCGGGGCTACGACGTGGAGCTCATCAGCACCACGAATCACGGCCTGAGCAGCGCCCGGAACACCGGGCTGGCGCGGGCCAGCGGCGAGATCGTCGCTTACATCGACGACGACGCGTATGCCGACCCCCACTGGCTGACGTATCTGGCGGCAACGTTCGAGAACACAGCGCACGTCGGCGTCGGCGGCCCCAACATTCCCCCGGACGGCGACGGCGTGACGGCCGCGGCCGTCGCGGCAGCACCGGGCGGCCCGATTCACGTCCTGATATCGGATAGCGAGGCCGAGCATCTGCCCGGCTGCAACATGGCCTTCAGGAAGTCGGCGCTGCAGGCGATCGGCGGCTTCGACCCGCGTTTTCGCACCGCCGGCGACGATGTCGACGTGTGCTGGCGGCTGCGGGATCGCGGTTGGACGCTCGGGTTCAATGCAGCGGCCGTCGTGTGGCATCACCGCCGCGGCTCGGTGCGCGCCTACTTCAAGCAGCAGCGGGGGTACGGGCGCGCCGAGGCGCTGCTGGAACGTAAATGGCCTGACCGGTACAACGGGGCCGGCCACACCACGTGGGCCGGTCGCGTGTATGGTCGCGCACCGGCTCCGCTCGGCTGGGGCGCACCACGGATCTATCACGGCAGCTGGGGCAGCGCGCCATTCCAGTCCCTCTACCAGCCGGGTCCCAGCATGTCGGCGGGCCTCGTCACGATGCCGGAGTGGTACCTCATCGTGGCGATGCTGGCGACGCTGACCATGCTTGGTGGGTTGTGGCGACCTCTGCTCGCCGCGCTGCCGCTGCTGGCGCTCGCCGTGGCCGTGCCGCTCGCGGGAGCGGCCCGTGCCGCGGCGCGGGCCCGGCCGCCGAGTGAGGCCGCCTCGCGCAGCGGTCGGTGGCGCTTCAAGGCTCTGGTCTTCTTGCTGCACGTCGTCCAGCCGATCGCGCGCCTGGGCGGGCGGCTGGGCCACGGGCTGACCCCGTGGCGCCGCCGCGGGCGCTGGCCGGCCCAAGCACCGTCGCCATCGCGACGCACGCTGTGGAGCGAAAGCTGGCGGCCACCGGAGGCGCGGTTGGCGTTCATCGAGGCCCGATTGCGCGAGGGCGAGTACCGCGTGCTCCGCGGCGGCGACTTCGATCGCTGGGACCTCGAAGTGTGGCCGGGCATCCTGGGCGGCGCGCGCGTGCTGGCCACCACGGAAGAGCACGGCGCGGGTCGCCAGCTCACTCGCTTCCGCTCGTGGCCGCGCCTGTCCGCGGCAGCGACGGCCATGGTGGCGGTCCTGATGGCTCTGGCGCTCGCGGCCGGCCTCGACGGTGCGGTGTGGGCGGCGAGTATCCTCGGCACCGCGAGCGCTGTCGTCGCCTGGCGCAGCGTGCGCGAATGTGCAACAGCGCTGGCCGCGTTCGGAGAGGCGATGGATCGGCTCGAGGGCGTGGAACGACGGGAGACGGAAAAAGCGCGGCGAGTGCCGGCCGTCTCCGAGCCGGCTGCGTGACCACGCTGTGGCGGCTGCGCCGCTATGTCCGGCCGTACCGCCGGGACCTCGCTACCGTGCTGCTGGCGATGGCGGCCGCGATCTGCCTGGAGCTGTTGCGCCCCTGGCCGATGAAGCTTCTCGTGGACCAGGTCATCGCCGGTCAGGCACTGCCCCAGGCGCTGCGAACATTGCAGGAGTCGTTGCCGGGCGCCGGAACCGCATTCGGTCTCCTCGTCTGGGTGAGCGTGGCCACGGTGCTGATCTTCCTGGCCGGAACGCTCATCGCGACCTTCCAGGCGGTGGTGACGGTTCGCTTCGGCCAGCATATGGTCTATGACCTCGCCGGCGACCTGTTTCTCCACCTCCAACGGCTGTCGCTCCTGTTCCACAGTCATCGCCCCGTCGGCGACACCATCGCCCGGGTGACCGGCGATCCCTACGGTGTGCACCTGCTCGTCAACGGCGCGTTGCTGCCGTTGACCCAGTCGACGATCACACTGGGGGCGATGTTCGTGGTCATGTGGGCGCTTGACCCGACGTTGACGGTCCTGTCACTGGCGGTGGTGCCGTTGCTCATCCTCGCCATCGCAGTCTTCGGTGGCCCGATGAAGGCCCGCACACGGGCACGGCTCGATCTCGAGGGACGCATGATGGCGACCGTCCAGCAGACGCTCACCGCCATCCCGGCCATCCAGGCGTTCACGCGCGAAGAGTTCGAACACGCGCGTTTCCGCCGTTACGCCGGCGAAACAGCCGTCGCCTACCAGCGCGCAACCATGGCCGACATGTGGTTCAAGCTTGCGGTGGGGCTGGTGACGGCCGTCGGCACCGCGATGGTCATGGGGGTGGGCGGCCTCTACGCGCTAGAGGGTCGTGTCACCGTGGGCACGATCCTCATTTTTCTCTCGTACCTTGCCTCGCTGTACGCGCCGCTGAGCTCAATTGCGTACATGGCGTCGATCCTCCAGCACGCCGCCGCCAATGCGGACCGCGTCATGGAGATCCTCGACACAGCGCCCGACGTCCGCGACCGGCCCGACGCCCGCGACGCCCGCCTCAACGGCCACGTCCTCTACGAGGATGTCACCTTCGGGTACACCCCGGGTCGGCCGGTCCTGAGGAATGTCTCACTCGAGGCCCGTCCGGGCGAGGTGATTGCCATCGTGGGGCCCACGGGCGCGGGCAAGACGACGCTGATGAACTTGCTCTTGCGCTTCTTCGATCCATGGTCGGGGCGCATCCTCATCGACGGCCACGATCTTCGTGGCCTGCGCGTGCGCACGCTCAGACAGCAGGTTGCCATCGTGCTGCAGGAGCCGTTCATCTTTCCGCTCAGCGTCGCCGAGAACATCGCGTACGGCCGGCCGGACGCCGGGCGCGAGGAAATCGTGGCCGCCGCTGTGGTCGCGAACGCCGCCGGCTTCATCGAACGGCTCTCGGACGGCTACGACACCGTGGTCGGTGAGCGCGGGATGACGCTGTCGGGCGGCGAGAAGCAACGTCTGTCGATTGCACGCGCGTTCTTGAAGAATGCGCCGATCCTGGTGCTCGACGAGCCGACGTCTGCGCTCGACGCTCGCACCGAGAGGCTTCTGCTCGACGCGCTACGACGCCTCATGGAGGGACGGACGACGTTCATCATCGCGCATCGGCTGTCGACCATCCGGAACGCGGACCGCATCCTCGTACTCCGCGAAGGCGAGATCGTGGAACAGGGCACCCACGTCGAACTCCTGATGCGCGACGGCCTGTACGCGAGCCTATATCGAACGCAGTTCGCGCCGCACGAGCCGTCACCGGCCGGAGAGCGCGCGTCATGAACATGCGCTGCTGGAGTTTTCCGTAGGACACATCGATGGGCCAGTTGCCGTACACAGGAGCGTTCTACGACTTTCAGCGCGGCGGCTCGCGCAGGTCGGCCACCATTGTGGTTCCGCTGCTCCTTGAGCTGCTCGCGCCACGGAGCGTCATCGACGTGGGGTGCGGCGTGGGAACGTGGCTTTCCGTTTTCCGCGAGCTCGGCGTGGCGGAGGTCTGCGGCGTGGATGGCGACTGGGTCGACCGGGCCGCCTTGGAATTCCCCGCCGGCTGCTTTGAGGCCGCGGACCTCGCCAAGCCCCTGCGGCTCAACCGCCTCTTCGATCTCGTGCTGTCGCTCGAAGTCGCCGAGCATCTGCCGCCTGAGTCCGCCGATACGTTCGTCGATTCGCTCTCTGCGCTGGGGCCGGCGATCGTGTTCTCGGCGGCCATTCCGCTGCAGGGCGGCGTCAATCACGTGAACGAGCAATGGCCCGAGTACTGGGCGGATCGCTTCGCAGCCCGCGGCTACAACGTGGTCGACGCGGTGCGGAGACGAATCTGGCATGAGTCGGCCGTCGATTGGTACTACGCCCAGAACATGCTGATCTTCGTTCGCCCGGAAGCGTTGTCGCGCCGGCCGGTACTTGCTCCTGCGCTGGATCACGGGGCCGGAGGCCCACTCTCGATCGTCCATCCGCGCCAGTGGGAGAGCGTCGTGGGGTGGTCGCGGGCGCTCGTGGCTGCCATCGACGACGTCGCGACGGCCGTGCCCTCCGACGGCCTGATCGTGGTCGCGGACCAGGCGCAATGCGGCGCGGGAATCGCCGCCGGCCGCCGCGCTCTTCCGTTCCTCGAGCGGGACGGCACGTACTGGGGGCCGCCGCCGGACGATGTCGTCGCCATCGAGGAGATGAAGCGGCTGCGCCGGCGTGGTGCCGGGTTCCTGGTCGTCGCTTGGCCCGCGTTCTGGTGGCTCGAGCACTACGTGGGTTTCCGCGATTACCTCCGGGCTTCCTCTCGGTGCGTCGTCGACAACGATCGCACGAAAATCTTCGACCTGCGTCCGGGCGGTCGCTGAAGGTCGCCGCCTGCCTGCCATGAAGGCCCGCGTCGTCGTGCTCGGCATCGTCGGCCGCACGCCATTTGCGGGCGTCGCCTGGCAGGCGCTGCACTACCTCGAGGGTCTGCGGCGACTCGGCTGCGACGTGTTCTACGTCGAGGACACCGGCGCCTGGGCGTATGACGCGGAGCAAGAGACGGTTACCGACGACCATGCATACACCGTCCGCTACATCGGCCGGCTGATGGACTGGGCCCGGTTCGCCGGTCGGTGGGCGTATCGCGCCGGGGGGCCGGACGGCCCGGTCTTCGGGCTGCCGGAACGCGAGGTGCACGACCTGTTCGCTCGCTCCGACGCCCTGCTGAATGTGACGGGAGCAACGCTCCTGCGAGACGAACACCTCCGCGTGCCGGTGCGACTCTACGTCGAGACCGATCCCGTTTTGCCGCAGGTCGAGGTCGCCCAGGGCCGAAAGTTCACCATCGATCTACTCGGCGCCCACACGCACCACTTCACCTTTGGCGAGAACCTCGGGACCCCGGACTGTCCGATCCCGACCGAGAGGTTCGCCTATCGGCACACTCGCCAACCGGTCGTACTCGACTGGTGGCGGGCCACCAACCGCGAGCGGACAGGTGCGCACGCCCTGCGCCCGGCGGCGGCGGCTCACGCGGCCGCGCTGCGGTTCACGACCGTCGCCAGCTGGCATCAGACGGGAAAGGACGTCGAGTGGAATGGGCAGCTGTATTCCTGGAGCAAGCACCAGCAGTTCGCGAGATTCATGGCGCTCCCGCAGCGCACCCGGGTGACACTCGAGCTCGCGCTGGCTCGCGCCGATGCCGCCGCACTGGCTGATCTGGCGGCCCACGGGTGGCGGGTCACAGATGCCGTTGCGCTCTCCCGCGAGCACCTGCCGTACCGCGATTACATCGTCACCTCCGACGCGGAGTTCACGGTGGCCAAGGACCAGTACGTGCTGCCTCGCAGCGGTTGGTTCAGCGATCGCAGCGCCTGCTACCTCGCGGCGGGTAAGCCGGTCGTGACGCAGGATACCGGCTTTGGACGCGTACTGCCCACGGGCCGCGGCCTCTTCGCGTTCCAGTCGATTGACGACGTCGTCGCCGCCTTCGACGCCATCGCCACCGACCCGACGGGGCACGCGAAGACCGCGCGGGACATCGCTGCGGAATTCTTCGATGCGGAGCGGGTGCTCGGACGGCTCCTGGCCGAGGCGGGCCTGTGAAGGTCCTCATCGTGGCGCCGCTCTGGTTTCCGGTCGCGTGCAATGCGCACGGCGGCATCGAGACGCTGCTGGCGGTCTTGATCTCGGCGCTGGAACAGGCCGGCTGCCGCATCACGCTCATCGCCTCGGGCGATTCGCGGACAGAAGGCCGCCTCGTTCCCGCCGTGCCCCAGAACCTGTACGAAGCGATGAGCCGCGGACTCGCGGCCGAGTATACGTACTACGAGCAGCACCAGCTGCGGCTCGTCCTCGAACACGCCGGCGACGTCGACGTCGTCCACTCGCACGTCGGACCGGGTGCGCTGGCCCTCTCCAGCGTGGCCGGCCTACGGGTGCTGCATACCTGGCACACCGCGATCACCAAGGACCTCGAGTGGTTCATGCGCGAGCATCCGGGTCTGTGCCTCAGCACAGTCAGCGAGTTCCAGGCGCAGCAGCTCAGACGAAACGGCGCGGCCGCCTACGCGGTGGTTCACAACGGCGTCAACATGTCGGCGTTCGATTTCCGGGCTGCGGCCGGCGTCGACCTGCTCTTCATCGGGCGTATCGAGCCAGCGAAGGGCGTGGATCTCGCTGTTCAGGCTGCTCTGAGGCTCGGGCGCGGGCTCGTGCTGGCCGGGCCAATCATCGACCGCGAATGGTTCGACGCGCACGTGGCGCCGTTCCTGGGCGAGCGGATCCGGTACGTCGGGATCGTGGAGCACTCCCGCAAGGTGCGACTCTTCGGTGATGCCGCCTGTGTCGTGATGCCATCGCGGGTCGACGAGGCATGCCCGATGGTCTGTATCGAGGCAATGGCATGCGGCACGCCGGTCGTCGGATCGAGCCGAGGCGCGCTCCCGGAACTCATCGAGCCCGGGGTCAGTGGATATCTAGCCGACGACGTGTCCGCGCTCGCAACGCGGATCGCCGCCGCCACTCGGCTCAACCGGACGCAGATTCACGCGCGGGCAGCGCAACGCTTCGACGTGCAGGCGGTGGCGGCCAGGTACCTGGCGCTGTACTCGGCACTCGTCGAGCGCGACCCCGGCGCGCGTCTTCGCGACCGGACGCCGGAGGCGGTGTGAACGGCCGGCCCGTGGCCAGCGTGATCATCCCCAACTACAACTACGCCCGGTTCCTGCCCGCCGCGATCGACAGCGCGCTCCGGCAGACGTATCGACCGCTCGAGGTCATCGTCGTGGACGACGGCTCGACGGACGGGTCACATGAAATCATCGCGCAGTACGGCAAGGCGATCTCCGCGATCTTCAAACCCAACCGCGGGCAGGACTCCGCAATCAATGCCGGCTTCGCCGCGTCGCATGGCGACGTTGTCTGCTTCCTCGACGCTGATGATCTCCTCGAGCCCGGCGCCATGACCTCCGCAGTGGCCGAGTTCGAGCGCGATGCGGACGTGGTCAAGGTTCACTGGCCGCTCTGGATGATCGATTTGCACGGGCGCAGGACCGGGGCGGTGGTGCCGGCCTCGACGCTGCCGGAGGGGGTGCTCCTGGAGGCCGTGGCTTCCGCCGGCCCGGGCGCGTATACGACGCCGCCCACGAGCGGCAATGCGTGGGCCCGCCGGCTGCTGGAACGCGTGCTGCCTATCCCCGAGGCCAACATCCGCTCCGGCTCCGCCGACATGTTCCTCTCAGCGGTCGCTCCTCTCTATGGGCGCGTCGGGCGGCTTGCCACGCCGCATGGAGCGTACCGCGCGCACGGCGGGAACGGCTACTTGGGCCGACAGCTCGACCGCCTACCGCTGATGGTCGCCGCTTGGGAACAGCAAGCGGCCATCCTCGCGTCCCGGCTCGCCGAGCGCGGGATTCCGGTGGATCCCTCGGCGTGGCGGCGGGGTTCGTGGCTCCATCGGCTCGAGCGCGCCACGTCGCAGCTGTCGAGGCTGCTGCCTCCCGCCGCGCCGTTCATCCTGGTCGACGAGGAGCAGTGGGGAATGCCCGACGTCTTATTCGGCCGACGTCGCCTGCCGTTTCTCGAGCGGGACGGCGTCTGGTGGGGACCGCCACCCGATGACGTGACGGCTATGCGGGAGCTGGAGCGGCTGCGGGCGGCCGGTGTCGCGGCCATCGTATTCGCGTGGCCGGCCTTCTGGTGGCTGGCGCACTACGCCGGCTTTCATGGTCACCTGAAGGCCAAGTTCCGGTGTTTGCTCGAGAACGAGGAGCTCGTCGTCTTCGCCCTCGACGACGTCGGCGGTTGATGGAAGGGGTCGGCGACACAGTTTGGGATCGGATGGCGGTGCTTTCGCTCGCACCCGACCTGGATGCGATCCGTCCACTGACGATGGTTCCCGAAGATGCGCTCCTTGACCTTGCGCGCCAGGTGCAGTTCATCCTCGCCGAGGGCGTGGCTGGCGATCTCGTGGAATGCGGAGTCTGGCGTGGTGGAGCGGCCCTTCTCATGGCAGACGTCCTGCGCCGAGCACGTTGTCGTGACCGCCGGGTCTGGCTGTTCGATTCCTTCGTCGGTCTACCCCCGCCACAGGCGATCGACGGGCCGGCCGCGCTCGCCTGGGCCGCCAGCGGCGACCAGCATCGTGACGATGTGGTCAACTGCGTCGCCTCCCTGGCCGACGTACGCGACAGCGCCGAGCGCCTCGGATTGACGCCGTTTGTCGAGTTTGTCCCCGGCTGGTTCAGCGAGACCTTGCCGGAAGCGCGCGAGCGCATCGGCTCCATCGCACTCCTGCGAATCGACGCCGACTGGCACGCGAGCGTGCAGTGCTGCCTCGAACACCTTTACGACCTCGTCGTGGAAGGCGGTTTCGTGGCCGTCGATGACTATTACGCGTATGACGGTTGTGCGATCGCCGTGCACGAGTTCCTCGGCCGGCGTCGACTCGCACACCGCGTCGAAAGCGTACCCGGAACGTCCGCCGGCCTCGCTTACGCGGGCGCCGTATTCCGCAAGGCATCAACGACGTGGGGGCAGAGCTGGAAATGGATGCAGGAGCGGCATCGTACAGCCCGGGAAATCGCGGCGGCGGTGCCCGCTGACGCTGCGATCGTCCTCGTGGACAGCAATCAGTATGGGCCTGGCGTCGCTGGTGGTCGTCGCGTCGTTCCGTTCTTGGAACATCACGGACAGTACTGGGGACCGCCGCCGGACGACGCGACCGCGATCGCCGAAGTCCGGCGTCTGCGCACGGCCGGCGCGACGTTCGTGGTCGTGGCCCGTCCTGCGTTCTGGTGGCTCGAGCATTACACCGGTCTACAGCGGTACTTGCGGTCGACATTTGCGACCGTCTGGGAAACCGAGCATCTCGTCGTCTTCGACCTTCGCAACCAGGGCAACCCGGGGTGACGATCAGCCGTCTGCGGGTGGTGCTGGCCGGCGGATTCCTCGCCGGCTATCCCGAGGGCGGCGGCGTCTGGATGGGATTTCTGCAGTACCTCCTCGGCCTTCGCGCTCTGGGTCACGACGTCGTATGGCTGGAGTTGCTCGCGTCGAGCGGCGATGCTGGCGTGGACGCCGGGCGGATCGAAGGATTCTTCGGACGAATGAAGCAATACGGCGTGGGCGATCGCTGTGCCGTGCTTCTGCAGCCGGCCGGCGCCGCCGAGCAGCGCCTGGATGTTGCCGACGCGCATGGCATGAGCCGCTCGGCCATCACCGAGATCGTGCGCAGCGCCGACCTGCTATGGAACTTTGCCTCCGCCGTGCGTCCGCCGCTGCTCTCACTCTTTCGGCGACCCGTACTCGTCGACGGCGACCCAGGGCATCTTCAGGTCGCCGCACTCACAGCGGACCTGGCCATCGCCCAGCACGATGCGTTCCTGACCGTCGGATCGAAGATTCACGACCCCGATTGTGAGGTGCCGACGCTGGGCGTGACATGGCGGTCGTTCGTTCCATTCGTGCATCTGCCGCTGTGGCAGGCAATGCCCGACCCGGGACGGATCGCACCCTTCACGTCCGTCACACAGTGGACATGGGAAGAGCTGTGGCTCGGCGACCGCGTGCTGAGCGTGTCGAAGCGTGACGCGTACCTGCCCTATCTGGCACTGCCCCGTCGCACCGGCCGTCCGTTCGAGCTGGCGGTGAATTTGAGCGACACCGATCGAACGGGCGACCGGGAGCTATTGAACGGCCACGGATGGCATCTCACACACCCGCATACGGTTGCGGCGTCCCCGGCCGACTACCAGCACTTCATCGCGCGGAGCCGGGCGGAGTTCGGCTGCCCGAAGCCGATCCACCGCGCGCTCCGGACCGGATGGTTCAGTGAGCGCAGCGCCTGCTATCTCGCCAGTGGCCGGCCGGTTCTCTTCGAAGACACCGGCATTGGTGAACGTCTGCCTACCGGCAAGGGCCTCCTGCTCTTCCGCGACCCTCAGGAAGCTGCCGACGCGGTCCACGCGGTCGACCGGGACTGGGAGGCGCACGCGCGCGCCGCGCGTGACATTGCCACCGAGCACCTGGACGGTAGACGGATTTTGCTTGCTATGCTGGAGGCGTCCGCGTAAAAATCCGTTCGCAGTGTCGAACAGCCGTCGTTGTCGACAGTCACTGTCGAGTAGGTGTCGGCTGGCTCTGATGGCAAACCATTCAATGCTTGATATACAGCATCCGTCCGTCGCTACGGCCCTGGCCCGCACCTTGCGATGCTCAGCCGCCATGTGGGTTCGTAATGCCGCCGCCCTCGTCGCTAGCCTGACGCTCATGATCCTGTTGGCCGGCACCGCGTACGCGGCGCCCGCTCCGGTGGATATCGATGTCCTCCTCATCGTGGAGATCCAGGACACGGGAGGATGGCTGGCGCTCCACCAGGAGGTCCTCGCGGCGGTCAACGAAACGGCTCGCTCGCTCGTCGTCGCGCTACCCGCGCGGACCGGAGGCAATCGCACGGTCAATCTGGAACGACCGAAATTCACCGCGAGCATGGTGACGGCGGCGGGACCGCCGACGGTCAAGGTTGCCATCGCTGGAAAGATCAACGGCTCGGATGCGCTCACCGTCGTGATGCCATTCCAGCACGCCGCGCTCGAAGTGCAGGCCGGGACTGTCCCCAACGAGGTGACGCTCATCTACGGCCTCTCCGGTGTGGTCAGCCGCCTCCTCGAGCTGCACATCACTCGCCCATAACGACCCCACGGTGCGGGGCCGCTAGCTGCCCGTCTCTGCGACCGTCATGATTTCCATGAGGTGCCCGTAGGGGTCCTCGAAGTACAATCCGCGACCGCCGCGCCGATGGTTGATCTTGCCGTCGTCGTGATGACCAGGTCCGCTACCGTACGGGATCCCCCGGGCTTTGATGCGGCCGAAGATCGCGTCGAACTCGGCATCGCTCACGTGGAACGCGTAGTGATGGCTGTTGCCGGTCCTCGGGTCGAACCCGGGACCGCCCCAGTGTTCCGGCTCGTCGGAAAAGTCGAGGGTCAGGGTATCGTTCACCTGCACCTGGGCGAAGTAGCCTTGTCCGCGCCTGACCCTCAGGCCGAAGATCTCGGCAAAGAACTCCGCCGAGGCGGCCTTGTCCTTGGCCGGCACGATCGTGTGGTCGAGACGGATGGTCATCGCTGCACCTCCAGACGCTTGCATGCTACTGCGTTCCACCCATTGGCACTGCTGGTCCGTATACCCGGGCATGCCGAGCAGCTATATGCTGCCGCCAACGTTCACGCGCCTGGTGTGGTCGAATCTCGCCGCCCAGTCCGCCGAGCAGATCGGCCTGGCGGCGGCACCCATGGTCGCCGTGCTGGCGCTCGGCGCCGGCGTGGCGGCCACGGGACTGCTGCAGACCGCGCAGACCCTGCCGTTCGTGCTCTTCGCCATTCCCGCCGGGCTGCTGGCCGATCGCACGTCGCGCCGGCGCGTGATGGCGAGCGCGGAGGCGGTGCGGGCTGTTTCACTGCTCGCCGTGCTCGCGCTCGCCTCGCTCGGGTGGCTCAGCGTGCCGATGCTGGCGACGCTCGGGTTCATGGGCGCCTGCGGCACCGTCGCCTACAGCGTGGCCGCGCCCGCGCTGGTGCCCTCGCTCGTCGCGCCCGGCGCCCTCGCGGTCGCCAACGGTCGCCTCGAGCTGGCCCGCACCATCGCCTTCGCGGGCGGCCCGGCCGTGGCCGGCGCCCTCGTCGGCTGGACCGGCGGCGCGCTTGCGTTCGGCGCCGCCGCAGCGCTCTCGATCGGCGCGGTGGTCCTCCTCGCGGGCCTGCGCGAGCCCGCGCGCCTGACGCCGGCGCGACGTGACGCGCTCGCCGAGATCCGGGAGGGCGCGCGCTTCGTCTTCGCCCACGAGCTGCTGCGGCCGATCTTCATGACGCAATTCATCTTCAACGCCGCGTTCTTCGCGCTGCAGGCTGTGTACGTTCCGTATGCCGTGCAGCACCTCGGGCTGTCGGCATCGGCCGTCGGCCTGACCCTGGCGACGTACGGCGTCGGCATGATCGCCGGCGCGCTGGCGGCCGCACGGATCATGCGTGCCCTGCCGTTCGGGCGCGTGATCGCGCTCGGGCCCGTGGCCGGCCTCGCCGCGTCGCTGCTGATGGTGGCGACAATCTGGGCACCGTCCGCGTCGCTGGCCGCTCTGAGCTTCTTTTTGATGGGCGCGGGCCCGATCATCTGGGTGATCAGCACGGCGACGCTGCGACAGACCGTGACGCCGCACGCGCTGCTGGGTCGGGTGTCGGCCATCAACATCACGGCCTACGGCGCTCGCCCGGCGGGCGCCGCCGTCGGCGCGCTGGTGGGCGGCGTCTACGGTGCCGAGGCGTGTCTGGCCGTGGCCGCGCTCGGCTTTCTGCTCCAGGCCGTCGTCATCGTGACGTCACCGGTCCGGACGCTCGCGCGGCAGCCGGCGATGGCGGAATAGCGCTCAGCCGCCCGGCGCCCGATAGCCGCCACCGGTCCGCGTCGCCTCGTCCATCTCCTCCGCACTCAGCAGCACCGTGGTTCGCCAGTGGCCGGCGCCACTCGCGGCGACGATGACCG
>WUUC01003708.1_pt1 | contig 14289 bp, 10 predicted proteins | sample 6278441 | NCBI WGS metagenome assembly WUUC01 (sample SAMN13675441, study PRJNA597444) | soil metagenome | isolation source: soil | place: USA: Washington | collected 2017-10
GATCCTGCGCTTCAAGACGATGACCCGCTCGAGAGCGACGAAGGGGCCCACGATCGGCCGACCGCGGTCGACGTTCACCAGACGCGGATCATCGCCGCTTCGCTCTTCGATGAAGAGGGCGACGAACCGGGCGAGGTGCGCTCACCGAAGGTCGAAACCGACGACGCGGACTGACGTGCACCCCTCGCTGAGAGGGGCCCGCCCGCGCTACGCTGGGGGCTCGCTTTTGGCAGTACCCCTGCGCGTGGCGAGTGCGCCGCGTTCGGGGGTTTTGGGGTGAGAGCGTGCACGTGATTGGGTTGACGTGAGCGGCCGAGGCTCGCCGCAATTATCGCTGACGACGAACCGCTTCGAGCTGCGCGAGCGGCTCGGCCAAGGCGGCGCGGGCGTGGTCTACGAGGCCTTCGATCGCGAGCACATGCGCGAGGTCGCGCTCAAGGTGCTGCCCGACATGAGCGGGCTCGACATCCAGCGGCTCAAGCACGAGTTCCGGGCGCTGACCGACGTCGCTCACCCCAACCTCGTGCGCTTGCACGAGCTGGTCTCGGATGGCGGCCAGTGGTTCTTCACGATGGAGCTGGTGCGCGGCACCACCTTCCTCGAGGTCGTGCGCACCGCGGACCATCTTCCGCCGGAGAACGTCGCAGAGCTCGAGACGCGGCCGCTGATCGACGTCGCGCGCGCCGATACGATCTCGGACGGCTCGGTGATCGAGTCGTACACGCGCGCGACCGCGCAACGCATCAGCGGCCGGCCGCGCATCCCCGAGCTGCGCAGCGCGCTCGCGCAGCTGGCGCAAGGCGTCGCGGCGATCCACGCAGCGGGCAAGCTGCACTGCGACCTCAAGCCGCAGAACGTGCTGGTCACGCGCGACGGGCGCGTGGTGGTGCTCGACTTCGGCCTTGTCGCGGACGTGCGCGGGCCGCGCGCAGGTGAGCCGGCCGGCATGGTCAGCGGGACGCCCGCGTACATGTCACCGGAGCAAGCGAGCGGCGAGCCGCTGAGCGAGGCGACCGATTGGTACGCGCTCGGTGTGATGCTCTACGAAGCGCTCACCGGCCGCTTGCCGTTCGACGGCCCGATGCTCGAGCTGATGCGGCTCAAGCAAGTCTCCGATCCGCCGCCTCCCGATCTGCTCGCGAGCGACTTGCCCGAAGACCTATGCACACTCGCGACGCAGCTCTTGCAGCGCGACCCCAAGCAGCGGCCGAGCGGCCGCGACATCCTGAACCGCTTGTGCGGCAACAGCTGGGCCGGCGTGCACGCGCTGCGCAGCTCGAGCGTGCCCGCGACGCCACACCGAAGCGCGCTCGTCGGCCGCGAGCACGAGCTGTCGCAGCTGAACGAGGCGCTCGCGTTCGCGATGCGCAAGCAGCCGGTGACGGTCTACGTGCGCGGCAACGCGGGCATCGGCAAGTCGCGCCTTTTGCGCGAGTTCCTCGACGGCGTCGCGCAGAAGGAAGGCAACGTCGTGCTCGCGGGGCGCTGCTACGAGCGCGAGCTCTTGCCGTTCAAGGCCTTCGACAGCGTGATCGACGCGCTCACGACGCACCTCTTGCGCTTGCGCGACGACGAGGCCGCGGCGCTCTTGCCGCGCGATGTGCACAGCCTCGCGCGGCTCTTCCCGGTGCTCTTGCGCGTGCCGGCGATCGCCCACGCCAAGCGGCCTGCGTTCGAGGCGCCCGACCCGCACGCCCTGCGCGCGCGCGCGTTCGCCGCTGTGAAAGAGCTGCTTGCGCGCATCGCCGAGGCCGCGCCCTTGGTCGTGCATATCGACGACCTGCACTGGGGCGACGTCGACAGCGCATCGCTCTTGATCGAGCTGCTCGAGCCGCCCAACCCGCCCGCGATGTTGTTCATCGCCAGCTTCCGCTCGGCCGACGCCGACGCAAGCCCCTTCTTGCGCACGCTCTTGTCGCGCTTCCCGGCCGGCGGCAGCAGCGTGCGCGACATCCCGATCGAGCCGCTGTCGGCGCGCGAATCACTCGCGCTGGTGCAGAGCTTTCAGAGCGCGCTGCGCGCCGACGCCACCGCGCGCCACGCGCAAGTCATCGCGGACGAAGCCGCGGGCAACCCGTTCTTCGTCGCGCAGCTCGTGCACTACCTCGCGAGCACGTACGCGCAGGCGGCCAACGACGGCCAGATGACCGCAGACGGCGTGCAAGCCGCGCTGCCGCGCAGCAGCGAGCCGATCACGCTCGAGCTCGTGCTGCGCGAGCGCTTGTCGCACTTGCCCGAGCCCGCGCTGGCGCTGCTCGAGGTGCTCGCGGTGGCCGGCCGGCCGATCGCGTGCGACCTCGCGGTCGAAGCCTCGGGCATCGCCAGCGAAGCGGACAACGCGCTCTCGCTCTTGCGCGCGGGGTCGTGGCTGCGCTCGCAAGGCCCGCGCAAGGACGACGCGGTCGAGTGCTACCACGATCGCGTGCGCGAGGTGGTCGCGCAGACCCTTCCCGCTGCGCGCTTGCGCACGCGTCATGCGCGCATCGCCGTCACGCTCGAGCTCAGCGGGCGCGCGAGCCCGGTCGACTTGGCGGAGCACTTCCGCGCCGCCGAGCAAAACGACAAGGCCGTGCACTACGCGCAGCGCGCCGCGGAGAAGGCCACGTACGCGCTCGCCTTCGACGACGCCGCGCACTGGTACGAGCTGGCGCTCTCGCTCGGCACGCTCGATGCGAGCGAGCGCAGCGCGCTGCGCATCAAGCTCGGCGAGTCGCTCGCCAATGCCGGGCGCACGGCGGCCGCAGCGCAGACGTTCTTGGCTGCCGCCGCGCACGCCGCGCCCGATCGCGTGCTCGAGCTGCGCCGGCGCGCAGCCGAGCAGTGGATCGTCGGCGGCCACATCGACGAAGGCGTCACTGCGCTGCGCTCGGTGCTGGATGCAGTCTCGATGCGCCTTGCGAAGACGCCGCAGCGCGCGCTGGCATCGCTGGTCGTGCAGCGCGCGCGCGTGAAGGTACGCGGGTTGCGCTGGCAGCGCCGCGAGCACGCCGACGTCCCGCCCGAGCTCTTGATGCGCATCGACACGTGTTGGTCGGTCGCGACGGGCTTCGGCACCATCGACACGATCCGCGCGGCCGACTTCCAGGCGCGGCACCTCTTGCTCGCGCTGAGCGCCGGTGAGCCGTACCGCGTGGCGCGCGCGCTCGCGGTCGAAGCGGGCTTCGTCGCGACCAGCGGCCGCAAGGGTCGCGCGCGCGCCGAAGAGCTGAGCGCCGCGGCGCTCGCGCTCGCGCTCGAGCTGGAGCACGAGCAGCCGCACGCGCTTGGCCTCGCCAAGACGACCTCCGGCATGAAGGGCTACTTGATGGGCGAGTGGCGGCAGGCCACGCGCGACTGCGACGAGGCCGAGCGCATCCTGCTCGAGCGTTGCACCGGCGTCTTGTGGGAGCTGACGAACGCGCGGCGCTTCGCGCTCTCGTCGCTGATGTTCATGGGGCACATCGCGCAGCTCGCGCCCCGTGCCCAGAAGCTCTTGACCGACGCGCGCGAGCGGGGCCACTTGTTCGCAGAGACGGATCTACGCGCGCGGCTGCTCACGCTGGTGTGGCTCGCGCAGGACAAGGTCGAGACGGCGGCCGACAATGCCGACGACGCGCTCGGCCGCTGGACGCAGCAAGGCTTTCACTTGCAGCACTACAACCACTTGCTCGCGCTCGCGCAGTGCGACCTCTACCGCGGCGATGCGCCTGCAGCGCTGGGCCGGCTCGAGGCGGGCTGGCCGCAGCTCGAGCGCTCGATGCTGCTGCGCATCCAAGCGCTGCGCGCGGAGATCTGGTACGCGCGCGGCCGTGCGCTGCTCGGGGCGCTCGCGAGCTTGCAAGGCTCCGCGCACGCAGCCCGCACCGCCGAGCTGGGCCGCATCGCTCAGCTGCTCGAGCGCGAGGGCATGCCGTGGACGGATGCGCTCGCGACGCAGCTGCGCGCAGGCCTTCATGCGCAGCGCGGCGAGCAGGACGCTGCGCGCCGTGAGCTCGAGCGCGCGGCTACGGCGTTCAATGCGGTCGACATGGACTTGCACGCCGCGTGCGCGCGCGAGCGCCTGGGCGTTTCGATCGGCGGTACGCACGGCGCCGAGATGCGCGCCAGCGCGACGCGCGTGTTCGACGCGCAGGGCGTCGTCAACCGGGAGGCGATGATGCAGCTGTACGTGCCGGGGATGTCGTGAGGGCGCTCGCGTTGAGCCTGTTCGCGCTCGCCAACGTGCTCGGCTGCGCGAGCGCAGCGGGCACGGAGCCCGAGCGCGCCAATGAAAAGCCCGCGCTCGCAGGCGCGTGGCGCGCAGAGCAGCTCGGCACGTCGAACCTCCTCTTGCTCGAAGCCGACGGCAGCTACCGCGAGCTCGGAACGGTGGGGCCGCTCAAGCTCGTCGCGAGCGGGCGCTGGACGAGCGACGGAACGACTCTGCAGCTCGAGCAGAAGAGCAACGAGAGCGTCGGCATGGGCGAGACGCGCAAAGAGACGGTTGAAGGCCCGCGCATACGGCGCATCGTGAGCCTCTCTGCGCAGGCGCTCGTGCTCGAAGAGCACGGCTACAAAGACCTCAGCGCGGTCGAGCGCGTGCGCGAGGAGCGCCGCTACGCGCGCTTGCCCGAAGCCGAAGCGCGCGCGCTCTTCCCGGCCGTGCCCACGGCGGCGGAGAAAAAGACACAAGACAGTGCGGAGCTCGCCGCGTTGCGCGCGGAGGTCGAGCGCCTGACGCAGGAAGCGCGCAAGCCCAGCGCCGATCTGATCCGCGGCCTCGCCTACAACGACGCGCTGCGCGAGGCGCGGCGCAAGGCCGCAGCGCTCGATGCGCCGGATCTTCTTCGCGCGACGATCGCGCTCAAGCACCGCGGCGTGGAAGAAATGGACGCATGCAGCATGCTGGCCGAAGCGCTGTACGCCGCGTGCAACTACGGCAGCCTGCGCGCGCTCGAGGTGCTGGTCGAAGCGGGCATGCGCGACTGCGGGATGATCACCGCTGACGCTGCACGCGAAGCGCGCGCGGCGGGGCACGAGGCGGCTGCCAAGCTGCTCGAAGCCGGCGCAGCGGGCGGCGCGAACGCGGCGCAACCCGTCGGCGAGCAGCCGCGCGGCGTCGTCGAGCTGCAGCGCGCCGCGAAGAGCGGCGACTACGCGATGGTCAAAGCCTGGCTCGATCAAGGCGTCGGCGTGGACGTGCTCGACCGCAGCGATCGCATGCAGCGCACGGCGCTGATGACCGCGGCGCTCGGCGGGCACCTCGAGGTGGTGAAGCTGCTCGTCGCGCGCGGCGCCGACGTCGAGGCCATGGATGCGCAGGCCGACAACGCCTTCATCCTCGCGGAGCGCAGCAGCCCCGAGATCCACAAGTGGCTCTTGGCTCAGGCCGGCGAAGAGGTGCCCGCAGCCGAGCCGGTGAAGTCCGCGAAGATCGACTTCGGTAAAGACCCTTCGAAGCTCGATCCGGGCGCGCTGATCGACCCCGACGCACCGCCACCGAGCGCCGTGCGCGCGGAACCTGCGTCGACGCGCGCTTCGAACACCGCGACCCCAAGGCGTAAGGCGGCCGACGAACCCTCTGGGATCCCGATGCCGCTCGGCGGAAAGCCCTCGTCCGAGCAGTGCGCGCAGATGCGCAAACAGATGGCGGAGGTGCGCGCCGGCGCGGCCGACGACTTCGTAGAGTCGCTCGGCATCTCGCGCGCGAGCTATATCCAACAGCAAGAGAGCAGCTACCGCTCGATGTGTCCGTAGCGCCCGCGCCGAGTTGCTTGCTCGCATGCTCCGCGCACTCGGCTTTGCACGCGCCCACGTCTGCGTCTCTTATGCCACCTACGTCCCTGCGTATTTGGAACGCAGACCATATTCCGGCCTCTCAGTGTGACCGTTAGACTTAGAGCCAGCGACACAACACGTCGCTTTGAGGGGCTCGTAGTCACGATGATGCTTAGACGGCTGTGCGGTGGCGCGTTTGCTCTTCTATTTGGCGTCGCCGCGTGCGGCAAAGCGGATGGAGCGGCGAACGCGCCAGCCGCGGCGCTCGACAGCCCACCGAGCGCAGCACTTGCAGCCGCAGCACCGCCAGCGCCCGCGCAAGACGTGACCGGCCACTGGTGCTTGCGGACGGTGACGCGGCCCTCGAACGTCAAGCCCGCGATCGACGGCAGCGGTTGGGAGCTCAACGCGGACGGCAGCTTCGCGCACGACGGTGATCTTGCGCAGCGCGGCAAGTGGACGCTCACGCCGGGCAAGCTGACGCTGACCGGCGTCGGCGAGCACGAGGTCATCGAGGTCGACAAAGAGCACATGCTCTTGCGCCGCATGGGCTCTGAGTTTCGCTTCCACCGCGAGTGCGGTGCGGAGATCGACGACGCCAAGCGCGCGAGCGCGCTGCGCAAAGCGGCGAGCAAGGGCGATCTCTTGATCCTCAAGGCGGTGCTCGCCAAGGGCGCGCGCGTCAATGACGTCGACCCGCTCGACCCTGCGCGCAGGACGCCGCTCTTGGCCGCGCTCGAAGGCGGGCACGCGCAGGTCGCGCTCGAGCTGCTCGAGCTCGGCGCCGACGTCACCGCGGTGACGGCCGGCGAGCGCACCGCGTTCGACTTCGCGCGCCGCGGCGCAGCACAGCTCTTGGGGCAGCTCGCGGCGCGCGTGCAGCGGCCCGGCACGCTCGAGGTGCCGGCGATGCGAGCGATGCCGGAGAACGGCAAGTGCCCGACAAATCACATCGAGCTGCGTAAGGTCTGCGTGCACGCGTACGCGCTGCCGCGCCGAGCGCTGCACGAGGAGATCACGGCGTTCACGGCGGGCGCCGAGAGCCCCACCTTGGCGACGAACCATTGGAAGGACGAGATCACCGTCGCCGAGCTCACGCGCAGCCAAGAGCTCGAGGGCGACCAAGGCTACGAATCGTTCGGCAAGGTGAAGATCGACAAGCGCGGAAGGCTGCGCAAGGCGCGCCAGCTAAGCGAAGAGCAGTCGGACGAGTGTGACGCGACGCGCGCGGCGATCAGCGCCAGGCGCAGGGGCCGCGACGTCGAGACCAGCAACGAGCTGTTCGGTGCTTCGCTGTCCGAGCTCGAGTCGCGCTTCGCGCAGTTCTGCCAGTGACAATGAAGTCGAAGCTCGCGCTGTGCTTTGTACTGCTCGCGCTCGGCGCGTGCGGTTCGCGCGATGCCGTCGAGAGCGCGGTGCCAGTCGAGGCCGTGTCGCGATCGATCGGCGCGGCCGCAGCCCCTACCGCCAGCACGCCGGCTTCGGCCAGCACGAGCGACCCGGCGCAGCAGGTATTGGGCAAGTGGTGCATGCGCTCGATGACGATCAGCGGCACCGATCGCACGACGCTCGATGGCTCTTCGTGGGACCTGCGCCAAGACGGCACGTACCGCTACGAGTCGGAGCTGATCCAGGGCGGCCATTGGTCGCTCGCGCCCGGCAAGCTCTCGATGACCAAGATCGGCGATCACGAGATCGTCGAGCTGAGCGCCGAGCGCATGGTGCTGCGCCGCATGGGCGTCGATCAGCACTTCCATCGCGACTGCGGCCCCGAGCTGGAGCGAGCACGGCGCGCTGCGTCGTTGCGCAAGGCTGCGAGCAAAGGCGACTACATCATGGTCAAGGCGCTGCTCGATCAAGGCAACGACGTGAACGCGATCGATCGCTTGGAGATGAAGGAGCGCACGCCTCTGCTCGCCGCGGTCGAAGGCGGCCACTGCGATCTCATCAAGCCACTGCTCGCGCGCGGCGCCGACGTCACGATCGTCGACATGCCGGGCTCGACCGTGTTCGAGCACGCGCGGAAGCGCTGCGCGGAGGCGATGCCGCTGCTCTTCGCGAAGCTGCCGCTGCCGGGCTCGCCCGACTTGCCGGTCTTCAAGAAGCAGGCGGACAACAACCTGTGCCCGCTCGACTACCTGTCGATGTCGCTCGTCTGCGTGCACGCCTCATCACTCGCGCGGCCTGTGCTGAACGACGAAGCGCAGGAGTTCTTCATGAAGGGCACGACGCCCAACGTGGGCTCGAACCCCGTCGAGCTGCCCGCGGCCGCGCCGCCGCCACCTGTCGAAGAAGAGATCGCGACCAAGAAGATCAATTACGCGCAAGACCCTTCGCTGCTCGACCCGGCTGCGCTCATGAACCCCGACGGCGATCGACCGCGGCCCGTCGCAGCGGTCGATACCCAAGCGCAAGCAGCACCCAAGCCAGCGCCGCCGAAAAAGGAGACGCCGGGCGCGCGCCGCAGACGCGAGGCCGAGGAAGAGCAGATGGCGATGTTCGGCAAGGCGCTGGGCGGCCTCATAGCGGTCGCGGAGCAAGCCGCGCGCGATCCGAAATACCAAGGACGCGAGGGCGGCAAGAAGTTCGGGGAGGACTTCAAGCAAGTGTGGTGCGAGACGAGCAAGCAAGCCGTCGACAACGCGCGCGCCGGCAACAACGGCCAATTCGCCGAAGCCCTGGGCATCTCGAAGCAAGAGCACGCTCGCAAGCTCGAAGAGAAGCACCGCAGCGAGTGCCAGTGAGCGCCGTGTGCGCGATCACAGAATCACGTAGTGAATGGCGAAGAAGCCGCCGATGCTGCTCGCGTCGGTGCCATCGTAGTCGACGCCGGTCCAGCGCAGCGCTGCGTCGATCGCAAACGGCCCGCTCACGCGCTGGCGGATGCCCGCTTCGACGAAGTAGCCGAGCGCGTTGGGCAGGCTGAGATCAGGGTCGGGGTTCTCGCCGGTGCTCTTCACCTCGACGCCGAGCTCGAGCGTCGGGCCGGCTGCGATGCGGACGAGCGTCTCGGCGCTTGCGCGCGCGAGCAGGTCGAGGTGCAGCGTGAGCGGCCAGCGCTGCAGCGCATAGCCGCCGCCCAACCTTTGCCTCGCCGTGTACTTGAAGCCGAAGTCGAGGCCACCACCGACGCCGAGCCACCCGCTCCAAAACGGTACGGACGCGACACCAAGGCCGATCACCACGCCATCGCCGGCGTTGGCGACGCGATTCGCGAGATCGTCGCCGCCGAACGCGATGCCGAGGTCGAGCTTGACGCTCAAGTCGTGTGTTTTCGGAGCGGGTTCCGCGGTCTCGCGCTGCGGCTCGAGCGTGCGTTCTGGAGCAGCGCGCTCTTGCGCGTCCGCTGCCGCGACCATCACGAGCAGTAGAGCGCTCGCGCCAAAAATCGTCGTACGCACTTCTCAATCCTCCCAAGCAATGACGCCGGTGAGCGGCACGTCGATCGGCGCGCGCGCGGCGCTCTTCAACACATCGTTCGCGTCGCGCGAGCGCGCGTCGGCCGCACGGCTGACGGTGAGGTGCAGCGTGCCGCCGTCGTCCGGCCGGTGACTCTCCCCGTCGAGCTCGACCACCCAGACCTGCGCGCGCGCATCGCAGCACTCGCTCACCGCGCGCAGCTCGACCGCTTCGCCGAGCGCGCGGCCGGCCGGTAAGACGCGCGCCAGCTCGTGCGCCTCGAGGCGAAAACCGAGCGTCACGTGCTCGGCCTTCGGCACCGACAAGCGCGCGTGCGCCCGAGCGCGCGCGACGCTCTCTGCGTCGAGCTGCACGTACACGTTGCGCAGCTGCGCGAGCTGCGCCGCGATCGAGGCTTCTAGCGCGCTCACCGTCTGATCGAACGCGGCCAAGAGCGAAGGCGAGATCACGCCAGCGTAGATCGCCCGCACGCGCTGCAGCTGCGGCGCGTGCTCCTCGGGCCGGGTGCTGAGCTTGAACAGCAAGCGCTCGGCCGGGTCCGCCTCGATTAAGCTCTGCGCGTTGTGGATCTTGTCTGCAGCGCTGATCGGCATCGCGCGCAGCGCAGCGGGCGTACCGCTCGCGAGCCCCGCGCAGTAGTCGTCGAAGCGCGCGGCCTTGCCGCGCTTTACGCCGTGCGCGTCGGCCTTCTGCTCGCTCAGCACTTCGACCGTCTCGATCACCTCGCGCGGCATGCACGCGCGCAGCTCGGCCTCGAACGCAGGGCGATCTTCGATCAAGTCGTGCAGGTACGCCGCGGCGAGCGTGACGTCGTCGTCGTAGCCGTGCGCCGCGACGATGCGCGCGACCGCGTCGAGGTGCGTGAAGTACGGCACGTTGCCGGCCTTGCGCAGTTGATCGGCGTGCGCGCGCTCTGCCAGCGCGCGTGCCACTTGGACGGTCGGGCTCTGCCAGCTCATCGCGGTGCCTCCGCCGCAAGGTCGCGCAGGATGAACGGCAGCGCCATGCCGAGCGCGAGCACGACCATCAGCCACAGGCCGATCAGCACTGCCTTCTCGTGCTTGCGCAGGAACACCACCATCGGCAGCGCGCCGTTACCGATCTTCGCCTGGCCGTCGAGGAAGACGCGCAGCATGAGGCCGGGCAAGCTCGCGAACAGCACGACGATCGCGGCGACCACCGCGATCTTGAGCGGCGTCAGGAGCGCAGCGTTCGCGAGCGCCTCCGCAGAGTCCGGCTCGCCGTACGAGTTACCAATCGCCGAGCCGATCGCGATCGTCGCGATGCAGCCGGCGACGAGCAGGCCCCAATTGCGTGCGGTGAGCATGCTCGAGCCCCTTAGCGCGACAGGTAGAAGACGCGCGCGGCGTCACGACCGCTTCCGCCGCTGTCTTCCTGCGCGGCGTCCAGCACAGGGCTCTCGCCGCTGTCATCGCCTCCGCATGCCCCAAGATCCACCCAGCAAACCGCGCCCAAACAAAGCCAAAGCGAACGTCGCACGACAGCCTCCCGAGACGTCGCACCGGCCTTTTGCAGGCGCGACCCGCGCGCACGCTAGCGCACAAAGCCCGGAAAACCCGCGACCGGCCCGCGCCGCGCGAAAAACGCCAGCGCTTTCCGCGACAAACACCCCCAGCCAGTGCCATTCAAAAGGCATGAGCCCGCCGGGCGCACCACACCCCTTAGCGCCCTCGAGCGCGCCTGCCGCGCAGGGTGCGTCGCTCGGTCCTGCGGTGCTCCCGACGCGGCCGACCGCGCAGGCGGTGTTCGCCGAGCACGCCGCGTTCGTCTTGCGCAGCGTGCGGCGCTTGGGCGTGCGCCCGGCCGATGTCGAGGACGTCGCGCAAGAGGTGTTCGTGATCGTGCATCGCAAGCTCGACAGCTTCAGCGGCACCAGCTCGATGCGCACGTGGCTGTTCGGCATCGCGCTGCGCGTCGCTTCGGACTACCGGCGCAAGGCGTACGTGCGGCGCGAGCAGCTCGACGACGACCGCGTGCTCCGGCCCGAGAGCGCGGTGCCGCCCGATCAAGCCGAGGCGCTGCGGCGCAAGGAGCTGCGCGCGCTGCTCGATCGAGCGGTCGACGTGCTGGACGACAACCGCCGCGCCGTGTTCGTGCTGTACGAGCTCGAGAGCGTGCCGATGGCGGAGATCGCGCAGAGCCAGGGCTGCGCGCTGTTCACGGCGTACGGTCGGCTGCGCGAGGCACGAGCCCAAGTGCGCGCGCGCTTCGAAGCGTTGCAGAAGAGCAGCAAGGTGCGGCCATGATCGAACGCGATGACTTTACCGAGGCGCTCGCGCTCGCCAAGCGCGACGAGGTGACACCCGAGCAAGTTGCAAGGCTCGCGCTCGCGCTCGCGCCGGTGTACGGCGCGGCGGTCGCGACCGCGGCTGCAACGGCAAGCGCGAGCAGCAGTGCAGCGAGCGGCGCGGCCACGCTGAGCACGGGCAGCGTCGCGGCAGGCGGCGCAGCCACGAGCGCGGCTTCGCTCCTCGGCCAGACGGTCCTCGTCAAAGCGATCGTGGCGATGCTCACGGCCGCGGCGCTAGGCGCAGCGTCGTTCGCCGCGTTGCGCGTCGAGCGCGAACCGGCGGCAAAGCACGCCGCTCCCGATGCAGCGCCCGTTGCGCCTGCGCGCGTCGTGCCACCGGCGCGCGTTGCGCCACCGAGCGCGCTCGAGCCGGGACTCGAGCCGCCCGCGGCGCAAGCGCCGAGCTCGCACGCACAGCGCGCGTCCGGCGCGCTGCCGCAAGCCCATGCGAAGCGTCCGAGCGCGCGCAAGGACACGCCGGTCGAAGCGCAGCTCCTGACGCAAGCGCACGCCGCGCTGCGCGACGACGCGGCACGGGCATTGCGCCTTGCCAACGAGCACCGCGCGCGCTTCCCGCACGGAGCGCTGGCCCACGAGCGCGAGCTGCTCGCGATCGGCGCGCTCGAGCGCTTGGGCCGCACGCGTGAAGCCGCTGCGCGCAAGGCGCGCGCGCTGCGCGAGCTACCGCACTCCGTCGCGCTCGAGCGCTCGGGTCCGCTCGATCCTCCTGCGGACGGCACGCGCGCGCCGTGAGCCTTCGGCGCATCGCGTGGCGCGCCCTAACCTGCGCGCTCTTCATCGGCTGCGGCATCGGCGAGACGATCTCGCTCGGCGCGAGCGCGGGCGCGTTGCCCGACGCAGCAGGCGCGGGCGGCTCGGGAGGCATGGGCGGCGGCGGCGGCGGTAGCGACGCAGGGAGCGGTGGGATGGCCGGCGCATCCGATGCGAGCGTGCTCGACGCAGGGCTCGTCGACGCCGCGATGCTCGACGCAGGCGACGACGCCGGGCCGATCGCCGCGTGCATGCCGCAGCGAAGCTCGCTCGTCACGAGCTGCACGCCACGCACGACGGCGGACGCCGAGCCGCTCGTCTTGCGCACGCTCTTCGAGTGGCCCCCCGTGAGCGAACCCGAGGTGGAGCAAATCATCGCGAGCAACATGCCGCTGGTCGGGCCGTTCACGGACGACGACGGCAACGGCCTCATCGACGCTTGCGATGTGCCCGACGTGCTGGTCGTCACTCAGCTGGTCAACGGCAGCAGCGCGCTCTTCGTGATCTCCGGCGACACCGGCGCGACGCTTTTTCGTTTCAACGCCGAGGTCGCCTCCAACGTCACGCCCGCGCTCGGCGATCTCGACTCGGACGGAACGATCGAAGTGGTGACGCTCTCGGCGATGGGCGACCTCTTGATCTTCGGCCACACCGGCCAGGTGGAGAGCGTCGGGGAGGCGTCGACCCTGTGGCCGTTTCAGGCCACCAAGTGCCACGCGATCGCGATCCACGATCTCGAAGGCGACGGGCGCGGTGAGATCCTCTCCGGCTGGGACGTGTTCGACAGCGACGGTACGCTCCGCTTCAGCTACCAGAACGAAGCGGGCGCCTTGCCGGGCGAGGGGGAAGCGTGCATCGCGCCCGTCGCCGCCGACATCGACGGCGACGGCCTGCTCGAGGTGTTCTTCACGCCCGCGTCCGTCTACGACTCGGGCGGCACGCCGCTCTTCGGGCTCAACGACCCCGGCGCGAGCTTCGTCGCGAACGTCCAAGGCTCAGCGCTGCCCGAGGTGATCTTCGCGACCTCGACGCGCTTCGCGTTGGTTCACGAGGGCCACGACCAACGATTTACCTTGCTCGCCGATCCATGCTTGAGCCCGGGCGTGCGGTTTGCAGACTTGGACGGCGCAGGCGGAATCGAGGTGGTCACGCCCAGCTGCGGCTTGCGCGTCCTCGAGCTCAACGCGGACCAGCTCTTCGTACGCTGGCAGAGCGCGCTGCCGAACATCAGCGCGGGATCGCTCTCTGTGTTCGATCTGCGCGGGCGCGGCACCCCTGACATCCTGCACGCCTCTTCCGACGGCCTCTTCGCGCACGACGCAAGCAACGGCGATCTGCTGCTGCAGCACATCGAGCTCGGCTCGAACAACACGCCGTTCGGGCCCGTGATCGCCGATGTCGACAACGACGGCTCGGCCGACATCTTGCTCCTGACCGACTCCCCCGATCGCCCGCGGCTCGTCGCGCTGAGTGCCGCGGCGCGCGACTTCGCCCCCGCGCGCCGCATCTACAGCCAGTACGCAAACCAAGTCACGCATCAAGACGAAAACGGCGCGTTAATGCGGCTACCGAGCGCGTTCTTTCCCTCGCACCAGAACGCGCAGCTCGAAGACGGCCACCTCTGCCTGCCGTGAGCGGCGCCCGTTAGAACGCTACGAGCAGCTCGAGCCCAGCGTGCGGCACCCACGTCGCGACGCGGTGCACGAGGACTTGCTGGCGCGCGTCGTTGAGCACCGTGAAGCGGTCGCGCACGAGCTGATAGCTAACCCCCACGCGCGCGCGCAGCCCGAGCGCGCCACCCATACCGAGGTCGAGCTCAGCGCCCGCGAGCGCCGTCGCCCCCGCGAGCGGTCGAAGCGCCGTCACGACGGGCCGCGACGCGAGCTCGCTGCGCGCGTGCAGTGCGCCACCCCAAAGCCCTGCGCACGCATGCACGCGCAGCACCGCGAGCGCGCGCGCTTCGGGGCACGCGAGCGCTTCGAGCTGCGCCGCGCGAAAGCGCGCATCGCCCGAAGTCGTAGGCCGCAACCCGAACGGCCAGGCCCCCACCG
>WUUC01065035.1_pt1 | contig 14287 bp, 15 predicted proteins | sample 6278441 | NCBI WGS metagenome assembly WUUC01 (sample SAMN13675441, study PRJNA597444) | soil metagenome | isolation source: soil | place: USA: Washington | collected 2017-10
CGGGCAGTGCGCCTGCCGCGATCATCACGCCGAGAGCGATCGGCAGATCGTAATGGCTGCCTTCCTTGGGCAGGAGCGAGCATTTCTCGACGTTTGATCCGACTTAATGGTCATCGCCGAAAGCACTCAATTAACTGTTTCTTAACGAAAAACATCATTGAAGCCTATTGACGCCGATACCGGTCAATCGCATTTTGCTGATGCACCAGCGGATGCACCACGACGGCGGGACCGGATATGAAGCTCACCAAAAGAACCGTAGACGCGCTTGCTCCGAGCGAGGCCGTCAAGGACAAGATTTATTGGGATGAGGAGACGCCACGCTTTGGCGTTCGCGTAAGCCTTGGCCGGAAGAAGGCCTACCTGCTCCAGTATCGCAATCTGCAGGGTTCGCTACGCAAGCTCACCATCGGCACGCACGGCACGTGGACGCCCGAAACGGCGAGGGAAGAAGCCAAGCGGCTGCTTCGCATCATCGACTGCGGCGGCGATCCACTCGAGCAGAAGAAGGGAAGGCGCGAAGCGCTCACCGTCGAGCAGCTTTGCCGAAGCTATTTCGCGGACTGCGAACGCGGCCTGGTCCACGGGCGCGGTGGAAAGCCGAAGAAGGAAAGCACCGTTGCCACCGATCGCGGCCGGATTGAACAGCACATAATCCCGCTGATGGGCAAGCGCCTGGTGCAGGACATCACCACAGCGGACGTGAAAGCTTTTCTAAACGCCGTTGCGCTCGGCAAGACCGCTAAGACGGTGAAGACCGACAAGCTGCGCCGCAAAGCGGTGGTAACGGGTGGGCGCGGGACAGCGCGGCGCACCGTCGGCCTGCTCGGCGGCATATTCAGCTACGCCGTGGAGCATGGCCACGCCGCCTCAAATCCAGTGCGGGGCGTGAAGCGCGGCGCCGATGGCAAGCGCGAATTCAGGCGCAGCGCTGAGGAGTACAGGGCCTTTGGACGGGCGCTCGAGGCAGCGGAGCAGAGCGGAGAGCACTGGCAGTCTGTCGCGATCGCAAGGCTACTGGCGCTCACCGGCTGCCGGCACGGGGAGATCGTGCAGCTCAAGAAGACGGAATTGGATGTGCGGGGTCGCTGTCTGCGCCTCGCCGACAATAAGATCGGCGGCGCCGTTATTCCGCTCGGCGAGCCGGCACTGCAGACGTTCGCGGGCGCCCTCGAGCAATCGCACCCTGACAGCCCGTTCGTGTTCTCCGGCGTGCGCAAGCCGGAGAGGTGCTTCGGCGATTTCGCGAATGCGTGGGGCCGTATCGTGGGCAAGGACTTCACGCCCCACGGGCTGCGCCACGCGTTCGCCAGCGCGTGCGATGAGCTCGACATGGGCGAGCTGACGATTGCCGCTCTGCTTGGCCACAGCGCTGCGAAGCAAGGCAGCGTCACCCGGGGCTACATCCACAAGGTCGACGCCGTGCTGCTCGCGGCTGCAGATAAGGCATCCCGCTACATCTGGCGCGCAATGGCGGGCGAAACTGCGGAGGTTGTGAGCTTGCAGCGAGGGGCCAACGCGTAGGCTCGTGCATTTTTTTGTAGCGACGTTTTTGGAGATCTTAAGCAACGTTGCGCAATTCATAGGTAATTTTGCGCGGTTTACAAGTGACGTAGATAAATGGATGTCAGGAATTAACTGAACCTAAAGAATAATTGCATTCCGCATTTGATGGTGTAGTGGTATCAATTCTCCTGAACGTCATGAATTCGGCGTAAAGAAGAGGAGGATTGAAAAGATGACTACACAGAAAACCCGGTGGCTTACCCGTAATGAAGCATCCGCGTTCCTTGGAACGCTTGGTATTCAGCGGAAACCTCAGACTCTGGCTGTTTATGCTATCCGCGGTGGCGGCCCGGCTTACCGGCTGTTCGGCAGGAAGCCAATGTATTCGGAAGCGGACTTGCAGAAGTGGGTAGAGGATAAGTTCTCACCGGTCTACCACAGTACCAGTGACTATGAGAGGGCCGCATAATGCAGCTCGGCGAAACAGTAATGCGTACCGAGCTTCGCCGATCCAAGCGCGACAAGCTTTTATCAGCAGCAACGGCAGAGGATCTTCGGAAGTTCACCAGGCGGCTGGATACAGGCGACCTGGATAGAGTTGCCACCCGGCTGTTTCGTGCACTGCGGGATCACGCCCGCGTATTGCGCATCCCGATTCGGATGGGGGACATCGACTGCTCCACCGACTGTGGTCGCAAGCTGACCATCTATTTCTCCGATCGGCTGCCACGGCCGTGGGCTGAATTGGTCCTGCGCTTCCTTCATGATACCTACTGGGACTTAATAGGTAGCGGCGAACTCGGCTCTCGCGGGAGTAGAAAAATAATCGACCCGCGCAAAGGGCCCCTAACTTGGATCGATGGTGAGCATCAAGGCGTGCGCTTGCCGTCGGTCGTGGAGCAGAAGTGTGACCGGGGATTAGCAGCGTATGAGCTCGAATGGATCATCGCGCGGTTGCAGGAAGCACGCAGGATACCCGAGCGCCAAGCAGAAGTACTGCTCGATCTGGTCGGCCAAATCTCAGGACGACCCAAACAGAAAAACGCCGGGAAGGGCTAGCTTCCACGGCGCTTAATTCTTGACAGCCAATCGTACAAATCAGCAGCCGCTGATGGTTACAATGCTTCGGCGTTGCGTTCAAGAGGCTGCTTCCAGCAATTACGGAAAAGCGGCCATGACTGCCGAACAACAGACGATTGCCCCCACGACCGATAAAGAGCTCGCCAAGAGCATTGCGCTGCTCGACATGTTTTGGGCAGGCCCCGCAGCCGGCATTGAGTTTCTGCGGAAACTTCGGCCACACGGGCCGTGGAACCTGGTGGCAGCGGAGCCTAACCGCGGTGGCAGCAAAGGCCGCTGGCACGGAGCAACCTTTTACCCAGACACGCAAGATGAGTTAGGGGCTCGGCTCGCCGAATGGAATAGCAAAGCGAACGTCTACTATCGCGTCAACTCGCTCAAACAGGGCGTTCGCAGTAAACTCGCCCAGGACGAGGACGTTGCGCAAGTCTCATGCCTTCAAGTGGATGTGGACCCCCCGAAGAACCTGAACTTCCGGGATGAGGCGGCCGTAACTGCTTGGCGTCAAGAGGCGCTTGAGCGGATAAACGGTTTCCACCCGCGGCCGTCGTTCTGCATCGACACGGGCGGCGGCTACCAGGCGCTCTGGCTGCTTTCTCAGCCGGCCGATCCGGAACAGGCTGTGAGCCTGAATAAGAGGCTGGACGCGCTACTTGAGGGCGACCACAAGTGCCACAACATCAGCCGGCTATTTCGCCTTCCTGGAACGATCAACATACCCGATGAGCGCAAGCGCGCATGTGGACGGAAAGCAGCGCTCTCTGGCATCTTGTGGGCAGAGCCTAAGCGCGTCTACACCCTCACGGATTTTCCAGCTGCGGAGCAACCGCCCGCTCCTGCCACAGCTGCTGCCCCCGTAACGGCGCTGGTGCGGACAAACCTGCCCTCGCTGGAAGAGTTGTCGCGGATGTTGGAGCACATCGACCCAGCGCCGAGCGAAGATTGGGAGAGCGTCACTAAGGCGCTAAAATTGGAATATGGCGATGCAGCACTTGACCTGTGGGATAGGTGGTCGCAGCGAGGCGGGAGCTACGACCGTGAGAACAACCGGAAGCGCTGGAATTCGTTCAAGAGGCAGCCGGGCGGTGGGAAGAAAGTCGCCGGTATCGGCTCGCTCGTGCGGCTGGCGAAACAGGGCGGATATGTGGCCACCGCGGCCGCGGCGGCAGATGAGTTCCAAGCGTTAGAAGGTGAAAACAAGCGCAGCAAAGAGACTATCGCCGATCGCCTCGTTGCGTTGGCCCTTCAGCAGGCTGAGCTTTTCCGATCGCGGGACGGCGACCCCTATGCTGACATTCGTGCCGATGGAAACCGCAAGACCCTGCAAATTGCGTCTACGCAATTCCGCGATTGGCTCCAACTCCTATACTTCGAAGCGACTGCCGGCAAAGCGTGCAGTGACGAGCACATCAAGACGGCCAAAGGCCAACTCAGCGCCTTGGCGAAATTTCGGGGCGCCGAGCGCGAAGTGTTCATGCGCAGCGCGTGGGTTGATGACGGCGCCGGCGAGCTGAAAGTATACATCGACCTCGGCACAGACGACTGGAGTGCTGTCGAATGCACCGCATCCGGGTGGACCATTTTAGCTGAGCCGCCCGTGCGCTTCCGGCGTACTGCCAAGACCGGAGCGTTCACCCTGCCTGTTCGCGGCGGCAGGATCGCCCACCTGAAAGACCTGCTCAACATTCAGGACGAGGATTTCCCGCTCGTAGTCGCTTGGCTCTTGGGAGCTTTGCGGGGACGCGGCCCGTATCCCATCCTCGCAATCAGCGGACCGGCCGGCGCTGCCAAAACGACCTTTGGGCGCCTCATGCTGATGCTCGTGGACCCTCGCAATGGGGACTTGCGCTCTCCACCAAAGGACATCGTGACGGCGACTGCAGCAATGGCCCATAGCCATTTGCTGGCCTACGACAACATGTCCACCCTTTCGCATGACATGTCTGACGCCTTTTGCCGAGCTGCCACAGGGGGAGAGGTCACGTCGCGCGAATATTACACAAATTCGGGCGAGCACAGCGTGATGGCCTGTCGGCCGATCTTCTTCAACGGCTGCGAGGCGATCATCGGTCGACCTGACTTGGCGGACCGGGCCATCACGATCGAGCTTCTTGCTATCCCCCAAACGTCGCGCCGGTCGCAGGCTGAAATTGAGGCGGCGATTCATGCCGCACGGCCCCTTATCTTCGGCGCTCTCCTTGATGCGATCTGTATCGGCCTGCGGGAGCTGCCTGATACTCAGCTCGACTGTTTACCGCGCATGGCCGATTTCGCCCTATGGGCAACTGCAGCAGAGAAGGAGCTTTGGGCGGAGGGGACGTTTATTCGCGCCTACCAGCGCAATCAAAAGCATGCCTTGGCGGCGCTCGCGTCCTCAGACCCGGTCGCGAATGCGATTGTGCAATTCATGGCGCACTGGCCCGCTGAGAGCGGTGCAGAAGCCTGGGCAGGATCTTCGCAGCAGTTGCTGAACGCCATCGCCCGCTATCGACCTATGAACGATCCCCACGGGTGGCCACGAACACCCGAAGCGCTAAGCAAGCGGATTAGGGGCCGGATCGCACCGTTGCTGAAAGAGGCGGGCATCCACTGTGAGCTCGACAACAAATCGAACGGTAAACGCTACATCCGGCTGGAACTCAGCATTTTTCGGGCGGAAGACTGAGCCGGCAGGGTCAGTTGAGGAGCGGCAGGGTCAGTTGAGGGTCAGTTTAAAATCGCAACTGCCACTGAGAGAATCGTTGCTGGATAAAGCTTTTCTCCTCCGAAGGGACAGTAGGGCCAGTTTCAGAGCCTCACTCTGGGGGGGCATTACGCCGCGCCTGAGCTTCCACCCGCCCGCCCTCGCTGGCCGGCGCGCGCTTTACCCTTTCTATTTCCCTTCTGAAGAGGGTAGAGAAACTGGCCCTACTGTCCCTTTCGGTGCAAAAAGCCTTAGCCAGCAACGCTTTTTGGCAGGGTCAGTTGCGATTTGAACTGGCCCTGAACTGGCCCTACTGTCCCTGCCCTTTCCTCCCCTGCGGTATCATGATACCGGTGTTTGCCGTCGGACTGCACACCGAAACACCCCCATATCCATATAGTCAGTTGCCGACTAGCTGCGGCGCACCTCAACTCTTACCAAAAACTTGGGTGCTGCAACCCTGGTTGGCCCGCTGCAAGCTCGCCGTAATAAATGCGTGCCGGATGAGCAGCTTTGACGCCCCAAACAACGACACTTTTTCGAACTTAAAGCCCCATGACGGTCCGACCTGTCGGATCGGTCATGTGCGATCGGACGACATGATCAAAGCCAGCATCGCGGGCGGGGCGGCCGGTCTAGCCATCGTAGCCGTGATTTTGATCATCAAGGGCATGCGGTGGTATCATCGGCATTACGCCCTGCGCTTCTCGTGCAGAATAGAACGCCGCATGCCGTAGTTGCCACCGAGTCTTGCCTCTCTCACCGATGACGCCGACGCTTCGCCATGCCTCGCTCAGAAAACCTGCTTCCTGCCCCCATTGTGGATGAAATCGCCAAGCTCTTCGTCGAGCGCCATCCTGGGCGCTTCGTTTATCTCGAGCACGAACGCAGGTGGTGGGATAGAGAGCGCCGCAATACGAAACCACCGGCCGCCGCACTGCTACTGGAGATCTTCGCGGACATTCAAGCTGCTTTGCTCACGATGCGTGAACAGCGGCTAGCGGGTGACGCGTACGTGCTCAGCGCGCTTCTCATCCTCGGCCGTGTCATTGCAAACGTCGGCTTCTACAGGGGCATCATCCTGCAAGCCGTTCGGCGTCTGCCCGGCATGTCAACCTCTGAGGGCGATTACCCGATTCCGTGATCAGACCGGTGCAAGCGTGGCCGGCTATAACGCCCTCACAGCTGCGCAGGGGATTGGCTTATGAGAAGGTTTTTGGAGATTTTAGGCGCCGGTATGCTTGCATGGTGGGCTGTAGCACTCATGGCGGTTGCGGTGCTGCACGACTGGAGAACGCTGGGGCTCGGCGTGACCACAGTAGCGGTGATGGTGCCTGCCTTTCTGTTGATGGGCCTCCTGTCCACATGGATTGCCCGGCGCATCGGGGCGGCAAGGGTGGCAACCTAAAAACAAGAAGGCCGCCTCGGGGGCGGCCGTTGAGCTGCTGTCCGGCGCCCGTACCTTCCGAGCGCGTCGATCGGCCGTTCTACATGCGACCTTTATGGTCTTCGGCCGCAGCCTCGACCAAACCGGCTTTAATTGCTTCACCTTACGTGATTCGCCGCGGCAGCATAGTGCGTGATCAGGCGCCAAGCATGCTAAACAAAAAGACCGCCTCAGCGGCGGCCCTTAAGCAGCTTATCCACCAGGCTCTAAGCCCGCATGCCCGTGGCGATCGTGCGGGCCTTCAGCACTGCATCACGGCTGATCTTCTGTGCCTACCACCGCTACATCGCATTACCTCTGCAGCTTCTGGTTGACGAATGGCGCAAACGCGCTTCACCATCACACCTGCACTCGCCACGACGCCCCTGACCACCGCCGCCGCCATGTCCCACCCTGACCCCCTGCTTCCCGCACCCATCGTGGATGAAATTGCCAGGATGTTTGCTGAGCGCTATCGAGGCCGCTTCATCTATCTCGAGCGCAAAGGCAAGTGGTGGGATGCGGAGTGCCGCAAGGTGCAGCCGCCAATAGTCGGGCTGGTGGCCCAGATCGTCGCGGAGCTCGAAGGTGCCTTGCTCACTATGAGCGAACAGCGGCCGGACGATCCGAACGTGCTCAAGGGCATTCTGTTGCTTCGCACCGTTTATCCGAGGGCCGGCTTTCATCGCATCATCCTTCGAGCCGTGCGGCGCCTGCCCGGCATGGCGACAGACGCAAGCAAGCTCCCCGGTGTATCGGCATAAAAACTGACCGCGGGGGAGATCCACCATGCGACGTGTTCTAGACGCCGTAATCGTTATTCTAGCTATGGCGCCGTTCGGCATCGCCCTCGCCATCTACATCAATTTCCTGCCCTACTTCCTTCTCTTCGGCGGCTGCCTGACGCTCTTTGCGATGATCGCCGTGGGCGTGTCCGAGCTCATCGCTCGCTGCCGGCGCTAGTCTGGCAAACAAGACCGCCTGGCGGGCGGCGCGGAACGCGTCAGGTGGATCGCTCACAGTCGCGCTACCCCTCAGGGCATAGGGCTCCCCGCGCCCGCTAGCGTCCACCAGGAGGAGCGATGCAAAGCTCGTGGGCGGGCACTCGGCCGCAAGCGCCTCAAGGATCGGAACCCTCAAACTCGGAAAGCGGAATTTGATCGCGACGATGAGGACTGTTGAAGCTGGGTAGCCCTTTTTCGATTTTGCCGAGATAGCCTGCAGTGCCATTCTCTTCATCTTCCCCATGATCAGATCTGGCCGCCCGAGGGCAGGTCCCTCTTCGAACCTATCGGGCTGCCCGTTGCGCCCTCGTATCCTGGTAATCGGCCCCCATCCGCGCACATGCCCTTTGGCGGTAAGTGCTCTGGCGCGAAGCGCCTCAGCCTGTCCATACTCTTCGTCGGCGGCATGCGTAATCTGATATTCGGTCGACCTGCCATTAATCTCGGCGATTACGTCCGCCCGGTTCGTATCGGCCGGAAAGCGGATTACTGCCCCTGTGCCGGCAAGCATGTGTGCGGCGACCGGCACGAAAGGCATTACCTCTTCGCGGTAACGCTTGAACACTTCGCCGCCGGCGGAGCGTGAAAGATCCATGAGCTCTTTGGTCGCGATCAACGGGTCCTCTGTAGCGTCAAACCAAGCCAAGAACTCCTCTACGGTCCGCGGCTGACGCAGGATGTCGAAGGTTAGAATGTCGGTCATGCACGGCCCCGTCCCGCCGGCGCAATCTCCGGCTGATCCAGCTTCTCTTCGAGCGCGTCGAGCGCTGCCTCGAAGGCCTCGACGAAGGTCACGCCCATGCGAAGAGCCAGGCGCTGCAGCTGCTCCCGCTTCTGCGGGCTGGTCTTCATGGCAATCTGCTCCGCACGGCCCCGGCGCGCGCGCTTGCGCGTCCTGCCATCTATGATGCCGCCGCGCGCCGCATCTTCGCGTTGCTGGCGCTTATTGGTGTCGTCCGCCGTGTCTGCGAGCACGTCGAAGGCGTTGCCAATCTCATCCGTCATTGTGCGATCCTCTTTACAGCTTGCCAAAGCGCGCTGATCTCGCGCGCCGCATCCTTGTTGACTTCCCCGGCCGTCTTCCCAACCAGGTCTGCCCGCACGTGGTCGACGCGGTCGCTGATCAGCACCGGTGGCACGACCGACGATTTGCCGATTCGCTCTGCCGCATCCTGGGCGAGCTTATTTCCCTTGCTGGCGCGGTTGACCACCCAGAGCGTGCGGTCCCGCTTGCCGGCATCCTGAATGAGCCCCTGCGCTGCGCCTTGCGCCTCGATGTCCTTGCCGGACGCCTGGATCACCCCGACAACGACATCGGCATGGTTCACGGCGTCGCGGAGCACGTTCATGTTGCTGCCGGGCGTGTCTATGATGAGCCAGTCTCGCTCGGCCTTGCGCTTGGCAATGGCGTCGAGCGCCGGCCGGATCGCGCTGACGTTCGTGACCAGCATCGGATTCTCCGGCCCCTTGCGGCGCCGCCACCATGCCGCGGTCGACTGCTGCGGGTCGATGTCCACGATAAAGACCCGCTCGCCCTTGGCCGCCTCGACTGCCAAAGCTTCGGCCAACGTCGACTTGCCGACGCCGCCTTTCGTTGAGATGAGCACCACGACCTTCATAGGTCGCCTCCTTTTCGAGGCCTCGGCTGATTGCGTATAGACACCGGCCCCCGTTTTCGGATAGCGTGTGTCTACCTTAGTGTCTAGACATTTATCTGTATTTTCATATTTCCGTGCGAGTAGACAGTTAGCAGGACAGTTATCAGTTATGCGTCTATCTGTCCTTCTATCCCACTAAAATCGTTGCAGGGCTTGAAAAATGAAGGCGCTAAGTGTCCTGGCCGGCCTGCTGCTAGCCGCGTTCTCCGCGGCAGGGTTATGGGTCGATTTCGGCAACAACTGGGAGTACGGCTTAACTGTCTCCCATGAGGCGGCGATTGTCCTGGCCGTCGCCGCGATCGGCGTTGCCACGTTCCCGGCCGTGGCAGCCGTGCGCGGGTGGAGCGTGCTGCTGGCCGCCGGTGCTGCTGTCTGCCTCGTGCTGACCGTCGGGGCCGCCTTCCTCGCCTATACCGAGAAGCAGGGCGCCACGGCTGACGCGAGGCGCAGCAATGCGGACACCTATCGCTCGGCGAAACAGGACGAAGAAGACGCCCGCGCGCAAGAGGCTGCAGCTCGGGCCGAAGCCGTGGGGATCGGCGAACCGGTCAGCGCCGAAGAGCTCGACCTGCTGGCGAACCGTGCGCGCAAGACGGCGGACGAAGCTGCCGATAGAGCGAAGGCGCAGGGCGTGCTCTGCATCCAGGTTGCTCGATGCCGGCAGGCAGAGGAGACGCTAGCCGGCATTACGCATCGCCTCGGCCGCGCGAAGGCCAAGGCCGCAGCACTGGAGCGCGCGGAGCAGGCACGCGGGCGCATCAAGGACGCGCAGGCCCGGACGATCGCGGGCGGTCCGGCATCGGCGCCGCTCTCGGCAATGTGGATCGCGGCGCAGGGCGGATGGACGGCCGAAGGGGTTGACGCCAGCATGAATGTCGGGCTGGCCGTGCTGATGATCCTGCTTACGCAGATCCTGGCTTGGTGCGCGCATCCCGCGGTGAAGTGCATCGTGTGGGGACTGGATTGCGCGCCGGCCGCAGGGGCGGCGCCAGCTCCCCCGGTAGCCCGGATAGCGGCTGTGCCGGTGAAGCAGCCCAAAGCCGCGCCACGGCCGCGTCAGCGCGCGGCGAGGACAGCGCCCGCAGCCGTCGTCAACCAGGTGCAGGGCTGGGCGGATGCCGCCCTTATGGCCCGCGCAGGGGGATCAGTGCCGGCCGGCGATGTATTCGCCACCTTCCGGGCTGAGACGGGCACAGACATCAGCCAGGCGGCGTTCGGAGCGGCCATGGTCGAAGCGGGCTTTGATAAGGCGAAGCGCGGCGGCAAGGTGGTCTATCTCGGCGTGGCGTTTCGGCAGCCGCTACGGCTGGCGGCGGGGGGATAGTGCTGCGCTCGCCGCTATCCGCGCGGGTTGCCAGCCATACCGTTGGGCCTTCTGTCAATCGTCTGGGAACGGAAGTGGCAATGTGTCGTTGAAGCGAGGGAAGACCCGATCGAGCTTTGCTTCATAATCCTTATAGTCGTTCGAGAGCTTTTGAATTGCTTTCACGCCCGCGAGCAATTGTACAAGATGTTTGTACCCATCATTCTCAGTTAAATGCTGAAATAATTTTTCGTTTGGCCGTCCAGATTTGCCTCTTCTAACCAGCTTCTGCAGCTCGGCTCGAACTCCAGGAGCTAGACGATTGTAAATGTCTTCCGTCCTCTTGGCAAAAATCATTGGGCGTTTTACGGTGTCAGGGTCATAGGCGTACCCATGCAGCCGAAACAACTCTTTGTAAAAATCGTCATCAAAGGTTTTCACCCACGGGAATGCATCCTTCGAGACGTACTTTTCAAGCAATCGGATCAGTGCATCCTTCGCACGCATGTCCTGAAAGCCGGTCGCCTCGTCCACCAGCGCGTCGATTGCGACGTTGGTAAGGGCCTCCAGAAGCCGCGTGCATGCTTCTGCTACGTGTTGCTGCCCCGGAAGGATTTTGGCCGCCATCTTGGCCTTAGCGTACACCCAACACACGTCTGGTAAGAGCTGGGCGCGGTAGCCAAGCGCTTTGCCGCCACCTGCGCCGCCACGGCGCTCTGATTCGAAGACGATTGGAGTGGACGAGGCCGCCAAGGCACTGGAGATAAAGGGTTCTAGGTTCCTAGCTCGTAGGAAGGCGGGCAGTTGGGCGAGGCCCGAATTGTTGGCGCTTTTCGGGTTCGGAAACCGGCCAATAGCGGTAAGGAAGCCAGACTGAGTTAGTACTCTGGTGTTCTCCTCATCATCTAGAACGGCGCAGGGGATCTCGCCAACCCGTAACACCCCAGAGGCAATGGCTTTAGGGAGGGGACCGTCGCCGTGCTGCTCCAGCGCGCTCCAGCGCGCCTGCGCCGCTTGTCTTGCGATGTCGCTCCTCTTGGCCGGCGACAACGCTTCTGCGCGAGCGGCGCCTCCTCTGCTCTGCCGTGATTTCCCGTCGTGCTCATCAGACATCGCGCGCTCCATGCTTGCTTCCCGGGTATGTGTGTATGCTTGCTGGAACGATTCCGCAAGCAAGCATGTCGCGTAGGCGTTAACCCCTATGCTTGCTGCACAGGAACGAGGTGGCCTTCTGTGCGGTTCGCGCTTTTCCCCTTACCAGTGGGACACGTTGAACGCCTTACCAGGGGAGGCTTGGCCAGCAAACGGCGCTGCGCCGGTCTCCCGTCTGCCGCAGAAGCGCTGAACCAGGAGGTGCCAGGACCGCGCGCCCACCGTGACGCGGAACGTTGCGATTAGCTGCTCGGCCGCTCTGGTACTTTCAGCTCGCGCGCCAGCTCGTCAGTGCATTGGGTGCGGAAGGTCTCAGGCGGGTCGAAGCCGAGCAGCCTGTAGGTCTCACGCCGGCAGGGACTCTTGATGGCCATCCACCGCGATGAAGGCCGAGGGGGTGTCGCGTTACTTCGTCACAGGTGGCGGTGGTGATATCCGCTGCAATAGGCGAGCGTTAGATGGCCGGCCACTAGGATGAGCATAGGCGCCCACGCGCGCATATATAGCTGCGGTTCGCGCGCAATGTTGGATTAACTTAGGGCTTCTTTGAATGTGATGGTGTGCAAGATAGCGCCGTGCTCATCGGCAACATCAATGCCGTCGTCCAATGGAACCGGCTCTTCCGTCTGCAAAATCGTGACGATCACCTCCCTCGCTTCTAATTTGGCGTAGCGGCGTGCCTCATCGATACTCGCCAACAATGTTCCATCCGGATCATGGATAACTTTTCCGCTGCGTCGTAAGTGGAAGAAAAACAGGTACATCGGGTCCCTGCAGGATGCGGGCCTTTCGGATCAATCTGGTCCAAATGGCCGATCTTCTTCTCAGACGTATCGAGGATCCGATCGCGCGGCATCAACTCACCCGAGGCCCAGAGTGTTCCGGCGTGGATGTGCGCTTAAGGCATTGACGATTCGCACCCGAACAGGAGGCATCAACGTAGCGGACCGATTAACCGTCCGTACTCTGCTTCAGCCACGCCATAGCTCATCCCAGCATGCGCCTCCAGTCCAGGCCGATCGCGGATGGTGATCAGTCCTCTGTTGGCCCAAACCAGGTTTTTACCTTCGAGGATATGCAGGCCGTCAGTCACGCCGGAGCGTCTCACGCCTAGCATATAAGCTACGTATTCATGAGTGAGCGAGAGTTGCGGGCCCAATCGGTCGGCGGCCATCAGAAGCCACCGGGCTAAGCGGTGTGGCAGCGAAAAGCGGGCGTTCACATGGGCCGTGTGAGCGGCTTGGATAAGAAAGACATGCGCATATCGCAGCAGAAGCTCACGTAACCGCGGACTTTGATCCATAGCTGTTCTCAGCTGCGAAGTAAGAATCCGCCGAGCGGTTCCGCCGACCTGCATAAAGACCCTTTGGGGGCTGCGGTCTGCGCCGAGAAGCACCGGGACGCCAATTAGCCCCTCATAGCCTTGAACCCCCACCTCTGAGTTTCCGTTATGTTCATCGGGAAACACACTAGAGCTTAGGCCGCTTTCAAGAAAATATGCATAGTCAATCGGGATGAACGGCTCAATGCACACCTCAGAGGCGTTCAGGGTCACACGTTCTAAATGAGGCAGGAGAAGGTCTAAGTCGGCGTCCGTGAGAAGGTTAAGTAGGCCATTCCTGCCTGGTCCTGTGATTTGCCCCCGTTCCATAGCACATCAATCCTCGAAGCAGATGCATGGTCGCTGTTGAAGTATTGGCAGGTCGTGTGCCGGCAATGATCATAAACCCTGTTTTTCACAGGGGAAGGGAAGATGAGGCCTATCCGAATCCGGCGGTGCGTAGGTCCGCGGTGTGTTCGTCGAGAATGCGCTGGCGCACGTCCTTTCTACGAGCCCTAAATGGGTGCTGACGCCATGCTGTCGCACCTTCGGCTCTCCGGCCGCGTCCCGTCGGCATCGATGTGCACATCGCCGCATACGATATCGCGTTGTATCAGATCCAGTCGCAGGTGACGGTCATCTACGAGACGCTGGCACCGCCTCGTCTGAATAGGTCCTGTTCCTAGCTGTCAACTAGCGCCAGGCTACGGCGCTGGAGCCAGGACTTGTGGTGCTCTTCGCTCAGCTGGTGGATCGCGGCGAGCCCGGCCAGCTCCCGCTTTGCCGCAGTCGTGCTGTTGCCGCCGCTCTCTATCTCTCTGATGATTTCGTGCTGCCGTGATAGTTGGCGCGCCGCTTCAGCGACAGTCTTCTCAGCGTCTGCCGCGCATTGCGACTGCTGAGCTTCTGCCGCTTCGATACAAATTGCTGGGTCCATGGGCGACAAGAACGCAGCTGACGGGAAACTTGTTCAGGTCGCTATGGTCGCAGCCGCGAGGGAGGCTGTAAAGGAAGCAAAGCCGGCGCATTTGCTCCGCGGCCTTGTTATCCGCGACAGGTGGCATATGTATATAACATCCGCGAATTTGGCCGGACGATTGGGCCGTTTCACCTTAGCAATGCTGGGTGCACGTTCAACTTCTCTTCCAAAACTC
>WUUC01210667.1_pt1 | contig 14286 bp, 9 predicted proteins | sample 6278441 | NCBI WGS metagenome assembly WUUC01 (sample SAMN13675441, study PRJNA597444) | soil metagenome | isolation source: soil | place: USA: Washington | collected 2017-10
GCGGCGGCTTTGGTCCACAGTCGCTGCTCGAGGTTGGCCTGCCCGGGTGCGGTCCAACGGTGCTATCCGACGGCTCCCTATTGTTTCACGGCGGCGCGCCCGATGGCCTGTATGTAGCGGCACCTTTGCGCTAAGAAATTGCGCACAACGCCGGTAGCTCTACTCGAACGCTCGCGGAGCAACGCAATCCCAGCGAGCTCGAACCCGACCAACCCCTGCCAACGCCGCGCGCCTGCGCGAGCTCCGAGTGGCTTGTCCGATGCCGATGAGGCAAACGTCTTCTGTAGGGAGCTGACTCCCGTCAAACCGGCGAGTGCGTCGGTTCGGCCACGGTCTGCGACGACGGCGCCAATCTGAACTGGAAGGTCGATCACGGCATCTCGGGCCTGCACCCGCTCGAGGCCTGGTGCACCGTGCTGGGGTTTGGCGCGCAGCCGCCGTCCGCGCGCCCTGAGCTCCTCGCCCAGGGCGGCCCGGCCGAGGCCGCCCGATGGCCTGCCTGTTGCCTCGATCGCGCTAGAGGGTGATCGCGAGCAAGCAAAAGCTTTCCCTCTGACTCGCGCGCGCCGTTCTAGACGCATGGCCAATTGCAACCGCGAAGGCGGCCTTTGTTCCCCGGGTTGGCGGATGACTCGGGCATCGCGTCTCCCGCTCGCGGTCACCTGGGTCGCCCATGACCCACGTCAAGGCCTGACGAGACCAGCAAGCAGCCCGCCCATTCCCTCCACTCCGGGCGCCTAAAGCACGCGACCGAGCCGTCCGTGTGAACGCAGTCGATGCTCGGAGCGCCGTGCTCCCGGTCATCGGAGGTCGTGCTCGTGGACGTGCGTAGAACCAAAGAAAGTCGCTCGAGTGCGTGGACGAGCTCCCTGTCGCCGTGAGAAGTTTCCTCCCGATGCGGACCGAGGATCGGAACGGAGCGGAGCCGGGGCCCGTGCCGCAACGAGAGCCGGCGGGCGTGCCTTTCCTCCAACAGCCAGGCGTCTTGGCAGGCGCCGCCGCTTTGATCAGCCTCGGAGTCGGCATCGTTCTCGGCCGCGCCACCGTCGATGTCTCGAACGAGCGCGCGGCGCAGGTCGAACGTCCCCTGGTGGCAGCCACGACCAAGCCAGTCGAGCCAGCAGCCGAGCCCGATCTCGATCCGACGAATATATTTCGAATCCGTTTCAATCGGCTCCCCAAGCCCAACGCCGGGGCGGGTTTCACGCGAGGCGATAACAAGGACCGCCAGATGGCGAGCATCGAAAAGGAAGCCAAGCTTCACTTCGAGCTCGCCGCCAGCCCCTCCGACTATGCCCTGGCCGCCATCCTGCAGGTCAAGGGGGCTAGGAGCGGGACGCTGCAGAGCAGCCTGGATGGGCGTTCTCTAGCAAGTTGGACACTGAGCGGAGACTGGGCCATCTATTCGGCTCCCGTACCGAAGGATTTGCTCGCCATGAACGAGCATGACCTCAGCTTGCTGGCCAGCGAACTGCCCGTCGGCTCCACAGTTAACGTCGACAGCATTGCGCTGCTGCCGCTTTCCGAGGCGATCGAGATCGGAATGGCCAAGGCCGCAGGGCACCTGGTCGATGGCTTTTCGAAGCTGGAAGGTCGCACCGTCTGGAGCCTAGGTCCTCGCTCCAGGGTTGGTGTCGTCCTCGCTCCCAAGGCTGACACCGGTTACCAACTGCGGGTGCGCGGCCATGCATTGCCCAATCTCGCGCCACTCGACGTGACCGCAACCGTCAATGGGGCCGCACTCGGAGCAGCCGTCTTCGCTGCCAAGATCGCTGAGACGACGTGGGAGGTCCCTGCGCAGGCCCTGCGCGCGGGACTAAATGAGATAGAGTTTTCTTACTCAAAGACAGCGCAGCCGGTCAGTTACAATCCCAAGTCGAAAGACACGCGAGCACTGGCGATCCGCTACTCAAAAATTGCTCTTACACCAGCCAAGTGAACCGGGTCGCGGCGGCTTGAGTTTTGGGTGAGCCAGGTCTTGGCGTGAACTTTCTCTTTAGCTTCCTGACCCTGGGTATTCTGCCGGCGCTTTGGCTGTCCGGCTACGCGATGTTGGGGCGACTGAGCAGGGGTAGCGGCCTGCCGCTCGCGCGCTCCGTGGTCTGGTGTCTGGCACCCGCAGTCAGTCTTCCCGCCTGGACCCTGGCGATGACGACCAGCGCGTACTTCGGGATCTTTCATGCCCCGACCTGGGGCGCGATCGGCTGGATAACGTGCATTCCACTGCTGCCCATGATTCGGCGGCAGAGAAAACTCGGTCACGGACAGGCGGCGAGCATCCGCATCGTCTTTGCAGCCCTGCTACTCGGCGGGTTGGTGATGTATGCGGCGTTTCCTCACGATAGCTTCTTCGTTGGTCGTGACCAGGCAACGTACGCCAACCAGGCACTACACATTACTCGGTCGGGCAGGCTCGATCTCGAGTCTCCGATCGAAATTGCCGACGCGCAGCTTCGGGAGGTCGTTCGTCGAGGGAATGCCGCGACAGGGCTCTATGCCAGGTATGGGCAGCTGACAGCGCAGTTCTCGCCTGTCTTGCCGATCTGGCTTGCGGTTGCCTTTTCGGCGTTCGGGATCGTCGGGCTTCAGGCCTTCAACGCGGTGGCCGCGGTGCTCTCGGCTGGATTATTCTTTGGTCTAGCCTCTCGAATGATGTCCAAGCGTGTCGCCCTGGCGGCGCTCGCCCTGTTTGTGTTCAATCCAATGCAGATCTGGATCTCGCGCATCACGCTGAGCGAGATCCTGGCTCAATACCTCGGCCTCGCGGGCACCTTGCTGTTCTTCAGCGCACGCCGCCGTCGGCCTGAGCCGCTCTGGGTCCTCGGTGGGCTCACGCTGGGTGCTTCGGTGTTCGTGCGTATCGACGGCTTCGTGCTCGCGCCGCTCGCGCTGGCGTCCGCATGGCTGGTGCGCGCCGTCAGCTCGGGGGAGCCGGCCCGCATCGAGCGAGCGCGAACGCTGGGGACCCTGGCGCTGCTCTTCGTCCTCGCGATCGGCGTGCCCTTCTATTACCTGACGAGCGCGCCTTACCTAGCCGCACAGGCCAGAAACCTCATACCAATCGCAGCGTGCACCGCGCTGCTGTCGGTTCTGTGGTGGACCAAGCTGGGCGCCCGGGCCATCGCCAAGCTGACGAAGGCGCGATTCGTCTGGCTCAGCATCGGCGCGATGCTGCTCCTGGCGGGCCTCGCTGCCTACTTCATTCGGCCGCATTGGCAGCCATTTCACTATTATACGCGGCCGACCAGCGTGCTGTTTGGCTCCCGGGATTTTCGCGAGAACTCGTTCGTGAACCTCGGTGTTTACGTCACGCCGGTGCTCGCCTTCGTCGCGCTCGTTGGCTTCTGGAAGCTGCTGGTGCGGGCTCTGTCGGCGCGCTCAGGCGGTGCGCTGGCACTCTTGCTCGTCTCCACCGGAGGATACGCGCTACTGTACTTGTATAATCCGAGCATCAGCCCCGATCACCCATGGGGTATGCGGCGCTTCGTGCCGGCAGTGATTCCGGGCGTGGCCCTATTCGGCTCGTTCGTGCTCGATCGCCTGCGAACCGTCGACCGTCTGCGCCGCTTCCACCTGGCCCTTACGCTCACGATTACCGCGGCCCTGGTGGCTTACCCGAACTTCCGGACACGCGCTGGAGTCTTCTTGAAGGAGTATGAAGGGGCCTATGCTTTCGTGACGAAAGTCGCCGACGCCATCCCCGAGCAGGCCTTGCTGCTCTGTGATGTCACACCGCGGCTCTTTGGTCATCTCGTCCTGGGTCGCCAGCTCGAGACCATCCGCGTAGCCTTCAGGGAAGACTCTGAACGCTTCGAAGCGGCGCAGACCGTTCTCGCAGCAACGCTGCGGCCTGACGAGCCCTACTATGTCCTGGTCGACAGTCTCGAGAAGTTGCCGGGAGAGAAGCCGATGCAGACCTTCAAGACCAAGCTCAAGTGGTTGGCGGAGACGACTGAGCCGCCCGCGTCGACGGTGAGGGAAGGCTCATTTTCGTTCTACCTGTTCGAACGACGCGGCCCGCTCAGCGAACCGGGGAAGTATCTGACCGGACTCGGCATCAAGGCCATCGACGGGGTTCGCGAGGGTGGATTCTGGCCTGTTGAAGGGCGAGCGGGACAAGAGACGAGATGGACGAAAGGTGAAGCTTGGCTCGAAATACCCCTGGTACGCGGTTGGTCGCCGCGGGTGCTCGCGATCGAAATAGTGTCCTTGCCCCCGCAGGGGACCTGGCTGACGGTGCGAGCGAACGACACCGACATCTACAACGCGCAGATCACGAAGGGTCCGGTGAGCCTCTCGCTGGCTCTGCCGCCCAAGCTTCGCAGCCGCCTGAGAGTCGAGCTGCTGGGCGATACCTTCACCCCCGGCGACATCGATGGTTCGGGCGATAAACGCGCCCTCGGCGTGCAAATCAAGAGCCTGACCTTGCGCTGACCCCGTTGCCCAGCTGCACCGCTGACCTGCGGTGGGAGGTTGCCGCCAGCTGCATCTGCACACCCGTCCTGACTGAAACGCTAGCGCTCTGGGCACCGCACGCCCGGCTCGTGTATAGACAGCGCATGCCGAGAAGGGGTGCGCTCGTCTACATTGCTGCGCTGCTGCCGATCGTTCCGCTCGTGGTGAGTTTCGGTCAGGAATTGCTGGACCCGCTCGCGTGGGGGCCACCAGGCGGCGACTTCGCGGTGCTCGAGATCCACCTCCGCGATGTGGCCAGCTTCAAGCACTTTCTGGGGCCCTACTCGCGATATGGCTGGAACCATCCCGGTCCACTTTATTATTACGCCCTGCTTCCGCTCTATTGGCTCAGCGGCGGAGCAAGCGCGAGCTTGTACGCTTCGGCAGCGCTGCTGAGCGTGGCAGCTGCAGTTGGCACGGTGGTGCTGTTCTTCCGCGAGCGGCGCTCCACTTGGGACCGTTTGCTCTTTGCGCTCGCGTTGGGAGCCGTCGTCCTCGACTTCGCAGCTCACCGTCTCCCCAGCGATCCCTGGAACCCGATCGTCACCATCCTCCCCGTTGCCGTGCTCTGGTTGGCGTGTGCGCGGATCGCAGCAGGCAACATGGCATCATTACCGCTTGCCCTGATCCTGCATGCATTCCTCGTCCAGACGCACGTCTCGCATGCGCCCTGCTCGAGCGCGCTGCTGCTAGCGGCGGCTGCGCTAGGCATTCGGCGCGGACTGCTGGCAGATCGCTCGAGGGCGTGGCGCGGGCTGCTGCTGTCGGCATTCACGGTGGTCCTAATCTGGCTGCCTCCGATCATCGCCGAGCTCGGGCCCGGCAAGAGCAACCTCCGCAAGCTAATTGCTCATTTCACCGGAGGAACGTCCAAGCCCAACTCGGTCGAGTTTGCGCTGACTTACGGCTCGACGCAGCTGCAGGGCGTCTTCGTGCGCCTGCTTCGGCTCACTGACGTCGCGGAGGCCACCCTTGCGAGCTCGCTCATGTGGCTGCAGGGCTCATCACTCCTCGTCGGCCTAGTGAAGGCCCGCGTCAGACGCGATCACTTCGTCGTGAGCGCCTGCATTCTGAGCATCGTTGGCATGCTCGCCTGCTTCTGGTCCTGTCGGCACCTCGGCCCGGTCTCCGGGCAGCACGACTATCTCACGCTCTGGTTTGCCGTTGTTGGTATGCTGGGCTGGCTCATGGTCGCCCTGGCGTGGCTGCCCGTCGCGCCGGATCTGCAGCGGGCGCGAGTTCGCGAGCTCGCGCTGGGAGGCCTCGCTGTGGCGCTGCTCGCAACGTGCAGCGTGCTGGACACGAGATCCATTCTGTCGCGCTATCGCAGTCTCGCCGAGCGCGCCACTGGGCCGCGCAAGCGGCTCGAGGCAGGCGCACGCCGGGTCGCCTCGATCTTGCGCCACAGTCCTCGGGACTACGTCGTGGGCACCGGGCAAGGCAGGCCTTGGCCGATGTTGGCCGGTGCTTTGCTCGCCTGGAGGAAGGAAGGCATCGCTCCGATCGTGCTCGAGCGTTGGCGATTCATGTTCGGCAACGGCTTCGAGTATGCGCCACTCACTTCCTCGACGACGACCCTCACGTTTGCCAGACGCTTTCTGCATGATGCGCGTCTGCTCGACGCATTCGGGCCTAAGTCGTTTGTGTACATCCAGCCGCCGTCGCTACCAGTCCTCGCACACGTCTCGGTGGTCGCTTCCGGATGTACCGGCGATCCCACCTGGGCAGTGGACGGCGCGGCGCCAGTGGCTGGAGCGCCGTGGGACTCGCCGAACGTACTACGCTTCGACACTCTGGCCTCCTCGCTGTCTCTGGAGCTACCCGGGCTGAGGCTCGATGCGATCGAAGCAGTGCTGGACGGTGATGATGTTTATTTGGTGGAAGCATCGGAGGACGGCCGCTCCTTCCTGCGTATTGCGGAGCTCCCCCCGGCGGGACGCCCCGGTTTGAGCGCGCACCGCGTCGCTTTTCCCCATGCCGGTCCGTGGCGGACCTTGCGCCTGAAGCCGCTCGCTGGCGACGGGAACTATTCCGTCGCGGAGGTCCGGCTCGACACCTCGGGCTGGGGCGTCGCGCTGGCGTCAGCGCTGGAGATAGTGCACGACGGCCGACTGGCAGTCGACGGCAAGACGCCGCCAGCGGGGGCGCGGTGGTCCCACGCGAACGCCGTCATCATGAGCGACGAGAGCTCATCGATGACGTTTTCGCTGCCGTCCACAGACGGCCAGGACGCCCGAGTAGATGGCCTGCGCGTAATGGCCGATGCCAATGACGAGTACTCCGTGAGCGGCTCCTACGATGGCTCGCTTTATGAGCGCATAGGTACGCTCCCTCAGCAAAAGGGTCGAGGTCAACGGAGCCGTGATTTCTTCTTCAACGACGGGCGGTCCTGGGCCTTCGTACGGCTCTCGCCGACGGCGGGGGACGGCCGCTACTCGATCTCGGAAGTCACTCCGCTCATGTCACCGGGTCGGCGCATCGACTTCGCCCAAGGCGCAGTCGGCCTCGGCTCGTCAGGTTTAGTGCGGGCGTCACCAGGGGACGGCGGAGCCGTGTCTAGTACGCGGCGCAGCCACATGCGCGTCACGCTGCCGCCGGGTGTCGACGAGCGTCTCGGCGTCATCGCCGAGCTCGCTGAAGGCGCTCCGTCCGGGAGTGTTCATGTATGTCTCAACGGCACCTGGGTCGCGACGATCGATCTATCGAGGCAGCGAGAAACGCACGGCATCGGCCTGCCGGGGGCTCTCATCGAAGCCGAGACGGAAATCGAGCTAGTTTCCGCCCCGACTGGCGTCGGCCGCGACGCCCCTGCGTTTCGGCTCGATTCGTTATGGTTGACGCCCCTCGAAGGCCGTTCGCCAGCGCTCGGAGGCGCGGCACTTGCGCAGCGCCGGTCGTTTTGCGAGGATCCTGCCGATGGGTGATGACATTCCGGGTCAGGCGCGGCGAGTGGGGGCGAGCAAACAGTCCGAGCCGGAGCCAGGAGGCATCAGCACCTGGCTACACATGCCGACTATCACGGCTGCAATTGGCGCCGTCGTGGGTCTCGGGCTGGGCATCATCGTCGGGCGAGCCTCGGTCGCTCCGACGTCGGAAAAGAACGAGTCGGCGCTGGCGCTGCGGACAGCTGCCAAGGGCGAGGATTCCAAGGGAGAGGCCGCCGGAAGCGACGAGGGCCAGGAAGACGACGGCAAGCCCCAGAAGCCGAAGCGCGAGCCAGAAACGCTGCCGGACGATCAGTTTCGCCTGCAGGTAGGCCGTCGGATCCCCGAAGGCAAACGGGGCAGCGGTTTCGAACACCATCGTATGGCAGGCAGGGCAACCGCGAGCTTGACCGCCGACAATGTTCTCCAGTTCGAGCTCGATCCAAGCAACGACGAATACGTCGTACTCGCCGTGCTTGGTCTCGAGGGCAGCAAAGGTGAAGTGGACCCCAAGCTAGACGGACGCTCGCTCGGAGCGTGGACTCTGGCGCCGGGCTGGGGCGTCTATTCAGCATCTGTCCCGAAGGATTTGCTCGGCAAGAACGGACACGAGCTTAAACTGACCCCGGCCGTCGCCGGGGAGGCGGTGGTCAGCCTCGATGCAGTGGCGCTGGTCCCGCTCGGCGACGAGGTGGATTTCGCGATGGGCGAAGAGTCGGTAGGGCACCTCGTCGAGGGCTTCGCAAACCGCTCCGGGCGAAGCGTCTGGAGTGTCGGGCCGCGTTCGGTGGTAGGTGTCGCTCTCGCTCCCGCTGCGGGCCCGTACCGATTGACGGTGCGTGGAACGGCACTGCCGACGCTCTCGCCTCTGTCGGTAAGCTGCAAGGTAAACGGCAAGAACATCGGAAGCGGGGAGTTCGAGCGCCGGAGCACCTCCTCTAGTTGGACCGTTCCGCCAGATGTTCTGCACCCGGGAGCGAATCGCATCGAGTTCACCTACGCAAAGACTGCCGTTCCCTCGAAGCTGGACCCCAAGTCAGAAGACAATCGGGAGCTGGCGCTCCGGTTCTCGGAGCTGTCACTCGTTCCCCAGTGAGCGGCCTCGCTGAGCTTGCCCGCGGCCGGAGGCGATCCGCTACGGGCGAACGGTACGTATACCAGCGCCAGGTGCCACTGTAGGTGAGAGGGCGCATTCGGAGGGCGCGCAGCCATTCTCGTCGTGCGCGGCTCCGCCATCGGCACGCACACTCGCCCAGCCCTTGACACGTATCGTGGACCTTCGAGGATGAGTCCATGCTGATACGAATGGTGCCGTTCGGGCTCCGCGCATTTACATACGGTCTGTCGCAAAACATCAGCCGCGACACGTTCGTCCTGATGGCGCCCTCCGTCGAAGGCAGCCGGGGCGACGCCGCGATGATGGAGGTCTTGCTGGGCAACCTTCGCCGGACGTTCGACGGTCGAGTGGTGCTGTTGTGTTATCGTCGAGGTGAGCGCTATCAGGAGTTTGTCGACCGGTTTGGCGTCGAAGTTCGCTGTCTCGAGCACTTCGCACGGCATCCTCTCCTGTTCCGCCACCTGCTGAGGCGAACGCATACGTTCCGATTCATCGGAGCGGATATCGTCGACGGCTTCTACAGCGCGCGCACTACGTTGCTGCGGCTCGTGGTTGCCCAGGCCTTCGCCCACGCTGGCTGCGAGGCGCGGATGATCAGCTTCAGCTTTTCGGCGACGCCGGCCGAGAACGTTTCCGAGATGTGGCGGCGCTTGCCGAGCTCGCTGGGGTTGCTGGTCAGAGATCCAGAGTCTCAACGCCGCCTCGAGCGGCTACTGGGGCGCACACTGTCGCGAGCGGCCGATCTCGCCTTTCTTCTGGAGCCCGATGAAAAAGGCGTCGAGCATGAAATTCAGCGTATCGACGCCGAACGCGCGCGCGGTCAAATCGTCGTGGGGGTGGGAGTCAACGCGCTCCTGCTCGACGCCGCGGGCCGACGCGCACTCGGCGCGATACTGTCCCAGCTATGCGCAGAGAACCCTTTCCTTTCGCTGGTGCTCGTAGCCCACGACTTTCGCACCAATTCCAGCGATCTGGACGCCGCGCGCGACACCGCGAAGAACGTCGCTCCGGAGGTTGCGGGCCGCATCTCGCTCATCGACACGCCATACGGGCCTCGGCAGCTCAAGGCCATTGCCAGTCACCTCGACGCCGTCTTCTCGGGTCGCATGCACTTTTCCATCGCTGCCCTCAGCCAGGGAATCCCGGCTTTCTGCATGCGCTATCAGGGAAAGGTCGAGGGGCTCCTCGAGCTGGTGGGGCTCGCCGACGAGATCGAAAACGTCAGTGTCGCGAGTGAGGCCGTCAGCAGCGACTGGAAAGGGGTGGCTGAGCGCGTGCGCGCCTTCATTGAAAGGCGCAAGGACCTCGGCGTGCGCATCTCTCGAGAGCTCGCAGGAGTCAGGCAGCTCTCGGGACTGAACCTGCAGTTCTCTCGTCTCGATGGGGGTCGCACTTCTTGAGTAGCCGCTTCTCCGGATACCGTGCCGTCATCATTGGGGTTCTGCAGCTCGTCTGCGTAGCCTTCGTGGCACTGGTCATCTGGCGACGGCGAGCAGACATCTCCGCGGCCTTCGACCTGGACGCCACGGCTCTGGTCAGCCTGCTGATACTGATGCTGGTCTCGCACGTGCAGCGCGCTTGGGAGCTCACGTACCTGCTGCGCCGCCTGGGCGTGCCAGAGCAGTTTGTCGAGGGCTTCAAGCTCAGTGGCGTAAGCTTCCTGCTCAATCACTTGCCTCTGAATGCCGGCCTGGTGGTGCGCGCCATGGTGCTTCGCAAGGAGCACGCTTTGCCTTACTCCTCGTTTCTGTCGCTGACGATGCTCAACGCATTGATCAACGTCGCCGTTTCAGCGGCCTGTTCCATCATCCTGCTTGCCGTGCTCGTACCCCACTACGAGACCAGTGTCTGGACGACGATGCTGGTTTTGGGCCTCGTCGTCTCGGGCTCGATCGGTGCCATCTATCTGCCTCGGTCCACGCTAGTGGACCGAACCTCGGGCGGGTTCGTCGCGCGGCAGGTGCGCGCCATGTCGAGCGCAACGGCAACCATGCGCGGCAATGGCGGAGCGGTGGCCGTTTCCGCTGCGCTGGCATTGAGCAAGGTCGCGGTGCTCGCGATCCGGCTGTCCATCTGCTTTGATGCCGTGGGCTCTCCGGTATCACCGCAGCTGTCTTGCCTGCTGGCATCGACCACCCTGGCGATGTCTGTGGTGAACATCACCCCGGGCAATCTGGGATTGCGGGAGACCATGGTAGGAGTCGTCTCAGCGCAGCTGGGGACGTCCCTGGTTTTTGCGATGGCGGCGGCATCGATCGACCGCGTGGTGAGCCTGGGCTACGGCGTCATCTCCGGCTTACCGGGGCTATACAGCCTGCAACGCAGGGGTTCGCTTCTCTCCAGGCGCGAACCGAAGGAGACGGTCTAACCTCACCCAGAGTTTGCCATCTGCAACAACGCCGCCGCAAAGTGGTCAAACGTGAGACGCTGCCTCGCCGCCTGGACCATTGGCTGCATCGCTGCTGCCGACTCTGAACTGAGGCGCTCGTCGATCAGGCGAGCTAGCGCTGACGCGTCGCCGCCAGGGACGAGCCAGCCATCGCGACCGTCTCCGATCAGCTCACGGAAACCCGGCAGGTCCGATGCCGCCACGGGCTTACCGTAATAGAACGCAAGGGGCAGCACGCCCGAGCCGGTCACCGATCGATACGGCAAGACGACGACGTCCGCCCTTGCGAAGTATTCGGCCGCCTCGGCGTCGGACACATACCGCAGAACCAGCTCGACCTTGCTCTCGATGCCCAGACGAGAGATCAGAGCGCGAAGCTCGGACTCACTATCCCAGGACTCCCCGACGACGCTCAGCATGACGGACGACCGCCGGCAGACGGCCAATGCCTCGAGCAGGACGTCCAGCCCCTTGTAGGGTCGAATCAGTCCGAACATGAGGAGCTCGAGGTCTGCTCGCCGGTTCAGGACGCCTCGTGGCGCCGGATAGTCGAACACCGGATGGGCATGAACGCTGACGTGTGCCCCGGGCACGATGCGTCGAATCTCTCGCGACAGCGCGCGCGTGTGGGTGATGTAATGCGTGGCTTGGCGCAGCGGAAGCGAGCTCAGGATGGCGCGTAGTCTGCGGGCGTCATGGTCGACCACGTTGTGGACCATGGCGACCTTCGGGCAGCGGACGCTGGCGAGAATTGCGCTCGAGCAGGGCGCCAAGAAGAACGTCCACAACGGTATCACGAGCAATTCAGGTTGAAAGGCTCGGAGCTGTCGAGCGGTGGTCCACCACGTCAAAGGGTTGATGGAGTCGATCGAATAACGAACGTCGAGGTCGGCGGGCGCGTGGCAGTCACTCGCCCGATCGGACTCGCCAGGGAACAGCACAGCAGGATACTGCCGCGAGAACGAGTAGACGCGCACGCGCAGCTCGGATCGTCGTGACAACGCGCGCGCCAGCGCTGTGGTGTGCCGCGCCACGCCGCTTCGAAACGGCTCAATCGGCCCGACAATGGCAACGCGGCGCGCGGATGGTTGCCCGTTGGGCACAGCATCAGACGTTCCCACGGCAGTCCGCAGGTCGCAAGCCTTCAATGCAACCGCAGGCGCAGCCTCAGCGATTGACGCTGGTACGGCGGGGCACGCTCTCGGACACGAGCTCACCGACCGATGCTTCCAGCTTCGGATTGTGGCCCACGAGGACCGGCGGCGAGGCCACGCGCGTCATCGGTCGCTCGGATAGCTCGATGCGCCGTAGCCGATAGTCGATTCGCTCGAGCAACTTGCGGTTGACGCTGATTAGATCGGCGATGACTCCGCCGACTATCAGGAAAAAGCCGACGCCGAGAAGTAGCGCTGCCAGGATGACGGATTGAACGTGCCCCCCGCCCTGGCCGTTGAGGTAGTGGTAGAGAAAGCGCAGGCCGATCGCGAAGCCGACACTCAGGAAGGCTGAGCCCACCGCGGTGAAGACCAGGAAGGGCTTGTACGTGACGAAGATCCTGCAGATGACGATCAGCGATCGCCAAACGTAGGAAGGGATGCTGCGGACGAGGCGCGAGGGCCGTAAATCTCCGTTGACACTGATCGGGATCGACACGACTGCGAGGCGTTTCTGGCCTGCCTGGATGATGGTCTCGAGCGTGTACGTGTATTCGTTGAAGACGTTGAGCTCCATCGCGGCTTTGCGACTCATCGCGCGAAAGCCGCTTGGGGCGTCGGGAACACTGGTGTTGCTGGCGGCTCGCACGACCCAGCTTCCCAGGTTCTGCAGTCGCTTCTTGAGGCCGGAGAAATGCTCGATCGAGCCGATCGGACGGGCACCGATGACCATATCGGCCTTGCCCGCGAGGATCGGCGCTGCCAGTGCCGGGATGTAGCTGGCGTCGTACTGGTTGTCGGCGTCAGTGTTGACGATGACATCGGCACCGGCGGCCAGACATGCGTCGAGGCCTGCGAGGAATGCTGCCGCGAGACCCTGGTTTCGCGTGAAGCGGACGATATGATCTACACCGCATGCGCTGGCGACGCCGACCGTGTCATCGACACTGCCGTCATCGATAACCAACCATTCGACGACGTCGAAGCCCGGCACGGCGCGCGGAAGTGCGCTCAAGGCGATGCTCAGCGTGCCCGCCTCGTTGAAACAAGGGATTTGGATGATGAGCTTCACGGAAGGCCGCCGCTGGAGCGATGCTCACGAAGAGGCGTTGAAGCCGAAGCATAGATGGCCCTCGTGTCATACGCAACGGCGCGGCCTTTTGTCGTGAAAGCGCTCGAGCGGCCCAAGGCCCGATGCCCGTCGCGCGCGCCCATGACAGGGGTGACGAGCGCCGACTTTTCTCGGTTTCGGTCTATTCGATCCGATGTGTGCTGCCGTCGTCACGAAGCGTGGATCGAACTGGTTTGCAGGCGAGACTCGAGTCGAGTGTGGCCGCGCCGAGCTACGGTACGCTGATTGCTGAAGCGCAACCCCTGACGGGATGTGGACCAGGGCGGCTCCCCATTCCTTACATCGGAGACACGGCGCTGATCGCTCGGCGCAGAACGGACGCCGTGGATCCACGTGCTGGCTCACCCTCGGCAGAGTGGCGCAGCGTTCCGGGCGCCATCGACGCGAGCTTCGAATGTCCGTGACGACGCTATCCCCCAACTCCTTGCGGCTGCCCAGCATGCTGCTCCTTGCAGCCGTGGTGGTGTCCACGAGCTGCGTGCGCGGCAATCGTGACCGCAGCGAGCCGGGCGTGGAGCTGCAGTGCCTGTCCAGCCAGGTCCCCGTCACTTCCGCCGTGCTGCACGACAGCCACTGGCTGCGCATCGGCACGGGCAGCATCGAGAAGCTGTCGCCCACGGGCGAGCTTGCCTGGTCCACCAAGCTGCCGAGCAGCGACCCGCTGTTGCCGGGGTTGTCGGTGGCCGCGAACAACACGGTGTACATGCGGGACAAGCAGCGGGTGCTTGCGTTGGGCAGCGAGGGCACGTGGCTGTGGGAGCGGCCGGAGCCGATCCAGGGGTCGGCGGACCCGAGCTATCAACCCAGCGCGATGTCGGACAGTGGCGTGGTGGTGCGGTCGGGACGGCAGCAGTACCGGGCCTACTCGCACACCGGCGCGTTGCGTTGGAGTGTGGACGTGGATCTGAAGGGCGGCCCGAGCGAGAAGCCGATGGTGCTCCCCAACGGCTTGATCATTCTGCGTGGGGTCGATGACTCCGTGTGCCTGTCGCCGGACGACGGCAAGGTGGAGTGGCGTCAAGGCAGGGGTTGAGCTCTGTCGAACCGGTTCGGCTGGGCGCCCGTGGCCTGCTGCAATTGAAGGCGCGATCCTGTGGCAGCGCGCCTGCCGTGAT
>WUUC01240451.1_pt1 | contig 14286 bp, 7 predicted proteins | sample 6278441 | NCBI WGS metagenome assembly WUUC01 (sample SAMN13675441, study PRJNA597444) | soil metagenome | isolation source: soil | place: USA: Washington | collected 2017-10
GGCGATGCCGCCGGGAGGGTGGAGGAGGTAGACGTGGCAGGTGCCGTCGGGGTCTGGGTAGAACGGGCGTTGGAGGGTGAGCGGGCCGGAGTGGAGGCGGTGGGAGAGAGCGGTGCGAACGCTGGAGGTGCTCGCTTGTTCGGTGAAGGCGAGATCGAGGCGCGCGTGCCAGCCGGAGGCGGTGGTCGGGGCGGGCGTCGGGGCGTTCATGGGGCGGATGTAGCGGGGAAGGGGGAGGGTGCCAAGCGGGCGGAGCGGCGTTACGTGTCGAGCACGCAGAACACGGGAATCGTGTGTGGGCAATGGCTATGAGCTTCTCGCCTGCTCGTCCGCGTGGCCGATTCGGCAGACACCGTCTGCCGCATTGGCGGCCAAGCCTTCGCGTGCTTTATCGGGCGACATTCGTCGCTGCGCCGAGTTACGCGTCCGAGAAGTAGTCGGTGTCCACCGTGGGCAACGCGATCTGCCGTCCGTGCGACACGCCGACCTTGTGATCGATCATCAAGCTGGTCAGCAGCGCACCATCGACGAGGACAATTGAATCGGACACGGACTCGGCGAACTCGCGCGCTTCGCGTGTGAAGCCGGAGGTCGTGATGAACACGCCCTTACGCGCACGCCGACCCGAGAGCGCGCCGAAGAAGCCCTGGAGCTCCGGCCGTCCCACGTTGTTCTGCCAACGCTTGGCTTGGACGTACACCTTCTCGAGCCCGAGCTTGTCGAGCGCGATGATGCCGTCGATACCGCCATCGCCCGAACCGCCGACGCGCTGGAGATCACTGCGGCTCGTGCCGTAGCCGAGCGCGTGCAAGAGGTCGAGGACCAAGGCCTCGAAGAACGCTGGCGAACAGCTCGCGATCTGATCAAGCAGCTCGCTCGACACTTCCTTCCGCAGCACGGCGACCGCGGCGAGGATGAGCTCCTCGGGCGTCGCCAAATCATTGGCGGGCTGCGGATCTGCGGCCGCCTCGTTCGTCTCGTCGCTCCCGCGCGCTCGCGACTTCGCAGCGATCTCTCGGCGGTCTGCATCGGTCAGCCCTGAGGGGCGTGCAGCGAGGAGCGTTCGCCCCGTGCTGGTGATCCGCCAAACGCCGCGGCTCTGGTTCTCGACCAGACCAGCGTGCTTCAACATCGTGAGGGCCCACCCGATGCGATGCTTGTACGTAAAGTGGCCGCCGTCTGAGACGCGCTCGCTACGCTGCTCCGCTGTCAGTCCCAGCAGATCGGCGACGCGATCGCGCTGCACCTCACTGCGCGGAAGGCCTTCGGGGTGCTCGGCCAACACGCGTAAGACGGGATCGAAGAAGCCGTGGGGGAGGGGGATACGTTCAGGCATCGTGACTAGGCTCGAGCGAAATTCGCCATGCGTCGATAGCGTCTGGTGGCAGATTCCGCTTCGCGAGATATGCGAGCAGGTCGTCCTGGCGAGGCTGACCGAACGCCAATCGATACACAGCGAGTTGTTCCTTCAGTAGCTCGAGGCGATGCACTTCGCGGCTCAGCGGCAGCAGCGGTACACGCCGCTCAACTTGCACGCCACCTTCGGTCTCGAAGATCCAATAGGGCATCAGCTCGTTGGCGCCCGGAGGACGATCTTCAGCTGCAAGCTCGAAGAGCCGTTTCCAAGGATCTCCTCCGCCCGCCCAGCGGTTCGCTAGCGCAGGCAATCCATAGCGCCGAGCGACATTGCGACGCACGGCGTGGCCCTTGTAGCGATGCACGCGACCTTCGCGCTGCTCCAGATCGACCGGATTCGTCGGCAAGTTCCAGTGATAGACGGCGTGGCAATACGAATGGAAGTCGAGGCCTTCTTGGCCGACCGATGTCGACGCAAGCACGAACGGTCGAAATGGGGAGTTGAACGCAGCGCGAACCGCTCCCGCGCGAATGATAGTGCTGCCGTTCTCGTCCCGTACATCGCCGAGGCGCAGCGCGTAGCGCGTTCGGATGTGGAATGGATCGAGCGACACGCGGCCGTCCTGGATCGACACCTGATCCACGGAGACGCTGGCCGTGCGCGGTGTCAACGCGGCCTGGATGGCATGGGACACGGTCTTGACGATCGTTTCAGGCGCGCCGCTCACGCAACCCTCGCTCTCCACGAGAAGGTGCGCGTACTCGTCCAAGACGGCTTGGATGTTGCCATCGACGCAGTACTCGAGCACGCGTCTCCAGTAGGGCACTGGGTCGTCATCGCCGCGTAGCAGCGAGACGGTCTCGGGCACATTGAACAGCGTACGAAAGCCGGCGGCGATGTGCGCGCCGGCGTCGAGCACTGCGGTGTCCCACGCCTCGAGATCAGAGACCCGACGCAGCGCGCGCAATGCACAAATCGCAGGCGAAGCCAGCGCAAAATCCGCGATCACTCGCTCGAGATCGTCAGGCGGACGGCCAAGGAGCAGCTGGCCGCGAGCGACGTCCAGCAGCTCCTGTACGTGACGCGCGAAGCCGCTCGAGGCTTCCTGCTCTGGATCTGCGTCGAGGTCATCGTCGTCCTCGTCGACTCGAAAGAGCGCGCGAAGCCCCGGCTTACCGTCCGCCCACGCGATGGCCGGGGGATGATGCTGCGCGTCCAGCAACGCCAGCACTGCCCAATACCAGCGCTGATCCGGTGGGCCGCTCGTTTCCGTACTTCCATGCTTCTTGACCAGCCGATCGATCAGCGGCTTTACGCGTCGAGCGATGTGCTCGCGCACGGTTTCAAGTGGCACTGCCTGGCCTTCACCGAGCTCAAGGGCGAGCGCGAGAGGATCCACGTGCGCCGCCAGTGTGGCGCACGGATAGAGCAGTGCGAGCGCCGACATGCCCGACGGCTTATCGCCATCGAGACTGAAGGTGAGGAGCGGCCGCCGCTCGAGTCGAAGGCGTTCATACGACGCTTCGCCACCATGGGTACCCACCATGCGGCGCTCGGCTTCGTATGAAAGTAGAACGGCTAGCGCCTTGGGCACGACGTTCCACGAAGAGAACACCAGGGCCTTTGTAGCGCCTTGCGCGCTGAGACCGGCGTACGGCCCTGACGGCGCGATGTAAGGCACCGACGGTGGAAGCCAGAGCAGCTTCCAAGAGCCCGAGTCAATCGTGTCCGCCATCAACGAGCGCACACGCGCGTTGCCTGGATCGATGACGCCGTACCGCTCGATATCCGCCCTGCGCAGAGAGGAGTGTTGGAGGGCGGGCAGCGCTTCCGCACTCTTGGCGCGCTTCCCATTCAAGCGCTCCTTGAGCTCATAGCTCTCCATGAAGCTCAACAGATACGGCGCCGACTTCCAGTACTCAATCGGGTCGCCGGCCCCAACGAGTCGCGAAATTTTGTCGATCTCAACTGCGCTCGAAACATCGGTGGCCGTGATCGATGCATGCGAACGGCGCTCGGTGAGCATCGCATCACGAGATTGAGTCGAGCGGATTCGCTCCGTTCGACACATCACGGGCCGGAGAATCTTCTCCACGGTATCGCGCGCCGCGTGCACCGCGGCGTCGTCGCCCGGAGTGCTTTGCAGAAGGGCCTTGCGAAGCTCGCTCGTCGCCGTCTTGAGACCTGCAACAGCGCCCTCGTTGCCGTTCGTGAGGAACCGTACGGTCTCTAAGAAGTCTTGGTGGTGATCGTCTTCTGTCTCGTGCGCTAGGGTCAGCATCTTGTACGGCGTTGCCGACAGCAGCAGAACGCGCGCGTCTTGGTAGTCGAATAACTGTTGCGCCAGCTCTGCGGCGTCATCGTCACCGTGGAGCAGGTGTTTGAAGCGCTGGAACTCATCGACGATCACGAGATCCGGCTCGAGAGCCTCGATGCACTGCTGCGCCAAACCGCGCCGCAGCTGGCCGATCACGCGGTAGCGCAACTCGTTGTCTTCGGCGGGAATGCGGCTGGCCTCTCGCCGACGCGCGAAGCGCTCGCAGCACGTCTGCAGATCCGTCAGTACCGAGTCTGTCGACAGCCAGCTTCGGAAGTGGTCGACGAGATCCTCTGCCATGGGTTGCGTAGCCCACTCGAGGTGCCCGTCCCATCCCGCGTCCGAAGCGGTGCCCTGCAACAGGTTGCGAAGCGGCGTCTTACGCAGCCCGAAGCGCTCCACGAGCATCCGATACAAGAGCCCTCGCTCCTCCATCTTGCCGCCGCGCGACTTGAGGTCGAACGTTGTGCCAGGCGTGAAGCTCACGAAATTGATCGCGTTCTCCTTGAGCGACGCGATCTGCGTGGGCAGGAGCGTCAAGCGCGTCGCGAACGCTGAGCGATGCTTTCCTAGAACGTCGAGGCGCTGCAGGTTCTGCGCGGCGATCGCAGCGTTCGAGCACACATAGACGACGTCGATGCGCGGCACTCGTCCTTGCAGGTGGTGCACGGCCTTTGCGATCACGCCACGCGCGACCAACGTCTTACCGAGGCCAACCTCGTCGGCGACCAGGAAGCGCCGCGCGGGCGGATCGTCGCAGTACAAGCGCTGGTGGACGTATTCGACCGTCTTGCGCTGAAAGTCCTTCAGGCGCCGAAGCTCCTGCTCGAGAGCTGCTGCGTCGATCATCGAAGCCCTTCCTCTGCAACCGCGTTCCAAACTTCCATGAAATCGGCAGGAACGATCGCGCGACCCTCTGCTGTTGCCTGAAGAGCGCTGATGATCGCGCGAAGCTCTGTGAGTCGCCTGGGATCACGCGCGCGCGCACGAACGAGCTGCTCCAAAAGCCCGTGGCCTGCGTTGCCCGCACCCCAGGCGCCCCGCGTGTCCGCGTCCGCCGGAGGCAGCCCGCTCAGCGCGTCGGCATCGAAGCTTTGAAGCAGAGCCAACAGGAACGCGAAGAAGCGCTCTCGGTTGTTGATCACGAGCCGCACGACCTGCGCATCGCGATCCTCAGGCAACGACGCGACCGGTAGGTTGAGCACAAAGGTCGACCGAACGTCGGCGCGTGCCGCGACGAGCTCGAAAGCAACAAGACCCGTCGCAGACGCGCTGATGCAGGGCGCGAGCGGGACGCGCTCGCCCGCAGCCAACGCTGCTCCATCACGTGCGTTCGACGCATCGACCGTGACGAGCCATGCACGAAACGACGACACACCCGCTAGCTCGAAGGAACGCGGTCCGCTGAGCCACGGTACGAAATCCTCGGACCCTTCAGCGCCGCGCTCGAACCGGACATTCAGCTCGGCGCTAGCAATCGCGATCCGCACGCGGTCGAGGGCGCGCTCCGCGGCCTCGAGCTCGAGCTGCTCGGCGCTCACCGCGCTCGGGGTGTACGGCACGAGCAGCGCGCCCAGCCCATGCGCATCCAGCACGCCATCGATGCCTTTGCCGGGAATCTTGCTCGTCTTGCCCACGAGCTCGGCCAACAGCTCGATGTTGCTGCCGTTGAGCAGTGCTGCGTGCGTCGCGTTGGCGCTGCCGAGATATACGCGCGTGTCCCAGCCCCGCTTGGCGATGTACACCTTCGCGTGCAGGCCGAGCAGCGCGTTGAGCGAGCGTTCGGAAGACGCTGCGGTGTCCTCTCCGTCTTCGCTCTCGGCGCGATCGCTCATGACGAAGATCTTCTCGAACTTGGCGCGCGTCGCGGGCTCGAGTCGATCGAGCTCCTCGGCCCGCGAGATCAGTGCGACCGGTTCGCTCGAGGTTTCAGCTAGCAGGGCGAGCGCTGTGTCGCTCACGAAAGGCGAGATCACGAGCAGGCGATCGGAGCCCTCCGGGAGCCATTGCGTGCTCTTGCGCGAAAGACCGAGCACGTGAAACTGAAGATCCTCGAAGCCCGGGGGCAGCTCCCACTCCGTGCGACGCGCTTGCTCGGACATACGATCGACTCGCGCCTTCGCGTCGGCGCCTATCCCGTTCGTCGCAAGGCCTGGCAGAGCTTCGAGCAGCTCGCTCAGCGGACGATTGGCGGTGCGATTTCTGCCCGTGAGCCGACCGTCTAGGCAGAGCGACACGTCCCACGAGCGATCGGCCGTAAGGTTGCGCGACAGGATGACGAGTCGCATCACGAGCTCGTCGCCTTCACCGGTCTCTTCGTCGCGTTCGTAACTCAGGAGCCAGAGCTTCGAGTGCAAGGACCCGCCGCCTGGCGCCTGCACTTCGACGATTACGCGCTCTAACAGCGGATACAGCACATGCTGGCCGCTCGGCGCGGCGATGCGACCTCGGTCGCAGAACACCGTCAGCTTCGTCGAGCAGCGCCGCAGCGCTTCGAGCATCGTCACTGCGCTTTCGGCGCCGAGCTTGCGCACATCGAGGTGCGACAGAACGAGCGCGATTGGCACGCCGAGCAGCGTCGTCATGTCGAGCGAGTACGTCGTACCGATCGCTTCGCACAGCCTGTATCCAACGGGCGGGCGGAGTGCTTCCACGTAAAGCTGACGGTGATCGGGATCGAGCATCTCAGCTCTCCTCCGCGCGCAGGCCTTCGTGCAGGTCCGCCAAGAGCCTTGCGGTGACCGGCCACCGATACGAGGCGATGCCCGTACCTGCATTGCCCGACCACTGCCCAAGTGCCTGCTTGTTGTCGAAGCGCGAGCGCGAGCCTTTGAGGCGCCGCTCGCGCTCCCGCACCAGCGTTCGGCCTAGCTCACAATCGACCTTCCTGCGGTCGAATGAGAGTGCGAGCTCGAGCCAGCTCTCGACGAAGCGCCGCGTCGCCGGGGTGATCGCGTGGCCGCGATCCACGGTCAGGGTCCAAAACCGGCTTGGCCGCCAGTCGCGAAGCACCGCGTCGCGCGTACTCAGCACTTGGCACCACGCGTCCAAACCGGAGGAGTGCTCGGCTTCGTTCTCGTGACGCCCGCTTAGCCGCGCCAGCTCAAGGTTGTAGATCAGCGCCGCGCCCGCCATGACCTGCGCGAACAGCTCGGCGTGATGCACCAACTCTTCGTGCTCGCGGGAGAATTGTTCGCGCAGCGGGTGTTGCCAGAGGAACGGCACTTCCGCCGCGCCCTCGTCGTGCGATGCCAGCCGCGCGAGCAATGAACCCCCGTGCCGCTCGCAGAGCCGATCGCGCAGGTACACAGCTTCCGCGCGGGTGAGCCTGAACGATGCGCTCTCGGGAAAACCGGCAGGCGCTGCAGGCAACCCGGGATGCCAGGTGTGCACTTCGCCATCGTGCAGATCTCCGTCTTCCCGCCGCCGTACCCCGTACCGGCGCGCGTGCAGGCGATCGAACGCGTAGTGGTATTGGTCCTGGTTTCCAGGAAAGGGACGGATCCCCCAGCTCGCGAGCCCGGCCCAATAGATCGCGCTTGGCAAACGCTTGAGCGATCCCCGCGCGACCCGCCCGAGAACGCCAGCCTCACGCTCCCCGCTGTCGCTCTTTTCGAGCAATGCATCGATCAACGCGACCTCGACGCGACGCGCTTTGCGCGCGATGTCCGCTGCGCTCGCTTGTTCCTCTTCGAGCTGCCGATAGATCCACGGGACGAACAGCATGTAACGCAAACGCGTTTGGATGGTGCTGGTGCCCGGGAAAAGCTGATCGGAGATCGAGTCGCGGACGCCGCCGAGGCCTAGCTCGTCGCGCGCCTCGCGCGCGCGAAATAGAGCAAGGATTCTGGTCGTGCGCTCGCGTTCGTGCGGATCGTAGTCAACCCAACCTAAGGACGACGGCATGCGGCCCACTCCAACGTCTGAGCTTGGCCAGCGTAGAGAAGTGCGCGTCGCGCCGTCCAGGGGGAAGAACGCGATATGGGATTCTGGTAGTCGTGACGCGCGCCTTGGATGTTCGTTGAGTACCTCAAATAGCAACTTCGTCGTGAACACGACTGCGCTCGGTCGCGCACCTCAATGCGAACGCAGTCCCATCCACTGCGTCGCTAGCTTGGTCGCAAACGCCGCGTCGTTGATCACGACTCCCGCCTCGATGTTCCTGCTGTGTCCGCGCTCGGTGAAGTTGGCCGATGTAATCAGCGCCCAACGATGATCCACGATCAAGCACTTTGCGTGCAGGCTCACGCGTGCTCTCGCATGGGCGGTGCGCGCATCGAAGTGGACCGCCGGCTTGGGGTCGCCGAACGGCCACTGCGCATCGAGGAACCAGGCTACGACCGCGTTCGCGTACTCGGCGTTGCTCTGATCACGTGCAGCACGCAGCAGCTTCAGCCGCTCGCGCATGTCTCTTCGCTCCGCGCGCGCCCAGCGGCGCAGGCTCGTGTCCATTTGTCCGATGTCGACGAACACGTCGACCTTCACGCCGTGTTCCACCATCACCTTGTATAGCGGCGCGAAGAGCGCCTCGCCGTGGTCGAACGAGTAACCACCGATGATCACGTGCTTGCGCGCGCGCTCGAAGAGCTCGCGCACGATGACCGCCGTGTAACGCGCTTGGCCGCCATCCACGTCGGGGCCAGTCCACACCAGCTCGAGCGGCGAGGCTCCTCGTCCGCCGCGCTCTGCAAGCACGGCACGCAAGACCGCGCAGCACGCGCCACGATCGAGCGACAAGAGCGATTCGATGTGTGGGGTGAGGACGCCTAAGCCGCTCGCATCCAGCTGCGCGATGGTGAGCGGCAGTGCGACTCGGCCGCGCTCGATCGAGGAGAGCAAACGCTCCAGGTCGAGCGTTGCGGCTTCGCTCAAGCCACGGCTCGCGCTCACGGCCGCACCGGGAAGAACGCGAGCTCCGGTTCCTTTCCGATCGTCGGGAACACAAGCGCGCGGTCCAAGAAGCGATTCCAGCGCTCGCACGCGCTCTCCGCGATGTAGAGGCAGCCGTGGCACGCGGCGCCCTCGAGGTAGCGCTCGGACGGCCCCTTGGGGTTGTGGGCCGCGCAGACTGGATCGTTCGAACACAGCGTGCCGAGGTCGAACGCTCGCGCGAGGTGGTGACGAACGCGCCGGCCTTGTTCCACGAGACCGCCGAGCGTTCCTTCTGCGCCGGGAGTGCCCGTATGCAGCAGGATCGCCGCCATCGGAAGCTGCTCGTTCGGGCGCGAGCAATAGATGCGCTCTCGAATCGCGCTCGCCGCGTAGCCGCAGTCGAGAGAGATCGCGGAGATCAGCAGGTGTGCGAGCGAATGCAAGAGATAGAAGCGCGCGCCCGGAAACTCGAGGCCCTTACCCGATGATTCGCATGCGAACCCTTCGAGCAATGCGCTGGTTCGGTCGACGACCGCCTGGCGGTGCTCCCACTCGAGGACTGCTTTCTCGTCGAGGCAGATGAGCACGCCTTCGCCATAAATCTCGCTCGCCGGTAGCCAATCGGTGTTGAGCCCGAGCCGGCAGATGCGGTCGCTCTCCTCGTCATACTCGCCTTGGAGGTTCGGGCTCACCGAGGCAAGGCGCGAGAAACCAACCTGAGCACGGACCTCGCGCAGCTTCTTCGCGAGCACGATGCGTCCCAGGCCGCTCACGCCCGGCTCTTCGCTCGCGGGTAGGCGTCGTGCGAAAAAGTCTTGTCCCGCGCCAGGTAGCTCGCCCGGTTGATCCTCGGGCTGTGCGATCAGCTGGCGATACTCCGCAGTGCGGAGCGCCTCGCGCGGACCCGTAGTTCCCTGTTTGATGATCGAGATACCCGCAAGAACTTCGTTGTCGCCAAACGGTGCGAGCAGCGGACCGACTTTCTTCATCTTGCGCGCATGGGCGAGTCCACCGGAGTCAGTTGCAGGCTCCACCGCGTCCCACACATCGTGGTTGCGCAGCGTGTCCAGCAACACCCGCATCGGATCCGGAATCGACAGCGCGCTGACGGTCTGCGCGAAATACGAGCTCGTTGCCGTGCGCACCAGAAGCTCGAGGTGGTTCTCGCTGCAGCCGGCCTCCTCGTTGCCCTCCGGCCCAAGCCACGGGCGCTCTCCGCGGCACGGCCGCATCGCGTGCTCATGCCGCGCTTCGGCCAGCGACCGCCGCACGCCGCACTCGCACTCGATCACGATCTCGCTGAAGTCGCCGGACGGACTCTCGATGAGCCGCAGCTCAGCCGTCGGCGAGCAGGTCCCCATCCCTTCCTTGTGCACGAACCATCGCCAAGGAAACTCTTCGAGGTGGCCGCGCTTGCAGGTGGCAACGAAGCGCACCGGCACGCACGAGTTGGTGTCGCGACCCTTGCACGCGTGCTTCCACGCGCCGCTCGCGCCTTCGAGGTTGCTCGCCGGATTGAGCGCGCGGCAGCTCTGGCACACGAACCAGGAGGGAAACTCCATCACCTGCACGCCGTTATGGGGTGAATGCTCTTTGTCGTCGCCGCGCGGCGGGGCAATGAACGCTTCGGACTCGCTCAAGTCCACGAGGCCTAGCGACTTGAGTCGATCCGCAATCGCGTCGCGCAGCCGCGCTTCATCGATGAAGGGACGAGCTTTGTCCTTCGGGTACTTCCAGAAGTCGAGCCCGCCGATCAGCACGGCGTGATCCAAGAGATCCACCATCGCTCCCGGACCAAAGGTGGTGACCACTTGGCTCTGACGGATACGGCCCGCAGGCGGTGGACCTTTGCGCGCGTCTCGAAACGAGCGTGAGCGTGCCATTCAGCTCTTCCTCCCGAGCTTCCGCCCGACGATCCACAGGTGCGTCGTGCTCTCGACGTCGCGCATCGAGGTCGGTGCGCGCAGCTTCTTCTCGAGTGGCTGCTCCGGGTCGGTGGGGGCGAGCGGTACGCGCAACAGCTTGCGTGTGCCGCGGCCCGACAGGTCGTATGGCGAGTAGCTGCGCTGCGCGGGCTCGTCGGCCTTGCCCTGCACCAGCGTCGCCCAGGCATCGAGCAGGTTGCGGGCGCGGCTCAGAACGCTCTCGCTGAGTGCGTGCGCCGCGTGCTTGTTGCCATCGAGTTGTTGCTCTTCGGCGCGCCGCGCGAGGATCTGCGCGGCGTGCTCACCGATGGCGCGTCGCGTCGGCAACAGCATCGCCGCATCCGGTGGCGTCATCTCTTCGCTGCCGAAGCGCGTCAGCGCGACCAACGCGCCCGCGAGACCTCGATCGAGCGCAGGCCCTGCAAAAGGCGTCAGGCTCGTGGCCTCGACCGCACGGTAGAAGCTGTCGTGATAGGCGGTGAAGCGCTCGTAGTGCGAACGATCGCGCGGCTTGTGTAGGTTGAAGCATGTGAGCACGACGCCGGGCCATTTGTCCTGACGACCGACCCGGCTCGTGGCCTGGATGTACTCAGCCGTCGTCTTCGGTTGGCCGGCGACCACCATCAGCCCCAGCCGATCGATGTCGACACCTACGGAGATCATGTTGCTCGCGAGCAGCACGTCCACGCGCTCCTTCACGTTCGTGTGCGGCGCCTCGAGCCGCGCCTTGGCGCGCGTCACCGCGCTCGTGCTCTCTCGGCTCGTGAGCTCGAGCGGCTCGAGATCGATCGTGCGATTGGCGAAGAAGCGATGCGGGGCACGCGCTTGGTTCAGCGGCCGGCGCTCCTCAGCCTTGCCGGTACGTCCGCGCACTTCGTCTTCGACCAGCCGGCGCATGCCGCCGAGCTCGCGCAAGCTGTTGAAGTAGCCGACGAGCGTCATGTATGCGTCAGCGGTCTGATCCGCCGGCAGGTCCTTGCGATACGCCTTCGCCGCCGCGGAGATCGCGGTGCTGTACGCGCGCAGCAAGATCGCCTTCAAAGACCGCCCCTGTGCCGAGACCCCGACATACAGCCGGCCGGACTCGCTGCCCACCACTTTCGCGAAGTACGTCTCCGAGTCCTCTACGCCAGGCGGGGGAAAGACGTTTACGAGCGAGCTGTGACGTCCGAACAGCGCCTGGATCTGCGCTGCCGCCCGCCGCACCGTCGCGGTCGCGGCGATGATCTTCGGCTTCACCCTGCGACCGTCCGCCAACGTGAGCGTCGAGAGCTCCTCAATCGCGGTCTCATATAAGCCCACCATCGTGCCGAGGGGCCCCGATATAAGGTGCAGCTCGTCCTGTACGATGAGCTCGGGAGGCAATAGTCCGGTCGGTAGCTGGACCTGTGTGTTCGACTTTCCGAGCGTTCCATCCATCACGCCGTAGAACGCGTTGCCGTCGCGCGCCTTGACCTTGCCGAACAGCGCGCCCGTCTCGCCGCGCCACGGCAACATCGCGAGCTTGTCGACGGTGGCGATCACGAAGCTCGGTAGCTCGCGGTAGATCTGCTCGTCCACGAACACGACCGGTAAGCCGTCGCGGTTTCGTGCGCCGGCGAAGTCGCACTGGTCGTTGCGGCAGTCCATCACGATCGCCCTTGGTGCTCGCTTGGGCTCCGCGATCAGGCTGGAGGGCTCCAAGTCCTTCGCGCACCACGGGCACTTGGGCAGCGGGCAGGGGTTCGGGCCTGTGTTGTTCTTGGCCTCGACGATCTTGCGCGCGGCGTCCTCGAGCGTGTTCGGCGTCGCGCCCTTGCCGACCCACAGGCCCACGCTGAAGCGAACATCGCCGAGCTTCGCCGGCTCCGCGCGCCGCAGCAGCTCAAGCGCGCATACGAGCGTCGCGGCGCGCCCGAGCTGATCGAGCGTTAGGAGCCGCAGCGTGTAGCGCAGGAGCACCGCCACGCCGAGCCCTTGATCCGGCTCACTCCGGCGCCGCAGCCGTCGCAACAGCAGCGCGAACGCGATCACGCCCAGGTACGCCTCGGTCTTGCCGCCGCCGGTCGGAAAGAAGATCAGCTCCACGGCCTCACGATCGGCGTGTGCTCCGTCCGCCACGCTCTCGAGGTTCATCAACACGAACGCGAGCTGGAAGAGGCGCCACTCCGGCTCCGCATCCTTGTAGCGCTGCGGGCTGCGCGCGCGAGCGGCGCTCGCCATCGCGCGGTTTGCAAGGCAGAACGCGTCACGTACCAACGCATCGCGCTCGAGCAGCTCGATGCCCGCGGCGATGCGCGCGCGGGCCGTCTCTTGCTTGTGCACCAAGAAGTCGCGCGCTTCGCGCCGCCGGTCGCTGTCGAGCGCGATAATCCGCTGCTCAGCGATCCAGCGCCCGTAGTCCTCCGGCAAAGCCGCGAGCTTCGCCCGCGCATCCGTACCATCGCTGAGTGTGGCGAGCGCATCCATGCTCACCGTCACCGCATCGTTCTTGCGCGTGCTTACGCGCTTGACCTCCGCACGCGGCAACCAGCACGTCTGCACGGCCGTGACGCGTTCCCCATCGCGCGCCACCACCGCCGCAGAGACGTTGTGGCCCACCGCGTACTCGTTGCAGTTGCGGAAATGCAGGTCTGCGATGCGCTCGTCCCACTCCTTACTGTGCTCCCAGGTGCGGTTCGGCTTGGGCAAGAAGCCCTCGGCGCACGCGATCCGCATGCTGACCTGGTGGATGTGCTGCTCGTCGCGCTTGCCTTTGTCGCCAGTGGCCCTGCGGTTCACGAGGAAGATCGACAACGCTTGTGCGTCCTGCGCGAGCCCTGCCATCACTGGCGCTGCCCGCAGCTCACCGACGACGCGAATGCCATCGGTATCGGGTACGCGCACGCCATCACCGTCGGGACTCAACGTCTCCGCGTCTAGCGGCACGCTGAAGTGCTTGGCCGGCCGCCAATGCCGCGTCCAAATGTTCTTGCGCGTGTCCTTGTCGCGCGTGCAGGTGTACTCGGCGAAGCGCACTGTGGCGGTGAGCTCTTTCGTTCCGGCCGGCAACAGCACCGACATCCCCATCGACGCCGGGAACACCGTCTTGCGCTTCGGATCCGGATCCGAGCCGCCGCCCGTTTCTTCTTCGTCCTCGTCGTCGCCGGCGGCGAGCTCGTCGTCCGTCTCGGGGTCGTCCGGCTCGCGGCCTTCCTCGGGCACCAGAAAGCCGGTCAGGTACCAACGCGACGGCGGCAGCTTCAGGAGCTCCTCCGCGCCCGACCCGCTCTCCGTGTCCGGTACGTACGGTCCGATCAGGTCGGCTTCGAGCGCCTCGACCAAGTGCGTGCGAGCTGTCGTATCCCCCATCAAGTCCCTCCAGGAGCGGAAAGACTAGCGATAGGACCGTCTTGCCGCACTCACGTGTAGCGATCTCGTCCAGTGCAAGGCGCGGTCTGCACACGCAAGTTGACGCGACGCTCTCGAGGCTGCCGTAAAGATAGGAATTCATTGGCCGCCGCCGCTGGCTCTCAATGCACGAGCTAAATACCTTGATCCCGGCCCTCTCCGAGAAGCGATCGTTAGCGCTTCTTCGAAGTGACTTCGGTCTGGCCGTCCCCTAGGCTGCCCCCCGTCGATGCGCGGCTGCTTGAGGCCGGCGCCACCCGTCAAAAACGAGGACACCGCACGCATGCTGTTTGCCAAGAGCAGCCCTGGCTCTAGCTCGCCGCCCTCGACCGGGCAGGCCGATGCTGACGTGTATTTCTCGGCGGACATCGAGACCGATGGTCCGATTCCGGGTCCCTTCTCCATGCTTTCGATTGGGCTCGTCGTTGCTGGCTCGTTTGACGGCT
>WUUC01079131.1_pt1 | contig 14283 bp, 16 predicted proteins | sample 6278441 | NCBI WGS metagenome assembly WUUC01 (sample SAMN13675441, study PRJNA597444) | soil metagenome | isolation source: soil | place: USA: Washington | collected 2017-10
GTCTGTCCGGCGTGCTCGGCGCGAAGCGTCCCGGCCTCGTGCGTGCGGATCACGGCGTGCTCTCTCCTGTTGGGGGATGATGGTGCTGAAGAGGCTAGCCAACGACCGCACTGTTCCGTCCAGCAGGTTTCCGGGGCTACGATCACCGTGAGCACCGATCCGGTCACCCGTGGATTTAACGTGGTGGCTACCACGGCCAGCCGCTACGTCGTAGGGTGTTGGTTACCAGGTGGTAGGTAGAAACAGCTGGGGAGAACGCGAGGAGACCACGATGGGTGGCGGCGCGACCCGCGAACCAGTTCGAGAGCTGCGAACCGGCGAGCTCAGGCGCGCGCTCCCCCACCCGGTGGACAACCTGGCGGCGGACGCGTTCCCGACTGCCCTGCGCACGGCCATCCAGGCCAGCGGCCTGAGCCTCGACCGGATCCAGTACCGCCTGCGGGCGCGTGGCGTGTCGGTCAGCGTCACCGCGTTGAGCTACTGGCAGTCGGGCAGGCGCAGACCGGAGCGCGCCGAGTCGCTCGCCGCGCTCGGCCACCTCGAGTCGGTGCTCGGCGTCGCGCCGGGTTCCCTGATCGCGCTGCTGGGCCCGCCCAGGCCGCGCGGCCGCGTGCAGCGCGAGTCGTCCCGGGTGCCGATCGAGGCGCTGTGGCCCGAGCGCGAGCCGGTGTCGAAGCTCCTCAAGCGCATCGACTTCACCACCGAGACCGCACTCACCAAGCTCTCGCAGCAGGACCGCATGGACGTGGCCGCCGACCGCGGCGAGAAGCGCATCGCCGTGCGCCAGGTGCTGCGCGCCGAACGCGACGGCGTCGACCGCACCGTGATGGTCTACGACCTCGAGCTCAGCGGCAGGCCCTTCCCCGAGATCGTGGCCGGGCAGTCCTGCCGCATCGGCCGCGTCGCCCGCGACGAGGCCGCGGGCCTCATCGCCGCCGAGATCCTGCTGGACGCCCCCCTGGCCCGGGGCGACACCGCGATCGTCGAGTACGCGCTCAACCACCCGGGCCCCCCGTTCTCCCGCGGCGACGACAGCTACTGCCGCCGCTTCACCACCCCGGTGCGCGAGTTCGTACTGGAGATGCAGTTCGACCCCGACGCGCTGCCCGCCTACTGCGAGCTGTACACCGTGAACCCGGAGGAGCAGACCACGACCCGCCGCAAGGTGGAGGTCACGTCCAACGGCCAGGCACACGCCGTGGCCCTGGACTTCGGCCCCGGCACCTTCTGCGTGCGCTGGGACTGGCCCCGAGACCGCCCATAGACCCGTGCGACCGCTGCCGGTCGTGCTCTACGAGATAACCCCCTCGCCAAGGGTTGCCACGTTCGACAAACGCGCGTAACCCAACGCGACCTGGCGCGCCTTCACTGGCCCCGGAGTTCGCAGCTTCCGCGCCTCAGGAACTCGCCAACCGCCGCCCTACCTGAGGCACCGAACCCACCTGCCTGGCTCAGCTCGCCCTCGGGTCCCCTGCCGAGCTTGCGTTGCCCAACCTGCCACCCTGCCCAGTCCGGCTGCCATGCCCAGACCCAGCCCGCCTACCGGCCCCGGCCCCCAGCCCTCCCCCGGGCCCCCGGGTCCCACCCCGCGCCCCGCTACAGCAACGCCAGCTGCTCCTGCTGCACCGGTCCGTTCGCCTTCGTGCCCGCCGCCAGACTGCCCTCCGGCCAGTGCGGCTCGGCAGGGTCGACGGTGCGTTCGGCCTTCGGGCCCAGGCCGTGCTTGCGTAACAGCGGGCCCACGCGTCTGCCGAGCCAGCGCCGGTAGCCAACGTCGGCGTTGCTGCCCCGCGCGTAGATGCGGCGGTACTCCGGCCCCAGCCGCGGGTGTTCCCTGGCGAGCCACGCGGCGAACCACTCCCGGGCGCCCTTGCGCAGGTGCAGTGGCAGGACCGTGACACCGGTCGCGCCGGTGTCGGCGATCGCGGCGAGCAGGGCGTCCAGCTGGTCCACCGAGTCGGTGAGGCCGGGCAGGACGGGGGCGACGAACACGCCGCACGGCAGGCCCGCCTCGACGATCTTGCGGACCAGCTCCAGTCGCGCCTGCGGGCTCGCCGTGCCCGGTTCGAGGGTGCGCTGCAGCTCCCGGTCCACCAGTGCGATCGACACGCCGAGCCCCACCGGGACGTCCTTGCCGACCGCCGACAGCAGCGGGAGGTCGCGTGAGAGCACCGTGCCCTTCGTGAGGATGCTGAACGGTGTGCCGCTGTCGGCCAGCGCGCGGATGATGCCCGGCATCAGGCGGTACCGGCCCTCCGCCCGCTGGTAGGGGTCGGTGTTGGTGCCCATCGCCACCGGCTCGCGGGTCCAGCGCGGGGACCGGAGCTGGCGCGCGAGCACCTCGGCGGCGTTGACCTTGACCACGATCTGCGAGTCGAAGTCCTGCCCGGCGTCCAGGTCGAGGTAGGTGTGGGTGTTGCGGGCGAAGCAGTTGTGGCTCACGACGCCGTTCGCGATGAAGTCGCCGGTGCCGGTCGTGATGTCGTACAGCGTGAGGTCCACCTCGAGCGGTTCGACCGTCGCCACCGCCAGCGGCGCGCCGGACCGCAGCACGGTGCCGGTGAGCTCGCCGGTGCCGGTCAGCGCCGGGTTGGTCGCGTGGAGGAACCTCAGGTGCTCGCCCAGCCCGCCGGTGAGGCGCAGGCGGCACACCCCGCTGCGGTGCCCGTCCTCCACGACGACGGCGAAGTCGAACCGCCGCAGGGCCTCGGCGACCGCGGGCAGCGACGCCCTGCCGACGCGGCCGATGCGCAGCCGCCCCTGCGAGAAGTCGCCGTCCACGTCGAACACGCCGGCCAGGAACCCCTTGTGCCACTCCTCGCTCGGCACCTCGGGGCGCTCGATCGGCAGGCTGATCGAGTCGTCCCCGGTGAGGTACTCCCTGGCCCTGGCGAGCACCCGGGGGTCGACCGCCTCGCCGTGGCCGACGGAGAGACCGGCCAGGTAGCCGCACTGGTAGTCCACCCCGCCCTTCGGCGGCGTCGCGAAGTGGCCGGTGCCCACGAGCCGGTCGCCCGGCACGAGGATCCGCCGCTCGTCCGCGCACGCGCCGCCCGCGACGTGGCGCCAGCCCCGATCGGTGAGGAAGCGGTGGTCGCCGCTCGCGATGAGCTGGGTGCCGTCACGCAAGGTGACGCGGAAGGCGGGCTTGACCGTGGTCCAGTGCGCCAGCACCCGCGTGGTGACGTACCTGCGCCGGTTGCCGACCCGTTCGGTGCCGTAGACCCGGTCGCCCTCCCGGAGCTGGGACAGCGGCCGCGTCCGGCCGTCGGCCATCAGGATCGGCGTGTCGGCCGCGAGGCAGTACCGGCAGGCGTGACTGCAGCCCCGGTACGGGTTCACCGTCCACTCGAACGGCAGCGGCGACGGGCCCGGGACCCTGTTCAGCACGGACTTGGCGCGCACCTCGTGGAAGACCACGTCGGCGAACTCGGGGGTGCGCACACTGCGCACCAGCCCGGGAAGCCCGGGCAGTGACTGCTGGCCGTCGTGGTCGAGCCGCTGGTTGTCCCATCGCACGGACATAGTCGAACACACGTTCGATCTAGTGTCAATTCGAACACATGAGCAGTGTCAACAGGCCCCCTACCAGCGGAAATGCCACCAGCGAGGCTCTGACGTAGTGCTTTTCACAGCCGTCCAACGGAACGCCGGACCAAGATCACCCGATAGCGGTACGCCAGGCGTCGAGGTGTCGCTCCACGTAGTCGGCGGCGGGGCCCCAGTGATCGCCGTGCCCCTCGGCGTACAGGCGGCTCCACGGCTCCTCCGTGGCGGTGCGCAGGAGGTCGTACATGCCCCGGGTGTGGGCGGCGATCAGCTCGGGCAGCGCGGCGCGCTGCCCGTCGTCGAGGCCGTACCCGTCGGCGAGGGCGCGCAGGCGGGGGCCGTCGACGGCCGGGTCGCCGCCCGCGTGCAGGGGGACGAAGCCGTGGGCCGCGTAGCCGAGGTCCCACAGGCGCGAGCCGGGACCCGCGCCGTCCCAGTCGATGAAGACCCACCGGTCCTCGGCCCGGACGAGGTTCCACGGCGCGAGGTCGTGGTGGCAGACGAGGTCCTCGCGGTCGGGCGGGATGACGACGTCCCACCGGGCGCCGGGCGGCGGGGTGAAGTCCGCGAGCGCGTCGTGCAGGTCGCGGACCAGGCGGCCGACCCGGTGCAGCTCGCCGCGGTCGCGCGGGATGTCGCCCAGGGTGCCGGGGACGTACTCGACGACCTGCCGCCCCCGGTCGTCGCGGCCGAGGTGGCGCGGCGCGCCGGGGAAGCCGTCGAGGTGGGCGAGCAGCGCCTCGACCGCGGGGGTGGCCGCGGTGACCGGCTTGCGCACCGTGCCGTCGACCAGGACGACCGCCCCGGATACGTTCCCGCCTGGGAGTACGTGCTCCACACCCGACATTGTCGGACCTCCGCGCTAGCGTTCTCCCCATGTCCACCACCCGGCTCCGCGAGCGGGTCGCCGCCATCGTCGCCGAGCTCCCCGAGGCGACGTGCACCGGCGACCAGCACCTGACGCTCGCCGTCCGCAGGAAGACCTTCGGCTACTTCCTCGACGACCACCACGGCGACGGGATCGTCGGCATCGCGTTCAAGGCGGGTCCCGGCGAGCAGGACGCGCTGGTGCGGTCGGATCCCGACCGGTTCTACGTGCCCGCCTACCTCGGCGCCCGCGGGTGGGCGGCGCTGCGGCTCGACACCGGACGGGTGAACTGGACCGAGGTGCGCGAGCTGCTCACCGACGCGTACCGATTACAGGCGCCCCGCAAGCTGGTCACCCAGCTGGAGGGCTGACCCGGAACGTCAGTCCGCGGCCTGCTCGGGAGGTGGCGTGTAGAACGCCCGCACGCGGTCCGCCGCGGCCCGCGCCGTCTCCTCGTCGGCACCCGCGTCCACGTCGGCCTGGCGCCAGCGCTCGGCCGCCTGCGCGACGAACTCGACGCCCTCCGGCGAGGCGGACCACGCCTCCGCCTCCTCGGGGCTGACCGCCGGGCGGCCCGGCGCGAGGTGCTGGGCCAGTGACCAGAACGCGAGGTCCCAGCCGATGCCGGTGGCGCCCGGGCCGTACTGGTCCCACAGCTCGTCGGCGACGTGGGCGATGTGGTCCAGCTCGAAGCGGGTCGTGGTGTCCGTCTCGGCGACCACCCGCACCTCGATCCAGCTGACCTGCTGGTTGTACTCCCAGGTCGCGAAGAAGCTCTTCGGCGGGTCGCAGCGCTCGACGGTGCCACCGGCGTTGCCCTGCAGCTGGTACCTGCCGCCGAGCCTGAGGTCGCCGGTGATCGGGAGGAACCACCGCGGGAGCCGCTCCGGGTTCGTGCACGCGTCCCACACGTCCTCGACGTCCGCGTCGTAGGTCTGGCTCACCGTGGCGATGCGTGCCTCCCCCGGGCCGAACACCCGCGTGCCCACCGTGCGGTTCACCGCGTTGATCTGCTGGGCGACATCGACCATCGAGCGTCTCCTCTGGTGTCATGGACCTGCGGCGGTCACGTTATCGAGAGCTACTTATATAAGTCAACACTGAGGGAATTGGATGGACTTCGTCGAGATCGCCGGGTTCGTGTCCGGCGCGCTGTGCGTCTGGCTCGTCGCGCGCCAGAACGTCTGGAACTGGCCGATCGGCATGGCCAACAACGTGACGTTCCTGGTCCTGTTCTGGACCGCCGGGATCTACGCCGACGCGACCCTGCAGGTCGTCTACCTCGGGCTCGGGGCCTACGGGTGGTGGGCGTGGCTGCGGGGCGGAACCGCGCACACCGCGCTGCCGGTCAGCCGCACCACCCGTGAGCAGTGGGTCGCCCTGGGCGTCGTGGGCGTGGCCGGCACGGCGGGGCTGGCCGTCCTGCTCGGCACGGTCACCGACTCGACCGTGCCGCTGCCCGACGCGGTCACGACCGTGCTGTCCCTGCTCGCCACCTGGGGGCAGGCGCGCAAGAAGCTGGAGTCGTGGTGGCTGTGGATCGCGGCGGACGTCGTCTACATCCCGCTCTACGCCTACAAGGACCTCTGGCTCACGAGCGCCCTCTACGTCGGCTTCCTCGCGCTCTGCGTCGTGGGCCTGCGCAGCTGGACGGCCGCCTACGCCACGACGCGGCGCGCGGCGGCCGGGAGCCCGGCCTCGTCCGCCACCGGCCAGGTGAGGGGGTCCGGACCGAGCGCGACCAGCTGATCCACCTGCTCGCGGCACCACGGTGACACCGCGAGCTCCCCGCCCGTCACCAGGCTCACGAACAACGGCCACGACACCCAGCCGTACTCGTCCACCTCGAGCGGGGACAGGGCAGGCGCGGCCTCGGTGACCGCGCGGAACACCGGGCACAGCTCGTTCTCGACGACCCCGTTCGCCATCTCGGCGCGGTAGCGGAACCGGGGCAGCAGCAGGTCGACCGACGGCGCGGGCAGGCCCAGCTCGTCCGCGAGCCTGCGCTGGACGGCGTCGACGAACGGCTCGGCCGGACCGGGGTGCCCGCAGCAGCTGTTGGTCACGACACCGGGCCACGTCTTCTTCCCGCGGGCCCGGCGCGTGACCAGCAGGTCGCCGGCCGGGTTGAACACGTAACACGAGAACGCGAGGTGCAGCGGCGTGTCGAGGTGGTGCACGGTCGCCTTGTCGGCGACCCCGATCTCGCGCCCCTGTTCGTCCAGCAGGACGACCTGTTCCGTCACCTCACCGATGGTAGCCGGGGATCACAGGGTCAGCTCGGTGCCGTCGAGGGGCACCTCGACCCCGGCCTCCCGGACGGCGGCGAACTCCGGCGACCGCCGGTCCAGGACGGGGTTGGTGTTGTTGAGGTGCGTGTACATCCACCGGACGCCCCGGGTGCCGGCATGCTCGCGGATCCGGGTGAGGCTGCCGGCCGGGCCGTCGATCGGCACGTGCCCCATGGCCTGCTGGGTGGCGGGGTCGGTGCCCGCGCCGGACATCTCCGACGGCGAGAAGAACGTGCCGTCGAGCAGGACGGCACGGGCGCCGTCGACGAAGCCGTCGAACCCGGCGGGCCACTCCCGCAGACACGGCGCGTACACGAGGGCCCCGCCGGTCGCCGGGTCGGTGATCCGGTACGCGACGACCCACGGTCCCGGCGCCGGGGCGTCCCGGGCGTACCTGGGCTTCTTGTCGCTCACGGGGAACGCCTGGACCGACAGCCCCGGCAGGTCCGTCGTCCCCGCGGCCGGGGACCAGTCCCAGGAGCCGTAGCGGGCCACGGTGTCCCGCACGGGGAACCGGTCGCCGAGCGCCGACAGCACCGCGGGCGGCGCCCACACCCGCAGCCCGCCGCTCTCACGCAGCAGCAGGAGCCCGAGCGCGTGGTCCAGCTCGGCGTCGGTCAGCAGCGCACCCCGCAGCGGTGTGTCCCGCGGACCGGGGCCTGCCGCGAGCGCGGGTGCCGCGAGCACCTGCGCGCGGAGGTCGGGCGAGGCGTTGACCAGGTACCAGTCGCGGCCGTCGGGACTGACGGCGAGGCAGTCCTGCGTCCGCGCGGGCACGTCCGGGTCACCGGCACGGCAGGCCGCGCAGAGCCGGCACGCGCAGTTCCACTGCGGGAACCCGCCGCCCGCCGCCGTGCCCAGCAGCAGCACCCTCACCGCGCCGCCACGGGACCGCGCATCACGAACTCCGGCACGTCGCCCGGCGGGGGGAGCAGCAGGTCGACCACGCCCCGGTCGGGCGAGCGCGAGCACACCGGGTCGGTGGCCGCGGCGTCGCCGAGGAGCTGGAACGCCTGGCACCGGCAGCCGCCGAAGTCGACGCCGCGCCGGTCGCACGAGCGGCACGACTCCGACATCCACTCCTCGCCCCGGTAGGCGTTGAACGACGTCGAGTCGTACCAGATCTCCCGCAGCGGCCGGGTCAGCACGTTCTCGACCGGCAGCGTCGTGATCACCGAGGCGGCGGGGCACGGCAGCACGTCCCCGTTCGGCGCCACGGTGAGCTGCCGCGCGCCCCAGCCGTACATGCACGGCTTCGGGTACGGCTCGTAGTAGTCGGCCACGACGTACACGATCTCCATCGTGCCGCGCAGCCGTTCCGCCTCGGCCCGCACGACCGGCTCGGCCGCGGCGAGCTGCTCCCGCGTGGGCATGAGCGCGGCCCGGTTGCGCAGCGCCCAGCCGTAGTACTGGGTGTTGGCGAGCTCCAGGCGGTCGGCACCCATCCGTTCCGCCAGTGCGATCAGCGCGCCCACCTGGTCGTGGTTGGCCCGGTGCAGCACGACGTTCACCGTCAGCGGCAGGTCCCGCGAGGTGACAAGCTCGGCGGCCACCAGCTTGTGCCCGTGCGCCTTGGTGCCCGCGATCAGGTCGGCACGCGCGGCGTCGGCACCCTGCACCGACAGCTGCACGTGGGCGAGCCCGCGGTCGACCAGGTCGTCGAGCCGGTCCGCGGTCAGGCCGAGCCCGCTGGTGACCAGGTTGACGTAGCAGCCGAGCCCGGCGGCACGCGAGACCAGCGCGGGCAGGTCGGGCCGGGCGAGCGGTTCGCCACCGGACATGTGGACCTGCAGCACACCGAGGTCGCGGGCCGCGTCGAGCACCTCGAGCCACTGGTCGGTGGTGAGCTCGTCGCGCCGGGCGGTCAGCTCGACCGGGTTCGAGCAGTACGGGCAGTGCAGCGGGCACCGGTGTGTGAGCTCGGCCAGCATGCCGAGCGGTGGCGCGACGGTCACGTCCATTCGACGACCCTCCTGCCTTCGAGCCGGTCCAGCACGTCCGTGACGTCCTGGGCGCGGACACCCCGGTACCGCTGCCCCAGCGCGGTAGCGATCTCGTCCACCGTGGACGTCCCGTCGCACAGCGCCAGCACGGCCGCGGCGGTGGCGTTGGGCACCAGCACGCCCTCGGGGAACAGGAGCACGTGCGTGTCCCGCGTCCGGTCGAAGGTGAGCCGGACTCCCTTGCGCAGCTTAGGTTTGCCGGACATGGGCCGCGCGCTCGATCGCGTCCAGCAGCGACCAGAGCACGTCGCACTTGAACGACAGCGCGGCGATCGCCGCGTCCTGCTGCTCACGAGTCGTGCTGTGGCGCACCACGATGTCCAGAGTGGACTTTCCCTCGCCGGAGACCGCCTCGACCCGGTTGGTGAAGTAGGCGAGGTCGTCGCGCCGGATCCAGTCGTACTTCGCCAGCATGTCGGCCACCCGGCGCTGCATCAGGTGGCCGGAGAACATCTCGGTGAGCCCGGACGCGACCGCCTCCAGCCACGGCCGGGTGCGGGCGAAGGTCACGTAGGCGTCGACGGCGAAGCGCACACCGGGCACGACGTGCCGCTCGTCCAGCACCTCCGCGCGCGTGAGCCCGACCGCCTCGCACAGGCGCAGCCAGCGCTCGCGGCCGCTCTCGGCGTCGTCGTCGGCACGTCCGTCGTGGTAGACGATCCGGTCCAGCCAGGCCCGCCGGACGTCCGGGACCGGGCAGTTGGCGATGATCGCCGCGTCCTTCACCGGGAGCACCGACTGGTAGTACCAGCGGTTGGCCGCCCAGACCCGCAGCTCGTGCCTGCCGAGCTCGCCCGCGTGCATGCGCCGGTGGAACGGGTGGGTGCCCCAGTAGCGGTGGGAGAGGCCGCGGAGCTCGGCGACGAACTCGTCGGCGGTGCGGGTCACGGCATGAACCTCCGGTGGTGCTGCCGGCGCGAACCCGGCGCGGGAGCGCGCCGGCAGGGTGGGTCAGTCCTCCATACGCGCCGCGTAGGCGGTGACCTCCATCGGCGTCTCGTACTCGACGAAGTCCGGTGTGGTCCAGGTTTCCAATTCGGTGCCGTTCATCTGCCCTCCTCGGGACATGGGAGCAACCAGGGCCCTCCCAGCCTAACGACAACGCGGGAAACCGCAAGGAAAGCGGTTTCCCCCATTAGCGACCCGCGACCGCACCACGAGCGGGCCGGTGCGGCACGATGCTCGCATGTTCGAGCACGCGCTGGTCCTCGGCAAGTTCTACCCACCGCACGCGGGCCACCACCGGCTGATCAGGGTCGCGGCGGCCCGGGCGCGGCGCACCACGGTCGCCGTGCTGGGTGCCGCGGTCGAGTCGATCCCGCTCGCCGACCGGGTGCGGTGGCTCGTCGACGAGCACGCCGCGGACGCGGGCGTGGTGGTCGTGGGCGACGTCGACGACCACCCCATCGACTTCCACGACGACGCGATCTGGGACCTGCACCTCGGCATCATCCGGTCGGTGCTCGCCCGCCGCGCCATGCGGGACGGCGATCCCCGCCGGGCCCCGGTCGACGTGGTGTTCTCCAGCGAGGACTACGGGGCCGAGCTGGCCGCGCGACTCGACGCGAAGCACGTGCCGGTCGACCCGGACCGCACCGCCGTCCCGCTGTCGGGCACCGCGGTGCGGGCCGACCCGCCCGCGTACTGGGACCGGCTCGCCCCCGCCACGCGCGCCGGGCTCTGCGCGCGGGTCGTCGTGGTCGGCGCCGAGTCCACCGGGACCACGACGCTGAGCCGCGCGCTCGCGGACCACTACCGCACCGAGTGGGTGGCCGAGGAGGGACGCAGGCACACCGAGGAGAAGTTCGTCGCCGCCACCGCGCTCGCCGGCGGCACTCCCCCGCCGCTCGACGACCTGGTGTGGACCGTGGGCGACTTCGTCGACGTGGCCCGCCACCAGGCCGAGGAGGAGGACCGCGCCGCGCGCCGGGGCGGCCCGCTCATCGTCTGCGACAACGACGCCTGGGCGGCGACGGTCTGGTGCGAGCGCTACCTCGGGACGGCGCACCCCGACGTCGCGGCCGGCCGCCGTCCCGCCCTCTACCTGCTCACCGACCACGTCGGCGTGCCGTTCGAGCAGGACGGGTGGCGCGACGGCGAGCACCGGCGGGAGTGGATGACCGCGCGGTTCGCCGAGCTGCTGGCCGGCCGGGGCGTGCCCTGGCTGCTGGTCACCGGCGACCGGGACGAACGGCTGCGGCAGGCGGTCCGCGCCTGCGACGGGCTCCTCGCCCGCCACTTCCGTTTCAACGACCCGCTCACCGCCTGAGAGACTGCCCGCGTGTACGAGGGCGAGACCGAACCGATCCCGCGGATCACCGGCCGCGGCGGGCCCGGCCACGGCCGGGAGCAGCCGGCCGACCGGTACGCGGACGACTACGACGATCTCGACGACGAAGACGAGTACGGGGACGAGGACGGCGACGAGGACGGGCCGCGTGGTCACGGCCACGGGCACACCCCCGCGCCACCCGCCTCGCGGCGGGTCCGCACGGTCATCGCGGTCCTGCTGATCCCGTTCGCGCTCGCGGCGGCCGTCGGCGCCGTGCTCCTCTACCCCTTCGGCGAGGCGAAGGAGGGCCGGGCCGGTGCGGGCACCCCCGTCGACGGCGTCGTCACGGCCGCGGAGAGCGGCCCCTGCAACGGTGACGTGCAGGTGGGCGACCAGGGCGACGACAGCCAGTGCCTGGTCGTCGCCATCCGCATGACCGACGGCCCCGCGCCCGGCCGCGAGATCGAGACCGTCATCCCGATCGAGCCCGCCACCCCGCGGTTCGCCGTCGGCGACGAGATCGTGCTGGCCTACGCCGGGGGCGACCCGGCCGACGGGCAGTCCTACCAGCTCGTGGACTTCCAGCGGGACGTGCCGCTGGCCCTCCTCGCCGGCCTGTTCGCGCTCGCCGTCCTCGCGCTCGGGCGCTGGCAGGGGCTCAAGGCGCTGGTCGCGCTCGGCATCAGCTTCGGCGTGCTCGTCCTGTTCGTCCTGCCCGCCATCATCGCCGGGGAGAACCCGCTGCTGGTGGCGGTCGTCGGCGCGGGCGTGATCATGTTCGTGGTCCTCTACCTGACCCACGGGCTGTCCGCGCGCACCTCCACCGCCGTGCTCGGCACCATGGTCAGCCTCGCGCTCATCGGTGTGCTCGGCGCGCTGTGGGCCGCGTTCGCCAAGCTCACGGGGCTCGACGAGGACACCGCGACGCTGGTCGGGCTGCTCGACCAGTCGATCGACACCCGCGGGCTGCTGCTCGCGGGCGTCGTGATCGGCGCACTCGGCGTGCTGGACGACGTGACCGTGACGCAGACCAGCGCCGTGTGGGAGCTGCGCGCGGCGAACCCGTCCCTGTCGCGGCGCGAGCTGTACACCGCCGCGCTGCGCATCGGCCGCGACCACGTCGCCTCCGCCGTGAACACGCTGGTCATGGCGTACGCGGGTGCCGCGCTGCCGCTGCTGCTCTACTCGTCGGTCTCCGGGGTCGGCCTCGGCAACATCGTGACGTCCCAGTCGATCGCCCAGGAGATCGTGCGGACGCTCGTCGGCAGCATCGGCATCGTCGCCGCGGTCCCGGTCACGACCGCGCTGGCCGCCGCGGTGGCCGCGCAGGAGCCGGCACCGGGGAGCCGACGGTCACGGACCACCGGACGAGCGTCCCGCGGGACACCGGGGCGACCGGTCAGTCGAGGCTCGCGACGAACCGGGTGATGGCCTCCGGCGCGAGCCGCTGGGCCAGCCTGCCGGACGGCGCGATGGACGCGAGCCGGTACAGCGGCCGGTCGGCGGCCACGTCACCCTTCGCCTCGGCCCGCAGCTGCGCGACCAGCAGCTGGGAGAACACCAGCCCGGCGGTGTTCTCGCTGCGCGCGAAGACGTCGGCCAGCCTGCGCAGCACGAGGATGCCCAGCTCGCGGCCGCCCGCCCCGGAGTAGACCGCCAGCGCGAGGTTGATCGACTTGCGGCCGCCCGTCAGGAGCAGGCCCACCGTCCTGGTGCCGCGGACGTCGGTGACCATCAGCTCGATCTTGTCCACGTGGCGCAGGTCGACCGACTTGCGGCCGACGGCCTTCGACACCACCACGTCGCCCTCGAGCCAGAGCCTGCGCCGGCCCGACACCCACGACAGCCACATCAGCAGCACGACCACCACGCCGGCGGTCACGAGCGCCGGGGTCTGCCCGGCGAACAGCGCCACGATGCCACCCAGGGCCGCACCGAGCACGACGGCGACCCCGAGGGCCACGCAGCCGCGCCTGCGGGCGCTGGACAGCTCGGTGAGGTCGAGGGGGATGCGCTCCGGCTCGTCGTCCACTCACATGCCCCGGGTCGGCCCCGTCGCGCTGGGGTCCAGCTCGAGGAGGAACGGGTTGGCGGCGCGCTCGCGGCCGATGGTCGTGCTGTTGCCGTGGCCGGGCAGCACAACGGTGTCGTCGGCGAGCGGGAGGATCTTGGTGCGCAGGGTCTCGGTCATCATGCGCATGTCGCCGCCCGGCAGGTCGGTCCGCCCGATCGAGCCCGCGAACAGGGTGTCGCCCGCGAACATGACGCGGCCGCCCTCCGCGGGCGCGGTGTGGAACACGACCGAGCCCCGGGTGTGCCCCGGCGTGTGGTCGACGGTGAGCTTGAGCCCGGCGAGGTCCAGCTCGGCGCCGTCGGCCAGCTCACGCACCTCGGCGGGCTCCCGCAGCTCCAGCCGTCCGCCGAAGAAGGACGCGCCCTGCGCGCTGATCCCCTTCATGGGATCGCTCAGCATCCCGCGGTCCTCCGGGTGGATCCACGCGGCGATGTCGTTGCCGTCGCAGATCGGCGCGACCGAGTAGACGTGGTCGAAGTGGCCGTGCGTGAGCAGCGCGGCGACCGGCGACAGCCGGTACTTGCGCAGTGCCTCGTCGATCGGTTCGACCGCGTCCTGACCGGGGTCGACGATCACGCACGGCTCGCCCTCACCCGCGGCCACGAGGTAGCAGTTGGCCTGGAAGGCACCGGTGGGAAACCCGACAACGAGCACGCACCGAACCTACCGTGTCCGATTGGCTCGCTCCGCTCGTGGGTGCGCGCCTCAGACCGAGCGCAGGCGGCGGAAGCGGGACCAGGTGGCCATCCGCCGGTTCGCCTGGACGCCCGCCTCGCGGTTGCCGCTCACGTCCATGTTGGCCACGCAGATGCGGTCCCTGCCGTGCCGCTTGGCGGCGCGCAGCGACACGTCGGCGTCGAGCATCAGGTCCTCGAGGTCCAGCTCGACGAGGTCGCCGAGGCCGTAGGTCGCCACGCCGATGGACGCGGTCTGGCCCTCGATGGTGGCCGACAGCTCACGGGTGACCTTCGCGGTGACCGACATGCCGGTGATGCCCGCGCGGATGCGCTCGGCGACCGCCAGGGCCTCGTCCAGCTCGGTCCGGGGCAGCAGCACGAGGAACTCGTCTCCTGCCGACCCCCCGTAGCGGCAGGCCAGGTCGCCCTCGCGGGTCATGTCGCGGATGACGTCGGCGACCGCGCGCAGCACCGCGTCACCCGCCAGGTGGCCGTAGCTGTCGTTGACGTCCTTGAAGCGGTCCAGGTCGATCATGATCAGCGCGATCG
>WUUC01148060.1_pt1 | contig 14283 bp, 10 predicted proteins | sample 6278441 | NCBI WGS metagenome assembly WUUC01 (sample SAMN13675441, study PRJNA597444) | soil metagenome | isolation source: soil | place: USA: Washington | collected 2017-10
ATGTTCATCTTCCTCACGCAGATAATTCTACGCCCGTTCTTTCCCGACGAACTACACAACATGACGGATCTTGCATTCATTGTGTTTTACGGATGTTTCTTCTTTTTTGGAGTGATCTTCTACTCCGACCAGGTGCTTTGGGAGTCGGTGGGTAGAAACAGGAACAGGCTACTGATAGCCGCGATACTCATTTTCATTCCGTTCTACAGCGTATTCCTCCACTGGCATAAGGTGATCGTGTTGCCGTTCAGTGGCGAAGATACACTCGACCTTGTCTTCGACATCTCTTCGATATTTCTCAGTTGGTTCACCCTGATTACGGTGATTGGATTCGGTCAGCATTACCTCAACAAGCCGCATCCTGTTCTTGCTTACACCAATGAGGGTCTGTATCCATTCTACATCCTTCACCAAACAGTTATTATCTGGCTCGGCTTTTACATCTGCCAGCTCGATTGGAGTATCGCCGCAAAATTCTGGGTCGTGAGCTTGCTTACACTAATGCTCTGTGTCGCTTTCTTCTTTTTGATAATACGGCCGTTCAATGTGATGCGGCTGTTTTTCGGAGTGAAGGCTAAATGATGTGCGGGATGTGAGGTGATGCCTGTGACCTCATCGCACTCGCGCATCTATTCGAGGTCTCGTAACTCAAAATCCTTTCCGCGTCCAAACTTCAGGACCTCCTTGAGATGATATCTCTCCAGGGTGTGGATGTCTTTGACCTTAAAATCCTGGTTGACCAGAATTCTTTCGACTTCGAATTCGTAACGATCACCATAATTCACGAGGTAGTAACGCTTCCCAACCCGCAGCACATCAAACGATAACCCCGCCATCAATTTTAATTATTTCAAAGTTGTCATGTCGATCACAAAACGATATTTCACATCATTTTTAATCATTCTTTCGTATGCTTCGTTGATGTAACTCATTGGTATCACTTCCACGTCGGACGTGATATTTTTTTCAGCACAGTAGTTCAGCATCTCCTGTGTCTCTTCCGTTCCACCGATCATGGAGCCAATGATGCTCCGCCGGTTCTTGATCAGCTCGAATGTATTCACGACTGGAGACCTGGAGGGCAATCCGACGACGATCATTTTTCCCTCAACACCGAGAAGCTTCAAATAGTTTTCGTAATCATGATCTGCGGAAATTGTATTTACGATGATGTCAAAATGACTGCCGAGTTTCTTCATCTCATTTTCATCGGTGGTCAGCGTGAAATTATGCGCACCGAGTTTCTTTGCATCGGCAACCTTCGATTTCGAAGTGCTCAGCATTGTCACCTCGGCGCCGAATGCTACGGCAAACTTAACGGCCATGTGCCCCAGTCCGCCCAAACCGACCACACCGATCTTTTGTCCTTTTGTTGCCCCTGCGAACCGAAGAGGTGAATAGGTCGTGATCCCCGCGCACAATAGCGGCGCAATACCCTTCTGGTCGAGCTTATCTGAAACCGAGAATACGAAGCGTTGCTCGGTAACGATCTGTGTCGAATAGCCGCCAAAGGCGATATTCTTTCCGTCACGTTCGTAGGTGTTGTAGGTGCCCGTCATCCCCTCGTCGCAATACTGCTCCATGTGTTCGTTGCACTGCTTGCATTTACGGCACGAATCTATCATCACACCAACAGCAGCAAGATCACCTGCCTTAAAGCGCGTTACATTCTTGCCAACTTTCACCACGCGGCCGAGTATTTCGTGGCCGGGAACCATCGGGTAAAGCGAATCACCCCACTCATCACGGGCCTGGTGGATGTCGGAGTGGCAGACGCCACTGTACAAAATATCGATCTGCACGTCGTTGTCGCCAACGTCGCGCCGTTCAATGCTAAATGGAACAAGGGGCGACTTGGGACTGTGTGTTGCGTAAGATTTAACCGGCGTCATATTTCTTTCAAATTTTTTTCTGGGAAGAGTTAAAGGATAAAAACTAAAAGTTAAAAGTTATCTGTCTTAAAGCCCTGCGCAATTTCTAAAAAGGCGCAAAAACGCTGGGGCAGGGCAACTTTTAGTTTTTATCTTTTAACTATTAACTTATTTCAATTCTCCGTTTTTAAATAATGTGATCGCGTGATCCGCAGCCCTCGCTGTGATCGCCATATAAGTGAGCGACGGATTTTGCGTGGACGTCGATGTCATGCAAGCGCCATCCGAAACGAACACATTCGGAACATTGTGCATCTGGTTCCACTTGTTCAACAGCGACGTTTTAGGATCATGTCCCATCCGGACTCCACCCATTTCATGAATATCAAGGCCGGGAGCCCGCTTGTCATCGCTTGTCTGGATGTTGGTGTAGCCAGCTTTTGTGAACATTTCGGTGTATTGTTCGAAGAAGTCCCTGATCATCTTTTCATCATTGTCGTCGTACTCGACATTGAACTTGATCAGCGGAATACCCCACTCATCTTTTTTCTCTTTATCCAACGACACGAAGTTTGTCTCTTTGGGGATGGTCTCGCCCATGAACTGTACGCCGACATTCCATGCGCCTAACTTCCGTGGCTCTTTGCTCATCAGGTTCGCTTTCAGCTCTTCGCCGTGACCGCTGGTATCTGGACCACCACCCCATCGACCACCATAGAAAGCTGCAGCATAGCCGCGAAGAAATTCGGTTTCCTGTTTTTTTACATTCCGGAAGCGCGGGATGTACGCACTGGTCGGCCGCCCTCCGGTCGAATTCACATCACTGAGTCCTTCATACGTTGCATTGACGTGCGCGCGGTAGTTGTGAAACGCAAAGTATTTTCCGAGCAAACCGTTATCGTTGCCCAGGCCATTCGGGAAACGACCTGATGTTGAGTTCAACAAAATAAGATTGGTGTTTACAGAACCGGCGTTTACAAATATCACAGGCGCAAAAAAATCTATCGATTCTTTCGTGTTGGTGTCGATCACTCTTACACCCGTGGCCTTTCCTTTCGCCTCGTCGTAAATGATCGAGTGTACGACAGAGAATGGACGTAGCGTAAGGTTGCCGGTCTTCGCAGCCCAGGGGATCGTACTCGAATTGGAGTTAAAATATCCACCGAACGGACATCCGCGCTGGCAAAGGTTCCTGGACTGACATTGACCCCGGCCCTGTTCGATGTGGATCGGTTGCGGTTCAGAAAGGTGCGCACACCGCGCGTAGACTACATATCGATCCTTGTAACTACTCTCTACAGCTTTTTTGAAATGATCTTCGATACAGCTCAATCCCCATGCAGGAAGAAACTCGCCGTCGGGTAATGTATCAACACCGTCTTTATTTCCACTGATACCCACAAATTTCTCGACATGGCTATACCACGGAGCGATGTCATCGTAACGGATCGGCCAGTCAACTGCGAAACCATCACGCTTGGGTCCTTCGAAGTCGTAATTACTCCAGCGTTGAGTCTGCCTTGCCCACAAGATGCTTTTTCCTCCTACCTGGTATCCACGGACCCAGTCGAACGGTTTGTCCTGCACGTATGGATGCTCGGTGTCTTTCACAAAGAAATGCATGGCGTCTTCACGGAATGCATAGCAACGGCTTACAACAGGGTTATCTTTCTTTATCTCATACGGAATGTCGCCCCGGTGCTTAAACTCCCACGGCATCATATTCGTGGTTGGATAGTCTTTGTTGTGTTCTACGTTGCGACCGCGTTCGAGCAACAAGGTCTTCAGGCCTTTTTCACAGAACTCTTTAGCGGCCCAACCGCCGCTCATACCGCTGCCGATAACAATAGTGTCAAATGAGTTAGTTGACTGGGGCATCTTTTATCTTTTTAGAAAAAAATATTAACAATTGGCATATGGTGAATAGCTGCCCTGGTTTTATGTCATTAAAAAATTATGAATTGGCTACAGGGACACATGCCTCGAACCTGGAAGGTATCAATGAAGTTACGTTCCTGACTTCTTTCATGTATTGTTCGGATGTCGTGAAGTATTCGATCGTTGCTCCTTTCACACCGCGGTAAAATCGCTGCACATTTTTGCCGAAGTCTTTGGCTTCCTTGTCGGCTTCGACCATCGTCAGGAACTCGCTTTTCTTTTCTTTTGAAAGCTCCACAAATCGGCTACCCGTTTTCGACTTGCTCGCCTCATCAAATTCTTTCATGCCTGCAATAAACATCTGTTGCTCTTCCGGGCTGATGCAATCATCCGCCATCATAAACACGTATTCACCTGTCTTCAAATCTTTTGCGCCTGGAAATTCGGTTTTTGGTATAATAGCTTCCGTGAGTTCATTCAGCAAGTCCTCATCCGAGCCCGTAATAGGTATGTATTTCAGGTTGAGGGCCGCTTTGCCCTGGCATGACTGCAGGAAAGCAGCGCCCGCCGAGATCATGATGACATTGCGAATGGCTGTTCTTCTCTTCATCTTTAGAATGATTAAGGGATTTGAAAGGTAACACAGATTAACAAAATATGCTACCCTACTCGTTACGTCTCGCGCTCCGACATTTTTCAAGGAAAAAAGTCTATTCGTTCATCATCGTCATGAGCCTCACAGTAGGGTTCGCGTGCACGTGTCTCCTGGTTTCATTCCTGGTGGCGGAATCCAGCGTCGATTCATTCAACAGGAAAAAAGATAATGTCTTCCAGCTTTCCAGCAACGACCCCTTTGGCAGCACCGGACGGATCGTTTTTATCATCGGGCCAACCCGCGACTACCTGGTGGATAACTATCCGGAGATCGAGAGCATTTGCCTGCTCGCCATTCTCGACCGGTCGGAGATTGAAACAGGTGACAGCTTTGCGCCGATCAGGCTCATACAAGCCGATACTTCCTTCTTTACCGTGTTCGACTTCCCCCGGGAGATTGGTTCCGCGGACAAACTGACGCCGGATGGATTAATGCTCAGTGCTGTGAAAGCTCAGCAGCTCTTCGGCAGTACCGACATCATCGGACGAACTGTAGTGTTGAGGGCGCAGGATTCAGTGAGGACTTTAGTCATCAACGGCATTATCAGCAAGACAAAAGAAAAGAGTCACCTGTCGTTCGATGCGCTGGTGAGCAACGAAGCCTTTAAGACACCCGATCCGGGGAACCGCCAGGGTGGAGCGGTTTACACCCTCCTTCGCGACGGCGCCGATGCAAATGCCCTGATGGCTAAAGTCAATGTTGACTCGTTGACGCCCGCCTTGATGGGCACTGGCAAGGGCGAATACTTTCTCGACCCCCTTAAGCAATCTTACTTTAACCCCGCAAACCGCATGCCCTTCATGACCACCAGAAGTGAAGGGTTCATCTGGGTGGGGTGGAGTGTTTGCGGAGTCATTCTTCTAATGGCTAGTTTCAACTTCATCAACCTGTTCCTCTTGTCGATGCAGGAACGCAGGAAAGAACACGGCATCAAGAAAACACTTGGTATATCTATCTCCCAAACCATCCGATCGCTCACCGTCGAAACGTCGATATATGTTGTGTTGTCATTTGCGCTGTCTTTGATCTTCGTGTACATGCTCATCCCTGTATTCAACACTACCCTTGAAACCGATCTCGCATTTTCATACCTATCGAACTTCAAGGTTATTTCGTCAATAGGCCTGTCCGTATTTGTTCTTGCGATCTTTGCAATCCTCTTCTCCGTTTTACAGCAACATCGCGTGTTACCCGTGAGCATGATGAAGAACGCTACTTCGAAAGTCAGAGTAAGTAAGATATTCTTTACACTTCAGTTCTTTGTGTCGATAACACTCTGTGTTTGTTCGATCACCATTATCCGCCAGATGGACTTCATCGAAAATGAATCCCTGGGTTTCAACAGGAACATCCTGCAGATATCGTCACCTTCCAACGGCCCCGAATTCAAGACAAGGATATTGCAAATACCAGGAGTGGAGCGTGCTGCTCTTGCGCAGGGAAATCCCATCTCAGGTAACATGATCGTTCGTTACGATCTCGAAGACGGAGAATTCTACACACCCTACATATTTTCCGGCGATGAAGACTTCATCACAACGCTGGGACTTCAACTGGCGGAAGGTTCGCTGGCTTTCACGACCAAAGATGACAAACTCGTCAACGAGACACTTGTTAAACAATTTAACATGAGCGAGCCCGTCGGCATGACGATACCGGGGACCAAGGACCGCATCGTGGGTGTTGTGAAAGACTTCACATGCTCTTCCTTCAAACAGGAGATCCCTCCTGTGATCATTTCTTATGAAGAGAAGGCAAAGCACCTTTTAGTCGACTACAGCGGAACTGACCTTGAGACCCTGGTGCCGAAAGTACGTGAAGCATGGAACGAAATGTTCCCTGCTGAATATTTCAACTATCGTGTGATCCAGCAAGACCTGATGAAAAAATATTCGGAAGAGACGCTGTTCACCAGGATCGTGATGGCATCATCGATCACGAGTATGATCATATCGTGTTTCGGATTATTCGCCTTGTCGTGGGCTGTAATCAAAAGCCGGGCAAAAGAGATGGGCATTCGCAAGGTCCTGGGCGCCAGCGCAACGGATGTCCTTCGACTCCTTACTACCAGTTTTGCAAAACGTTTGGTGATAGCATTCGTGTTGGCGGCTCCGGCGGGTTATTACCTGATGAACCTTTGGTTGTCGAGGTTTGCTTACAAAGTGCCAATCAACGGCTGGATCTTCGTCGCAGCCGGGGTCGTTCTTGCAACAATCACCGTTGTTACATTGGGAATTCAAACTATGAAAGCATCTTTCAGCAGCCCATTGGAAGAGATTAGGGAATGACCCACTGATTGTGATCCGATATGTCAAATACGTAGTCAGGCTACATTTTCAAATTCCCCATCATCAGCACCTCTAATTTTACATCGCGGACTGAAAACGTTCGCGGCAAAAGTCGTAATTTATGTACCTCAAATTCAGAGCGTATGATCAAGAACGTTTTAACACTTTGCCTCTTTGCAGCCTCGCTTTTCTCATTCGCAGCAGAGGGCCCGGAAACACTCCCCATCGGGTCGAAAGCTATCGACTTCTCGTTGCCCGGGGTTGACGGAAAAACTTATTCACTGAAAGATTTCAGTAACGCACAGATCCTGGTGATGATCTTTACCTGCAACCATTGTCCCACGGCGCAGGCTTATGAAGAGAGGATGAAGCAACTGACTTCAGAATACGCCAGCAAAGGGGTCGCCGTGGTGGCCATCTCACCCAACGATCCTCTTTCGGTTCGCCTCGATGAAATGGGCTACACCGACCTGGGAGACAGCTTCGAAGACATGAAGATCCGCGCGAAAGATCAAAAGTTTAATTTCCCATACCTGTACGATGGCGAAGACTCGAAGCTGTCCATGAAATATGGACCACAGGCAACACCGCATGTTTTCATATTCGATAAAGACAGGACGCTTCGTTACACCGGCCGCATCGATGACGGTGAGAAGCCTGGCACTGCAAAAACTCTCGACACCCGCGCGGCGCTGGATGCCCTCATCGCGGGCAAGGCAGTACCTGTAGATAAAACCAAGACCTTCGGTTGCTCCGTCAAGTGGCCTGACAAACGTGACTGGGCAGACAAAGCACCCGAAGAGTGGGCGAAGGAGAAAGTAACTATTGAAGACCTGAAGGTCGAAGACGTGAAGGGTCTGCTGGCGAACAACACACAAGAGTATAAACTTGTCAACGTTTGGGCAACATGGTGCGGTCCATGCGTCGTCGAATTTCCTGAATTCGTTAACATGAACCGGATGTACCGCAACAGGGAGTTTGAATTCATTACGATAAGCATGGACGAACCCGCCCGTAAACAGAATGCCTTGAACTTCCTCACAAAGAAGCAGGCATCTTCAAAGAATTATATTCTCCAGGGCAATAAGGAAAAATTCATGGAGGCGTTGGACAAGAAATGGGAAGGTGCTTTGCCCTACACCCTGTTTATCGCACCCGGTGGAAAGATCCTTTACAGCAAACAAGGAATTATCGACCCGCTGGAAATGAAGAGACTGATTGCAAACAACATTGGAAGGATTTATTAAATGAAGGGGCTTAGGAGGCTGAGGGTACTGATTACCTGTTTCTCATTGATCACTCTCCCTGTGATCATTGAATCGTGTTGTGGCATCGGTGGCTCGTGCCCGTGTGGAGATACGAATTGGCCAAATGCGTTTGACATTCAGTCAATGTCCCTCACTACACTCCACGTCAGAGGAGCAGGCAGTCCTTCAAATCTCGACCCGCCGTCACCGGGACCGTTGGCGAATTTCGCCTTCGCAGTGATGATGGATGCTGAATACCGTGAGGCATACCTATGGTCGCCTAAGGCTACCATGGCAGCGTACGCGTGCGACCAACCGTTGCCAAAGGCTGATCAAAAGATCACTGCAATAAAAATAACAAGTAATAATTCGTTGACTACCGTAAATGGATCATATTCAGCGGGTACAGATCTAGGCGTGATTTTTTTAGTAATTGGTGGCGGGATCGCCTATGACATCGACGATATTCTGAATACAGATCTGTATCATAGTAATCTGACTTTTAAGAGTTTCGAAATCGTCGACGTTGCTCAACATCACAAGTTCACGATAGCCATTTCCCTGGATGACGGACGGACGTTTATGCTCACCGCAGAGGATGCGGAGCTAACCCCCGGTTAACTCTTATACGAACCGAAGGGCGGACCTGCGAACTACTCCCTGAGTAAAATCGCTCCCCTGTAAAATATCAATGCAGCTATCGCCATAATGATGTGGCTGATGTCCAGATGATTGAACCAGGTATGGATGGATATCTTGTTCATGAAGATCAAAGCGGCGACGCTCGCAACCGCCACGGCCATGATGATCATAGCACTTCCTTTATCACGGGTTCTGTACCACGTGTACAAATGAAACGGCAGTACGACTCCGAGCAATCCATACCCTGAATGAAACTCCACCCATTGGAAATTGAGTGTGCTCATGGTAACGGTTATGATAGTGAATAACTCGATGATATTCAGAAAAAGAAAAAACTTCGAGACCCTCGTATCGATCAATGGCCTCGCACGCTCGAGCGACGACCGTTCGATCAGGGCAATCGACAGCATGCTGACGATCCAACCCGGAAGTTTCCAGGGGAAACTCAACGCATAAAGGAATCCGTGTCCTATTACTCCGCCGAGGAACGTACCGATGCTCATCAGCAAAAAGTACAGTCTGAAATACAACTGCGTTTTACCAGGGAGGTTTCGCTTTCGTAACTGATAGAATGCGTAAAAGCAAACGGCAGACACCAGCAGGTCGGTGGCCGTTGTTACCGGCTCATCGATCCTGATGCCGAAAGGCTCGATGGATGGTTGTGGATAGATCACTGACTAAATAGATCTGCCTGGTCTTCGGAACGTCCAAGTAAGTTTTTGTCGATACTTTTCGTGGCACGGGCGCCGAGCTTTTTCAACTCTTCCACGCGGGTCACGATATTTCCTCCTCCCGAAGTTAGCTTCTTCATCGATTCATCAAAAAGCTTTTTGGAGGTATTCATCGCATATCCAAGTTTCATGAGGTCGTCTGAGAAACCCACAAACTTATCGTACAGATCGCCCGCCTTCGAGGCTATTTCGAGAACGTGACGGTTCTGGTACTCCTGCTTCCACACGTTCTTGATCAGCTGCAGGGAAGGTATGAGTAATGTGGGGCTAACGAAAACAATTCTCCTTTCGAGGGCTTCTTCATACAGGGTTGGATCAGTTTGTATGGCAAGGATGTACGCCGGCTCTATCGGAATGAACATGATGATGAAATCGAGTCCGTTCTCCGAAATACCCTGGTAGTTCTTTTCACCCAGGCCTTTCATGTGATGACGGATCGATACCATATGAGCCTTCAAAGCCGCCGATTTTTCGTCCTCGCGTTCGGCGTTCACAAAATTATTATATGATGTCAAAGTCACCTTCGAGTCTATGATTACGTGCCTGCCTTCAGGCAACCGGATGATCACGTCGGGGCGGCGACGGCCATCGCTGGTTATGAAGGTTTCCTGTATGGTGTATTCGCGATCTCGTTCGAGCCCGGATTTCTCGAGGATGCTTTCAAGAATAAATTCGCCCCAGGCACCCTGGGCTTGAGAGTCACCCTTCAGTGCCCGCGTGAGATTCTCGGCTTCGCGGGTCATTTGAACATTGAGCCGCTGAAGCGTTTCCAGCTGTTCCCTCAACTGAGAGTTGCGTGCGATGGTGTCTTTATGAGTGTCCTCCACACGCTTCTCGAATTCCACGATCTTCTCACCAAGTGGCTTCAGCAGATCGAAGATGTTGGACTTGTTTTGCTCGGTGAACCTTTTGCTTTTTTCTTCAAAGATGTCGTTTGCCAGATTCTTGAACTGTATTGCAAACTTCTCCTGGAGTGATGCGACTTCCAGTTTACGTTCATCCAGCTTTTCTTCGAGATTCCGGTAATCGGCTTCGGTCGACGCGAGGCTGTTGGCAAGCTCCAGTACTTTGGCGCGTTCAGTTTCGAGGTCTTTTCGGAGATCTTTTGTTCCCTCAAGTAGTGATTTGTTCTTTTCCTGTTCCGCCATCAATCGGGCACGCGACTCTTGTCCCGACGTTTCGGCGCGGTTTTTCCCAAAGATCCAACCCAGCAAAGCGCCCACAATCAGGGCAGCAACAATCAATGCTATCTCCATTGGGTGTAAAGGTATTAACTATTAACTTTATCCCATGACCGACATTATCACTTCCAGCCAGGACGCCATCGCCCTGGAGGAAAAATACGGCGCTCACAACTATCACCCGTTGCCTGTGGTTCTCACCCGTGGTGAAGGTGTGTTTCTTTGGGATGTCGAAGGCAAACGTTACTACGATTTCCTTTCTGCATATAGCGCCGTTAACCAGGGTCATTGTCACCCGCGTATTATCAACGCACTGATCAACCAGGCAAAAGAGCTTACGCTTACTTCAAGGGCTTTTTACAACGACAAACTCGGTATGGCCGAGAAGTATGTTTGTGAACTTTTCGGATATCAGAAGGCATTGTTCATGAACAGTGGCGCGGAAGCCAACGAAACCGCAATCAAACTCGCCCGCAAGTGGGGCTATACAAAAAAAGGGATCGCCAAAGACAAGGCGGTGATCGTTGCTGTGAAAAGAAACTTTCATGGCCGGACCACTACCCTCATCTCAGCCTCAACTGATCTTTCGTCGACAGAAGGCTTTGGCCCGCTGATGCCCGGTTTCAACATCGTTGATTACGACAACGTTCCGGCGCTGGAAAAGGCACTGGCCGATCCCAACGTCTGCGGGCTTTGGATCGAACCCATCCAGGGCGAAGCAGGTGTTTACGTGCCCGCCGAAGGATATCTGAAAGCTGCCGGGAATCTCTGCCGCAAGAACAATGTGTTACTTATGATGGACGAGATCCAGACTGGCATCGCCCGTACGGGTAAGATGCTGGCCTGCGACTACGAAGATGTGCGTCCTGACCTGCTGATACTTGGTAAGGCACTTTCAGGCGGTGTAATGCCGATCTCGCTTGTCCTTGCCGACGACGAGATAATGCTGGTCATTAAGCCGGGAGAACATGGGTCGACTTTCGGAGGCAATCCCCTGGCGGCCGCAGTTTGTATGGAAGCACTGGAGGTTGTGAAAGATGAAAATCTCATTGAGAATTCTTCACGTCTTGGCGTAGTCTTCCGCGACAGAATGACTGCTCTCGCAAAAAAGAGTAACCTGATTAAGCTCGTTAGAGGCAAAGGTCTCCTGAACGCTATCGTGATCAATGACTCACCTGAAAGTGAAACAGCCTGGAACCTTTGCGTAAAGTTTGCCGGGAACGGACTGTTGGCAAAACCTACTCATGGGAATATCATTCGCCTCGCTCCTCCGCTGGTGATCACGGAAGAACAGGTTCACGACTGTTCAGACATCATTGAAAAATCCGTAATGGAGTTAAGATAGGTCAGGTATAGAGGCCAAACACCCTCCGTACCATAAGTTGGCTAAGGGCACCTACGGGTGCCCTTATTCCTTATTATTAAATCGCAGAGTCTCCCGCAGGGGACTCTGCGTCTTATTCATTCCTTAACGCATCCACTGGGTTTGCAATCGCAGCCTTCGCTACCTGGAATATCACTGTGGCGATAGATATCACGACAACCGCAATAGCTGTGATCAAAAAGAGACCAATGGAAAGATCCGTGTGATATGCATATCCTTCGAGGAACATCTTCATCAACCACCATGCTGCCGGGCAACCAACAAGTGCCGCGACCAGGCTCAGCTTTGCAAAGTCACTTGCCATTAACGAGACGATAGCACCTACGCTGGCACCGAGGGTTTTTCGTATGCTGATCTCTTTCCTTTTACGTTCGGCGGTATACGCGGCAAGCGCCAGCAGACCCAGCCCTGAAATAATGATCGCGATCACAGTAAAACCAAGTGCAAGTGAACCGGTGACTTTCTCCTGGCTGTACATTCGTTCAAAGTCTTCGTCGAGGAAAGTGTATGTGAATGGATACTCTGGGACGAACTGTTTTACCAGTCCCTCCAGGCCTGCAAGTACTTCAGTGGTTTTCGCGACATCGTATCTGACAACCACCCTTCCGGTGTATCCGGGCTGGAACATAAATACGATCGGGTCGATCGCTTCATGCATCGAACGTGAATGAATGTCATCTACCACCCCGACGATAGTTCCCGGATTACCCCATTGAGAGATCCTTGTTCCTACCGGGTTCTCGAGGCCCATTACCTCCACGGAGCGTTGTGTGACGACATAACTGGCGGTGTCGGCAAGAGTGTTGTTGAAGAACCTTCCTTCCGTAAGCTTCAGTCCCATCGTCTCAAGGAAGCCATAATCAACAACAACGGTGCGGAAGAAGGTGTTATCGTCATCAGGGCGTCCGGGCCATTCCACACTGCGATTCTGGTTATTCACCTGGACCAGCGAGTTATCGGAACGCGACACCATTTCGACACCAGGTATTTTCTCAGCCTCCACCTTGAACGCATCGAAGCGTTTCCGCACATCTCCGTTCGCGAAGAAATTGAGCAACTGCTTGCGATCGTAACCAACCTCTTTGTTGCGGATATACTCTACCTGGCGCTGGACTACAAGCGCGCTTGCGATCATGATAACTGTTAATGCAAACTGGAATACGACCAGCGTCTTTCGCAGGGCTGCACCCTTGAATCCCGCAGAGACCGTCCCTTTAAGAACGCTTGCCGGTTTATACGATGACAGGAAGAAGGCGGGATAGCTTCCGCTTACAATACCAGCGATGAATACAATAAGCAAACATGAGACTATCAACCATGGTTCGGAAAGATCCAGCACGATCTCCTTGGAAACTACTCCATTGAAAAGAGGCAAGAGCGCATAAACTATCCCGATTGCCACCAGCATCGATATCAATGCCGTCGCAATTGACTCTCCGATAAACTGGGTGATCAGCGAAACTCTTTGTGCGCCAACAACTTTCCGTATACCAACTTCCTTCGCGCGTTGCACAGCCCGCGCAGTTGCCATGTTCATAAAGTTTATACATGCGATCAGCACGATGAACAGTGCCACAACCGAGAATATCTTCACAAACTGAATTCTTCCACCTTCCTGTACGCCGTTTACGAAATGTGAATTCAGATAATAGTTTTTAAGCGGCAACATCAGGAAATCCATACGTGACTCATCGCCGTCGCTCACCGCTTTCATGCGGGCATCTTTTATGTCATTAATTTTCCTGATCGCCACGTCGGGCGAGGCACCTTTAACAAGCTTAACATATGCGGGATGATCGAAGTTGCCCCAATTCCATCCACCGCCTCGTTGCTGACGAAATATTTCCATTGGCAAAATGTAGTCGAAACGCATAGAGGTTCCGCGTTCGATATCCTCAAACACCGCCTTCACCTCCAGGTCGTAGGCGCTGGCAACCCTCACGGTACGACCTATGGGATCTTCATCTCCAAACAGGTTCCTGGCCACCTTCTCGGATATCGCGATCGAGCTACGGTTCAGTTGTTCCGCATTTCCCCTGGAGATCTCGAAATCAAAGAACTTGAAGAATGTTGAGTCGGCATGCATACCACGTTCTATAAACGACTTGTCCCCGACCTGCAACAGGTTCGATCCATTGTTCATGGTCCTCACGGCTATTTCAACTTCGGGGACAGTTTCGGTGATCGCGTCCACAAGCGGTCCTGGTGTTATATCCCATGTCAGGATCTCACCATTGGTCATATTCAGGTTCGATACGATCCGGTACATCCTGTCGGCGTCCTTGTATGTGGCGTCTATCCTCATCTCGTCATTCACCCAAAGGAAAATGAAAAGGGCACTAGCCAGACCTGTCGAGAGCCCGAAGATGTTTATAAATGAATAGAATCGCTGACGCATGAAGTTCC
>WUUC01150125.1_pt1 | contig 14279 bp, 10 predicted proteins | sample 6278441 | NCBI WGS metagenome assembly WUUC01 (sample SAMN13675441, study PRJNA597444) | soil metagenome | isolation source: soil | place: USA: Washington | collected 2017-10
CTGCCTTCCGGGTGGCGTGCGAGATGGTCGATGAGGAACTCATCAGTCAGGAAGAGGCAGTCGCGCGAATTCCTCCCCAGGCATTGGAGCAGTTGCTGCACCCTCGCATCGATCGCAGTGCTGGCCTGACTTTTTTTGGTGCCGGCCTTCCTGCCTCGCCCGGGGCCGCTTCGGGTGAAGCCGTGTTCGATGCTGACACTGCAGCGGCTCGTGGATTATTGGGAGATGCGGTAATCCTGGTGCGTCGCGAAACCTCTCCGGAGGATTTTCACGGCATGGTCGCAGCCCGGGCAATTCTCACCGCGCGTGGCGGCATGACTTCCCATGCCGCGGTGGTTGCACGCGGGATGGGAAAGCCCTGCGTCGCCGGTGCCCAGACACTGGAAGTAAATGCAGCAGAACAGACCGTTACCCATGGGGACCTCGTCGTCAAGGCAGGAGACTGGATCACCCTCGACGGCACCGACGGCAAGGTGTACCTCGGCAAGGCACAGCTGCTGGAGCCGGAACTCGATGAGCACTACCATCGCCTGATGGGATGGGCCGACAAGATCCGTCCGATGAAGGTCCGCGTGAATGCAGATACGCCGGGCGATGCACACCGCGGCCGTGACTTTGGTGCCGAAGGCATCGGACTCTGTCGTACCGAGCATATGTTTTTCGAGGGCGACCGGTTGACCGCCATGCGCGAAATGATTCTCAGCACCACCGTCGAGGAACGGGAGCGCGCGCTGTCGCGACTGTTGCCGATGCAGCGAGGTGACTTTGAGGCGATTTTCCGCGCCATGGAAGGTTACCCCGTGACCATTCGGTTGCTGGATCCACCGCTGCACGAATTTCTGCCCAGCGAGGACAGCGAAATCGAGGCACTGGCACTGGCCTTGGGGCGTGACGCGAGCCAGGTGCGAGCGGTCGTGACCTCGCTGCACGAACAGAACCCGATGCTCGGGCTGCGCGGCTGTCGGCTGGGAATCATCTACCCCGAGATCACCAGGATGCAGGTGCGGGCCATTTTCGAAGCGGCTTGCACCGTGGCCGCCCGCAAGGGTCGCGTGCAACCTGAAGTGATGCTGCCCCTGGTCGCTTCGGTGGTGGAATTCCGGCGCCAGGCGTTGGTAGTGCGAGAGGTCGCTGAGGCGGTATTCCGTGAACGCCAGCTCACAGTCCCCTATTTGCTGGGGACCATGATTGAACTGCCGAGAGCGGCGCTGACGGCTGACGAAATCGCCCGCGAAGCCCAATTTTTCTCGTTCGGTACCAATGACCTGACCCAGACCACCTGGGGATTGTCTCGCGATGATTCGAGTCGCTTCCTGCCCTACTACCTCGAACACGGTATCATCGAGAATGACCCGTTTCAATCGCTGGACATCAGCGGTGTCGGCAAGCTGGTACAGATGGCCAGCGAATCTGGAAGAAGGATCCGTGCCGACCTCAAGCTGGGAATCTGTGGTGAGCATGGCGGTGACCCAGCTTCGATAGCTTTCTGCGAACGGCTCAAGATGAATTATGTCTCATGTTCACCCTTCAGGGTGCCGGTGGCCAGGTTGGCCGCTGCCCAGGCCGCACTCGCTGTACGGGGAACCGTTGACCGGACCCGGGCAACTGTATGAGCGTGAAACCGCTGGTAGGACTGGTGATGGGGAGCACGTCGGATTGGACCACGATGGAACATGCAGCGCGGCGGTTGAGCGAATTCCAGATACCATTCGAAAAATTGGTGGTGTCAGCACACCGCACGCCGGAACTGCTCCGCAGTTATGCAACCGAGGCTGCCGGGAGAGGCTTGCGCTGCATTATCGCCGGAGCCGGTGGCGCCGCTCACTTGCCAGGTATGCTCGCAGCCAACACTACGCTGCCAATTCTGGCGGTACCGGTTGCCAGCAAGCATCTGCAGGGCCTTGATTCGCTGCTGTCGATTGTTCAGATGCCCGCCGGTGTGCCAGTAGCCACCTTTGCAATTGGAGAAGCTGGAGCTCACAACGCTGCCCTGTTCGCGATTGCCATATTGGGACTCGAAGATCAGGCCGTCGCAGACAAGCTCGCGACTTTCCGCAGCAACCAGACCGACCATGTGATCGGTCAGTCCTTGCCCGGCCTGCCGTGATCCTGCCTGGCGGTACCCTGGGCGTGCTGGGCGGCGGACAATTGGGCCGAATGTTCGCTTCCGAAGCTCTCAGGATGGGATACCAGGTGCTGGTGGTTGACCCCGACCAGTCGGCACCGGCCGCAGCATTGACAAGCCGACACCTGTGCCGCTCATGGGCGGACCCGCAACTGATCGTGGAGACATTGGACCAGGCAGCCGGTGTAACCATCGAGTTTGAAAACATTCCGGGCAGTGTTCTGCGCGCACTTGAGGCGAGCCTTCCGGTCAGACCGGGGGCCGCATCGGTTGAAATCACCCAGAACCGGGTTGTCGAGAAAACATTCCTGAACCAGATCGGGGTTGCAACCACTACCTGGCACGCGGTGAACTCGGCCACCGCCCTTAGCGGGGCGTGGCAAGCGGTCGGCGGTGTAGCTGCCATTCTCAAGACCGCTGCACTCGGTTACGACGGCAAGGGGCAGGCTGTGGTGCAGTCCCTGAAAGAGCTGACCGACGCGTTTGCAGATCTCGGGGGAGTGCCTGCCATCCTCGAGCAGCGAGTCGATCTCGTCACCGAAGTCTCAGTCATGGTTGCCAGGGACGCGTCAGGATCTGTGGTGACATGGCCAATCGCCGAGAACCGGCACATCAACGGGATTCTTCACACGTCGGTGGTACCAGCTCAGGTGTCGGCCGACATCGCAGCAAAAGCGACCAAGGTCGCGATGCTGATCGTCAATGAATTGGGTTATGTCGGAGTGATGGGAGTCGAGTGCTTCGTAACTGCTACAGGCGAATTGCTGGTCAACGAATTGGCGCCTCGACCTCACAACAGCGGCCACTGGACACTGGATGCGTCGGTCACCAGCCAATTCGAACAGCAGGTGCGGATTGTCGCCGGCCTGCCGCTTGGCGAAACCCGCATGCTGAGCGCGGCTGCGATGATCAACCTGTTGGGAGATTTATGGCAGCGCGGTGAGCCGCAGTGGCAGCGAGCACTCGCACTACCTGGCGTTCGGCTGCATCTCTACGGCAAGCAGCACGCCCGCCCCGGGCGAAAGATGGGTCACCTCACGGTACTGGCAACTACACCAGATGCTGCGCTTGCCACGGCTCAGCAAGCCTGGCGCTTGCTCACCGAATAGCCTTTAGCTACCTGCCAGCTCGACCTCGCCCACCCGGAGCGCCGCCAGCACAAAGGCATAGTCGGTGGCAATCTCCCGCAGTCGGTCGTATCGGCCGGAAGCTCCACCGTGACCTGCTCCGAGGTTCGTAAGGAACAGTACTGGTGCCGTACCGCGATGCAGGGTTCGCAGCTTGGCTACATACTTTGCTGGCTCCCAGTACATCACCTGGGAATCATTGAGTGCAGTGCGCACCAGCGTAGGTGGATATTCTGCAGCCTGGAGATTCCCATATGGATCGTAGCTGCGCATCCAGGCATGATGCTCAGGTTCACCCGGATTGCCCCACTCCTCGTACTCGCCGACTGTAAGCGGCAGTGACGGATCGGACATAGTGTTGATCACATCGACGAATGGCACCTGGCTGAGCACGGCACCGAAAAGGTCTGGCCGCAGGTTGAGCACCGCACCCATCAGCAATCCGCCTGCGCTGCCCCCCTCGATTCCCAGCCGACCACGCGAAATGACCTGAGCGTTGACCAGATACTCGGCACAAGTGACAAAATCCGTGAAGGTGTTGGACTTGCTGCCCATCCGACCGGCGTCATGCCATGGTTTGCCAAGCTCCCCACCGCCGCGAATATGAGCGATCGCTATCACCATGCCGCGATCGATCAGTGAAAGACGATTGGAGGAGAACGAAACCGGGTAGGGATATCCGTACGCACCATAACCGTGCAGCAACCCAGCGGCGGATCCGTCAAGTGTTGTATCCGCCCGGTACACCAGTGAAATCGGTATTTGCGTGCCATCCGCGGCTATCGCGAAGCGCCGCTCGGAGCGATACCGCGACGAATCGTATCCGCCGACAACCTCCTGTTGCTTGAGCAGCGTGCGTTCACCAGTGTCCATATCGTAATCGAACACCGATGCAGGCGTGATCATCGACTGGTATGCAAACCGATAGATGCGCGAGTCGAACTCCGGATTGGCGTGACCATGACATTCATACGCAGGCTCCGGAAACGCGATCCGCGAAGTCAGCCCGGTCGACATGTCGCGAATGGCAATCTGAGGTACGCCGCCCTCGCGTTCGTGGATTACCATGTGGTGCCGGAAGCATTCGTGGCCCTCGAGCATGACTGCTTCACGATGCGGAATCACCTCGACCGCCTGGTCAAGTCTCCCCGCTCCAGCCGGCATCCTGATCAGCCGGAAATTTCGGCCGGCGTCGTTGATCCGGACATAGAAGTCCTCACCATGGTGGCTCAGGTCATACTCGATTCCCGTCACACGAGGTATCACCAACTGCCAATCACCGTCGGAGGCGACCGGTCTGACACGAGCTTCGGAAGTCGTGTGACTTCCCGAATGAATCACCAGCCATTGACGACTGCGCGTCTTGTGGACGCCGACGTTGAAGGCTTCATCTTCCTCTTCATGCACAAGTACATCAGGGGCCGATGGATCAGCGAAATCATGGCGCCAGATCTGGTGAGAACGCTTGGTTTCCGGATGTTCCACACCATACAGGAGGGCCCGGTCGTTGGCATCCCAGGCAATTGACGTGACCCGCTCGCGTTGAAGCGGGAGATGGGTGCCGCTGGCAAGATCCTTGACAGCCATTGTGTATTGGCGGAAGCCGGTTTCGTCCGTTGAATATGCCAGGCGCATTCCGTCGTCACTGATGGCAAAGTCTCCCAGTGCCATGAACGACTTTCCCTCGGCCAGGACATTCAGGTCAAGCAGGACTTCCTCGTGACCTTGTGTCATTCCATGTAACCGTCGGCAGTGTACGGCGTACTGCTTGCCTGTTTCCGTGCGGGTGTAATACCACCAGTCGCCGCGTTGGTACGGCACTGAAAGATCGGTTTCCTTGATACGGCCGAGCATCTCGTTGTACAGCACTTCCTGAAGCGGTAGCGTCGGCGCCAGTACATGGTCGGCCCAGGCGTTTTCGGCCTCCAGATAGGCCCGAACGGCTGGGTCATCGCGCTCGCGCAACCAGGAATATTCGTCGACGAATGCTTCACCATGACGGACGACTGTGGCCGGGCGACGCGGAGCGGCAGGAGGCTGATTCATGGCAGGAATCAAACAACAAGCGCCACAAGAGAGAAGAGAGACAGGAGAAGCACACCCGGAGAAAGTCTCCTGGTGCTGCGCAACAAGAGAGCCGCGAGAAATACTTCTCTCGCGGCTCTCTTTTCACTCGATGGAGGCGCAGGGAATCGAACCCTGGTCCGAATCAGCTTTCGGAAACGTTTCTACGTGCGTAGGCTCCGCTCTAAACTTGGCATCGGGCCGGCGCGGAGCCGTCCTTCCCGATGTTGACCTCCTGAGTCTCGCTTCCAGCAGCGGAGGGCTACTGGTCGCCAGTCCGGATTTTCGATCCGGCGCCACCGCCCCGGACGGGCTGTGGACACCGGAGGTGCGTGAAGCGAACTACTTAAAGCTCAGCTTACGCAGCCATCGCCAGATCAGTGTTGGCAGTTGTGTTCATCCGAAGAGATTTACCAGGACCTCGGACCTGGGCACGCGGCGAAGCCTTCTACCAACCCGTCGAAGCCAGTCGCCCCCGTTCGGTAAATATATACGGAAATGTTGGTTTTTTCTACACATTCCCTTGGCCGAACCCCAAGTGGCTCAGGTCCAAGTGGCTAAGTCATTTCAGGGAGACAACTTAGCTTTCAGGAAACCACTGCTGGCCGGCGACAGGGCTCGATGCTGGCCACCGGATAAGCCGGCTCGGCCGCTTAATCCTTCGTAGATCCGGGCCGCCGCGAATGCCCCAGGGCCTCCAGAAATTCCCGGCTCCATTGTTCCACGGTGTTCCGTTGCACACCGGCGTACATCCTCAGGATCCGCTGACGACGTTCCGCCTCCCCCAGGGTAAGGGCGTGATGCAGGTCGGCGCACATCCCATCGATGTCGTAGGGATTAGTGAGGAGTGCTCCGTGCATTTCTACGGCCGCTCCAGCAAACTCACTCAGGAGCAAAACCCCATCGCCTGAAATGGCGGCCTGGGCAGCCACAAACTCCTTGGCCACCAGGTTGAGCCCATCACGCAGCGGGGTGATCCACGCCAGGTCGGCGGCAGCGCACTGAATCACGACGTCCTCAAACGGCAGGGCTCGGAACAGGTAGTGTATCGGCGTCCACTCCAGGGTGCCGAACCGCCCGTTGATGCGGCCAACTGCCTGGTCTACCGCCTCGCGAACTTCATCGTACACTTCCATTCCGGGAGCAGGAGGCGTGGTAACGAAGACCAGTTCAAGCCGACCGCGGTGTTCGGGATAACGCGACAACAATTCCTCGAATGCTTCCAGTTTTTGAAGTGGGCCCTTCACGTAATCGAGTCGTTCGACCGAAAGAATTGCGCGACGACCCTGGCGGCGATCAATCACTTCGGCCACCTTCGCCCGCCGGGACGCATCATCGAGCACCGCGTGAATCGCGCGCAGGTTCACGCCGACCGGGTGGGCGCCCAGGGTAAGTTGCCGCTCACCCGCCTGGATCCGCACAGGCATGCTGGGAACTGCGAGAGCACCACCGTGTACACGGAAACGAGGGGCACACGGCTGCGACTGGAGCACCTCGGTTGGGATCCGCGAACGTAGCGCGTCGACAAAATTGGCGGCATAGCGAGGAATGTGGAATCCGATATGATCGCATTGTGCCAGCGAACCCAGAATCTGGCCGGCCCATGGAATCACATTGAAGACGTCTGCCGGCGGAAAAGCGGTGTGATGAAAGAAACCGATCTGAAGGTCAGGGCGGAGCTGACGTAGGAATCCAGGCACCATCCACAAGTTGTAATCGTGAATCCAGACCATGGCGCCATCATCGGCTTCGGCAGCGGCAGCTTCGGCAAAGCGCCGATTGATTTCAAGGAAGTGTTCCCAGTCGGCCAGCCTGAACCTCGCGCGATCAACAAACGAAAAAATCACCGGCCAGAAGGCCTCCTTGGAGAACTTCTTGTAGAAGCGCGCCACGTCCTCCGGGGTGAGGGAAAGCTTGGCCGCTACCAAATTCGGAAACTTTGCTTCGTCTACCAGCTCATGGGTGACACCACCTACCATTCCGTGGCGATCGGTACTCCATGCGACCCAGCTACCCTGGCGGCCGCCTTCGAAGCAGCCCAGTAAGGTTGGGATGATCCCGTTCGGAGACGTGTGCCGACGCCGGACGGTGGACCCCTCCACCGTTCGCTCCTCCCAAGGGAGGCGGTGATAGACCACCACCAATTGCGCATCCCCAATCGGTACCTCTACAAGTTGTGGAGCTAGCCCGGTCATCCGACCGCTGTTGCGCATGGCCTCGAGTATTCCGCCGGCGCCGTGGGAAGCGGCATGGTGGACATGAGGTAGTGTCGAAGTGGCATGGATGAGAGCGGGCTCTGAGGCGCCGACTACAACTCCCGGGAAGCCAACCTCGAATAATGACAGGTCATTGAGCGTGTCACCAGCCACCAGCACTTTACTGCGATCGAACTCAAGAAGATCGACCAGCCGGGAAAGCGTACTTCCCTTGTTCACGCCTCGGGGAAGCACATCCAGATATCGGTCGGCGGAATAAAGAACATCCACCGGCAGGTGTGCGAGCCTTGAACGGACTTCGGCAATCTGACCAGCCTCACTGGCAAGGAACGAAACCCGGCGCTCTTGCGGGACCGCCTGTCGCTCAAGTCCAGGCAATTCGCCGATCGCTGCGAGTACCGCGGCCACTCCCACCCAACTTGCATCGATTTCCCAGTGAAGCGGGGTAACCGGTCGCAGTCCATCACGATGCACCACTGTGGCACCGACGTCGGCGATTATGAACTCTGGATCTGGGAGTAATGGATCATCCAGCAGCGGCAGGATGGATTCGATCCCTCGGCCCGTCACAAAAATGAGTCGAATCCCGCTGTTGGCACGCAGGGTACGATAAAGCTGAAGACGATCAGCTTGTCTGCCTCCCAGGAAAGTCCCATCCAGATCGGTCGCGAGTAACACTATGGAGATATTCCCTGTCTAAGCGAGGAGACTCTCCCCAACCTAGGCCAATCGACAGATCGCGCAACCGTCACAAATCCTCACACTAGCATGGACTCCTCCCATTGGGCAGATTCCCGGCCCGACACCAGCAACTCGGCGTTCAGTATTGCGGTTCCAGCTGCGCCCCGCACCACGTTATGTCCACAAACGACCATCCTGAGGTCCAGGACGCGATCTTCCCGCACGCGGCCGATTGTAATGGTCATGCCGTTGCCAATATCGCAGTCGCGACGCGGCTGGGGGCGGTCATTCGCGGCTGATATCATCAACGGAGCTTGCGGAGAACTGGGAAGTCCAGCGACCCGGGCCGGCGCTTGCCAACCGATCAGGGCGCCACTGATCGCATCGATTGGAACGCGATGGCTCAATTGAATTGTCAGGCATGCCATATGGCCATGCTCGACAGGCACCCGGTTAACCTGCGCGCTCACTACCATGTCGGCGTTTATCACCTCACCGGAGTGGAAGGCTCCGAGCATCCTCGGAATCTCGCGCTCGATCTTGGCCTCCTCGTCGCCGCCGATGAATGGCACCACGTTGCCGAGAATGTCCAGCGAGGGAACGCCGGGGTAACCGGCACCGGACACCGCTTGAAAGGTTGTCGCGATTACTTTCTCGACGCCAAAGACGCGGTGTAACGGAGCCAGCCCCATGGCGATGATGATGGCAGCACAATTCCCGTTGGCGATAATGCCACCAGCCCAGCCACGAACTTCCCGCTGTCTCTCCAGCAATCCCAGGTGCTCCGGATTGACCTCCGGAATTATCAGGGGGACATCGCGCTCCATCCGGTGCGCGCCGGCGTTGGTTATCACCATTCTGCCGTCCCGCGCAAAGGCCTGCTCGATGTCACCTGCAACGTCATTGCGTAGCGCGGAGAATATGATCGGGGCGTTGATTGAAGTCGGCTCGCAAGGTTGAATCACCAACTCGGCCGCGTCGCCCAGTTCTGCATTTCTCCCAACAACATCGCCGAAGCGTTGACCAACGGTCCTGGCTGACGCAGCAACTGCAACCAGCTCAAACCACGGGTGGCCTGTCAAGCGCCGGACAAAGGTCTGTCCCACGATGCCGGTCGCGCCTAGTACCGCAACCCGGATTCGCCTCTCGCGAGCTTCAAATGGCATAATCGGGATCATGATGCGGCAACAAGCACTGCATGGTCCACACTTTCACACTGCTGCAGAGCCCGCTCAAGCCCCTGCTCTATGTCGTACACCAGGTCACGAGCGGCCTCTATGCCTACTGACAGGCGTATGAGATTGTCGCCAATGCCGGCAGTCGCTCTAGCCTCCGCAGTCATGCTGGCATGTGTCATGGTAGCCGGGTGGGCGACCAGGCTTTCGACGCCGCCGAGCGACTCGGCCAGCGAAAAAAGGGTGAGGCCTTTCAGGAATGCCCGCACCGCTGGCTCACCGCCTTGGACCTCGAAACTGACCATGCCACCGAAGCCAACTTGCTGCCTGAGTGCTGTGGCATGACCGGGATGGTCCTGAAGCCCTGGATAGTGCACTCGACTGACAACGGGGCTTCTGGACAGGAGCGCAACGCATTCCGAGGCGTTCTCCTCATGGCTCCGCATCCTCGGATTCAGGGTGCGCAGCCCCCGTAGCGTGAGGTAGCTGTCGAACGGACTGCCGGTGAGCCCAAGGCAGTTGGCCCACCAGGCCAGCTCATCATGCAGGCTCCTGTCCCTGGCGATTACGGCACCGCCAACCACGTCACTGTGACCATTGAGATATTTGGTGGTGGAGTGCACCACCAAATCGGCACCATGACTGAGCGGTTGTTGGAGTACCGGCGAGAGAAAGGTGTTGTCCACTGCCACCAGGGAACCCCTGGCCTGCGCCGCTGCGGTTACGGCGGCAATGTCGGTGATTCGCAGCAACGGATTACTGGGTGTCTCAAGCCAGGTTAATCGGGGTCGCGCAGCCAGCGCTGCGCGCAACGCCTCAGGCTGGCCCATGTCCACGAATTCCACCGCAAAATTGCCGCGGCGTGCCAGGTGAGTTAGCAGGCGGTAGGTTCCGCCGTAGCAATCGTGGGGAGCCAATATCAGGTCACCCGGTTGCAGCAGCTGGATTACCAAAGTGACCGCCGACATTCCGGTACTGGTGATGATGCATCCCTCACCGCCCTCCAATTCGGCGAGGGCCTCGGCGAGTAGATCGCGAGTGGGGTTTCCGCTGCGGGTATAGTCGTAAGGTCGCTTTTCCCCAAAATCACGAAACAGGAAGTTTGCAGATAGATGAAGTGGGGGCACTACTGCGCCGTGATGTTGATCACTGCCGATCCCGGAGCGCACAGCTACGGTAGCTGACTGGTTAACATGCGAACTGGAAGAAGTCATCTCAGGTAGTCTCCGCAAGCGCGTTCATGAGGATCGGGGTGAGCAGGTCGGGCTCCTTGAGGAAGGAGTCGTGACCGTACAGCGAATCGATTTCGAAATAGCGCGATGGCACTGACAGGCGCTGGTGCAGGTTCCTGAGCTGGGTAACCGGCACCAGCACATCGCTACGAGTTCCGATCAACGTGATCGGAACCATTATTGCCTCAGGTGCCACCTGGTGGCGATCAAGCGACAGTGAAAGCGACAGGAAGTGTTCCGCCGTGAAGCGGGCAGCAAAACGGGCCCCGTGACCGTCGAGATATGCTTCAAGAGACCTTGACCCAGTCGAGTAATCATCGACTGACCCCGCAGGCCATCGTTGTGCGAACTCCGCTGATGATCGGTAGGTGGTGATTGCCAGCATGCGCGCGATCGCCATGCCATCGTGAGCTCGACCCGCCTCAACACCCATCGTCACAATGCGCCGCTGAATCAACCGCCAGGCGGTAGCCATCGGATGTGATTCATGGGCAGCGTTGATAACCACCAGGTGACTGACACGCTCGGCACACTGCGCTCCCAGGCTCAATGCCACCATGCCGCCATAGGACGCGCCGACAACTGCATGCGCGCGCTCGATACCAAGTTCGTCGAGCATCCCTGCCACCGCGTGGGCTTGATCACCGCTGTTGACCTCGATGTCCCCGCTGCTCAGGTAGTCGAGGCTGCAGACTTGATATCGCCGGGTATCGATCGCCGCTCCCGGCCCTACCATCGCTTCCCACCAGCCAGGCGTCGGATCGCCAGAATGGCTGCATACATGTCGATTGGCGGAAATTCCACCCAACACCACCACAAGTGGCGCACCTGGCTCGCCATGCAGTTCGTAACCAGTAAGGGCTGTTGTCGAGGTATCCGCTCTCACGCCACCTCCCGGGAGCGGCGATGCGCAGAGGCTGCTCCTACCGCCGTTCCGGCAGCAAATAGTCGCCGGCTCCGGAAGTGGTAAACACGCAGCGGTACCCGGTACTGTCTGGCACGCGCAGCGGCCAGGGGATGCACTACCACTGCACCACTATCGGTAATCTCACAAAGCTCATCCCAGCCGAGTGAACTAAAGCGGCGGGCATTGCCTGACGATCGAGGATCGACATCATAGACGCCGGCAACATCAGTCACGATATGACAACACGAAGCGCCGAGTGCTGCGGCCAGGACCACGGCCGTGACATCCGATCCGCCGCGACCAAGCGTGATGGTTTCGCCATCATCGCGAACCGCCTGGAAACCGGCCACCACCGGGACAGTTCCCGCGTGTATCAACTTGCGCACTGCATCTCCCGACAATCCCCGCGGTACCCCGGCGCCAAATCCACCGTCGGCCCGCAAGCCGGCCTCACCACCGCGCAGGCTTCGGGCGGTAATCCCGATATCGGCCAGTGCCAGCGCCAATAGCGCGGCCGAGCGGTCTTCTCCGGTCGCCAGGAGGCGGTCATGTTCGCGGCTTACGCTTCCTGCAGATCCGCATACTGCGGCGATCCGATCGACCAGCCGATCAGTGGTATTGCCACCCGCACTGACTACCACAGTCGCCCTGAAGCCGGCGTGCTGTAAGGCGGCGACACGGCTGGCCGCGAGTCGCACGCGCTTTACGCTGGCTAACGACGTTCCACCGAACTTGATCACGATCTGCTGACGGTTGTCAGTCCTCGACATGCGGTCTCCAGGTAGGAATGTCACAAACGAAAAAGCCCCGGCATCTCGATGAGAGGCCGGGGCACCGAACCGACAAATGTCGGTTGTGCTAGTTCAACGCTCGCATGCGCTGACACCCGTCCGCTCCGCCGGTTGGCGTGGAGGTTGTCATTCGCATGCTTGGTCGGGTGGCAGGGCTGAACGTCACCATGTCAAACTCCTCAGGTCAGGAAACGAACGTGAGGCGCCGACATGCGACACGCCCCAGGGCAGATAGTGCCACCGGGGCGCGGTTGCACTTTAGCATTTGTTTAACGTGGCTGCAAGCAGCGTCAAATCACCACGGTACCATCAATTGTCCTGCCATGTTAACACCAGCACCTTGGAGGCGTCAAGTGGCTCCTACAACCAGCGCCTGCGTCGGAACCAGGTAAAAATCGCGATTGAGACACCCGCCATGATCGCCAGTGCCACTGGATACCCCCAGGGCTGGTCCAGCTCCGGCATGTGACTGAAGTTCATGCCGTAGACACCGGCAATGAAGGTCAGCGGCAGGAAGAACGCCGAGAAAATCGTCAGGATCCTCATCACCTCGCTGGCCCGATTCGATGCCATCGCAACATGGATTTGCAGCAACTGGTTCACCTCGTCCAGCAACTGATCATTCCAGAAGAGGTAGGCATCAACCGACTCACGGATATCCTGGAAAAGTGGGGCAGATCGCTCAGCCGGTGGTACCAGCTTCTGGAGGACATTGTTGGTCTGCCAGAGTATCCGGCGAGAGAGCGTGATCCGTCGCTTGAGGTTGTAGGCACTCCGCAGTGAGGGTGGTGACTTGCCATCAAAAACCGCAACCTCAAAGGCGTCCAGGGTGTCCTGCGCCCGCTCCAGCGGACGTTCATACGAATCCAGCGTGGCGTTCACCAATGCAGCGAGCACGGCAGTAAGCGGTGATTCCTCATTGGGCCAACTCCTGGCAGCAAACTGATCGCGCACCTGACTCACTTCCTGCAGATCGACCCGGTGTACCGTCAGCAATTGATGGTTGCGGAAGAAGACCGAAACTTTTCTGGTGAGTTCCTGGATTGTGGATGCATCATCCGGAGAGGTCAGGTCCCGGACTCGCAGGATCATGAAGGTGGCATCACCGATCCGCTCATGCTTCGGAAGATGCTCGGGGTCAAGGCAGTCCTCTACCACAGTCGGCGGCAACGCGAACTCGACGGCCAGCTTCAGCAACTCTTCCCGGTCAGGATCGACAACGTCTACCCAGGAAAAGGTGGGGCCCACCGCGACGTCACGACGCATTAATCACGCAGCGGCGACGCGGTTACCGTAAACCTCAAACCGAGGCATGTAGCCGCGACAAATATTCGGTGAACACGCGCTCGGCATCCGCCATTGATTCCACCTGAAAGAGCTGCTCTCGCAGCGCGGTAGCACCGTGCAATCCGCGAGTATACCACCCGAGATGTTTGCGAAACTCCATGACCGTACGCCGCTGATCGCCCTGGAGCCGGATCGCCAATCGGGCGTGGTCAAGTGCCACAGCGAAGCGCTCGTCGGCCCCTGGCTTGGACGGCATTGGCTGCCCGTTCAACAAGGCCCGGGCATCCCGAAACAGCCACGGGTTTCCGAAACTTCCCCTCCCGATCATCACCCCAGCACAGCCAGTGTGTTCGCGCATGCGCACTACGTCGGCAGCAGTTTCGATGTCGCCATTGCCGATGACCGGGATGTCGAGTGCCTCGACTACCAGGGCGATCTCATCCCAGTTGGCCGCTCCGCTGAACATCTGTGAGCGGGTCCTGGCGTGCAGGGTAAAAGCGGTAGCTCCGGCATCCTGCATCCGGAGGGCAATTCCGACCGGGTCGCGAAGATCATCGGACCATCCCGACCGGGTTTTTACGGTCACCGGCAGGTGGGTCGCGGCAATACACCGTCGGATGATTGTCTCGACCTGATCGAGGTCTCGGAGGCAGCCAGAGCCACCGTTCCGTTGG
>WUUC01075623.1_pt1 | contig 14278 bp, 4 predicted proteins | sample 6278441 | NCBI WGS metagenome assembly WUUC01 (sample SAMN13675441, study PRJNA597444) | soil metagenome | isolation source: soil | place: USA: Washington | collected 2017-10
GTGGCTCGCCGACCTCCTGCGCCACGGGCTGCTCAAGGCCAGCTTCATCCCGCCGCTCCACATCCGCGAGCTGCGGGAGCTGACGCGCTACCGCCAGACGCTCATCAAGGAGCGCACGGCACTCGCCAACCGCATCCAGAAGTTGATCGAGTCGGCCAACATCAAGCTCGGGCAGGTCGCCACTGATGTGCTCGGCACCTCGGGCCGCCTGATGCTGCGCGCGCTGGCCGACGGCGAGACCGACGTCGAGGTGCTGGCCGAGATGGCGCGCAGCTCTCTGAGGAATAAGAAGCCGGAGTTGCGCCGCGCGCTGACGAGCCGCCTGACGCCGGCACAGCGCTTCGTGCTGTGCGAACTGCTGGGGCGGGTGGGGGAGGTCGAAGCGGCGACGGCGCGCGTCAACGAGGAGATCACGCGTGAGGTGGCCGAGAGCGCCGACCCTTTCGTGCCTGAAGCAGTGCGGCTGCTTCAGACCATCCCGGGCGTTGGAGCGCGCGTCGCTGAGGTGGTCGTCTCCGAGATCGGCGTGGACATGATGCGCTTCCCGACGGACGCACATCTGGCGAGTTGGGCCGGGCTCTGCCCCGGTAACAACGAGAGTGCGGGCAAGCGACGTTCGACGCAGACGACGAAAGGCAGCCCATACCTGCGGGCGGCGCTGACGCAGGCGGCGTGGGCGGTGGCGCACACGAAGGACACTTACCTGGCGGCGCAGTACCACCGGCTGGCCCGGCGCATGGGCCGGAAGAAGGCTTTGGTGGCGGTGGCGCACAGCCTGCTGGTGATCGTCTATCACGTGCTTGACCGGCGGGCAGATTATCGTGAGTTGGGTGGGGACTATTTCGACCGCCAACAACATCAGACGCAGCAACAGCGGCTCATCAAGCGGCTCGAAAAGATGGGGCTGAGGGTGACAGTCGAGGCGCTGCCAAACGCTGCATAATCAACCACTTACAGCCCTATTTTCATAGCAGTTACTTTGACATTGGATTGTGAGCTGGAGCATTATTCACCTCGATTTTGCTCGCTAAACCGGTTCTGAGAGGCTCCCGCCCCTTGTCTAATGAAGCTCTGACCCCTGAAATCCTGCGCGGCCGGGAAACTCCGGTGAGTGGGTTCGACCCGAAGAGCGCGGCTCCCTTCATCAACAAGTCGGTCTCGGAAGAGACCCGACGGGCCTACGGCCGGGCCGTGCGGGAGTTCTTTCAGTTCGCGGGTATGAAGTACCCTGAGGAGGTGGTGCCCGACGACGTACTCCGCTGGAGGGACAGGCTGCGCTCGCAGAAGAAGAGCGCGGCCACGGTGGCCTTCAAGCTGTCGGTGGTGCGCTCCTTCTTCGAGTACCTGAGGGCGGCGGGGGCGATCACGCTGAACCCGGCCTCGACGAAGCTGGTCTCCCCGCCCGAGCTGCCGTCGGAGCCCGCGGGGCGCGCGCTCACAGCCAAGGAGGTGCGCTACCTGCTGTCGGGGCCTGACAGGGAGAAGCCGGAGGGAGCGAGAGACTACGCGCTGATGCTGGTGATGCTCCGCCTCTCGCTGCGCGTCTCGGAGGTCTGCTCCCTGCGCGCCTCATCGGTGAAGTGGAGCCACGGGCGGTGGACGCTGCGGTGCAAAGTTAAAGGCGGAAGGGAAGAGGTCTGGCCGCTGCCGAAGGATGTGAAGGAAGCCGTAGACCACTACCTGAAGCTCGACCGCAAGCGGAGGGAGATCGCCCACTCCGACGGGGATGACGCCCCGCTCTTCCAGCCGCACACGAACTACCGGACGCTCGACTTCGACAAGCCGCTCTCGACCCGCATGGTGCAGAAAATCGTCAAGCGTTGGGCCGACTACTCACAGCTCGGTGACCTGTCTCCGCATGACTTGAGGAGGACGGCCATCACGCGGGCGCTGGAGTCTGGGCTTAGCTACCGGCAGGTGCAGATGATGAGTAAGCACCGTGACCCGAAGACTGTCATGAGATACGACCACGGTAGGGAGAACCTTGATCAGAACGCCGCCAACTTCCTTAGGTATGACGAGGAATAAAAGTCCCTGAAAACTGTATGAGCGAGAAACAGCGTCATGCTGTCAACATTGATTAATACATGGCCGAGTATATATACTTCGCTCGGTTTCGTCACCGTAATTAACCATTCAATTAAAGACCTCCCGTAACTGTAAACCGACTCCGCAGAAGCCGCTAGCAACGAGTTCATAACCTTCGCGACATCAATTATACACTCGAGACCAGACAGGCAGGTTCAGACCTAATTTAAGGTTCCCAGCAGATTGCAGAAAGGAATAGGCGCTGAGATTCAGCGCACAGTGTGCCATTCATCCGACGCGCCGGACGAAGAAGAGGCTCGGTGACCACTTAAAAAATTAGCTGAGGGGAATGCCTCGGGCTGCCGAATTAGAACTCAGGGCTCGCAGAAACATTGTGTGGCGGAGGCGGCCGACACGTCATTTCGCGCTTTAACCGTCTCGCACAATGTTACCGTCTTGCTGGTGCCCACCTTGCCGAAGCCTGTTCCAGTCGCTCCCGCGTTCTCTTTGTTACCTCTTAACCGAGAGGTGGTTTCGATTCAATACCGGCCGACATCACTTAACAACGCACCCGGGGATCTCCATGCACTTCAAAAAGAAACGGCTCGGTACTTACCTGTTGAAAAGCGCCGCCGACTCCGATTTCTTCAGCCAGGTACACATCATCTTCGGCGGTAGCGGGGCGGTGGGCGGTGCCACGGCCATGCAGATGATTTCACTATTCGAGGAGGGCCGGGCCCGAAGATCAATACAAGCAGAGGCCGCGCCGCACGTCGTTATCACTGCGCGCACCAAACAGGAGATTAGGAACTTCACCAGCCTGCTGTTCCGTCTCCAGCAGCGCGACCATGGCTGTCTGCCCGAAGCGCTCGAGGGTATCGGCTACCAGACCGCCGGAGGGGTCATCGTAGAGCTTCACGTCTTGTCCATCAACCCCGAGCTTCCTGACCTGTTCGGCTTTTCCGTGGCTGGCGACGAAGAGCGCCGCGCAATCGCCCATAGGTTTCTCTCTCACGCCGAGCTCACAACCGAGTCGCCGCCCGAGGCAAAGGTTAAGCGTCTAGTGGCGGCGATACGCGAGCAGATGGGGCGACCGTTCACAGAATTCCTGCTGCGCTACTGGAGCGGCGCGCTCGGTCAGGTCCAGCACCGTGTGAAGTCAGTCGTCGTCTCCATCCCGCTCGCCACCGTCGCGACCTACAAGCTGAACGACCTCGAAGCGTTCTGCCAATATCTCGGGCTGGAGACGGGGGGGCCGTATGTCCGCGGGATCAAGATCGAGTACTTGAAAGCACTCGTTAACGATCTTGAGTACGTCGCCCGCGAGTGCGCCGACAACGTGCTGATCGCCCACACGACGGCCGTCGGCGGGATGTACGACGAGGACGCCGACGGGGCACGCACCATCCGCCTCGGATTCGCACACAGCGCTGTAGACGAGAGGCTTGCGCAAAAGCAGGCTTTCGCCGACGAACTCGCACGCCTTTACGCGGGGCGCGGCGTCAAGGTCCTCGTCACGGCCGCCGCCATCGGCGTCGATTCGATCATCGAACGCAAGACGCCGCCGCTGAGCGCGGCCATCCGCAGGCAGTTGCGTGGTGTCGCAGCACGCGGGCACGCAGTGCTGCCGGAGGCGGATGTGCGGGCCGGCGTTGTCCGCGTCTACCCCCCCGTGTCATTAGACCTACTCGGCGACGGCCACGATCCACTCGCCTTCTGCGGTGGCCATCCGTTGGCCCTGGATTACGTGCTCAAGAGCGGGGAAAACGGTTTCTTTACCGTGTCGAACGCCGACGCCCTCTACCGCGTCATGCGTGTCGCCTCTAATACGGAGCTGGGGCTGCTTCTGGCGCGCACGGCCCTCTTCGGAGACGACCCGCGGAGCCCCTCCTTCACTGACAACGTGTGCTACTACACGGAGTCGGACTACAGCCGCCAAGTCTTCGACCTGCTCGCCCAGCCCGCGCTGAGGAGGAACCAGCTAAGCGGCCTCCAACCGAAAGCGCTCCAAGACCTGGGCTCGGCAAAGCACCAGGGCGAGCTGCACTTACTCGGCCTCCTCATCCTCTTCCACCGCCTGCGCACGCTCCGGCTGGAGATGATTCCGCGCCGCCTCGACCTGAATGCCTTCGACCCGCACGAGTATTTTGAGAGCCACTCCGAGGCGCTCACACTTGAAGAGGTCGCGCAGTGGGACGCGGCTTCGCTCGCCAAGGCGCTCAAGACGCTCGTGCGCGCGACGAAGGAGTCCGATCTCGAACCGCTTAAGCATTTCTACCAGACTGACCCGGCTGTGCAGGAGGCTATTCACAGGGTAATGCGCACCGTCATCTCGGCCGCGCGCGCCGTGCCGTCGCTCGGCACGCCTGTCCTCTACGAAGAGAAAGGTCGGCGGCGTGTCTACGCGGGGTACTACGCCGCCCCGCTCGACACGGTCGTCTCCCATCGCGATGCGTTAGGGGTCTACCTGCGCGGGCAGTTCGCCAGGGGCGGCGGTGGATCAACCGAGGCGTTTGAGCGGTTCGTCGAATACCACATCGCAAGTTTCGGCTTCGCCGACATCCGCCCGGTCGCCGTGCTCGTGACCGCCAAGTCCCCGAAGGAAGGTCTGGACGGCAAGGTCACAGTCTTCACCGATGAGCGGTCGTTCGTCGAGGCGCTGAGGCGCGTTGAGCCTTACGAATATTTCTGCACGAGTGGTCTGCTAGCGTTGCTCGTGCGGCTGAGGGGCCTGTGCCGCTGGGCGAGGCAGCTCGATCCCAAGGTCGGTTCGGAGAATGGCTTCCGCGCCCAATTCCTCCGCGACGAGGAGGGGCGCACGCCCCTCGTCCCTGGCGTGGTCGAGGCTTTCCGCATGGTATCAGAGGGGCTGGAGAAGAACACCGGGCTCGAGAGGCTTGATGGCCCGTGGGGCTACGGCGTCGTCTGAAGGGCGAGCCGGAGGCGGATCGCGTCTTGACGGTCGCGAGTTTTGGAAGTATAGCTAATCCACTTCCTGCCGTCGCACCCGGCGGCCGTGAGGCATCCCGAATTTTCGTCTGAGGCGCTCGTACCTCACCCGATTTGCCGTGAAACCTCATCACGATTTTTCAAGCAGTAACTTGGCATCTGTACGCAGCGTGCTGCGGCGCACCCCACCTGCGGGGGGACCGTCGGCGCGCTCCTGAAGCCTTCCGCCGGCTTGCGAGAGCGCCAACGTCCGCCGTCGCACGACCCGCCCGGGCGCAGGAGTAGAAAGATATGGAGCCCACGAAAACGGACACGGCGGCGGTGCCGCTGGATGGGGGAGAGTCCCGGGAGTTGCACCGGCTTATCGAGAACCTGCCGCTGGCCGTCATCGCCAGTGACGTGCAGGGCAGGATTGTCCGCTGCAACCGCCGGGCGTCGCAAATCCTCAAGTACGAGCCGGCCGAACTAGCCTATCATCCTGCTGAAACCATCTATGGTGAACCGCAAGAGTCAGCGCGGATCGAGAAGCAACTCCACGACTCGCCACACGGTAGGCTGCACAACTACGAGACGGTCGTCCGCACGCGTGAGGGCGAGTTGATCCCGATCCTTGCCGCCGCCTCCTGGCTCCATGACGAGGGCGGGGCGCGCGTCGGCAGCGTCACCTACTTCGAGGATCTCCGCGCCACGAAAGAAGCCGAGCGGCGAATCTCGACCCTCCTCAAAGAGAATAACCTCGTCAGCCAGACTGGCGAGGTTGAGAAGACCCTCCACATCTGGGCGGAACTGATGGTGATACTGCTCAACACCACCTTCTGCCGCATCTTCCTATTGGATCAGACAGAGCAGTTCCTGGTTGCTAAGGCCGCCTACCCCATCGCGCGCGCGGCCGAACGGATGGAGTGGGAGCCGGGCCTCGGTGAGAGGACGGCCGTCGCCGAATGGCCGCGCATGATCGAATTCATCAAGAGCGGGTCGGCGAAAGTGCTCCAAGTCGAAAGGCGGGGCGCGCGCGTTCTGCTTGAAGAGTGGTCGCGCCGCCTCGGCCTGAAGAATGGCATCCAGTCTATGCTCATCGTCCCGCTGAGGACGAAGAATCGCCTGCTCGGCCTCATTGACCTCGGTGAGGTGCGCAGCACACACCGTAGCAGCTTCTCGTGGGAGAGGCAGGAGTTGGCGACGGCCATCGCCAACCAGATCGCCGTGTCGCTCGACCACGCGCATCTCTACGGGATCACCGAGCGCCACAGGAGCCTCCTTGAGACGCTGGTCGAAAAATCGCTGCAACTCCGGAGCGACCTCGACCCGCCGATGCTCCTTGCCTATTTCGTCCGGGACGCCGCCAACCTCGTTGGCTTTAGCGCGGCTGGCTTCTTCAGCGACGACCCGCAGTCGAAGGAGCTGGTGCTCGACGTAGTCCATCAACTCCCGCAGGATCTCATCGGTCGGCGGGTGGGCTGGGGCCGGGGGCTGGTCGGGCGTGCCGCGCTGCGGAAGCGGCCGCTAGTGAAGCGGGGCTACTCCACCTGGGGGCCGCGCGAGGATGTCTTCGCCGCGCAGGGGTTCGAGACGGCGGTCGCCATCCCGCTGCGCGACGCCGACCAGCTCGATGGGGTCCTCTTCTTGGCTGCCGATGCGGCCAAGTCACAGTTGGCTGACGGCGACCTTGAGGTACTGGAGCAGTTTGCCGCGCATGCCGGGTTGGCGTGGCGGACTTCACGGCTGATGCACAGCGAGCAGCAGCGGCTGGCGCGGCTCATCAACCTCTCGGACATGAGCGGCTACATCGAGTCGTCGAAGGACGTCAACACCATCCTGCGCGTTCTGCTGACGGGGATCACCGCCGGCTACGCGCTCGGCTTCAACCGGGCGGCGGCGCTGCTGCTCGATGAGACGCGCACGCAGCTCGTCGGGCGGGCGGGGGTCGGCTACCTCAAAGAGACCGACGCCCATCAAGACTGGGAGAAGCTCTACCACCGTGGGCTGGATAATTTCTCAGAGTTCCTCCGGCTGCTGGAACAGAAGGCGCTCCCGCCGACGCCTGTAGACGAGCGGGTCAGAGGGCTGCTCATCCCCCTCAACTCCGGCGAGGAGAACAACCTTTTCTCAAGGGCTATCAACCTCCAGACGCATTACATCCTCAATGAGCCAGCTCGCCTCGCTGAACTGCCGGCCGCCTTCCGCGAGGCGCTGGAGCCGGCGGCGCCCGCCGCCATCGTCCCGCTCGTCGCCCGCGGGGAGGTGCTCGGCCTCCTTTTCGCCGACACCAAGTTCACGAAGGCGCCGATCACGAGCGAGGTGGTCGAATCCCTGTTGAGGTTCGTCAACACCGTGGCGCTTAACGTGCAGAATGTGGCACTGCTCGATCAGACGCCCGCTCGCGCCGCCGGGCCTGAGCGAATCCGTGAGTTGATGACGAGGCAGGCTGAGCCGGAGAGCCCGCGGCAGGTGCTCCAGTACGTCGTCGAGCAAACGCTTGACGTGACCGGCGCCTCGTGGGTACGGCTCATCCTGATTGACCCGCAGGGGAACAAGCGGAGCCGCATCGACTGGGTGGCAAAAGCCGCGCAGGATCGCGAAATCCCGCACATCAGTGTGCTGCGCCCAGACGGCATCTCGATGAGGGTCATTGATCAGGGCCGCCCCGTCCTAGTCGAGGACACTGAGAAGCATGCCAAGTTGGTCAGCTCGACGGCGCTCCACGAGGGCAGCCGGGCTTTCGCCTGCCTCCCCTTTTACGTACAGGGCCAGATCGTCGGCGTGGTCTGGATTCACTACGCCGCGCCGCGCCAATTCAACGGTTTCGAGGTCGGCAACTGGCAGCGCTACCTGAACTTCGCCGCGGGCCTCTACGCCGACGCTAGCCGGCGCAAGCGGCTCAATAACCTGAGCCGGCTGCACGCGGCAGCCGCGGCACTGGCTGCCACCACCACCCCGCAGGCCGTGCTTGATCAGATCGTCCGCAGCACGCGCAATGTGCTGCGCGCCGACTACATTATCCCCTGGCTCTACGATCCGGAGCAGAATCGCTTCGCCCCCGTTCGCTCGACGGTCGCACGCATCCCGGAGGAGCTCTGGCGCGAGTGGCGCAGGCACATCCCACTCCCGGGCGGGACTGCCGACACCATCATGCGCGCCGGCTGGGTGGGGGTTGAAGACATCAACGACCCGGAGGACAGCCAACAACTACAAGCCACCACGCGGCAGCTAGTCCGCTCGCCGCTCATCGGAGCCAGCAGCTTCCAGGGCGTCTCGCTCGCGGCGGGCCGCGAGAAGCTCGGCGTGCTCTATGCCATCTATAAGGAGCCGCAGTTCTTCGCCGAGGACGACCGAGAAACCGCCACGGCGTTCGCCAACCACGTGACGCTGGCGCTCAAGAAGGCGCAGGTCATGGAGCAACTGACCCGCGTCAACGAGGCCGCCCGCACGGTCGCCAAGGTGAGCGTCCTCGGCGACAAGAAGCGCGCCCTGAAGTCCATTGCCAAGCAGGTCATCCGCGTCGTCGGCTGCGACGCCGTCGTCCTCTTCGTCTACGACAAGGCGACGGCCAAGCTCGAACACCCACCCACGATGATGTGGGTCAAGAACAAGAAGCAGGCCTCCGCCGACGACGAGGTGCGGCGCGACTCCATCGTCTACGACATGCTCCGGCGCCGCTCACCCTACCGGGCGGAGAACGTCCCCGCAGACCCACTCTTCAAGGGGAAGCGCTTCGCCGCGCACGAGGGCATCAAGGCGTGCTTGGCGGTGCCGCTGTGGGTTGAGGGGCAGGGCGACGGCGATGCGGCCAGCGAGGTCGGCGTCATCTTCATAAACTACCGCAAGCCCCACCGCTTCACCGACGGCGAATTGGAGATCATCGAGCTGTTCGCCAACCAAGCGGCCATCGCCATTCACAACATGCAGCTTTACGAGGATCGCGTCCGCCGGCTCAGCGAGCAGGAGGCGTTGTTTGATCTCTCTGGCGAGATGCTGAGCACGAACGACTCGCTGAAGACTCTACGGCGCGCCGTGGCAGTCGGGGCAGAGCAATTAGGCGTTGAGTTTTGCAGCATTATCCTACGCGATAGCACCGGGAGGCCGACCATCCGCGCCTCCAAGGGCTTCACTCGGGGCCTTGAGGGGCTGGTGGTTACGGAGCATGAGGCGGGTGGCGACCTGTGGGCGACGCTGACGGACGGGATTCCGAGCGTGATAGACGACTACCGCGAGCGCGGGGCGTTCCCGCCGCTGGTGGCGCAATACGGGATCACGTCCGGGGCCTGCGTGCCCGTCTATCAGGGCGGCGAGCCCACAGGGAAGATCATCGGCGCGCTGGTCGTGCAGACGCGCGCGCCTAAGCCCCGCCATTTCAGCCAACCCGAGTTGGCCTTCCTCAGACTGCTCGCGAACCAGACGGCCATCGCCTACCAGAGTGCCGTGCGGTTCGAGAAGGTAGAGCGGTCGCGCGCCTACCTGCGGGCGCTCTACAAGGTCAGCAACGCCCTCAACACCTGCTATGGCCCCGGGATGGATTACCGCAGGGTCTTAACGCCCATCGTGCAGGCGGCACGCTACGTCACCAGCATCGACGGCCCGCCGGCCGTCCTGGCTACCATCCACACATACGACCCCGAGGCGAACACCATCGAGCTCCAGAGCGTATTCCCGCTCGAAGAGTATGACAGGCTGCGGGGGCGGTTCGGCCCGCAGTTCCCTGTAGACCGCGAGCGCGCGCCAGACGGGAAGATCGGCATCATCGGCCGCGTCATCGAGGAGGGGGTCGAGCAGCTCGTCCCCGACGTGCGGCAGGAGCAGGACGACTACCTCGACTTTCACCATAATACGCGGTCGGAGCTGGCCGTCCCGCTGCTCGACCAGGGGGGGCGGGTCGTCGGCGTGCTCAACGTCGAGAGCAACCAGACGGACGCCTTCAACGAGGACGACGTGGAGGCGATGAAGGCGCTGGCGGAGTTGGCTGTCATCGGCCTCGAGAACGTAAAGACTTACAATGCGTGGCAGCAAGGTACGCGCGTCCTCGACACCTTCACACGGATCGGCAAGACGATCAACGACGTGAACCTCGACCTGAAGGCGACGCTCAAAGCCGTGCTGAAGTCCATCAAGGAGGACTCGCTCATCGAATACACGGCGGCCGAGGTCTGCCGCGGCGACGTGAACAAGGGCGTGGCCGAGGTCATCGAGTCCTACGGCGACCCGCGCTACTCGGATCAGGCCAAGCGCCTCTACCAGATGGGCGAGGGCTACACCGGCTGGATCGCGAAGAACCAGTGCCCGCTCCTCATCCTCGACACCGCGGCCTGCAAGGAGCCGATGCCGAAGGTGCATGACCAGAGGCTGCCCATCCGTTCCTTCGTCGGCGTGCCGCTGCGCATCAATGAGCGCGAGTTCGGGACGTTGGAGCTGGTCAGCCACATCCCGAACGCCTTCGAGAAGTGGCACCTCTACCTGCTGGAATGCGTCAGAGACCTGACCGAGGTCGCGATCCGGAACGCCGAGCAGGCGAAGGAGCTACAGAGCGAGGCGTATGTAGCCGGCCTCGGAGCCTGGGGTGCCGAGGTGGCGCACTACGTGAATACGGAGGTCGGCCTCATCAAGCTCATCCTCCACCGCCTGCGCAACAGGCCCGACTTGCCGGGGGACGTGAAGGAAGACCTGCGCCTCGCGCAGACTTACGCCGACGCGCTCTACTTCACGCGCGAGCAGGACGCATCAGCCGTGGCCGAGTTCGACGCCGTCGTCTCGGAGGCCGTCGATCAGGTCGAGAGAGAGTGGGGGCAGCTGACTTGGCGCAGGGACTTGAATGCCGCGGGCCATAAGGTCAAGATTAGCGCGTGGGGCCTGCGCGACCTTACAACTCATCTGCTAAAGAACGCGGCGAAGTACAGCCCCCCGGAGAAGATCGTGCGGGAGGTGAGGGTTCGCACTTGGTGCGATGACGGCCGAGCGTACCTGTGGGTCGAGGACACGGGCAACGGGTTCCCGAAAGAGATCGAGCCGGTTGTCTTTTACCAGCCCATAAAGCGGGCCGGGGGGGACGGGACGGGGCTGATGCTCGTCCGCTCAATGGTGAAGCGCTACGGCGGGACCGTCGCGCTCTACAACGTCCCCGGCGAAGGCGCGCGCGTCGAAGTTTGCCTCCACCTTGATGCGGGCGCGTGAGGGGTGCATTCGAATGTCGGGAGAGCCAGATGATGCAAATAGAATGTAAGGGGCGCGTCCTCATCGTAGAAGACCAGGCGCGCTACCGCGTGGAGCTGGAGAAGATGTTCGCGCCTCTCGGATTCGTGGTGAAGTCGGCTCAGGGCGAGGAGGAGGAATTACTCGGCTCCGCGCGTCAGATGGTACTGGAGTTCAGGCCGCACGTTACGATCATGGATTTGGAGTTGCTGGTCAAGCCTCCCCATCGCAAGGATCGCTCCGGCTTAACCCTCATCGATGAGCCCGACTTCGCCTTCACTCGCTGCGTCGTCTACACGGCCCACCTCGGTTCCGACCACACCCTCACGCGCGAGCTAAAGGAAAAGCAGAACGTGGACGACGTGATCGCCCGCCACGAGGTTGAACGCCTGGAGGCAGCCGTGCTGAACTCTTTCCGGAGACTGTGCGCCTGCCGCACCGACTACCACGTGACGTGGCCGGTCGCCTGGTCACCGCTGCGCATCACCGAGGCCCTCTTTGGCGCGGGGAGCGGCGTGCCCCCAGACATCATTGTCGATGTTATTGGTCGGCTCTTCCCGAGGGGCGCGCCACTGCTGACACTCAGCACCCTAGAGGGGGCCGCCGCCACGACCTCGGTGGCGCGAGGGCACTCCGTGCTGCTGCGGGCCTCGATGGGAAGGATGCCATTCGTCATCAAGCTCGCCCCGCGGGACCGGATCGCCACGGAGGTGGACGCCTACGAGCAGTACATAGACGACAGGCTCGCCGGCAGCTACCACGTACAGTCGAAAGGCAGCAGCGTCTTCTGGGACGTGGGTGCCATCCACTACAGCTTTCTCGGCTCCCCCCAGTACCCCATTCCCTCCTTGGCGGCCTTCTACCGGGGTGAGCCCGACCCGGCCGCCATCCTGCCCCCCTTACGCCATTTCTTCGAGGAGGTGTGGCGCCCGCACTATACCGAGACGCGCGCCCGAATTAGGGAGAGCCTGTTCGACGCCTACGACCGAGCTCTCAGCCTCAGGAGGCGGCTCCACGAGTTTCGTGACGTCAGCTACTCTGCCATCAACGGCGCGCCGCCACAGCTTCCCGACCCGGTCGCGTGGGTACTCGAACATGAGGCTGACAGTGCGCTGGACTCGTACCAGGCTGTGACGCACGGCGACCTCCACGCCGACAACCTCTTCATCGATGCCGGGCACGCGTGGGCCATTGACTTCGAGCGAACCGGCCCCGGCCCAATCCTCCGCGACTTTGTGGAACTCGAGCAGGACATCGTCACACGCCTCTTGCCGCTCGACGAAGAGGGGGTCAACGAATTCTTCCAGTTCGCTCTGGCGCTGACAGCGCCGCGCACCCCGTCAAATCCGCTGCGGCTGCCGGAGCCGCTAAGGCCCTCGGCGGAGTTCACGAAGGCCGCGGAGGTGATCGCCGGGCTGCGCAAGATGGCAGCCAACGTCACCCACTTTATGGACATGCGCGAGTACTACTGGGGGCTCTTGCTCGATGCGCTTCTTGGCAGCTCGCTCGCCCAGAAGGACTCGCCGCAGGGGAACCGGAGCATGCTGCTGGCGGCCGTCATAGCCAACCGGCTGGAGAACTGGAATGAGCAGTGGCCGCCGGATTGGGCACGGTGGCACCGATGGGACGAGCGCCGGAACGACGACACGCTCAGTAGTGAGCGTGACTTGGTATTCTTCAGTTATAGCCATAAAGACGCCGAGTGGCTCGACAGGGTTCAGACGATGCTCAAGCCACTTGTCCGGGGCAAGAAGATCTCGACTTGGTCTGACAAAGGAATAGGTGTTGGTCAGACGTGGAGAGCGGAGCTTGACTCAGCCCTGTATCGGGCGAAGGTGGCGGTTCTGCTGGTTAGTGCCAATTTCCTCGCCTCAGACTTCATCGCAGATAATGAACTACCACCACTCCTCGAAGCGGCGGATAAGAAAGGTACGAAGATCGTTTGGATACCAGTGGGGGCATGCCTGTATAAAGAGACTGAACTGGAGAGATATCAGGCCGCACATGACCCGAACAAACCGCTCGAAGGTCTCAGCGAGGCAGAGAGGAGTCAAGCCTTAGTTAAGATCTGCGAAATTATCAAAACTATGGCCTCTACCCCATAACATCAGTTTAAGGAGCGGAACGATTTTTTCCCCTGCTCCCGAACAATGGCCTTTGATGGTGATATTATCGTGGTAGCGTTAAGAAAATTGCAGTGAGGTAAAGAAAGCTGTCAGTCGGCTCGAGGCTATGCAGCTACACCGAACAGGCCCACGGGGAACTTCACCTGCCGATCGTGTCCCTACCCTCTAGCCTCTCGACCTGCCCCTTACTCATCCTGTGCAGCGCTACAATGCTCCCATATTTCGTTCAGCGGTGTGAATGACAGATAGGATTGCGCGGCCAGCCGCCTCCTACCAAGGTCATGTCCGACAACTTGGTGAAGGTGTCGGATCCCGAGTCTGATACCGGCTCTGTGAAGCGGCGTCCCTGCGTCAAGCACTTTCTTTCTTCCCCAACGCTGACACACGTTTCCTCCAACTCGACGAGGCTTGTCTCACCACTCTGTTCGCGCTCGTCTAGGTGACCTTTTTGGTCACGGCGCATGATGGGGTTCGGTAGGCCGGCGGCACCATTCAATTAACGACTCTCGAAAGAGGTCAGCCGGTATAACGTGCTCGCCGGCCCGTCTGTTCAGCCTGCCGAGTGAAGACCGTTATGGGTTGAGTCGCGCTAGGCCGCGGCCGCGGTAGCCTCGGCAAGTCCCCGCTTAATAGCTTGCGGGTCGAACTCGGTCCCGTCTCGCCACATCGCGTAGAGTATCCCGGCCAGCTTCCTTGCCAGGGCGACGCAGGCCCTCGCCCTCCCGCGCCGGGCGGCGATCCTCATCGCCCGATCGTAGAGGGCTTGGTTCTTATCGTTCCGCCATCTTAGTAGTGCCCACGCCGCCTCCACCAGCAGCGTCCGCGCGCGGCTCCCGCCCGCCTTGCTGATGCGCCCGCGGTGCTGCCTCTCGCCCGAGCTGTACTCTCGCGGCACGAGGCCGAGATACGATCTGACCTGCTTGGTCGCGCCGAACCTCGTGGCGTCGTCGATGGTCGCGGCGAAGGTCGTGGCCGTCACCGGCCCCACGCCCGGG
>WUUC01034582.1_pt1 | contig 14276 bp, 14 predicted proteins | sample 6278441 | NCBI WGS metagenome assembly WUUC01 (sample SAMN13675441, study PRJNA597444) | soil metagenome | isolation source: soil | place: USA: Washington | collected 2017-10
CATCGACATGAGGACCTATGAATCTGAGTCCGTGGGCGGGACGTTTGCGTCCTGACCACAGGTTAGCGGGCAGGGGTGACAAAGGCAGCAGTCGGGCGGGAAATGTCCCTCGCCCGACTGGCTCGCCGTGCGCTGACCTGCCTGATTACCGGCCCGGCGTCGGTTTCCACGCACCGGCCGGAGCACCGCCGTGACCGCCGCGGTGGAGACGACCCGGACGGGCCAGCTGCGCCTGGCGGTGCCGGACGTGCCGCGTCAGCGGTACACCACGGGCCAGCAGGAGCCGTGTATGGCGTGCGCGGCCGCCGGCGTCGACCGGCTCGGCGTGTCCCGTGACGGCCCCGGCTCGCCGCCGCTGTGCATGCCCTGCTGGCGTGGCCGGCAGCAGCGGCAGAACCGCCGCGAGCGGCAGCAGCTGGTCGCGGCCATGTGGGAGGGCATCGGCGCGGCCGCGGCCGCCGCGGTGTGCGGGGCGTGCGGTGCGCCCGAGCCGGTGTCGGACTGCTGGCTGTGCTCTTGGTCCTGGCTCGCCGCCGCCGACGCCGACGCGCAGCGGCGCATCGAGGCCGAGCAGGCCGAGGTGCAAGCGGCGTTCGCCCGGATCCGGGCCCTCACCGATGCCGAGACACGGGTCGCGGCGCTGCGGGCCTGGCTCGAGCGCCTGAGCGCCACGGTGAGGGCCTACCACCAGCCCCACGGGCGCTCCCGCGGCCGCGCGGTGGAGTTGCTGGCGGACCTGCTCGCCCGCGACGCGGCAGCCCGCGGCAGCCGCCGGGGCCGACCCGGTGCCCTCCCCCACGTCAGCGCTGTCCAGGCCGTGGACGCGGATTGGCGTTCCGGCCGGCGTAGCCTGCCCGGCCGGGACCGTACCGCGGAGCTGGCCGGCTGCTCGGTCCGGGCGGTGTCGTCGGCCTGGGCGCGCGGCGAGGCGCTGCACTGGTGTGTCCGGACCAGGCAGGGCCGCCGGCTGACCCTGGCCGAGCGGATCGCGCTGGGCCGCAGCAACGACCGCGCCGAGTGGGACATCACACCGCTGCACCACGGCGACCACGCCTGCCGGGCCCCGTTCGTCCCGGCCGCCTTGGCCGTGCTCGGCGAGCTGATTGAGCATGCCCAGACCTTGCTCCGCCAGGCCGAGGAACACCTCGACGAGCTCCGCGCCCGGACCGGCGGATACACCGAGCCCGCCGAACACGCCCGACGCATCCAACTGCGGCAGGCGGCGGCCCGCGCCCAGACGGCGATCGTCGGCCCGGACGCCGCCCCGTCCCTTGCCGCGAATATCTGCACCCCCCGCACGGCGTGGATAGGTGAGTGCGTTAGTTCCTGTCCGTACTGGGGTTTTGCAGCACCCTTGTCGATCATGCGCCATGCTGCGGGCTGTGCAGCCCGGCCGCACAGCGGCCGATGGAAGGACGGCGCTTCGCGCTCACCGACCAGGAGCGGCGCGGACGATCTTGAAGGTGGCAGCTCACAACCCCTACGCCGTCCTAGGACGGACTACCGGGCGAGGCGCCGCTCACAGCACCCTACCCGACCGCGGTGGGCCCGATGGGCTCTCGATCTGGCCCGTGACCTGGTCACATGGTGGCCTTGGCTGGCCCCCGCACCCCGCCCCCTCGTGATGGCAGTGCTCGGCTCCCGGCTCGGCCCCCGTTGGACGGCGGCCGCTGTGGCCGACGTCGTCCACGAGTGGCACGGCGGGGAGCTGCTGGCCGCGCCCGCCGTCCCGGTGGCGTACCTGCGCCACCTGCTCGATCAGGCGCTAACCGGGCCGGACGAACCGCCGTACCCGGCCCGCCGGCACGATGAACACCGCCGCGAGCAGAGTCGTCTTCGCCGCGAACGCGTCGAGTCCGAGGCGGCCGCACTGCGCGCCCGCCAGGCCACCATCCGTGCCGAGCTCGACACTCGCGACGCGGCCGCCGCCACCGAGCGCGCCGGCGCCGGCGTCGGCCGTCAAGCGGCCCGGGCCGCGGCCGCGCAGGCCGCAGCCCGCCGGGCACGCACATGGCCAGAGGTCGCCCAGCCCGGCGCCGGGGTCGCCCACCTGCGTCCCACTCCCCCACCTGGTCCGGCCGGCGAAGGAGGGCCGGCGTCGGACGCGGCATCTCGGTAGGGCGTGGCCTGCGGTTATGTGCGACGTCGCTCCTGGGGAAGGTAGGCGTCCAGGGCCGCTGTGACGACCTCGGATCGCGTTGTGCGGCCGCCGAGCGACCGTGGGGCCGCCCCGATCTCCTGCTGGACCCATTCGACGAGCGAGTCGATCACCTGCAGCTCGCCGGCGAGGGGGCGGATCGGCAGTTGCACCCGGCGTACGCGCACGGTCGCGCCCCTGGCAGGGCGTGACGACGTCCGCCAGGGGAACAGATCCTGCTGGCCCGTTTTCGCGGCGGGTCGGCGGGCCTGCGTGACCAGCTTGGGCAGCTCGTTGGCGTGTGCCCGCAACGCGTCCAGAACGACGGCTGTGTTGCTCTCGGCCGAGCGGCGGGCCCGCTCGAACCGGCGCATCAGCGGCTCGGGGACGCTCAGCACGGTTGGGCTGACGACCAGCGCCGCTGGGTCGTCCGGGTTGACGGCAACAGCGGGTGGGCCCAGGCGCGAGCTGCCGTTGGCCGGGGTGGGAGCCGCCGGTGGCCGCGGCGGGGCGGGCGGTGGCGCGCTCGCTGCGGCTGGCGGCGGTGGCGGCGTCGGAGCAGGTGCGGATTCCGCGGAATCCTGGGCGGGGGGCGTCGGGTCTGGTGGCGCCTCGGGAGGTGTCGGTTGGCCTCCGGAGACGAGGCCGGCGAGGCCTGCGCCGCGGCGGCCGAATCCGCTGAGCTTCGGTGCTGGGGGCCGGTGTGGTTCGCCCGGCCGCTTCTCAACGTCGCTCATGGCTGCTCCAGTTTCATGAAGCGGGTGAAGACCTCGGCGGCCAGGTCCTCGTACTCCTGGGCGACCTGCGCGGCCTGGCTGCTGGGGACCGGCCGGCCGGTGGCGGTGCCGGCCCGCAGCTCCCACCATTTCGGCCCGACGGCGTCCTCGAGCTCGTACACCAGCTGTCCCCGGTCGCGGCAGGACTTGGCGACCGAGGGCATGTACCGGATCACGGTGTCGAACACGGGCGCGTCGCTGCCGGCTGCCTGCAGGTCGGACTGCAGCTCGGCGCGGACCTCGCGTCGCTGCCCCACTTCGTCGCCGGTCTTGCGGTCACGCCGAAATTGGAAGCCGAACATCGCCACGCCGAGCAGGGCGAGCGCCTCGTTGAGCTGCAGGGCGCGGCCGAACCGGTCGGCTACACCGGACAAGCCCATGCGGCTGGCCTGGTCGAACGAGACGGGCACGAGCACGGCCCGGGCGGCGATCAACGCCATGTCCTGGATGTTGATCTCGCGCGGCGGGCAGTCGACGATGATCCAGTCGTACTCGTGAGCAACGGCGGCCAGCGCCTCGGCTAGGGCTAGACGGGCCTCGTGCGACTTGCCGCGCGCTGTCTTGCCGAAGATCATCCCGTTGACCTCGTCGAGGTGGGCTCCCCCAGGGACGACGTCCAGCCACGGTCGTACGTCACGGATCCGTGGCGGGGCCGTCCCGGACTGCAGCGCCGCCATCAGCCCGGCGCCGGCGTCGTCGCCGCTCTGTGCGGCGTAGCCGAGGTCCAGGCCCATGTTTCCCTGCGGGTCGCAGTCGACGACCAGCACCCGGCGAGGCGAGTTCGCGTCCGCGGCCGCCAGGGCGAGCAGGCCGGCGAGGTTCGCCGTCAGGCTGGTCTTGCCCACTCCGCCCTTGCCGTTGAAGACCGCGAGCACGCGACCTAGGCGTGGACGGAGCGCCCGTGATCGTTCTTGCGCCGCGGCGAGTTCGCCGTCGACGGCTGTTTGCCCCCCAAACATGCCCTGCCCTCTCGTTGATGATGGTGCGACATAGCACGCCTACCACCTCGCGGGCGGTATCACCAGAGGGCGCGCAGGTGATCTTACGCCATCGGGCGCAAGGCGTATGACCAGCTAGAACGCGAGAGCACCCGCGAGCAAGTGCGCAAGCGATCACGTAGACACGCGGGTATGCGATAGAGCGTGCGATACAGTGCACTATAAAGATCACCATAGCTTTCACTACTTGACAAGCAGTGTTGTCAGCACGAGCCTTTACACCATGACAAGCACTGTTGTTTGCGATGTAGGGAGAGAGATGGAGACAGACAGCGCTACAGACAGTGTTTGCCCAAGCGTGGGTGCCATTGCTCGGGACGACGTACGCCGGCTCGTGGACGACCTAGCACACGCGGTCGCACGCTCTCTGATTGCCGGTCACGAGCAGGCCCAGGAACAGCACAAATGGCTCGCCAGGCTCGCCGCCCTGACCGCCGTACGCGGTGCCGCCGACGACCTCGCCGCGCACGTTGCAGCGCAAGCAACTGCGCGAGGCGCCGGCTACCCCGAGCTAGCAAGAGCGGCGAGCATGACACGGCAGAACGCCCGCGTGAAGTGGCCTGGCCTTGTACCGCCAGCACGCAGGAACGCTTCGGACTGAACACACCGACGACACAACGCGGGACGACCCCAATCCGCCAAGACCTGGGCCGCCCCGCAACTCCCCCCGCAAAGAAGGAGCAACCTCAATGATCGGATGGTGGCGCCGGAAGCGCCAGCCCAACCCGCCGCCGGCCGGTGGATCGGCCGGGCCAATGGTGATCGGTGACGAGTACGGGACAGTGCCGGATGGCATGACGGCGGCCGTGCACGCCTGGTGGTGCGGTACCTGCGCGGTCGGCAGTGACCCGTTCTCCGCCGAGGCGGGTGCGGTGGCCGGCATGGACGGCCACGTGGCCACGAAGCACGAGGGCGTCGCCCCGCGCGACGCGACGATCCTGCGCATCCTGTTGGACGCGGGCGGCTTGGCCGAACTTGCGGTGGCGGGGAACCGGCCGGCGCTGCGGACCGGGCTGGCCGGGTTGCACCCGGACAACCCGGACCGGGCCGCGGCGGTGATCGCCGCAGTGCGCGACCTGGTCGACGGGATGCCGGCCCAGGCGTTGCCGGCGGACGGGTGGACGCGGGCCCGGCGGGTGCTGGCCGAGTGCTGCCCACATCCGGTCGTCGACGTGCTGGGCTTCTGCACGGGCTGCTCGGCGGACACCACCGCGGCCGAGTCACCGGTGGGGGAGTGGGTGCTGGTGTTCAACCCGGCCCCGGGCGACTGGGAGCTGTACGCCGACGGCCGGCTGGTCGCCGGGACGGACCTGATCGAGCCGGACTCCCAGGTGGAGGCATGGGGCTGGGCGGCGACCGCGGTCGCGGCGACCGGCACCACGGTGCTCACCTTCGACGAGCGGCCGAGCCAGCGGTACGGCGACGTCGAGTACGTCGCGGTGCTGGCCGCACCGGGCCAGGAGGTGTGAGCGGTGGCCCATTCCGCGGAATCCGCCGCCGGCACCGTCGCCGGCGAACCAACCAGCAATCCGGCTGGCGCGAACACCGCTGTCGTCGACGTCGACCAGGCGCAGGACTTGGGCCTGGAGACGGTGGACCTGAAGGGGGTGGCCCCTCACCCGGCCAACCCGCGTAAGGACCTCGGTGACCTGTCCGATCTGACCCCGTCCATCCGCGAGCAGGGTGTGCTGCAACCGCCCGTGCTGCTGCCGGCCGATCGGGTGGCGGGGGCCTGGCCGCAGCACGCTGAGAAGCTGGCCGGCAAGCAGTGGGTGGTGCTGATCGGACACCGCCGTCGGGCCGCCGCTCTCGCGGTCGGCCGGACCGAGGCGACCGCCTTGATCCGCCGGGACGCCATCGCAGACGATCCGTTGGCCCAGGTCGACGCGATGATCGGCGAGAACACCGCAAGGAAGCCGCTGACCCCGGTGGAGGAGGCCCGGGCGTTCGCCGAGCAGATGGCGGCCGGGCGTACCCAGAGCGAGGTCGCCGACAAGGCCGGCCGGAGCCAGGGGCATGTGTCGAAGCGGCTCAAGCTGCTGCGGCTGCCGACCTCGATGCTCAACGAGTTGGAGGACGGCCAGGACCTGGACGACGACGGCGGCGGGTCGGCAGGCACGGACGACAAGCCGAGGCTGGAGATCGGGGAGGCGCTGGAGTACGTCGACGCGGCCAAGGACGACCGCGGCGGCTTCGACCAGTTCGTCATGCTGGCCGCGTACAAGATGGCCAAGCACCGCCCGCACTGGAGCCCAGCCCAGTTGGCGCAGGAGGTGCGCCGGGAGCAGGCCCGCCGCATCCAGCGGGAGGCATTGGCCAGGCAGGCGGCCGCCGAAGGCGTCAAGGTCATCGAGGACCCGTACAAGACGTTCGGCAGCGGCTCCTGGGAGCACCAGCTGGCCGGGAAGAAGGCGATCGCCAAGGCCCGCAAGGACGGCACCCTGGTCGCCGCGATCACCGACGGCGGTCTGGTCTACTACTCGACCGCGAAGCCGAAGAAGGCCGACAACCGCTCGGAGGCCGAGCAGCAGCGGATCACCGACGAGCGGGAACGCCGCAAGGCGATGAGCGCCCGGGCGGAGGCCGCCGCGATCCTCGCCGGGCGGCCGCCGAAGCTGTCGCAGGCCACCGCCGGCGACATCGTCGACGCGTGGGTGGCCGCGGCCAACAACGAGGCGCGTCTGCTGGCCCGCACGTGGCTGATCGAGGCCGGCGCGGGCCCGGACCCGCAGCTGTCGCCGTACCCGTGGTGGGAGCAGCTGCGCGCCGACGCGGACTGGTCGGTGCGGGTCCACGCCGCGCACGCCCTGGCCTTGGCCAACCACGAGGTCCGCGCTCGGGCCACCTTCCGCCAGTGGACCGCGGCCGACGCCGCCTGGCTGGCCCGGCTGACCGAGCAGGCCGGCTACGCCCCCCGCGACTGGGAGCAGGCCCGCCTCGCCGCCATCACCAAGGACGGGACCGACGGCGAGGCGGCGGCGCCGCAGATCGCCTCGCTCGCCTTCGACCACGACGGCGACCAGTGCTGGGCGCTGTTCTACAACCTGGACGTCGACGAGCCGGGCGCATGGGCCAAGCACCTGGAGGACCCGGACGCGGTCGAGGCTGCCAAAGCCTGGGCTGCGGAGCTGCTCGATGACGAGTACGGCCTGCAGGTGACCGGCTGGCAGCCCGGCCAGCTCGTCAAGGGCCATCCGGCGCTGCTGGCCACCTTCGCCGACCGGCCGGCCCCGGCCGGGCACATCGCGCAGGACGGCGACGTGCTGACCTGCCGCCATTGTGGAGAAGCTAGCGACTCGATCTACGCCGACGGCGACCCGCTCAAGGCGGTCGTGAGGTTCACCGACCGGCACCACGGCTGCCAGCCCTCGGCGGGCGGGCTGGCCGGGGTGGGGGAGTACCGGCTGCTGTTCTCGATGGTCGACGACGCGTGGCTGTTGCTGCGCGGCGACGAGCACCTGGCCGACCACGACGGCCTGCCCGAGCAGGACGTGGACGCCGCCCACGGGTGGGCGGCCGAGCATCACCGAAGACTGCGGCCGGCAGGTGACCGGCTGGCAGTCCCGCGCTGGTATCGGGGCCGGCGGGGTCGAGCACGTGGCCGAGCTCGGCGAGCCCGCCACCCCGGCCGAGCCGGCGCCGCGGCTGGCCTGGACCGCAAGCGACGGCTGGGCCCTGTACGCCGGCGGTAGGGCGGACGCGGTCGCGACGACCGGCCCGGACATCCAGGGCGAGGACCCGGTGGCCGCGCAGGCGTGGGCGGTCGAGCAGCTCGCCCTGGACGGCGTCGACGTCGTGCGCTGGACCGACTGCCCGGACGGGCAGCCCGGCTACACCGCGGTGGTGGCCTCATGACCACGTTCCTGGTGGCTCTGGTCCTGGGCCTGCTGCTCGGTTACGCCGCTCGGGACGTCATCGCCGGCGTGATCGAGGCGGTCGTGCGGATCTGCCGCATCGCGCTGCGGGTTACCCAGGTCGCGCTTATCGCCGGCGGCCTGGTCCTGATCGTGCAAGCGGTGACCTGAGGGGCCTCCGCACCATCCCCAGCGAGAGATCAACAAAATGTGCGGCGGGACGGCCCCGACTCCGCCAAGAACCAGTGCCGTCCCGCTGCTCCAGCGAAAGGAGCAGTCCCATCATGCCCACTGTCGAGACTGCGGCTACCGCGGCGGCCGTGTTCGCCGCGCTGTACGCCTCCCACATGGTCGGCGACCACATCGTCCAGTCCGCCCGGGACGCCGAGGCCAAGGCAGCCCCGCGCCCGGGGCAGGTCAACGCCGGCGTGCACCCGTGGCGCGGGTGGCCGGCCCTGGTCAACCACATCTTCTCCTATACCGCCGGGCAGGCGGTCACACTGCTGTTCGTGGCGCTCACCGTGGTGCCGCTGACCTTCCCTGGCGCGGTCGCCGCCCTGGCCATCTCGGCGAGCACACACGCGGTCATCGATCGCCGCTGGCTGGTATGGCGGATCATCCACGCCAAGCGGGCCCACGAGTGGGAGCAGGGCCCGTACGCGGTCGACCAGTCGTTGCACATCGGCGTGCTGCTGGTCGCCGCGGTGCTCGCCGGCGCGGTCACCGCCGCCGGCGGCGCCGTGGCCGTCACCGCGGCCGGGCTCGCGCTGGTCGCCGCCGCCATGGCCGTCGAGCAGTTGCGCGCCCGGCGAGCGGCCGGCCGGGCCGGCGACCCAACTCGCCTGTAATCAGTCCGCACACGCGCTGACCAGCACCTTCATACGCCTCATACCCGTACGAGAGCAGGGCGCGAGCCGACCCAAAACCCGGGCCACGCCCACCCGCGATTCCCGGAAAGGAGCACGACCATGTGGACCGCCATCCGCCGACGCCTCGCCGGCATCATCGACCGCAGCCAAGCGCGAAGCGCCTACCACGCCGGCGACCGCACGGCCGGCCGGCTGCTCGACCAGCTCACCACCCTGGATGACCCGGCGCCGCGGGCGCGGGTGCTGTTGGAGCTGGCCGAGGTGGAAGCCGCGATGGCCCGGGCGCACCGGGCCGGGTTCGGCCCCGACCCCATCGAGCACGAGGGCGGCCGGGACCTGGCCGACAGCATCGCGTCGGCCGGATTGCTGTACCGGCTGATCGCCGACGTCGAAGAGGCCGCGGCCCACCGCGACCGACGCCGGTACACCGACACCGACCTGGAGCCGCACGCCGGCGAGGTCCTCGATCGCATGGCCGGCACCGTGGACGCCGAGGCCCGCGGCGCGCTGCTGGACGAGCTGTACGACGCCGTGGTCGACGTCGTCGGCGGTCAGGCCGCCGAGGCCGTGCACTGCCTGCCGGCCCCCGGCCACCGGCGGGCCCGCACCCTGCGCCAGATCATCGGCGAGCGCCGCGGCGCCAGCACCGGCACGGACGTTGTCCCCGGCTCGCCCACTGCCGAGGATGGGCACCATGGCTGACGACCCACTCGCCGCGCTGCAGCACGCCGCTCGCGCGGTGGCCGAACTCGACCACGTCTTGAAGATCGAGGACGCGATGCCCACACCCAACCGCCCTGCCGACTCGCACGAGAACCGGGCGCAGTACCTCGATTCGCTGCGCGCCTCGGCCGAGGAACAGGTGGCCCTGTCCGCCGAGCTGACCGGCCGCCGCCGGCGGCCGGCGCGGGAGGGCACCGACGACGTCGAGCCGTCCGGGTCCGACACCGACGTGCTGGCCGGGTACGTGTACCAGAAGGCGAACCTGGCCATCCGGCAGGGACAGCGCCGGTACATCGCCATGCCCGACCGGCGCACGTTCAACCTGCCGTTGGAGGTCAGCGACCCGGCGCGGATCCCGGACCGGGTGACCCGCTACTACGAGCTGCAGGTCAGTGGCGACGTGTACGAGCACGACCGGGCCAGCGGCCAGCGCCGCTGGATGGCCCGGCTGGAGCCGGACGTGATCGCGGTCCCGCTGGAAGACGGGGTGCAGGACATCCACCAGCGCCGGGACGACGACGCCGGCCAGACCGACTGGCACGCCTGGACGGCCAGGAACTGGTGGGAGTAGGCGCCCCATCTCCCGGCCGGCGCCGTGTGGCCGGGGACCAGCCCTGACGCACAAAACCGGCGATCTAGCCCGAGGGGGGCTGGCCTCCACCCCTCGTGCTAGATCGCCGGTTTCAAGTTTTAGAAGGCTGACCAGTTCCGGTCCTGGTCAACCTGTCGCTAGCCCGGGCCTCCTGCCAGCGCATCAAGATTATTGGGGGGTGTTTCGCCCAGCTCGACGGCGGCGCGTGAAGTTGGAGACAACGCCGGTTACCGTGAAGAACAGGAACATTCCGCCACCGGTGAGGGCCGAAGGAACTGAGTCAATTTCGGCTGCAAAGTGGACACCCGCGGTAGTGATCGCTCCCGCGAGGACCCCACTCAAGGCCCAGCGCCGCAAAGCGGTGTCGGCCGCGGTGATCGAAACGTCGGGCACCCTGTCCCTGGTGCGCATCACCAGGCCGCCACCCATCGTGATGCCGCTTTCGTCGGCCATCACGACCTCAGGGTCCGCGTACGGGGTAACGGCTTCTCGCGGATCATCTACAAGGTTGATTTCGTCTTGGGGCTGGCCAGGATCGGGGGTCCCAGCAGGCGTAGCGGTCACCACACCAGTTCGCTCAACGTCGGGCACGGACGTGAGTCCTGCCACCAGCGCGAACCGTCTTGTTGCGCCCACCAGTCGCCGGGGAATCCCCCGAGCCCGGGGGAGCAGACTCCGCAAGGCGCGTGTCTTTGACCGGCGCCCGGGGCTTGCCCCCTTCTTCTGATTCGCATCCATTGTCTGGATTGCACTCCTTGCTCGCTCGAAGGGGTACGGATCACCGGGCTGAAGGTCACCGAGTTCACCCGGTCGAGGTCACCCGACCTGCTGATCGCCTAATGTACCAGCGCACGCGTCTGAGTCGGATTTTAGTCGTAGCGAAATACATACCACCCAAGATCAGGATAGCGCTTTCCGGAAGTGTTGTAACGGTTCAGCGGTGCAAGCCATCGGCAATCGCCGATGGTGTGACAGACTTCATACTGCTCACGTATGGCTACGGCGTCAGCTGATCATTGTAGGCGTAAGAATCGGCTTAATCGTGATATTCGCGCTCAAAACCCTCGACCTATCGAATCGGAGGTCGTACGCTACGTGCGACGCGGTTCATATCGCGTACAGATAAAACTGGGTTGCTTCATGTACGCGTGTGTAAGCTAGGCACTACTTAGGACCACGGAGAGTTGTGATGAGCGGGCGCCCCGCACACGGAACGTGCATCGCAGGCTCTCCGGCCTTCACTACACGGGAGATCGCGATTGATGGACAGAAAGGAGAGCTGGAATGCCCGACGTTGACACCGTGGAGCCCACGGCGGTCGGTACACCACCGCCACCGCCCAGCACCCGGCCTGAGCCGCCTGGCGGCCTTGGGGGCGGCGGCAATCAGCTCACCAGAGTGACTGTGAACCTGACTCCGCGGGCACTAGCCGCCTTGGAACGACTGAGTGGCCGCACGGGCGCCAGCAAGACAGACCTGATCAACAGAGGTCTGCAGGTCTTGGAGCTGATCGAGAACATGATGGAAGAAGATGACGGCAGCCTTACCGTGCAACGGAAGGACGGCGCCATCAGGCAGCTATACCTGATGTAGCCCCCTAGATAACCGAAGAACCAACTGCTCGGGAGAGTACGAACCACCTGCTCCACCTCTTCCGACACCAGCTCGCGACTGGTGACGGGGGAGCCGAGACCAGCACCCACCGGCCACCCGGGAGCGACCTGGGGACCCGGGCACCAAAGCACCCGCGCCCGCTCGCCGGCGCTGCAACCGGCGTTGGGACACCTCCGGGGTGACATGGAGCGTTGCACGACCTCAGCGTTTGGGTACCTGCCAACCACAAACCCTGAGAAGCGGCATCCTAGGTCTCTGATCCCTGCCGAAGCTCCTTCCGCTTGGCGACGGAAGAGATGCTTATGCCAATGGGAGGGACGGAAACTTCCGACTCCCATGCGCGTGGGGGAAAGAGGCTTGCATCAAGCCTCTGCGCGCATGGCATTTGGAGACAGATCGAAACAGGCAGGAAGCCCTGGGCGGGGTGCGCCCAGGGCTTCCTGCCTGTGCATACCAGCCTTCGCGCTCACCCGTCGGACGCTCTGTGCGAAGGTGGGCTGCCGTGGTCGCCCCTGCGGCACCTAGGAGAGAGTCCCGATAGTCCGGGACCGCCACAGTGGGGGGCGTCGTCGGGGAGCCCGACCGGTGGCGGTACCTGTGCCCCTGCATCGTGGTCGCCGCGCGGCTCCACACCGTATGGAGCCCACAGGCAGGGGAACCGTCCCGGTGACCTCCGAACAGAAATCAAACCGACGCTTCGGATGTAGCTAGATCCCTGCTCAGAGGCTACAAAGTGGATGGTGACGGCGTATCAAACTGGATGATGGTCACCCTTCCAGCACTTCCGTCGCGCCACTCGAACGGCGTAACGTACCCGAGAGCTAGACACGTGTCGCTCTCTCAACTGCTCTCGGCGGTCCGGTACGTCGAGATCGGACAGAGAACCAAGCGACACGGGTAGGGCCGATGAGCCAAGCCGGAGAAATGGCTGGGGACGCGACCACTCACGCGCTCGCAGCTCGCGACGGTACTGGAAGCACTCATCGCAGCCTTGAACGGTTGTAGCCCCTCCGAACGGAGGGGACTACAAGCCGCCTAGCCGAGAGGGGCCCTTTCGCGTTGGTTTGGCCGCCAGTGGAGGGGCCTCTCTCCCTGTCTGCCCATCGGTACACCAACGAGCATTTGCGAGATGCAACTTGCACATTGGAGCCTATGAAACAGTGCCTACGATAAGCCCCTGAGCGGCCGAGGGCTAGGGGGAGAAGGGCCACAGTCCCTCGAATCCCCAGGTCAGTGACCAAGAGGGACTGTTCAGCATGTGGATGGGCTATGCACAGTCCAGCGCCCCTGCAGCACAGGGGCCCGCCATCCCCGGCGTGGCTGTCCTCTTAGGTTCGCTGCGCTCCCGCAAGAGCGAGCACACCCGCCGCGCGTACTTCCGCGACCTGGCACCTTGTCAGGTCTAGCCTGACGTGTCAGGATAGACCTGACGACATGGGGTGAGTGGGTTGGCTGAGGAGTACACCGACACGGCCCGGGCCCGGCTGGCGCTGTCCGCGGCCGCGGCCGAGCTGTCCGACGACGCCCGGGGCCTGGTGCCCACCGAGTACGAGAGCACCCATGAGGCGGTGCGGGAGCTGATCGAGCGGGTGGACCGGCTCTCCGGCGCCGTCGACGAACTGCGCCGCCTCGCGGTGATCTACGCCCGCGAGCGGACCCTGCCCTGGGAGGACATCGGCCAGGCCCTGGGGGTGGCGCGGCAGACCGTGCACCAGCGGTTCGCCGGGCACGTCGACCAGTGGCACGACAGCCTGTACGACCCGACCCGGCACCGCTACGAGTGGCTGCCCGACGGCGCCTACAACCCGGAGAAGGTGCTCCCACGGCTGGAGGCGTGGCTGGCCCAGCACGACCCGGACCGCAGCCAGCCGGGCAGCGTCGCCGCCGGCCTGCCCGCCTACACCCCCATGCAGCGCACCCTGGAAACCCTCGCGCGGGCCCGCTGGCTGAGCGACCGGCTGCGCGACGGGCAGCCCATCTCGCCGGAAGCCGACGCCGACCACCACCGGCGCAAGGACATCGCGGTGACCGAGGCGATGGCCGAGACCGAGCGGCTGCGCACCGGCCGCCAGGCAGGGCAGGAGGACTGACGTGGATCTGTCCAAACTCGACCCCGGCCCGTACCCGGACGTCGACGCCGCCCGGGCCATGCTCCGGCTCGGCATCCTCGATCCGGCGCTCGCCGACGACGAGCGGCACCTGCGCCGGCGTGGTGAGGTCGTCATCGAGCGGGCGTTGAGCCACAGCGGCGTCGACGACCTGACCGACTTCGAGGTCGCCGCCCGGGGCGCGATCGCCCAGGCGGTGGCCGACCCGGCCCAGGCCCAGGTGATCGCCGGGTGGATCCGCCGCGCCTACCAGGCCGGGTACCTCGCCGCGATCACCCGGTCCGGCCCGGTCACCCTCGACGGCGACCGGTAGCTCGCGACGCCGGCTACCTCGATGGGTACCCCCGGCATTCCGCAGAATTTTTGGCCCGGCGGCACACCGTCCGGGTGATGCCTCCATAACTGATCTTATGACGGCGCGAAAATGTCGCCTCCGACCCGTATCGTCCGACCCGATTGAACAGTCCGTGAGGAGTGATCACTTGACCAGCTCAGAGCCCAGGCCAACCGGAACCAAGGGCCTCGCCGCCCTGCTCGCCACCGCTGACCCGCATGCCGCGCTGCGCGCGGAACTGCGTGCCCGGTGGAGCGACCGGGTTCCGCCG
>WUUC01038406.1_pt1 | contig 14274 bp, 9 predicted proteins | sample 6278441 | NCBI WGS metagenome assembly WUUC01 (sample SAMN13675441, study PRJNA597444) | soil metagenome | isolation source: soil | place: USA: Washington | collected 2017-10
TGAGCGGCGTGGGCTCTTCGGTCAGCAGTTGCTGGAAGAGTTCGCGCGGGTTCTTGCCGGGGAACGGTGTCACTTCGGTCAGGAGTTGGTACGCGATTACTGCCAGGGAGTAGACATCGGCCTGCTCTCCCACCAATTCTCCAGACAACGCCTCCGGTGCCACATACTGTAGCGTGCCAACAAAGAACCCAGCCCGGGTCAGTCGCTCTTCGGCGCCAATTTCGGCATCACGGGCGATCCCGAAGTCGAGCAGGCGCGCCTTTTGGGCCTCGGGATCGTACATGATGTTGGCGGGCTTGAGGTCGCGATGGATGATGCCCGCCTTGTGGGCAACCTCCAGGGCGGCCCCCAACTGCTGCACGATCTTGGCGACCACCGGGGGGGCGAGGTGACCTGAACGATTCAGGAAGGTCTCTAAGGGTTCACCGGCGGCCCATTCGAGGGCCAGGTAGTAAACCCCATCGGCTTCGCCGAAGTCGTAGGTCCGGACCACGTTCTCGTGGACCACACGGGCCCCGAATTCGGCTTCGCGGAGAAAGCGCTTGACGGCGATGGGGTCGACGGCCAGCCGAGGGCGGAGGACCTTCAGGGCAACCATTCCCCGTTCGGGGTGGTTCGCCTGATAGACCTCTGCCGTACCGCCTTCGCCTACCGCCCGTGTCAGGTGGTACCCGGCGATCGTCCGACCTACAAAAGGATCTGGTGCCATTGAGTGGGCTTAAGGTATCGCCCGCCCTATCGGCGCCACAAGGTAACCCGCGCGTGCACCCTAATCAGGGCCTATAATCAGAGATGCCAACCCACTCCAGTTTTCGCCCCAGCGTCCTGCTCTGCCTTGCCGCAATCGCCACTGTCGCCTGTGGTAGCTGGCAACGCGTCAACACCGACCCATCTCCCGGTCCGGACGAGACCCTCGTTCAGCTGTTCAACCCCGGCGAGCTCTACGGACGGCTCGGTCGCCTCGTCTCCTCCGACGGGGTGCCGTTCATCGGCACCGTCGTTTTTGTCCCGGGGCCCGCCGATTCGGTGCGCGCTCTGGTCGGTGTCTCGCTATCGAATCGCGCCTTCGGATTCGAACGAGACGGCGATGCGTTCATGGCGCGGTACGCCGTCCAGTACACTTTTGCCGGCAATGGTCCCTCACGCATTGTCTCCCGTGACGCCACCGTCAGGGTGGCGACCATGACCGAGACATTGCGCACTGATGAGACCGTCTTGTTGCAGCAGGAAGTCATGTTGGCACCTGGCAACTACCAGCTCACTGTGCGCATTTCTGATCGCGGTACTGCGCGCACCGGCACCGTCACCAGCGCGGTGGTGGCCCCGCGATTTGCACCTGGTAGCATCACAACACCAATCCTGGCATATGCGGTGACTGGTCGAGGTTCCCGGTCCGATTCACTCAACATTGTGCTCAACTCCCGCGGCACCGTGGCGTACGGCGGTGACACGCTGCTGATCTATATCGAGGGAGTCAGCTTTGCCGGGCCAGCAGTGATACCGTTCGAAGTGCGCGATGATCAGGATCGCACCGTGATGCGCACCACCGTCAACTTCACCGGCAACCGCGAGATCGAAAGCGAAGTTGTTCGCATTGCGCCGGACTCCGCTCCGCTCGGGGCGCTGCGGATCCTGGTTGGGGACACTGCCAAGGCCGGAGTGACTTCTGCGGTCGTTTCGTTCTCCGGCAGTTGGGTGGTTACCAACTACGATGACCTGGTTTCGTTGCTGCGCTATTTCGGCGAAGACAACCGCCTCAACCGGATGCGTGATGCCGAGCCGGAGAGCCGGATTGAATTGTGGCGGGAATTTTTCCGGGTGACGGACCCCAATTCGATGACGCCCGAGAATGAAGCTCTCGATGCCTATTTCGGCCGGATTTCACAGGCCAATTCGCAGTTTCGTGACGAAGGGGTTGCTGGCTGGCGCACCGACCGCGGGGAGGTCTTCATCACGCTTGGCCCCCCCGATGAATTCCGCGATGCCACTCCGCGACAGCAAGGGCGCTATATCGAGTGGGCCTACAACGATCTGCGTCTCAGCGTGGTCTTCCAGGATGCCACCGGTTTCGGTCGTTACCGGATGACCCCGCAGTCACGTGCCGACTTCGAACGGATCAGGGCCCGCGTCCAACGCGATGCACCAGTACGGCCCTGATCGGTTGCAATGCCATGCGCGCCTTGGCGGCATGGTCACGGTGTTGCTGTGGTCTCCGGCAGCAACACGAAGCGGGCCATCCGCCGAAGGTCGAGATAACGTCGTGCTGCAAACGTCACTGCATCGGTGGTCAATGCATCAAGGCGCGCACTCCAGTCGGCGAGTGAACTGAAGGATTCTCCGGTTCGCACGCGCTGGGTGAGGTTGGTTACCCAGAAATTGTTGGTCCGCACATTCGTCTCCATCGTTCGCCTTTGTTGAGTCACGAACTTTGCCAACTCTTCGGTCGTCGGTCCCCTGTCCTGCAGTGTCGTGATCGCCTGCCTGGTCGCCAGCCACAAGGTGTCGGCCTGCTCGGGTGTCGAAGTGAACGAGATGGTAGCGCCGTAAGTCGGTCGCGGGATGCCATTGAGACCGATCGCGGCACTGACACCGTAGGTGGCGCCCATCGCTTCGCGCAATTGTTCCAGCAGGCGCGACTCCAGGATCTCAGCGGCCGCCAACGCTGCCAGGCGTTCATTGACATCGACGCTGGTGGCGGGACCATTGAAGACCACCATCTGCTGACTCACCGGTTCACGGCCTTTAAGAACCACCTTGGTAATCACACCGGGGAGCGATGGCGAAGTCACGTCACGCCACATCGACTTCGCGCTCGACGTTGGTAAGCCACCGATCCACTGCTCCACCAGTGGTCGCAGCGAATCGAGCGTGACATTACCAACGAAAAGGAACGTGAAGTCACTGAAGTCGGCAAAGCGCGAATTGAAAATTTCGGCGCCGAGTTTCGGATTCAGGGTTTCAAAGCGGGCCAGGTCTATCGGCTGGCTACGCGGGTTTCCCTGACCCATCACCAAAGTTATCGTGTCCGAGAAGGCTGATGTGGGCGTTCGATCGCGATTGGCGATCGCGGGTCGAAGCCGTTCCATGACGGCCGAAACTGCGGCCGAGTCGTACCGTGGTTGAGTGGCAGTGAGCCAGAACACTTCGAAGAAAGTAGCGAGATCGGCAGGGCTTGTATTGCCGCTGAATCCTTCTTCGGTATCACCCACGTTGGCGAACACCGTTACCACCTTGCCTGCCAATCGGCGCGCCAGCGACGGAGGATCGAAGGCACCTACCCCACTCTGACGAGTAGCCAACGAACCAAAACTTCCCTGGAACGCATCCTCGGGTGACACGTTGGAGAAGCCGCCTGGACGAGTGGCACTCATCCGGATCTCGTCGGCCTTGAAGTTGGTCGGTTTGACCAACACCCGGATCCCGTTCGACAGACGCCATTCGGTCATGCCAACTGTCGGGTGCTCAATTTCCGATACCACACGGCCCGGTGTTGGTGGAGCAGCAACCAATGGACCTTCGACGTTGGACTCGGTCCAGGGTGCCACTGTCGCGGTGTCGGTGCGCGACAGAATGGCCAGCAGCTGATCGCGATCTGGTAGCACCTGGCCCGCCTTCTCGGGAGCCCGAAGCGCAATGAAGCGGTCGGTTCCCTGGGCCGCATCCTTGATTGCTGCATTCACCTCATTCACGGTGATGGTCGGCAGCAATCGCGTGGCAATGGCGTAGGCGTCGAGGGCGGAGACCGGAACTTCGTTGCCCAGGAAAGCGCCAATGTATTCGCCGACGAAGTAGCCCGAGGGTGTCTTGTCGGCCTCGCGCGCCATCCGCTCATGTCCCCGCAACAGATCCGCCTTGGCACGCTCCAGCTCAGCCGGTAGCACTCCATGCAGCGCGAGACGACGCTGCTCGAGCAACACCGCTTCGAATGCGGCGGCGGTCTTGCCGTCCTTGGCGCTGGCATTCAAGGCGAAGATTTCGATGTTGCGCACCAGTCGCGACGGGCCAAAGAATGCAAAGGTGAATGGCGCGTCGGTGTGTCGACCGACTTCTTCAAGACGGTCCCCGGCGATGTTGGAAAAGAGCGCGTTGATCAGGCGCAGACGCTCGTCGGCTTCGGACGTGTAACCGTGCGACGGCCGGCGAATAAGCAGCTGCACCGACTCGGACGTGATCTCCGGGTCGGTAACTGTCGAGACCCTGGTGCCAGGAATTTCGGGGACCTGGAAGTCGGGACGCTCACGAACGTTGCTATCCCGCGGCAGGTCACCAAACCGGCTGCTGATCAGCGATTCGATCTGAGCCACCGGAAAGTCGCCGACCGCAATTACCGCCATCAGGTCTGGCCGGTACCAGTCGCGGTAAAAGCGCCGCAATGGACCTGGGTTGGCCGCTGCAATCACGGCAGGATCGCCGATCGGCATCCGATCAGCATAGCGCGAACCCTGGAACAGGAGTGGGAATTCCTTGTCACGAACCCGAGTGGCGGCGCCCAATCCGCTGCGCCATTCACCCAGGATTACCCCGCGTTCGCCAACGACATCGCTCGAGTCGAATTGAATTCCCACTGCCCAGTCGCGCAGGATATCGAAAGCCTGCGCTACCACTTCCGGCTTGTCGCTCGGCACCGGCAGGATATAGATCGTCTCATCAAATGAAGTCGAGGCATTGAGATCGGCTCCGAACCGAACCCCGACTGATTGGAGATATTCGATCAGGTCGTTCTTGGCGAAATGGGTTGTCCCATTGAAGGCCATATGTTCAACGAAGTGCGCCATGCCCAATTGATCGGCATCTTCCAGGATCGAGCCGGCTCGCACTACCAGGCGGAGTTCCAGTCGCTCGGCTGGCTCACTGTTGTGACGAATCCAATAGCGCAATCCGTTGGCCAGCTGACCGGACTTGACGGCACTATCCGCGGGAAGTGGTCGGTCCTGTCCTGGCAACACCCCCACGACAAACAAGGATGCCAGCAGGAAAGATGGGAGTCGCATCGCCATTCCGATGTGGGAGATGCTTGGAATCTATGGCATGGGAGAGGGAAACCGGAGAGAAACTCGGGAGAGGGACACCGGAGAGGGACACGGGAGAGGGACACCGGAGAGATGCGTTAGCACATCGGTCGTGCTGGCCATATCGAGGAGATCCCGCCGCCACGGCTGCGCCGCGGGGCGGGATGGTCTCTCCCGTGTGGCAACCTCTCCGGAGTTTCTCTCCCGTGTCCTTCTCCGGAGTTTCTCTCCGGTTTAACTCTCCCGAGTTTCTCTCACCATGCCACCACAAACTGCAACGGCACCACCAGCAGCAACGGCAGGGCGCTTTCTGCCACTGCCGCGGCCAGCAGGCCGGCACCGCCCACCAGGGTGGGGAGCAGGATTCGGCGCAACAGTTTTGGTTCACCGGGGTCAGCGACTTCCAGCCCCAGGCCAAGTCCGATGCTTTCGAGCAGACTGGCGCCGATGATGGCTCCGATCAGTCCACACCAGTCATAGCAGGATTCCGAGTCAGCGATCTGCACGCCCAGGAAGCCGCCGACAAAAAAACCGGCGGCTCCTCCCAGGACGCCGCCCAGGATCTTGCGGCCGGCATATTGGTTCTCAGCGGCTGAGCGGGTGGCCGGCGTCGGCTGCCAGGCCAGTTCCGGTGCTTGCCACTCCACCAGACCGGGCGACACCCTTTGAGAACTGGCAGGAACCGTAACGGTCACCAACAGCAGCCCGAGCAATGCCACGACCGTTATTCTTGATCGATGTCCAATCACACGCCGCCTCAGCTCTTTCTGATCGATGGATATGCCCTGATCTATCGGGCGTTTTACGCCCTGATCAGCCGACCACTTCGCACCGCCAAGGGTGAAAACACCTCGGCGGCGTGGGGGGTTACCAATTTCCTGCTCCGACTCCGCGAAAAATACCGCCCCGACTATCTGGTCTGGGTGAACGATGCTGGCGATTCGTTTCGCACCCAGGAGTACCCGGAATACAAATCCACCCGCGAGAAACTCGACGACGAGCTACAAGCCGACTTCGACACCGCGGTGGAACGGGTCACCCAGCTGTTGGCCGGGTTTCGAATTCCTCTTGTGACACTCGATGGCTATGAGGCGGACGACGTTATCGGCACCCTGGCCGTGCGGGGCGCCGCAGCTGGCCTCAACAGTGTGATCGTCTCGGGTGACAAGGACTTCTACCAGTTGATCCGTCCCAACATTGCCCTGCTCAATCCTGGCCGTGGCGGCCCTGGTGGCGTTGAAGAGGTCTGGGTGACCGAAGCGAACGCAACCGACCGATTGGGCGTGCCACCGCATCAGGTCACCGATTGGCTGGCGTTGGTGGGTGACACTTCTGACAACGTGCCTGGCGTCCGCGGCATCGGCGAAAAGGGCGCCATTCAACTGTTGCAGCAATACGGCGATATCGAGACCCTGATTGCTCGTGCGGGTGAGATTCAACAGAAGCGTCCTCGCGAAGCGCTGCAGCAGTATGCCGACAACGCCCGGCTTTCCAAACGACTGGTGACCATCCAGACCGGTGTGCCGGTGGAGTTTGATCTCGAGCGCATTGAGGTTGGCGACCCCGATCCGATCGCACTCGGCCGCTTGTTCAGTGAACTGGAATTCCACTCACTGATCCCTCGGCTCGACAACCTGACCATTGCGGCGCCGTCGGTGACCATAGACGGTGTGATAACACCCGATGCCGTAGTAGTTGCCGCGGTGGTTGCCGCGCCGCCCTGTGATGTCACTACAGTGACTGAAACGAGCCAGCTTGCCGCCCTGGCGCAGCGGCTGCGCGAAGCGCCGTTGATCGCGTTTGACACCGAGACGTCCTCGCTCGAACCCCACGACGCCGAGCTGATCGGGCTGTCGTTGGCCGCTTCGGCGACTGAGGTCTGGTACTTGCCGTTCGGACATACCGTGGCAGGTGACCTGTTCAGCGGTACTGCGTCGGCGGTCACCGCGGCTGATGGCAATCTTCCTCCCAAGAACCTGCCGCCTATCACTGACGCGGCCCTGGCACCGATTCGCGAACTGCTGGAAGACGCCAGCGTCCCGAAGGCCGGTCATAACGCCAAGTACGACATCCAGGTGCTGCGACGTGCAGGTGTAACCGTCCGTGGACTGACCTGGGATTCGATGCTGGCGTCCTTCGTGCTCGACCCTTCGCGGCGCGCGCACGGCATCGATGCCCTGGCGCTGGAGTTCCTGGGTCGGCGGATGACCCAGTTCACCGACCTGGTTGGTAAGGGAAAGGCCCAGATCCCGTTCTCACAGGTCACCGTAGCCAAGGCCGCCAGTTACTGTGGCGACGACTCCGCCACCGTGTTGGCGCTGCGTGAAATTTTCCAACCAGAACTGGAACGCACTGGGCTGGATTCACTGTTGCATACGCTCGAGCTGCCGTTGGTGCCGGTGCTGGTGGACATGGAATGGGCAGGTATCGCGATTGATGCAGCCCACTTCTCCAGTCTCGCACGCGAACTCAATCGTGACCTCGGCGTACTGGAGACCGAGCTGCAGCAGATGGCGGGTGTGGAGGGACTCAATCTCAACTCTCCCAAACAACTGGCTGATGTATTGTTTGAAAAGTTGCAATTGCCGGTGATAAGGCGCACGCGCACCGGTCCTTCAACCGATGCAGCAGTGCTGGAAGAGCTCGCGGAGCAGGGGCATGAGTTTCCGCGCCTCATTCTGCAGTATCGCGAATTGCAAAAGCTCAAGAGCACCTATGTGGATGTGTTGCCCACTCGGGTCAACCGCACCACCAACCGGATTCACACCTCGTTCAATCAGGTTGGTGCGCAGACCGGTCGACTTTCCTCGAGCGACCCCAACCTGCAGAACATCCCGATTCGCACTCCGCGAGGCGAAGCAATTCGACATGGCTTCGTACCGCAGCGAGGCGCTCGGTTCGTGGTAGCTGACTATTCTCAGATCGAATTGCGCCTGATGGCGCATCTCTCGGGCGATCCCGCCTTTGTCGCCGCGTTTCAGGCAGGTGGCGACATTCACCGTCAGACGGCAGCACTGATTTTTGGACAAGCGCCCGATGCCGTCACCAGCGAGATGCGTTCGCGCGCCAAGACAATCAACTTCGGGATCATCTACGGTCAGGGACCCTTCGCACTCTCCAACAAGCTGGGTATCAGCCAGGATGAAGCCAAGGCATTCATTGCCGATTATTTCAATCGCTTTGCAGGGGTGCGTGCGTATCTCGATCGCCAGGTAGAGCTGGCACGGGAACAGGGCTATGTCGAGACGCTCTTCGGGCGCCGGCGGTACATCCCCGAAATTCGCGACCGCAATTTCAACTTGCGCTCCTTTGCCGAGCGCACCGCGCAGAACACTCCATTGCAGGGATCAGCGGCAGACTTGATCAAGCGGGCGATGATTGCTATTCACGCAGCGCTGCCAGAAGCAGGGTTGTCAAGTCGCCTGTTGTTGCAGGTGCACGATGAACTGGTGATCGAGGCCCCGGAAAATGAAGTGGTGATGGCATCGGCACTGGTGCGGAAGCACATGGAATCGGCGGCGGAACTGGCCGTGCCACTGGTCGTGGACGTTGGGGTGGGAGATAACTGGATGGGCGCGAAGCGGGGGTAACGAAAGCGGAGAGGGACACCGGAGAGGAACACGGGAGAGAAACACGGGAGAGAAACACCGGACATGATCGACGGGGCTTTATGGCCCCACTCCTGAGTCCCTCTCCGGTGTCCCTCTCCGGTGTGTCTCTCCCGTGTTTCTCTCCTCTTATGTTTCTCGTTTCTCTCTCCGAAATCCCGGCCACCAATTCCACTCGCCTGCTATCTGCATCAGGCTCGGCACCAGCACCATCCTGATCACGGTGGCGTCGAGCAACACCGCGACTGCCAGGCCAAAACCGACGAACTGCATCAGCAGGATTCGCGCGAAAGCAAAGGCCCCGAACACCGCAATCATGATCAGCGCTGCAGAGGTGATCACCGACGCCGTTGCCGACAGCCCCTCGCGGGTAGCCAACGTGTTCTGGCCGGTGCGGTCAAACGCTTCCTTGATCCGCGACAACAAAAACACTTCATAGTCCATTGACAGGCCGAACACCACCGCGAAGACAATCACCGGCACCAGCACGTAGATCGCGGAGGTCGGACCGTCGAGATTGAACATGCTGCCACCAATACCGTACTGGAACACGAGCACAATTATTCCGAAGGTGGCTGCTACTGACAGCGTGTTCATCACCACTGCCTTGATCGGAACCAGGATCGACTTGAAGGCGATGGCGAGCATTACCGCAGTGACTGACATGATCAGCGCCACGATCAACGGGAATCGCGCCAGCAGCAGAGCCTGGAAATCGACCGCGTTGGCGACGTAGCCGCCGACATGCACTGTGGCACTGCGCAGTTGTCGAATGGATGAATCCGCCACGATATGGCGGACATCCTCCACCACGGCCATGGCGGTAGTGAGTGAAGTGGTGTCGGCAAGGATTACGTCGACCAGCGTAGTGCGGCCATCTCGGGCGAGGTAAGCATCGAGAAAGCCCGGGTATTGCTCGCGCACCCGTTCCGGTTCGCCGTAGAGGATCGAATACTCCAGCAGCCCAGTGCCGGGCGAGAGATCCACCAGCGAACGAACCTCCCGCACCCTTGCATCAGCTCGCAACGTGTCCGAGAGTCGCCGCAGCCCGCGCAGGGCAGTGCTGCCAGTCGCGTCGGTGCCGGGCGGGAACTCCACCAGAATCCGCACCGGTTGCAGGTAACCGGCTCGACCCATCCCTTCGAGCGTAACCACTCCCGCACCGGCCTCGGTCTGTTCGGGCCACCAGTGACGACTGGGGAGACCGATCTTGAGCTTGAGCAGTGGTAATGTCAGCAACGCGATGATCCCGATGCCGATGGCTGCCGCTCGATAAGGATGCCGTGACAAGTTGCGCGCCCAGCGTTCCCAGATCTGGGGCCGATGATACCACGCCAGCCGAGCCGCCAACCAGCGCGGTCGGTCGATCAGCCGGCCCAGTACCGCCAATAGTGCGGGTAGCAGCGTGATCGACAACAACACCGCCACGGCCACTACCACCAGACCTGCAATGCCCACGCTGCGGGTTTCGTCAAGCGGGGTCAGCAGCAGTGCGCCAAAGCCGACTACAACAGTCGATCCCGACGTGAGTACGGCGTGCCCGGCAGTCTTGAAGGTGCGCACTGCTGCGTCGAACTGCCGCAGGCCATTGTTGAGTTCTTCGCGGAAACGGGTGACCACCAGCAACGAATAGTCAATGCCAACACCCAACCCGATCATGCTGACCATGTTGAGCACGAACACCGACATCGGCATCACCGAAGCAATGATTCCCACTACCGCCAGCGCGATCGTGATTGCCATCACTCCCACCAGGATTGGCAACGCGGCAGCTACCAACGCGCCAAACGCCAATACCAGGATGCCCAGCGTGATGGGAATCAGTTTTCGCTCGTTGCGGGCGGCGTCTTCGGCGCTGACAGTTCGCACATCGAGGTCTAGTGGTGCTCGACCGGTGACCCGAACGCGATACGCCTCGCGGTCAGGGGAGCGCCGCAGGACCGAATCAAATGCCTGCCGGAGTGGCATTACCTGCAGCGCGGCGTCGTTGCCATCGCCTTCGATCGCTACCAGGAAGAAAGTGGTGCGACCATCACGCGCCAGGAACGTGCTATCGCGGCCAGTATGCCAACCGATGGTCCCGCGAATACCTGGATGTTGTTCGGCGGTAGTAACCAGCGCGTCACGCAACTCACCACCTGGGCCGGTGGTGACATCGGTGGGTCCCTGCAGGGTCACCACGAAAAACTCACTCAAGGGACGATCGAACCGGGCGATCAACAATGAATCGGCGATCCGAGCCTCGGTCATTTTCCGGGTCGAGCCACGCAGTTCGAGCTTGCCCACGGTCTGTCCCGCGCGGCTGGCCGCGATGCCACCAATTACCGCCCAGACGGCGATAACCGCCCAGCGCCAGCGTACCAGAGCCTTCCCGATGGATTCAAACACGGGACAATGGTAGGACCCGGCGGGGAGCCGCGCCAGCCAATTGATCCTGCGGAGTGGTTTGTGCCGATATTGAAGGGATGCCTACCCGACTACTAGCTGGTGCCGCGCTGATCATGGCGGTGTTGATTCTCTACTCCCGCTCCCGGCAGGATCCAGCACCGGCGATCGGGCCCGAACAACCGGCTGCACCCACAAGTTCGGAACCGACACCAGGTCCTGCCGCCCAGCCCAGACGCGCCCGAGTCGAGCTCTACCCGGTGGCCCCCGGGACCCAAGTGGGCACTCCGGCCATCGATCTCCGGGCTCGGTTGGCGGTCCGCCGCCGGATCGAACGTGAGGGGGAACGGGTCTATCTCGATTCCCTGCTGGCTCGAACCGATTCGGTGGTGATCCGGTGGTCGGATAGCCGCAGGGCCGAACTCCGCTTCCGGATTGAGCCCGACACCACCCTGACCTATTGGAACGCCGGGATTGTTGATGGGGTACGGGCCGGGGTGGCCGCGTGGAGTGGTAATCCGGCCGGAATCAGGTTGGTGGAGGCTCGCGATTCATTGCCGGTGGATATCACGGTGCGGTTTACCGAGTCTCTGGGGCCGTCGGAATTCGGGGCCACCGACCTCAACTGGGACAATCACGGACAAGTGACTACCGCCAATATCCAGGTGGCGATCCGCCCCGATCCTGCTGCCAAGGCCGCCTTGCCGCCGCCGGTAATCCGCCGCATTGTGGCCCACGAGATCGGTCACGCACTGGGGCTGCCCCACTCGGGGGAGCGCCGAGACATGATGTTCTTCAACTCCGGTGTGGACGCACCATCCCGGCGGGATCAGGCTACGTTGATGCTGCTCTACGGGATACCAGCCGGTAGCCTCAAGGAGCCCTGAGCCGGTCAGTGGCCCAGGAACGCCCGGACGCGTGGGTCCATTCGTTCCGGCGTCCAGTACGGCTCCCAGACCAGTTCTACCTCGACGGCGGTGATCCCCTCGAGGTCAGTCAGCGTGGTGCGTACATCGTCCATGATCTCTGCGCCGGCAGGGCATCCCGGGGACGTGAGCGTCATGGTGACATGCGCCTCACCGGCTTCGGAGACCGTGACATCGTACACCAGGCCGATGTCGATGATGTTGAGTCCCAATTCGGGATCCTTGACCCCGCGCAATGCCTTCTTGGCCAGTTCTGCTGATACCATCGTCTTGTTCCTCCCGTTGCTGAAATCTACCGCCCCGTCCCCGGGTAACGATCAAGTACCTTACCACTGACCTTTGCGGAGACTGTACCATGCCGGCAACCGACTACATCCGTCACGCGGCTCGGCTTACACGTCAGATAGTCAGTGACGCTGGGCCGGGTGGACAACCCACGCCTGACGCGGAGTACTTCAAGGTGCTGGCCAAGGCACTGGAGCAGGTGGCCGATGGGTTGGAACAGGCCACCAAGCGGCGCGATTGATGACAGTAAACCTGATCGAAAGTCCTGCGGCCTTTGCCGACCTGATGGTGCAACTGCAGGGAGCCGGACGCGTTGCGGTGGACACCGAAGCCGCATCGTTTCATCGCTATCATGATCGGATATATCTCGTTCAGGTGTCATCGGCCGACGTGCACGCCGTCATCGATCCTCTGCTGATCGGTGATCCCGCGCAACTCGGCGCACTGCTCCGTGACCCGCAGATCGAAATCATTTTCCACGATGCCGATTACGACTTGCGGCTGTTGCAGCGTCAGTGGGGATTTACTGCTACCCGACTGTTCGACACGCGTATCGCGGCGCAATTGCTGGGTGAGCCCGGGGTCGGACTCGCAGCGCTGCTCGAACTCTATTTCCAGGTACGGCCCGACAAGCGCTTCCAACGTGCCGACTGGTCAGCCCGACCGCTGACTGACCCAATGCTGGATTATGCGGCTGGCGACACGGCCCACCTGATTCAACTCCGGGACATACTCTACGAAAAGCTCAAGACCAGCGGTCGGTTGGCATGGGCTGAAGAAGAATTTCTGCGGCTCGAGAATGCCCGTTGGGATTGGACGCCCAACGATCCGGTCACCAATTTCATTCACCTGAAAGGTGCCCGCGCGCTCGATCGTCGTGGCCTGGCACTGTTGCGCGAGCTGTACGTGTGGCGTGAGACGCTGGCATCGCAACTTGATCGCGCATCGTTCCGCGTGATGGGTAACGAGGTGCTGTTGCAACTGGCTGCGCATCCGGTGGCCACTTTTCAGGAACTGGAGCAGGTGCGCGGCATCGGCCGCGACATACTGCACCGTCAGGGCGATGAATTGCTGGCAGCAATGGCGCGGGGACTCGCGGTTCCCGAAGATGCGCTGCCGCGCTTTGAACGAGGCCCGCGACGAGTGGTCGATCCCACCTTCGAGAGTCGTGTCGAGGCGCTCAAGCAGCAGCGCAACAAGGCGGCTGAACGCTACGGCTTGCAGCCCGGCGTGATCTGTCCTAACGGTACCCTGGAAGCGATCGCCAGGTTGCAGCCGGAATCGGTCGATGCAATGGCGGCGATTCCGGAAATGCGTGCCTGGCAGCGTCGCGAGTTCGGCGCCGAACTTCTGGAAGCCATGCAGGCGCCGCCACCACTACCATCAGCTACCCCACCTTCAGTTGCCGCCGCAGTCAGCGAGACACCGTCAGATGACTAGAGAGACTGCTTCAACGAATGGTCACACCCTGTTGCTGATGCATGGCTATCCATTCGATCGAACTATGTGGAACGAACAAGTGGCCGGCATTCATGGCCACCAGGTAATCGCGGTGGACTTGCCCGGGTTCGGTGGCACGCCGTTACCGAACCAGCCGGTAACGATGGCGACTTACGCCGACTTCCTGGTGAACCACCTCGATCAACTGCGGATCGAGTCGGTAGTGCTCGGTGGCTTGTCTATGGGCGGCTACATCGCGCTGGAATTTGCCAGCAAGTATCGCGACCGGCTGGCGGGCCTGGTATTGATGGATACCCGCGAGACCCCAGACAACGATGAAGGGCGTGCCGGCCGTGACAAGGCGATCGCGTTAGCAGAAAGCGAGGGATCTGCAGCGATCGCGGCCCAGATGGGCGAGAAACTTTTCGCGGCCTCGGTGACCGACTCCGTGCGTCACCGGATGCGTTCAGTAATGGAACAGGCCACCGTCCCGGGAATCGTGGCGGCACTGGCCGCGATGCGTGACCGGGCCGATCACAGCGCCACCTTGGCTAGCCTCAGCGACCTGCCACTCTTGGTGATGGTCGGGGCCGAGGACCGCCTTACCCCGCCGGCTGACGC
>WUUC01112526.1_pt1 | contig 14270 bp, 12 predicted proteins | sample 6278441 | NCBI WGS metagenome assembly WUUC01 (sample SAMN13675441, study PRJNA597444) | soil metagenome | isolation source: soil | place: USA: Washington | collected 2017-10
TCGACGTCCTTGGCGCCGCCGTCGCGGGCGAGTTGGGTCAACATCTGCAGGATCTGCCGGATGAGCAGGTCGCCAACTTCATCGACTTGTTCGTCGTCACCCGCGGCCTGGTCGCCGAGAACTACGGGCAGGCCGAGATCGACGAGCTGGTCGGCGAACTGCGGCCGGCGGTGCGAGAATCCGGGACGGTGCACGACCTCGCCGTCGTCCTGGGAAAGGCCGCGGCCGACTGGTACCCGCGTTTCGGCGGCGCGCTGACGCTGCGCTACCGCGAGCGCGGGAACCGGCCTTTCGTCGTCTATTTCCTCGCCCGGCTGACCGCCTGGCTGGAATCGCGCACGGGCCGCGGCGACCGCGCCGTGCACATGCTCAGCCATATCGACGGCCGGGGGCACGAGGTCGAACACCTCTTCACGAGCAGGCACGCCGATTACCGCGAAGTACTCGCCGACGGCGACGCCTATTCCCGCGAGCGCAGTCGGCTGGGCGCGCTGGTCCTGTTGGAGGGCTCGGACAACGCGAGCCTGGGCGCCCTGCGCCTCTCCGAAAAGCTCGGTGCGTACCGCAGCCATTACCTGCTGGCCGGCTCGCTGCACCCCGACAGCTACGGGCGTGGTGAGGTACGGTTCCGCCGGTTCCGCGAGGACGAGAAGCTCGATTTTCGCGCGTACAACGAAACGGTGCCCATCCCCGAGTTCGTGGAATCCCGTAGCCGCTTGTTCAAGGCCATGGCCGAGAAGATCTGGGCGGCGGACCGGCTCGGCCTGATCCTGCCGGCGGAACCGGCCGCCGCGCCGAGGGGCAGACAGCGGAAAAGGTCGCTCGTCACCCTCGCCGAACTAATCCGGGAAGGCATGCTGGCGCCCGGCACGGGCCTGGTTGGCACGCGTTTCCGCAAAGTGTTCCGCGCGACGCTGCTCGGCGACGGCAGAATCCGCACCGCGAGCGGGGAACCTTTCCCTTCCCCGACCGCCGCGGCCGAAGCGGTCCTCGACGGAAAATCCGCGAACGGCTGGACCTTCTGGCGCATCGGTGAGGGGAAGGAAACCCTCGCCGAGGTGCGGACGAGATACGAGCGCCGACGCTGACACCGGATTAAGAACCTGCCGGTACGCGACCGTGAGCATCCTGTGCCGATGAGCGCCCAGAGATGATTAATGCCGGATCGCTTGTCCTCAAGCGCTGGAACCCGGAGTGGGCCGAGGCCGCCGCCGAGGTCGTCAAGGAGTCCCTGCCCGAGTTGATTCCGTTATTGCCGTGGGCCCACGACGGCTACAGCGTGCACGACTCGGCAGGCCTTCTTGCGATGTGCGAAGAGGGCTGGAAGGACGGCTCACACTTCGGCTACGCCATCTTCACCAGCACGGGCGACCTGATCGGCTCGATCAGCCTGATGACCATGCACCTGCCGAGAATGTCATCCGGGCAGTTCAAGCGGCATGTTCGGACTCGTGAAGGATGCCGCCGAGGCAGTCGCGTCGATGGATGTTCAAGTGGGCGAGCCGGTCCGGGTCGGTGATCGGTTCGGGTAGCAACGGGCCCAGTGGCCGGGCGTTGGCGATGCCGCGCTTGCGAGTCCGGATCGATCGCGTCTCAATCGTGGGCAGAACGCCGCTTTCGTAGGTCCACGCCGATGATGATCTGGGCCATCTGGTCTTCCTTCCTCGAGCCGACGATGGTGTCGGCGAGGAGGGCACCGCTACTTCGAGCTGGGCATACCCCTTGAGCCTCTCCGGGCAGCGGTGACCGGCAGGACGCACGCCAGATGAGAGCCACACCAACCTACGGTGGGCAGCCGAAATGAGAGCGAATCGGGCCTCACCAAATGATGTTGAAACGGCCTTGGCAGGGGGAGGGACGCGGATATGCGACCAGTGCTCGTGGTCAGTGGGCGGCGAGGGGATCCACAACGACGGGTGAACGGGAGCTCCCACTTCCCGGACGGGTCATGTTCCACCCGTACGTCGATGGCGCTGCCCTCCGAGGCTGGGAGTCCCCAATGGCGTGCTGGGGCGGTCGCACGATTCCTGACCCTGGTGCCCGGCTGCGGCGAACCCGCGAAACGCCGCCGTCTCTACGTCGCTCTCCTTGGAGGAGTAGAGCAGCAGTTCGCAACCTGACTCGGCGAGCGAGGCCCCGATTTCCTCACAGCCAGGCCGGCGTCACGCAGTGGAGTGTTGTGCTCCCGCACGGGATCGGCGCTGCCTACGAAGGCGATCAGGATCGGGCATTCATGCTTCCCACTATGGGAGCTGAAGTGTCAGGATATTACTACGGAGTGTCATTGCTTTCGCGGGATGTGGCCTGAGAAACTGGCGGCAACAGTCGGCGGCGTCGGGCGGTCCATGGCGAAGTTCTTCCTTAGTCACAGCGCGAAAGACGGCAGCACGGCAAGCGCCCTTCTGGACGCACTGGTCGAGGCCTTCCGGGCAGTCGGCCATGATCCGTTCGAGGACTCCCAGATCCGGCCCGGCGAGAGGTGGCGCGGCCGGCTCTATGACGAACTCGCGAGGTGCGACGGGGCGGTCGTGCTAATGGACGAGGCCGCGCTGACCTCGTGGTGGGTCCATCGCGAGGTGTTCAATCTGCTGTGGCGCCAGCATCTCGGATCGGTGGAGATCCGGGTCGTCATGCTCGACGGCGTCCGAGCCGCCGCTCTCCGCTCCGAGGGCTTTGGTGAACTCGTCGACCTGCAGTTCCGCCGCCCTGGGGACAACCCGCCGGAGCAGCTAGCAGCCGATGTAGTCGCCTCGTTCGGGTCGATGCCGGACGACGGCCGTGACAACATGCGCAACTGGATCGAGGATGTGATCAGCCAGCTCAACCGTGCGCCGGTCGGGCATGCCCTGCGCAACTTCGCCGAACACGTCGGGCTCGAGCCGGAGGAGCGCGACGGACTGGTCGCACCAGGCTGTTACCGGTTCCTCGCCCATCAGCTACTCGGCCGGCCGTCGCCGGACGGCACGTACCGCGCGGTGGATGCCCTGCGCTATGAGATCGGCTCGGACCGCACCGCCCTGCTCGCCGAACTGTCGGCGCCCGCGCTGGTAGAAGGGCGAGCTGCCCATGTCCTGCTACGTCCGGATCCGTCGGCTCCCCGGATCTTCCTGCTCAACGCCGAGTCGACTGCGACGGCGGCGCTCTATGTGAGCCGCGCCGCCTGCTGCGCGAGGACCCACTTGCTGGCGAGCGTCTCCGCCCGTACGGGTGAAGAAGGGGTGTCTGAATTGCAGCAGCGTTGCGAAGCTGCTCTGGGACGGATGCTCCGCATGGGCCGCCGCTCCGGTGAGCGGCTGTACGAGGAGATCGCGCGGATGCCGCTGGGACGAGACCAACAGGTGGAGGCCGGTTACCTCGCCATCGACCTAGCTGACGGCGACCCGGAACCGGTCGCCGAGGTGATCCACCGCCTGCACGCCCGCATTCCGTGGCTGATCATCATCGTCCTGTCCACCTCGGCCGCCACCTTGGCTCGGACCCAGGATCTAATGAACTCGGTGTTGCTGGAACCGCTGTTGTCCGAAGGAGAAGAGGACGCCATGGGCCGTGTCATAGAGGCCTTTCGTGAGTGGGGCGGCCGGGTCGGAGCGTTGCATGGCTGAGCCGAGAACATCTGGGCCGGACCATCGGGACGGTCGCGTCTACCTGCCGACCACCGATACCGACCTCGCGGTGAAGGTCGCCCGGGCGACCGGCCGGCCGCTGCTGCTGCGCGGCGAACCCGGCTCGGGGAAGTCGTCGTTGGCTGCATGGGTCGCCTACCGGGAGCGGTGGCGATACTACGAGCACGTCGTGACGTCCCGGACTCAAACCCAGGATCTGATGTGGTCGTTCGACGTGGTCCGCCGATTCGCCGATGCTCCGGTTTACGCGGCTCGCGGCGATGAGCTGGACGAGCATCGCTACGTCACCCCTGGCGTCCTGTGGTGGGCCTTCCACCGTGAATCCGCGCTGCGGAGGGGCGCGCCGGCACCAGCCGCCGCCGACCCGTCGCTGGAACCCCTCCCGCTGGTGAATGAGCGCCGGCTCACCTCCGGCGCGGTGGTGTTGATCGACGAGATCGACAAGGCCGACCCGGACGTCCCGAACGGTCTGCTCGTGCCGCTCGGCTCCCGCGAGTTCACCGTGACCGAGACCGGCACGCTCGTACAGGGCGCCGAGGGCAGCGCCGGCGACCGCCTCGTCATCGTCACCACCAACGACGAGCGCGAGCTGCCTGCCGCTTTCCTGCGTCGCTGCGTCGTCCTGACCCTCCCAGCACCGGACCGCGACAGACTGATCGAGATCGCCGGCAAACACCTGTCTGCCTACGAGGTTGAACACTCCCACGCCGACCAGGCCGGTCTCGCTCGAACGCTGGCTGACGAGGTCGTCAAGGTCCGAGCCGGCGTTGGCCGGCGGGGTGGGCGGGCACCGAGCACGGCGGAGTACCTCGACACCTATCGCGCCTGTCTGCAGCTGAACATTGCGGTCGGCGACGACCAATGGGCGGCGTTGTCCGCCATGACCCTGCGCAAGGACTACCAGCCGGGGTGGGACTGACGGTGGGCGACATCTGGCTGGGTGACCTGGCCCGGGCCTGGGCGGCAACCGACGCGCGGACTGCGGAGGAACGCCTCGCCGTCGCCCGGCTTCTCGGGCTCGGGGACCAGCCGGTCGAGCGGGCGGACCCGCCTCCCGCGCCCGACCTGGGCACCGCTCCGGCCGGCCCCGGCTCGTCGCCCCGGGCACCCGGCTCCGAAACGCCGCCCGACGACCACGGAAAGGCGCCCGGCGCGGAGGCCGGATCGCCCGCGGACGGCGAGGGGGTGCGGAAGATCGGGGTCGAGCCTGTTGGGGTGCTCCGGTCGACGGTCTCGCTCCCTCGGCCGGGCCTGGCCCGGGAGATACGGCCGTACCTGCCGCTGATCGATCCCCGTCTCGCCCGGAGCGTGCTGCACCACCTGATTACCCAGCGGATCGACGACGGACCGGTCGATGTGGCCGCGCTCGTGCACCGGGCCGCGACCCGGCGGATGACCGGGATTCCGCGCCGTCCGTCTCAGACCCTGCGCTACGGAGTGCAAATCCTCAGCGACGAGGGCGACGGCATGGCGCCGTTCGCCCGCGATCAGGCAGACGTCATACGGCAGGCCCGGCACCTCGTCGGCGACGGCATCACGGACGTGACCTACTTCGCCGACGCGCCACTGCGGGGCGCGGGACCGGGGCCGGTCTGGACCTGGCGTACCTACCGGACGCCGCCACCGGGCGGCTGCGTCCTGCTGCTCTCCCACGTGGGAATCGGCGGCCCGTGGCCCGACCCGGGACGCGCTCGTAGACCGGAGTGGGAAGACTTCGCCGACCTGGCCCGGCGCGCCGGCTGCCGGGTGGTCGCCCTCCTCCCGTACCCCCTCGATCGGGTCCCGGACTGGGTACTCCGGCTGTTCCCGGTGGTGTCCTGGGACCGCACTTTGACCGTTCGCCGCGCCGGGCAGGCCCGGCCGTGAATCCGGGCGCCACCGAGCTGGCGACACTGCTGAGCATCGCCGTGCACATCGAACCGGAGCTGCTGCGGCACGCCCGCCTCGAGCTCACCACTGGAGTGGATGTCGGCGCCGAGGCGGACCTCTGGTTCAGCCCATGGATCGCCACCCGGGCGGCCGACGCGATCGTGCTGCGTCCGGAGGTCAGCGCTCGGCTGCGAGCCCGGCTCGCGGAGCGGCTTGCGACGGGCGACGAGGCCGCCCTGCGGGTGTGGGACCTGGTGGCTCGGCTGCACGAATCGTCCTCGCCTGCCTTGCTGCTCGAGGAACGACTGGCGTGGCTGTCGTTGCTGCCCGGTGACCACGCGGCGGAGATCGAGGAGGCGCTGCGGCCTGCGGTGAACGCGGTCGTCGCCGAAGGGCGCACCGGGGTCGCCGAGTGGTTCGCGGGTGCCTGGGCGCGGCTCCCCGATGCGGCGCGCTGCACGCTGGCCGCGTGGCAGCTCGCGCATCTGGCCCGGCGCGGAGCCGAGGCCGGGGGCCACGCGCCGGCGTCGCTCAGCCTCGGCGATGTGCACCTGATCGCCGCCCGCCTCCCGCAGGTCCCATTGACCGTCGAGCGGCGCGACGAGGTCGTCGCGCTCGGAGGGCCGCGGGGCTGGACCGTCGCGGTCGCCGACACAACTCCGCGCGTGCTCACGGTGAGCTGGTTCGGCTCAGGACGCGTGCACTCCTCGACGGTGCGGATCGAGGCGGGTCCGACGGAGATCGTGGTCGGCGCCGCCCCGCTGGTCTGGCTGCACGCCGCCGACGGCACGGTCCACGAGATCGGCGACGCCCGCACCGGCCCGCGGGTCTTTGTGTGGGTCCACGCGGAACCGGCCGCCGGTTGGGATCAGGTCGACCTGCTCTGGAAACTTCTCCGGATGGCGGGCGTGGACGCGCGACTCCGCACGTCTCTAACCGAGGAAAGTGACCCTCGGCTGGAGGATCTCTTCGTCATCCTGCATCCGTCGCCGGCCGACCCACAGGTTGATCAGCTGATCGGTGGCCGTTCCCGTTTCCTGGTGGCGCTGGGGGAGGAGCGCTCGGAGTTGCCGGCCATCCGCATCACCGATCTGACTCCGGACGGGATCCGCCCTCTGGTCGATACCCTGTCCGGCTCGATCTCGCCGGGCCGGCCAGCGGGAAGTGACGACAACGAGCTGGCCCGGCCGACCACCGTTCAGACGTTCCGGCCACCGGGCGATCGCCTCGGCGTGCGGCTGCCGCCGCTCGACGAAGACCTCGAGCGGTTGTACGAGGCCATCTGGTCGAGTCGCACGCTCCGGCAGTCGGACCACGACTGGGCCTGCGAGGTGACGATCGACAACGAGCACCGGCTGACGGTCCGCGACCGGGTCGGGCCGCTGTCGGATCCGGTCTCGGCTCTGAACGGGACCGGCCGGGTGGTCGCAGACCTGGAACGGCTGGCCCGAGCCGATGCTCTACGCCGCCTGGCCGATGACCCGGACGTGGGCAGGCAACCGGTCGCCGTCGATGTCGTACGGGTGGCCGACGGTGAGCTGCTGCCGCTGGACGCGCCACTCCTTCACGCGGGTGACGTGATCTTCGTGAGGCTGCGCAACGACACCGAGCGGCCCGTCCATGTCTCGCTCATCGACATCGGGGCCGCCGGCGAGGTGACTGTCCTCACTCGTCACACGCCGTCTGGGATTCGCCTCGAACCCGGTGCCCGGGATGTACTGGGCAGCGCGACGCCCACCCGGGAATCGCGAGGGATGAGGGTCTTGTGGCCAGCCGGCCTAGCACCGACCGGCCCTCGGCCCGAGACGATCCTGGTGATCACCAAGGCGGAGCCGCATGATCCCGACCTCCTCGCACAGCTGCCGGGCGCCTACAGCATCCGCTCGATCAACTTCGACGTGGCGCCGGACGCCCGGACCGTCGACATCCCCGAACACTGGCCCTCACCAGGTTCGATCATGAGTACGGAGCAGCTGCGCGACTTGGCCGAGGCGTTCAGGTCGCAGAGGCTGATGTGCGACGCTGATTTTGTGGCGAAGGTCGTGTCCGACGTCGCCGAGTACCACGCGTACGCGCAGGCCGTCCCGGGGCCGAAGCCACCGCCGCCGCTCGACGAACTGCTGCGACCCATGGGCCGTCTGCTCTACGAGGCGTCGTGGGAGGCGGTCCAACGGGTCCCGGCGATGCTGGACGCCGCGGTGATGAACGTGGATGCGCTGGGCCGGGGACTGGCCGTGATCGATGACATCAGCGCTTTGGCCGACGCCGCCCGGCGCCTGCCATGGCCCGAGTACGCCGGCCGGGCGCTGGGCGCGATCCGCGCGCAGGCGCTGGCGGAGTCGAAACGGGACACCGAGGCCGGGTACGACGTCGCCTGGACCGTCCACCAGGAGGCGCGTCGCCGATACCACGACTATCGCGAAGCCCTTTCCGACGAGCGATCCCTCCGCGACCTGGACGAGGTGCTGCTGCAGCTGGCCCTGGCCGAGGCGGGCACGGCGTGCCGCACGGCGGAACGCGTCATCTCCCGCTGGTCTGAGGACTTCGCCGACGAGGGCGAAAGCCGCTGGCTGGAGCGGATCTTCGGTGACCTGTCAGCAGGTGCCGACATCGGTGAGCAGTCGATCGACACCGCCCGCCAGATCGAGCGCAGGTACGGCTTCGTCGACAGCGTCACCGAGGATCGGCTGGCCCTGCGGTCGGCGCTGCAGAATCCCGGCATCATGACCGCGCGGGCCTCGGCGCTACTGCTGGCGCTGGGACCGGCGATGCGACGCCTCGGCCTTCGGCCTGGAACCTTCTCGACGTGGGAGGACCGGGAGGCCCACGAGATCGGCCGGTTCACGAAGGCGTACCGGGCGATCGAGGCCCCGGTGGTGCTCGATGACGGCGAGCCGGTGCCGATCCGGCCGGCCGTGCTGCGGCAACTCGTGCACATGCGGCTGAACCTGGCCCTCCTCAAGCCCGGTCACCACCTCCCCTCGGCTCTGTCCTTCCCACCCGTCCTGGAGAGAGCCGACCTCGACGACGACGCGCTGACCGCACTGTCGGTCTGGCTCGCCCCGTCGCGCGGCGGTCCGGGGCGCGAGCGAGGCATCGGCGCGGCCATGATGCCCGCCGTCATCCGCTCGATCCGGGTCTGCCGCGGCCGCGGTTCCGATGATCGCAGCTATGACCGGTGGCGCATCAAGTGGTTCCAGCTTGACCAGTTCAGCAACCAGCACGGCCGGCGGACGCGGCTCGACGAAGCCCTGGCCGCATCCCAGTGAAGTCAGCCCGTGCCGACCTCGATCCCGAACTCGCCGCGTTCGTCGCTGATGCCGGCCTCTTCGCGGAGCACGGAACCGTACCGGCCTCGTGGACCTTGGAACAGACCGGAACGAAGGTCGGGCCACGGTCGTTCGTCTTCGACGTCCCCTACCGAGGGCTGGACGCCATCCTGAAAGTCCACCTGGACCCGTCGCGTTACGCGGCCAAGGAGGCGCGGGCGCTGGACCTGTTGGCAGGCGAGCCGGGCTTTCCTCGGCTGATCCACCACCAGCTCGACTCGCTGCCCACTTTCACCCTCGCCTACCGCTTGCCCGGCACTACGCTCGTCGACCTCTCCTCGTCCGTGGTCGCAGCCACGCTACCCGCGGTGGTCGAGAAGCTGCACCGAGTGCACGGTGTCGCCCTGGACTTCTACGGGGAGCTCATGGGCGACTTCGCCCAGGCGCCGAACTCACCGAGTCTCGACCGCTACGTCACCGCCAGCCGGGACTACTGGGCGCAGAACATCGGGGAATGGTCATCCCTGCCCGGCGCCAGCGAGTGTGCCGAACGGATCAGCGCGCTCCGGATACCTGCCCCTTGCCTCGCCGATCGTCCGGCCCTCATCCACGGCGACCTCACTCTCGACAACATCGTCGCCAGCCGCGCCGGAGTCGGCATCATCGACTTCGACGGCTCGTTGTCGATGTTCCCCGAGTACGATCTGGCAACGCTGTTCTGGTCACTGCGCATGACTCGCGTCCCGGTCGGCCTGCCGGATTTGTGCGGGTTGGTGAGTGAGGTGTACCGGCGGCACCCGCACGAGGTGGAGAAGGCGATCCGGTCGACGTGCTGGCTCCCGATCGTCCGATCCCTCAACCTGTGCCGCCGGGCCGACGACCCGAACAAGTTCAGCACCGTCTGGAACGCCGCCACCGACTTCCTGCTCCCGTGACCGGTCAGCCCGGAGTCAGCGGCGAGCCAACCAGGCCCAGCTTCACGGCGTAGATCGGGCTGTAGGCACGGTGGCCGGGGTCGGAAAATCCCGCCTGCGCCCGGACGGTGACCGACGGGTGGTAGCCCAGCGGAACGGTCGCCCACAGCTCCCAGTGAAGGTGCGGCCTGTCTTCCGACACCACGGTCGAGTCACATGGCAAGCCCGATGGCATCCGGCTCGACGTTCCGAGAAGGTCGCCGCGAGAAACCGACTCGCCATCGGCGAGCTTTCCTGCCGCACGAATCGGTAGCAGCGCCGACATCATGCCCAGGCGCTCGTTGCGGATGACGATCGATGCGCCCCGGTGGTCTAGCGTGATCGTGCCGTCGATAGGCGCGTGGATCGGGCTGCGATGTTCGACCTGAACGTCGATTCCGCTGTGCCGGCGTCCGTCCATCGCCGAGCTCTTCAGGCGCACACCGAGTCGGCCGAGTTTCGGGACGCGTCGGACGAGATCGGTCCAATCCCCGTCGGCGTACGGAACGAGCGGGTTGGGGCAGAAACGCCGGATCCCTCCCGCGTATTGTGCGTCCGCGAGTGGAATGATCGTGGTGCCGGACTTCTCGGTGGCCTGGATGGCCCATCCGTTGCCTCGGGCGTCGTTCGTGAGAACCAGCGCAACGTGGTTGTGTCGGCCGCCCGGCGAGGTCTCCAACGACTCATGGGCGACGAGCACGTCGCCCGGCAGCGCGTCGGCGAGGCTGGAAACGGGGTGCGCCGACCTGGCAGTCCGCTGGTTCTCGGCGATGAAGGGCGTCTGAACGGCGGCCCCCGCCCAGTGGGCCTGGCTGACCAGCGTCGAGCAGTCGATGTGGCCTGGCAGCAACGAGCGGGATCGCCGGTAACTCTTGGCCAGGTGATCAAGCGACGCGATAGCGACCGACGTGCACTCGAGGGGCGACGTCCGGTACGCACTCAGGAGGCTGTCCCGAGCCCACTGCATCTTGGGTATCTGGTCAGTCATGACCTTCCTCGGGCCGAACGTGATTGCTGCCGATGAAAGCTTCGTGCATTAGGGGTCGCTGCGACCCTACCCATCCATCACGAAGCAACTGCCGAACTTGGACTACCTGAACGTTCAGGAGTCTGAAGGTCTGGGGCTTAGTCACAGCGAAACGCTGTCAGTGCGCGCTGGGTGGCGACGCACGGGGTGTTGACGGCTGGTCCAGGTCCGGCGATCGAGGACGTTGGTCTGCGGCAGTCCGAAAGAAGCACTCAATGGCGGCGTTGTCACCGCGGCGCCGACGATGACTGCGTCAACGCGGCTGCGCCACCACACCCACCGATGACCGAGCAACCATTCGTCCGAACCTGGGACGGGCTCCGTGACCGGCACGCCGGAGGTTGTTTCCCATCCGGCGATGTCGTCCGCGGCGTACCCTCGCCGAGAAAGTTCCGACGCGAGCGAGGTCTTCCCGATCCCGGATTGCCTATGATCAGAACGGCGGTCACGGCGCGGCCCCTCCAGCGGTAGCAGCGCCCGTCACGGCCACGGTACGTCTCGTCCGGTCGTAACGGTCAGTGCTGCTGGAGGGGCGACGACCAACTCGGTATCCAGATCGTGGTAGATCTGCGCAGAGCCACCCACGCTCATGGTGGCTCGGGCCACGGCTGTTCGCCGACCAGGAACAGCAGTTCCTCCAGCAGCCAGTTCGCGACACGCTCCAGCTGCTCGGAGGAGTCCCGTCGCGGGCGAGCAACCGGCGCTCCTGCTCCTCGAGGTTGCCCTGCAGCCACACCAAGGCAGCCAGCCACGCAGCGAGATCTTCGCGGAGGCCGGTTCCCTTGACGAAGATGAACTCGGCGCCGGAGGGGACGACCGGTGTCCCGCGAGGAGCGGTCGGCTACAGCGATCATCGAAGCACTGATCGCGGCCGACGACCTGGCACGAGCCGAAACCTGCGTCCAGAGCATCACCGAAGGCGGGGCCCCGGGCGAAGATCTGCCGATGCGGGCGAGGATCGCCGAAGCTACAGCGGTGGTCGATCCCGACCGGGCCCACCGGCTGATGATCGAGATGGAGACGGCAGCCCGCGAGACCGCCGATCGTTCCCCGTGGATCCTGCTGGCCATCGGCCGGGCTGCTCCGGCGGCCGGCGACCTGCCGCGTGCGCGGTCCATCGTCCGCGACATGAAGGACACCTTCGGCAGCAACGTATCCAGGTGGACATCGCCCGTCCGGTAGCCGCCACCGGCGCTCTCGACGATGCCCAGGCGATCGCCGAGGGCATCGCCAACCGGTCGTTGCGAGCCGAGGCGCTGGCGCGATCGCCGAGGCGGCGGCAGGCGATCCCGGACGCGCGCACCAATTCCTGGGCGTCGCCGAGGCGACCCTAGAGGGTTTCGATTCGAGTGGCCGCAACAAGCCGTTGGCAACCATGGCCCGTGCACTGATCGCTCTCGTAAACCCGAGAAAGCCGAGGATGTTGGCCGCGATCATCGCCGACTACTAACCAGAAGCTGCTGACCCACATCGCAATCGACGAGGCGGTGGGGATGGTCGACCGGGCCGCGGAGCTGACTGCGAGGGCCGAAAGAACGGCGTTCCTCACAGTCGAAAGATTGGATCGCGGCATCTACGGACGGTGGCTGGCTGAAGTCGCCGACTCGGCGAACGCGCAGCGCTCGCCGAGGCATTTGCCGCCGGATCGTGGTTCCCACCCCTTCCGGCCTGGGCGAGATCCGAGCCGCAACGAGTGCTCTCGCTCCTGAACCGGGTGTACGGGCGCGACGCCGAGTGACGCGCTCTCAGTCCTCAGGTGAGAGGCCGGAGCGTGATCAGACCGAGCTCAGCCCGAGCGGACCGCAAGTCAACGCTCGCCTCGGCGGGGAAGCGTAGTGGCACACTTTCCGAACCCCTGGACTGTCGTGCTCCCTGCAGTCTTACAAGGGTCTGCTCAGCACTCCCAGCTATGCCCGTATGTGTCACAGTTCCTGTTGAGGTAGCCTGCGGTCGAGGATGCGTCGCCGCGCATACCGGCGGCCTGGGTGATCGTGGTCATCTCGAAGTCCGAGCTGGAGCATTCGGTTTCACGACGCACCCTATGACCCACGCTGAGTACGCTGACGCGATGTCCTCCGATCTGGGCCTGGCGTGGCAGGAGCAAAGTGTCTGGTCGCAGGTGGCCGAAGGATTAAAGACGAGGCTGCTCCTGTGGCGGCGGGCCGCACTAAGTCTGACCATCCTCGGCGGCGTGCTTGCGACGACGGCTGCGGGTGTCGGTCTGTCCACCGATGTCGGCAAGTGGTTTGCGTTCGTCGCTGCCTTCTCCGTGGCGTTGGCGGCGTACGCGCAGGGAAAGGCCGGCTCCAACGCGGTGCAGGAGTGGACTCGCGCGCGGTCGGTCTCTGAGGCGATCAAGTCCGAGGTGTATTCAGCTCTCGCCGGTTTCGGCAAGCCTAATCCGTGGGGCGAGATTCAGCGCCTCACCGGCGACGCCGCCGACCTGACCGGTCACCGGGCAGGCATCAAGCCTAAGACTCGGTCGCTCCCGGCCGTTGTGGACGTCGACACCTATTTGAAGGAACGCGTCGACAAGCAGATCTCCTGGTATCTCGACGAGCGCGCGGCGAAGCTACGATTCACCCTACGTGGTTACCGGGTCGCCGAGTTCGCGCTCGCCGCGATCGGTTTCGCTCTCGGCGCGGCGGCCGGCACTTGGGAGATCGACTGGATGGCGACCTGGGTTCCGGTGGTCACCACGATCAACGCAGCGGTGATCGCGCATACGGCCGCTGAGCGCTATGCCTACCTGCTGATCGAGTACCAGCGGACCGGCGAGGAGCTCAAGCGCATCGGCAACCGGGTCGGCTTGGCGGCGGGGCTGAGCGACGCTGACCTCATCGCACGCGCGGAAGCCGTCATCTCCATCCAGAACGAGGGCTGGATGGCCAAGCTGGCCGGTAGCCCTAAAGACTGAGCGAGGCCCGCTACCGCAGCACGGTATCTGTCAAGTCAAATGAGACATTTTGAGGTCAAATCTTCTGTAGTTCCTGGGCTGGTTGGTTGATCCAGCTGTGGTCGGGGATCTGGGGTGGGCGCGGTCGTCGGGCGAAGCGTTCGGGGTGGGCGGCGCGGGCGGTGTCGAGGGTGTTCTGGCGGGCCTGGTCGATCGTGCCGGTGGTCGCGAAGTGCACGGATGCCGGGGTGTGCCAGCCGATCCCGGAGTGGCGGTGGACGTGGTTGTACTCGGCGAAGAACCCGTCGCAGAACGCCCGTGCAGCCTGCAGGTTCGGGAATGATCCGGGGAAGTCGTGCAGGTATTTCAGGGTCTTGAACTGCGCTTCGTTAAACGGGTTGTCGTCGGAGGTTCGGGGCCGGGAATGGGTGCGGGTGACGCCGAGGTTGGCCAGCAGCGCGGACACCGGCTGCGAGGTCATCGAGGTACCCCGGTCGGCGTGCACGGTGTGCGGGACCTGTCCGTTGCCGGCGATGGCCTCGTCGATGAAGTCGCGGGCCAGCACGGAGTCCTCGGCGGCGGCGAGGATCCAGCCCGGGTTGTAGCGGGAGTAGATGTCGATCAGGACGTACA
>WUUC01118560.1_pt1 | contig 14270 bp, 5 predicted proteins | sample 6278441 | NCBI WGS metagenome assembly WUUC01 (sample SAMN13675441, study PRJNA597444) | soil metagenome | isolation source: soil | place: USA: Washington | collected 2017-10
GTCCGGGGCCGACGCCGCCGTCGACGCCAGCACCGGAGCCTTGATCACGACGTTCACGTCCGGGGCCGACGCCGCCGTCGACGCGCTCGCCCTCTCACCCGCCGCCGACACCCTCTACGTCGGCGGGGAGTTCACGACCCTCGGCGGCACGGTGCGAAGCCGCACCGGCGCGCTCAACTCCATCACCGGCGCCCTCTCGACCTGGAACCCCGGCGCCGACGGCGTGGTGGAAACGCTGGCGGTGAGCTCCAACGGCTCGACGATCTACGCCGGCGGCACGTTCGCCACGGCCGGGGGAGCGGCCCGCGCCAACGTCGTCGCCCTCAATGCGGTCGGCGGAGCGGCCACGAGCTGGAACCCGTCGGTGACGGGCTGCTTCTGGGCGACCCCGAGCGATCCGCCGTGCGTGACCGCCGTCCACGCCCTCTCCCTGTCGGGAGACGGTGTCACCGTCTACGTCGGTGGCCTGTTCGGCAGCGCCGGCGGGGCCAACCGATCGAACCTTGCAGCGCTGAACGCCAGCACCGGCGCGGCCACCGGCTGGAACCCCAACGCCAACGCCGCCGTCCGTTCGGTCGCCGCCGGCGCGAACGGCGTCTTCACGGGTGGGGAGGTCACCAGCGTCAACGGCGTGACCCGGAACCGGGTCGCCGCGCTCGATGCCGCCAGCGGCGCCGTCATCAACTCCTTCGTGGTGGACGCCGACGACTGGGTGCAGGCACTGGCCGTGTCGTCCGACGGCAGCCGGCTGTACCTCGGAGGCGCCTTCATGAACGTCAACGGCGCCAACCGGATCCACGTCGCCGCCGTAGACGCCACCACCGGCGCACTCGACTCCGCCTGGAACCCGGCCGCCCGGGGCGGGGAGGTCCAGGCCCTGGCCGTCTCCGGCAACCGCGTCTTCATCGGCGGGCGGTTCACCAGCCTCGCCAATGTTGCGATCCTCAAGGTCGGATCTGTGGACGCCACCACCGGCGCGGTCGACGTCAACTGGCATCCGAACCCCGACGACTGGGTCGCCGCGCTGGCCGTGGCACCGGGCGGGTCGACCGTCTACGTCGGCGGCATGTTCAACTCCATCGGCGGGCGGGCGCAGCGCAAGATGGCGGCGGTCAACGCCACCACGGGCGCCGTCACGTCGTGGGCTCCGACGCTGGGCTACCCCGTCCTGGCCATCCTCCCGGCGCCGAACGGCCAGGTCGTCTACGCCGGCGGCGCCGGCGGCCGCCTGACCGGCAACCGGGCCAGCGCCTACAGCGTGACGGCCAACGGGTCGCCGCTCTGGGAGACCTTCGGCGGCGACGGCAACATCCAGGCGCTCGCCCTGTCAGCCGACTCCAAGGTTCTCTACATCGGCGGCCACTTCGCCACCATGAACGGCGCGGACCGCCAGCACTTCTCGGCCGTCGACGCCGCCAACAACACCCTCCTTCCCTTCGCTCCCGTCATCAACAGCTCGCTCGGCGTCTGGGCCTTGGCGATGAACGGCGGTTCCCTCTACGCCGGGGGTGACTTCACCCGGGTGTCCGGCCTCCCGCAGCAGGGCTTCGCCCGCTTCCTCGGAACGGGCCCGGCCATGACCGTGACGTCGGGCCCGGCGGCGGGCGCCGTCACCAGCACGACCATGCCGTCCTACGGCGGGACGGCCGTCGCCAGCCTGGCCACCGTCACCCGGGTCGAGGCCCGGATCGACAGCGGGCCGTCGACGACGAACGGCGTCGTCTGCACCGGCTGCGGGACCGCGTCGGCCAGTTGGACGTGGGCCCCGCTCAGCCCGCTCGGCGACGGCACGCACACCATCACCTTCAGCGGCGCGGATTCCTACGGGGACGTGTCGACGCTGAGCCGGACGCTCGTCGTCGACACCGGGGCGCCCTCGATCGCCATCACCGGCGGGCCGGCCGACGCGGGAAGCACGAACAGCGCCCAACCGACGTGGAACGGCACCGCCACCGACGGCGCCGGAGTCGCCGGAGTCCAGGCCGGCATCGACGGCGGCGCGCTGTCCAGCAGCGGCGTCACCTGCACCGCCTGTAACACGGCCTCGGTGACGTGGAAGTTCACGCCGCCCTCACCGCTGCCCGACGGGCCGCACACGGTGACCGTCCGGGCGACCGACGTGACCGGCAACCTGTCTCCGCCCGTCAGCCGCAGCGTGACCATCGACACGGCGCGCCCCACCTACGACACGCTTACGGCGGTGAATGGGTCGGCCACCGTCACCGTCACCGTCTCCTTCTCCGAGCCGCTCGCCTGCTCGTCGGTGGGCAAGGCCGACTTCTCCGCCACCGTCAACGGCGCCAGCCGGACCGTCACCGCCGCCGCCTGCACCACCCCGTCCGACGCTTCCATCGACCTGACCCTCAAGACGGCCGTGCGGACCGGCGACACGCTCGTGGTGACTCTGAAGGGCACCGTGAGCGACGTCGTCGGCAACAGCGCCATCATCCCCGTCAGCCGGAGCCTGCTCGTGGGCGGCACGAATGTCGCGCCCACCCTGACCGTCGGATCTGGACCGGCCGACTCCACCGCCACGAGCGCCGCCCGCCCCGCGTGGTCGGGCAGCGCCGGGGACCTCGACGGGGCCGTGGCCCGGGTCGAGGTGTCGGTCGATGCCGGAGCGTTCGCCACCGCCGGCGTGAACTGCACCGGGTGCGGCACCGTTTCGGCCACATGGATGTTCACTGCGCCGCTCGGCCTCGGCGACGGTTCCCACGCCTTCGCCTTCCGGTCCGTCGACAACGCCGGTCTCGTGTCGGTCAGCGCCGGCCGGACCGTCACCGTCGACACCACCGCGCCCTCCGTCGCCGTTGGGTCCGGCCCGGCCGACGCCGGGCTCGCCGCCACCGGCACGCCGACTTACGGCGGCACCGCTACCGATGGCGGCTCCGGCGTCGCCCGGATCGAGGCCAAGGTCGACAGCAGCCTGTACTCCACTACCGGCGTCGTCTGCACCGGGTGCGGCACAGCGTCGGCGACCTGGACGTTCACGCCGGCGACGGCGCTGGCCGAAGGGATCCACACCGTCACCTTCCGGGCCGTCGACAACGTGTCGACGAACTCGCTGACGGCGCCGCGGACGGTGACCGTAGACTTCACCGCCCCGACCCTTTCCGGCCTGGCCGCCACCGGCGGTAACCCGCTGGTCACCCTCACGTTCAGCGAACCGGTCGACTGCGCCTCCGTGGCGGCGACGGACTTCGCCGCCACCGCCGGGGGGTCGGCGGTCGCGGTCGGCGTCGCAACGTGCTCCGGCGCTTCCGCCGCCTCGGTCGGGTTGACCCTCGACGCCGCTCCGAGCGGTGGCGCGACCGTCGTCGCGTCCCTGGCCGGCCCCGTCAGCGACGTCGCCGGCAACGTGGCCAGCAACGGCTCGCGCTCCACGGTGGCCACGAACGCCCCGCCGGCCGCCGAACTGACGTCCGGCCCGGCCGAGAGCGAAACCGTCACGACAGCGTTCCCCGCCTACGGCGGCTCGGCCAGCGACGCCGACGGGACGGTGGCCCGGGTGGAGATCGCCCTCGACGGCGCCGCCTGGTCGACCGGCGGGATCCTCTGTTCCGACTGCGGCACGGGCAACGCCACTTGGTCGTACTTCCCGGCCACGGCCCTGGCCGACGGTAGTCGCACCCTCTCGTTCCGGTCGGTGGACGGCGCGGGGGCGGCGTCTCCGGCCCTGACGCGGCGGGTCACCGTCGACACCGGGGCTCCGGGACTGGCGATCACGACCGGGCCGGTCGAAGGCGCAGTCGTCACGACCGCCAGCCCGGTCTACGCCGGGACGGCCAGCGACGCCGCCGCGGTGGCCAGCGTCGAGGCGTCGGTCGACGGTGCCGCCTACGCGACCGCCGGTGTCACGTGCAGCGCCTGCGGGACGACAGCGGCGGCGTGGAGTTTCAGCCCGGCCGTCCCGCTGGCCGACGGGCTCCGCACCGTCGCGTTCCGCTCGGTCGACAACGCCGGGAACGTGTCCGTCGTCGCCGCCCGCACGGTCGTCGTCGACACGACTGCCCCGACCCTCGAGGGCGTCGCGGCCACCGGCGGCGTCGCGGCCATGAGCGCCACGTTCTCCGAACCGATCAAATGCAGCACGGTGAGCCGGGGCAAGTTCTCAGCCACCGTCAACGGCGTCACCCGGACGATCAACTCCGCCGCCTGCGCCGGCACGTCCGACCCGACCATCGACCTCAACATGGCCGGCAGCATCCGGGGCGGCGACGCCGTCGGTCTCACCCTCGTCGGAAACGTGAAGGACGACGCCGGCCTCATCGCTCCGCTCACCTCCCGCTCCGGCAACGCCTCCAACGCTTCGCCGCTGGCGGCGATCACCACCGGCCCGGCCGACACCGGGTTCACCACGGCCCCGCGGCCGACGTGGGGCGGCAGCGCCTCCGACCCGGACGGCCTGCTGGGTTCGGTCGAGGTGAGCCTCGACGGCGGCGCTTTCTCCACGGCCGGCGTGGTCTGCACCGGGTGCGGCAACGCCAACGCCATCTGGTCCTTCACGCCACCGACGGCGCTCCCCGACGGCCCGCACACGATCGAGGTCCGGTCGGTCGACAACGCCGCCGCCTTCTCGATCCCGGTGCCGCGCAGCGTGTCGGTCGACACCGAACGGCCGGTCCTGGTGCGGGTCGACACGACCGCCGGGTCGACCTCGGTGACGCTCACCTTCAACCAGCCGGTGGTGTGCGCCAGCGTGGCGGCCGGCGACTTCGCCGTGACCGTCAACAGCGCCCTCACTTCGGTGACCGGTGTCAGCTGCTCCGGCGACGCCGCGGAGTCCGTCGACGTGACCTTCAGCCGCACCATTCGTGGTGGCGACACGGCGGGGGTCAGCATGACCGCCGCAGCCGGCGGCGTGACCGACCCGGCCGGCAACGTGACGACCACCGGCTCGAAGTCGGTGACGGTCGGCGACACCCCGCCCGTCCTGCTCCTCGTCTCCGGCCCGCCCGACCAATCGTTCACCCCGTCCGGCCAGCCGACCTTCGGAGGAACGGCGGACGACAGCGACGGCATCGTCTCCGCCATCGAGGTCTCCGCCGACGGCGGCGAGTTCTCGGCGGCCGGCGTGTCCTGCACGAGCTGCGGGACCGCGTCGGCGAGCTGGTCGTTCACCCCGGCCGACACGCTGGCCGACGGTCCCCACACCCTGACCTTCCGGGCCCTCGACAACGCGGGCGTGGCGTCGGTCGAGAACAGCCGGACGGTGACGGTCGACTCGGCCGCTCCGGTGCCCTCCTTCACGTCCGGCCCGGCCGACGGCGCCATCGCCGCCGTTTCGTCGCCGGCCTACGGCGGCAACGCCGCCGACCTCACCAGCACGGTCACCCTCGTCGAGGTCGACGTGGACGGCGCCGGGTACACGACCGCCGGCGTGGTCTGCACCGACTGCGGCTCCGCCCTGGCCGGCTGGACCTGGACCCCGGCCACGCCGCTCGGGGATGGCTCCCACGTCATCACCGTCCGGGCGTCCGACGCCGCCGGGAACGCCTCGACCAGCCAGCGGACCGTGACCGTCGACACCGCCGGGCCGGACCTGGCGATCACGACGGGCCCGGCCGACGGCGACACCGTCACGATCGGCACGCCGACCTTCGAGGGCACGGCCTCCGACGCGACCACCACGGTGAGCTCGGTCAGGGTCGACGTCGACGGCGCCGGCTATTCCAGCGACGGCCTGGTGTGCACCGACTGCGGGACGGCCTCGGCCACCTGGACCTGGACGCCGGCCACGCCGCTCGGCGACGGCCCGCACGCCATCACGTTCGACGCCACCGACGCCGCCGGCCACATCGCCACGACGGCCGGCCGGGCGGTCACGGTCGACACGACCGGCCCCGGCCTGGGGATCACGTCCGGCCCGGCCGGCGGCGCAGTCATCCCCAGCGGGCAGCCGACCTACGAGGGCACCGCCGACGACGCCGCCACCGTCGAGGTCGACGTGGACGGCGGCGGCTTCACCACCGACGGTCTGGTCTGCACCGGCTGCGGGACGGCCTCGGCCACGTGGACCTGGACGCCGACGGCGCCGCTCGCCGAGGGTGCCCACGGGATCACCTTCCGGGCCACGGACCCGGCCGGCAACCAGTCGACCGTCAACCGGACGGTGACGGTCGATACCGGCGCCCCGGCTGTGGCGGTCACAGCGGGCCCGGCCGACGGCTCGACGATCACGACCGCTTCTCCGACCTACGAGGGCACGGCCACCGACGTGACCAGCTCGGTGAGTTCGGTGAGGGTCGACGTGGACGGCACCGGCTACACGACCGACGGTCTGGTCTGCACCGGCTGCGGGACGGCCTTGGCGACCTGGACCTGGACGCCGACGTCGGCGCTGTCCGACGGCCCCCACGTCGTCACTTTCGAGGCCACCGACGCCGCCGGCAACCTGTCGGACACCGCCACCCGAACGGTCACCGTCGACACCACCGGCCCCGACGTGGCAGTCACTTCCGGCCCGGCCGACGGCGACACCGTGACCAGCGGATCGCCGATCTACGGCGGTAGCGCTACCGACGCCACCACGACGGTGACCAGCGTGGCGGTCGACGTCGACGGCGCCGGCTTCACCACCGACGGCCTGGTCTGCACCGGCTGCGGCACGGCCTCGGCCACGTGGACGTGGACGCCGCAGGCGGCGCTGTCCGATGGGTTGCGCGCGGTGACCTTCCGGGCGACGGACGTTGCCGGCCATCTGTCGGTCGCGGTCAGCCGGGCGGTGACGGTCGACACGGCCGCTCCGGCCGTGGCCGTCATGTCGGGCCCGGCCGACGGCTCGACGGTCCCGGCTGGATCGCCGACGTTCGAGGGCACCGCCACCGACCTGACGACTTCCGTGAGCTCGGTTCAGGTTGACGTGGACGGCGCGGGTTACATGACCGACGGATTGGTCTGCACCGATTGCGGGACGGCCTCTGCGACCTGGACCTGGTCGCCGGTCACGCCGCTGGGCGACGGCGCCCACGTGGTGACGTTCCAGGCCACCGACGCCAGCGGCCACACGGCGACCACGGCCATCCGCTCCGTGACGGTCGACACCGGCGCCCCGGCCCTGGAGATCAGCGACGGTCCCGTGGACGGCGACACCATCCCGACGGGTTCGCCGGCGTTCGGTGGTACGGCGACGGACGCGACCAGCTCCCTGAGCGCGGTGACGGTCGACGTCGACGGCGCCGGCTACACGACCGACGGCCTGGTCTGCACCGGCTGCGGCACGGCCTCGGCGACGTGGACGTGGACGCCGCCCACGGCCTTGGATGAGGGCTCGCACGTGATCACGTTCCAATCCGCCGACGGCGCCGGCCACACGGCGGCCACGGCGAGCCGGACAGTGACCGTCGACACCGTCAGTCCGGACCTCGGGATCACGGCCGGCCCGGCGGACGGCAACACCACTACCAGCGGGGTCCCGACCTACGAGGGCAGCGCCATCGACGCCACCACCACGGTCACGAGCGTGAGGGTCGACGTCGACAGCAATGGCTTCACGACCGACGGTCTGGTCTGCACCGACTGCGACACGACCGCCGCGACCTGGACGTGGACGCCAACCACACCGCTGACCGAGGGCCTCCACGTGGTCACCTTCCAGGCCACCGACGCCGCCAGCAACCTCTCCGCCACGGCGATCCGGACGGTGAGGGTCGACACGGCCCCGCCGGCCGTGGAGATCGGTTCGGGCCCGTCGGACGGCTCGACGATCACGACGGGGTCGCCCGTGTTCGACGGCACGGCCACCGACGTGACGAGTGCCGTGACGGCGGTCGAGGTCGACGTCGACGGCGCCGGCTACAGCGCCGACGATCTGGTGTGCACGGACTGCGGGACGGCTTCGGCCAGCTGGACGTGGACGCCGACCACGCCGCTGTCGGATGGGTCGCACGTGGTGACGTTCCGGTCGACCGATGCGGCCGGTCACCTGTCGGCCATAGTCGGCCGGACGGTGACCGTGGACACCGCCGGTCCGGATCTCGGGATCACGTCCGGCCCGGTGGACGGCGCCACCGTCATCAGCGCCTCGCCGACCTACGAGGGCGACGCCACCGACGCCACGACCATGGTGAGCACGGTGAGGGTGGACGTCGACGGCGCCGGCTATACCACCGACGGTCTGGTCTGCACCGGCTGCGGCACGGCTTCGGCAACCTGGACTTGGACGCCGACGCCGGCCCTCTCTGACGGCCTCCACGTAATCAGCTTCGAGGCCACCGATGTGGCCGGGAACCCGTCCGCCTCGGCGACACGGTCGGTGACGGTCGACACCACCGGCCCCGCCGTAGGCATCACCTCTGGTCCGGGCGACGGAGACACGATCACCAGCGGTACCCCGATCTACGACGGGACGGCGACCGACGCCACGACGGCGGTGACGGCGGTCGAGATCGACGTCGACGGCGGCGGCTACGGCCTTGACGGTCTCGCTTGTACCGATTGCGGGACGGCCTCGGCCACCTGGACATGGACGCCGACGACGTCGTTGTCCGACGGTTCACACACCATCACGGTCAGGGCCACCGACGCCGCCGGCAACGCCTCCACCACCGTTCGCACGCTGACGGTCCAAACCGCCTGAGCATCGGGCCGCCGGCAGCTTCCGTCGGGTCCTCGGGCAGGCCTCGATCGGCAACGGGCGTGGTTCAGCCAGCCCTCAAGTTCGCCTCAGCCTCCGACGGGGCTCTGGCGTCGATTCTGGCTTCGATGCCCACGTCGCGACTCCGTGATCGTCTGAGAGGAAGGAGATGAAGCAGATCGAGCGGCGCCGCCGCCTGGGCATCGTCCTCGCCCTGGCCGTCCTCGGCTTCGGCGTCCCGATCGCGGCCCGGGCCGTCCAGCGGGAACTGGACGACAGCCGCGCTGCGGCGACGCTCGCCGAGCTTTCCCCACCGGACGCCGGCCTCCCGGCGGGCGCCGGCGAGGCGACGGCGGCCGATCGTTCCGTGGACGCGCCGCCGGCCGCGACCGGAGGGCCGAGCGGGCCGGCACCGGCTCCCGTCCCGGCGGCCGCTCCTGGCCGCGCCCCGGCCAAGCCCACCGCGACCGGCCAGCGCCGTGCGCCCCAACCGCCGGCGAGGCCAACGGTGGCCCCGCCCGCTAAAGCCGCGCCAGGGGCGAATCCCCCGCCGGACCCCGGCCCGGCGGCGGGCCCGGAAACCGAGGCCGCGACAGCGGCACCCGGCGTCCCGACGGCCCCCGCGGCCGAACCGTCGCCCGGACCGAGCCAGGATCCCCCCGCCGCCGATCCGGCGCCCGACCCGCCGAGGCCCGACCCCGCCGATCCGCCGGCCCCGGAGACCGACCCGCCCGACCCAGAACCCAAGCCGCTCCTGCGGGGAGCCTGCGACCGCCAGCGCATCGCCGCCGCCGATTTCCTGCCCACGGTGAACTGCACGGTGGTCAAGGTGACGTGGGCCGAACTGCAGCCCGAGCCGTTCGGGTCCATCGTCAAGGGCAACCTCATCGACCGGACGGTGGCCGAGGCGAAGCGCCTCAACGCCGCCGATCCCTCGCCCGGGGTCCGGCTCAAGCTCCGGGTGTACGCCGGGATGCACGCCCCGGAGTGGGCCAAGACGCTCGACGGGCCGGCGGTGCCCATCCGGGAGGTCGAAGGCGCCGAGCCGGTGGGGACGGTCCCGCGGTTCTGGACGGACCGTTTCGGGGCGGCCTACGGGGACCTCATGACCAAGCTGGCCGCCCGGTACGACGGCGAGGACCTCGTGGCCGACGTGGCCGTGTCACGGTGCATGACCCTCTTCGCCGAGACGTTCCTCCGCCAGGCCCTCGTGGACGAGAACCGGGCCGAGTACTACGCCGCCGGCTACACCGTCGACCAGGACCGCGCCTGCCACCGCAAGCAGCTGAGGACCCACGCCCGCCAGTGGCCGCGGACCCGCACCAGCGTCGCCTTCAACCCCTTCCAGGTCATGCCGCCCACCGGCCGCCCCTCCGGCGACGTGGCCTTCGCGCTGGAGATGATGGACTACTGCCGCCAGCTCATGGGCGCCCGCTGCGTGCTGGGCAACAACTCGATCGGCTGGCCGCCGAAATCCGACGACGGCTACGGCGAGCTGCTCGAGGCCATCCTGGAGCACGGCCAGCCGATCTACTTCCAGATGCGCACCGGCGGGAAGGTGGGCGACTGGGACGGGACCATGGAATGGGCGGCGTCGGTGGGGACCAACATGGTGGAGATGAACGTCGACTACGACGAGCTGCCCGTGGCCCAGGTCGCCGCCCACGACTTCGCCCTCGAGTCCAACCCCACCGGCGACCCCGACGCCGGTCCGTCCGTACCCGGCAGCGCCGGTCTGCCGTTGCTCCCCGCCCTCGCCGCCCGAAGGACCACGTCCGCCCGTCGCCCGTCGAGAGGACGCGGCCGCCGTCGAGCGGTCAGCCGCACATGGTGGCCGAGCCGGTCAGCGTGTTGACGCACTTCTTCACCATTTCGACCATGCCGCCGAACCGGCCGCCGGTCTGGATCCAGGTGTTCCAGAAGTCGGCGTGCATCGTCCAGTTGCAGTTGGTGGCGCAGTTGGCGGGGTCCGAGGACAGCTTGATGTCGGATCCGTTGCCGGTGTAGTCCCAGTTCACGGTGATCCGGAGTTCGGTCAGCTTGTGGGGGAAGCCCGTCGGGCAGGCGCCCTTGTTCGCGTACGCCAGGTGCTGGGTGATCGTGTGCGACGCCGAGAAGTCGGCCGTGTTGCCCGTCACGGTGTGGTCGTTCAGCTTCCCGTCCCAGCAGCTGGGGAAGTCGATGTGGGTGGTCAGCCGGACCGTGCCGGTGGCCAGGTCGCATCGGGCCTCTTGGGGCGAGGCATACGGGCCTCGCCGCGATGAGTTCTGGTTGCAGGTCCAGTTGACCAACTTCTTGTCCTGGGGGGTGGTGGCGCGGGCGTTGCCGGCGATCATGCGCAGGTCGGGGGGGATCGGGTCGGCGACCCCCGTCTTCTTGTGGTCGAAGGACCGGTAGTAGGCGATCATCGCATTGACCGGCACCGGCTTCCCCGTCGCCTTGTAGACCAGCGTGGGGATCCAGTAGGCGGCGGTGTCGTCGGTGTTCTGACACGTTGTCCCGGCGCCGACGAGGTCGCTGTAGGAGGCATTGTTGGGCGCCGACATGGTCAGGAGCTTCTTGTTGGCGAAGAACGTGTGATCGTGGGCCTGGGGCAGCAGGTTGTGGTGCACGATCGGGTCGAAGGCGCCGCGGCCGACCTCCGGCTTGCAGTGGGCCTTCATGAGCGCGGCGGCCGGTTCGACGTTCACGGCCGTCGGGACGAGGAGGCCCAGAGTGGCGAAGAGTCCGAGCCACCGTCCTTTCGGAAGAAAACGGCGGCGGGACGACAACGAGTCGCGTGACATCCGATCGGCCTCCTGCCCCGGCGGTTCGGCGGGTGCGCCCAGAGGACGCAGCGCCGGTGGCTAGGAAGACTTCGACCTGATCCGTGATGCCCTTGAAACTCCGCCGCAAGGGGCCGAATCTATCGGCCACCGGCGCAGCTCTCGGTAAGGAACAGGAGGTGGAATCGGTGGTCAGCCGCTCGAGTCGAACGCGACCAGCGCCCTGTGTCACGGACGCTGCCCGTCTCGGCGCTGCGGACGACCGGCCGCATCGCCATTGGTGGCGAACGCTGCCCGTGGGCCGGCCGCGTCTACACCGAGGGGGAGGCGTCCCGTCGCTGGGATGCACCGCGCCGGAAGGGGAGCGCGACGTACGGCGAGTTCGACGGCCGGCATCGTGCCGGACGGCCATGGTGCCACGGTCGTGGGCCGACCGGAGGCGGTGGGAGTCTGCGCCGGAACGTGGACCGCCGAAGTCGAGACCTTCGTGATGATCGAGGCCGAGGCGCCGTGGTCGAGTCCTGGCCGGAGGCGATACGCCTTCGCCGTTGCGCAACTGCACCAATCACTGTTCGAAGGCGATCGTCCCGCTTCGGTCGTGGGCGATACCGAGATCGAAGCGTCCGGCCACTGTGTGCGCCACCCCTTCGACCGGTACGGGGCCGGGCCCGCGGTGGTCGGCCAGCCGCTTGAGTGGATGGCCGTGGCCGAAATATGTGATCAGCTCTCGGCAGAGGAGGTGTCCGGCTGGTCCCGCCTCGGGACTGCCCGTCGCCGGCCCGGTGGGTCCGGGGCGGCCACCTCGCAATGGTGATCGTCAATTGTCCCGGCACCTGGAGGTCACAGAGTTCTCGCGTTGATCGCTACGCGGGCGATGGCCGGGACCGCAACCCCAGGGCAGTATCACTCTGATACCATCCGATTGTGGCGATGACGCTTCGACTCACCGACGAAGAGCAGGCCGCCCTGCGCCAGCGGGCGGAAGTCGAGGGCATCTCGATGCAGGAGGCGGCCCGCCGGGCCGTCCGGGACTACGTGGCCCGGGGCCGGCACCGCGACCGGGTGAGTGCCGCCGCCGAGAGGATCATGACCGCCCACACCGACACGCTGGAGCGGCTTGGCCGCTGACCGGCCGGTGGAGTACCTCGATCTCGACGACCTCCTCGACTTGGCCGAGCGGCTCTTCGGCCCGGACGTAGCGATCCGGGACGCCGGCCTCCTCGGCTCGGCCGCCGCCCGGCCGCAGACCACCATCTTCGGCGCCGATGCCTACCCCGACCTCTGGACGAAGGCCGCGGCGCTGCTCGACTCGATCGTCAACAACCACGCCCTCGTCGACGGGAACAAGCGGCTCGGCTGGTTGGCCACCGCCGTCTTCCTGCACATCAACGGCATCGACGTCTCGGTAGCCGCCAACGACGACGTCTACGAGCTGGTGATGGACGTCGCCGCCGGCCACCACACCGTCACCGAGATCGCCGACCGGCTCCGCCGGCTCGACCGCCGGCGAGTTCGTCACCAGCGAGGTTGATTTGGCCTGAAGGCGTTATCGATCAGTTGGGGCGAGAACTACTGGAGGAAGAGATCGTCGACGTAGATGACGCCATTGAGGCTTGTCGCCACCATACGGACTTCGGCGTGGGTGGCCCCGGCCGGAGCGCTCAGCGGTGCGGCCGCCCTGGTCCAGCCGCTGGTCGGCCTCGAGAACTTCTTGACCTTCCTCGCGCCCAGCAGCTGGTCGTTTGCGTCGAGCCAGCGGATCCGGACTACCCGCGTCCGCCTGTCTCGCCGCGCGTTCTGGGACACTATTCGGTGCTAGCGCCCTCCGAGCGGATCGACTCGGTGCGAGTTTCACCGCCTGTACGACACGAACGTGGATCTGCGCTCTACACGTCTACCAAAGGCGCTCTCGTAACCCTCACCCAGATCCTGGCCAGAGAGCTCGGCCCACGCCAGATCCGCGTCAACGCCATCGCTCCCGGCGCTACCAACACCGAAGGCGCCCGAGACGTCGGCGGCCTCGAAGGCGACCGGCGCGCCGGGCTACTCGCAGCGACCCCGCTCGGCCGCATCGGACAACCCGAAGACATCAGCCCTGTCGCCGTGTTCCTCGCCTCCGACGAGGCCCGCTGGGTCACAGGCGACGTCATCTTCGCCGCAGGAGGAATCCTCTGATCTGAGTCCACTCAGCGGGACGAAGAGGGATCCGCCGCACCGATGCAGACGGATCGCGGCTCGACCACTGCTTAGCGGCCTCAGGCTGGGGTCAGGCTAGCGCCGGGGCTGCTTCAGCCCGGCGGCTCAGCCTTGGTGTCAGGCCAATCGAGCAAAGGAGGGCGATGCGCGTGCGGACGGTCGGCGCGGTGTTGGGCGCGGTTTCGTGGGTCGCGACGATGGCGAACGTCTCGGTGGCGGCCGCCGCGCCCCCCGAGTTTCCCCATGGCGTGGGTGTGTGCCTGTCGCAGGTGGCGATCGAGCCGACACTGGCCGGAGCGGATCGGCTGGGCGACCTGGCCAGCTCGCTACGCGGCGACATGCCGGTGGCACTCGACGACGTGCGGGGCGACGGGCCGGGCGGCTGCGGAGCGCCTCCCGGCCCGGGCCACCTCGGATAACACCTCTAACCCTCCCACGAGAAGGAGCGAACAGTTGCGCAAACTCATTGCCATACCCATCATAAGCCTCGGTGTCGTCGTCCTCTCCGGCTCGTCAGCCTTCGCCCACGAATGCATCAACTTGAACAAACCCGCCGGCGCCGGGGCACAGATCGTGGTCGGCGATGACGACGAGGTTCTCTGGGCGACGAACGGCGTGATCAAACGATTCGAGAAGGGCCTCATCGGTACGGATGGTGAGGGGTTCCACGGCATCCTCGCCTTCGACGAGGACAACGACGGCGTGGCCGACGGAAGCACCTACATCGTCGGGCC